>Ga0182030_10016529_pt1 | contig 14357 bp, 18 predicted proteins | sample 812S3MmetaG_FD_121299 | JGI IMG/M metagenome (GOLD analysis project Ga0182030, IMG submission 121299) | Permafrost microbial communities from Stordalen Mire, Sweden - 812S3M metaG (Illumina Assembly) | ecosystem: Environmental > Terrestrial > Soil > Wetlands > Permafrost | place: Sweden...
CCCCTCACCCGGCCTTTGGCCGACCTCTCCCACAAGGGGAGAGGTGATTCTAAACCGCCAAACGGAGTGTTTTGAAATGGTCTCAATGACTATGTTTCCTCCATCATATAGCCTGTATTTACAAAAAAGTCTACGCTTTCAATGCGAACACCGCATCGACTTCAACGGTAACACCAAAGGGCAGGGAGCTTACACCTACGGCTGCGCGGGCATGCATTCCAAATTCATCACCAAATACTTGAGTCATAAGCTCGGAAGCGCCATTCATAACGCCCGACATTTCAGTAAACTCTTCCGTACAATTTACGAACCCGCCCAAACGCAAGCACGCCTCAACGCGATCCAAATCCCCGTCACAAGCATCTTTCAGCTGAGCCAGTATATTCATTCCGCACAAACGAGCCGCAGCCTGCCCCGTCATAACGTCAAATCCCTTACCTAGTTTTCCTACATATTTGGGCTCGCCGTTCCAAATAGGCAGCTGGCCGGAAATGTAGACAACGTTGTTGTGCACACGGTAGGGCAGGTAAGTTGCCGCGGGCTCTGGAGCCGGAGGCAGTACGATATTATTTTCTGTGATGCGCGCTTCTACTTGACTTGACATGATTGTTCTCCTGGCTCGTTGGCTATTTATCGTGTATATATTCTTTCTGTTGAAAACATACGGGTTATTTTATGGAAGTAATAATAGCAAATTCAGAAACTATCCACAAGGCCGCAAAGCTATTGCAGGAGGGTCATTTAGTCGGTGTGCCGACCGAGACAGTATATGGCCTGGCAGCCGATGCGACCAACGATCGGGCCGTGGCGTTGATATTCGAGACCAAAGGACGCCCCTCGTTTAATCCCCTGATTGTTCATGTATCATCCCTAGAGCAAGCCAAGCATTACGTCCAATTCACTCCCCTGGCAGAGCGCCTAGCCGCGGCCTTTTGGCCAGGTCCATTGACGTTAGTTTTGCCGCGCATCCCAGATTCAGGCATTTCCCAGTTGGTCGGCGCAGGCCTCAACACCATAGCGGTTAGGTGCCCCGCACACCCCGTAATTCGCGAGCTCATTGAAGCCGCAGGCCATCCCCTAGCCGCACCCAGTGCCAATCCCTCAGGATGGATGAGTCCCACCACCGCCCAACACGTACACGATGGCTTTGCCCAACAAACCGAGCCAGCCCTCATACTAGACGGTGGCTCAGCCAGTGTCGGTCTTGAGTCCACGGTCGTAGATGCCAGGGGAGAAACAGCCATCATACTGCGGCCCGGAGGACTATCCTTAGAGGCCCTACAAACCATATGCCCCGCAGAATACGTGAAAGAAAAAAGCGAAATCTCCTCACCAGGCATGCTGGCCAAACACTATTCACCCAAACATAAAATCCGGATAAACGCAACGGAGGTTGACTCCCAAGAAGTACTTCTCGCATTCGGCCCAGACACCCCAACCGGCGCCCACCACACCCTCAACCTCAGTCCCACAAGCGACTTAGTAGAAGCAGCCGCCAACCTATTCGCCATGCTCCATCAACTAGACGCCATCGAAAGCATCGGCATCGCCGTAACGCCCATACCCAACACCGGCCTAGGCGTTGCCATCAACGACCGCCTCAAACGCGCCGCGGAATGATGATTCACTATAAGAAGCTATTCAATATAAGTTGACATATTAATCATATATCAATTACTCTGAACAGTATTTTTAAGGTTACAAGGATAGATGATAATGAGCAAACTCTTATCCCAAGTCTTTCTTAGCATCCTGGTATTATTTCCCAATACAGCGTATGCCAGTGATATCGTTCTGAAATTAGATCTAGAAGAGACCCGAAAGGCCTCTATTCACAAGGATCTGGTGACAAAGACGGGGTTGCATAAGAAAAAACATGATAACTATCATGTGACTCTTGCCGTGATCCAAAATGTGGATCCTATAGACGGGAGCGCGCTGAAATCATATTTAAAGAATCAGCTTAAAAAGCAATATTCAAAGTTTGTTATCTCTAAAGGGAGTAAAGCGGGACAGTTGGCGATCCCTGTGGGATTAAAAAAGGCTGATCGCTATTTGGTGGGTAGGCGTACGCAGGATAAATGCCCAATCGTGTTTTATTTCACGCCCCATGACCAAGCTATGCTGAAAGATGCCAATGTCTTTTTATTACAGGCTTTGCAGAACTTTAATTCTCCCAGTGGTAAGAAATATACCCAGTTTGAAAATGACTTGCAGCCGCAGAACTATATCCCTCATATCACTATAGCCAATACGGCCTATATCTCTGGTGAAAAGGCAGATAGGGATGCTGTAATCTCCAGCCTAAACAGTAACCTTGCTAACGCCGAAAAGGCGCTTCCTAATCAGCAATATCGCTTCAAGTTGCGGCTGAGATAGCTGCTATTCAGGGTCTCTCGGGCTTTTCCAACACCGTATGCAGAATACACTCCGCTGTATTAGGCCCGCCAAGCCACCCGGAGGATGTGGATTTTTTCTCCTGAACCGTCCCGACATATTCGTTAGCAATGACGTTATAGCCAGCATCTTTGGCAAGTCTGCTCATATCTTCCGGGCTGAAGTAATACAGCTTCCCCACATTCTGACTAGTGGGCAGCAGGTCCCACAGACTTTTTGGTTGGGTCATATATCCGCCATAGAAGGAGCTCGCAACCTCTATAACCTTAGCCACCCGATTAGATATGTGAGACATGACAACTTTTGCTCCAGGCTTAAGCAACGGGTATAGGTTTGTCAGAAACAAATGAATATCGCCCTCGTCGTAAAAGTGAAGCACCTTAGACACCACCGCAACATCATACTGTTTATCGGCCAAAGACCCATCTGGATGTAGAAAATCCCCCTGCAAGGGCTCTAATCTTGTCTGTTCAGCCTCATTCAAAGCTCTACCCATGAGGACCTTCATCTTCTCAACATGGGTAGGGTCGAGCTCGATGGTAGTGATCTGAAGTTGGGGATGACGCTTTATCAACGACATAGCATCAAACCCATACCCCGAGCCGATCTCAAGCAATCTCATAGGCTTGCTATCATCAACAATATCTTCAACAGCAATGGTAACAGCCGGCGCATATCCCGAACTCAGGCCCATGTTGTTGGCTGTAGCGACCTCACCATAGGCTAAAATAGTGGGAAAAAGATCAGGATGCTTCGCAGCAGTTTCATAAGCAAATGCCTGATGCTGCCATGCTTTTTCTAGGTTCTGATGAGAAAAGGTACCTTTCTGGAACGCCTCATTCTCCGTAGCGTTTGTCTTAAACGCGGTCTCTTCCGCAGACCCAGCATGGCAAAAGCTTGTCAGCACCAGAAATGAGATCGCCCACTTTATTGGGCAGCTGTTCATGGCTGCTTCCTTTTTTGCAAGACCGTATGCAAGATACATTCCTTAGCGTTCACGGCACCTAGCAGCCAGCTGCTATAGGAAGCGGCACTGTTGTGATAAACGGTTCCCACATAACTGTTTTTAATGACCTCATAATCGGCTTGCTCTGCCAGTTCTTTCATGCTTTCCTTACTGAAAAAGTGCATCCACCCCAAGGATCCACGGCAGGTCATGGCAGGAATGATCGTTTCAGGTTTTGGCATAAACCCACCACATATGGAGGAGGCAACTTCAACTACTTTATGGCATTTGTTGGACATATTCGACATAACCACAAAGCCCTCTGGTTTGAGCCTGTAATACACATGTCTGAGGATCTTAACGACATCTTCTAAGTCATAAAAATGCAGAACCTTAGAGACAATGGCCAGATCATAGCTCACACCATCAAGATGATTAGTCAATCCATAGTCCTCTTCATCGAGGATATCGCCCATACATACTTTAATCCGCGCCCGTTGTTCTTGGATCAGAACTCTCTCAAGATGACTAGTCAATCCATAGTCCTCTTCATCGAGGATATCGCCTATACATACTTTAATCCGCGCCCGTTGTTCTTGGGTCAGAACTCTCTCCATCAGCTGTTCCATCTTATCCGTATGGGCTGCATCCATCTCGATGCAGGTGATTTTGAGAAGGCGGAATTTCATAATCAAGGCGATCGCATCAAACCCATAGCATGAGCCAACCTCCAGTATGTGTGATTCCCTATTTGGGTAATCTAGGCAAGTTTCAATAGCAATCCTTACGGATGGTGCCAATCCCCAGTGAAAGCCCATGTTATTAGCGGTTTTCACTTCGCCATCAGGTAACACTTCAGGAAACAGATCTCGGTTGTCGTTGAGCATCTTGCGGATCAACTTTTGATGTTCCCAGGCTATTGTTGCGTGATGATGTGTGCGTGTGCCAAGTGGTAGAGCACAATTTTCAAGGATGCCTGCCCTAAACCTTTTTTCATCTATATCTTCTTGCTCGGAAGCAAATCCCTGGTTAGAAAAGCATGAAAGCATCAGAGTTGCGAGGAAGTACTTCATGACGGAGCAATTCATTTGTGACCTCTTTTTTATTTTCTTATAACCTCTCACCATAAGTAGCAGGGCTAGAGAAAGTCCCCCCAGCCCGTCATTGCGAGGGTGCTGCGCTTCTCGCAATGACGGGCTGGGGGGAGCAAGACTGTTTTAGCTGCCTTTAGTGAATTGTTACATTTCCTATAGTTTAACAACGCAATATACGAAACGCAAGGGCGATAGAAGAATACGTGGTGACTGGTTTTATTCTTTGCTATACTCCTGTAAAAAGGATTAAAAACATGGGTTCTCAGCTATCGACACAGGTCATAACTTTAAACGGCAAAGACTTCGAGGTCCTAACGTCCGGGGATCAAAGCAGCAAGAAGCTTGCTCTATTTCTCCATGGCTTTCCAGAATGCGCCCATGCCTGGCGCCATCAAATGCCCGCCCTGGCTGAAGCCGGCTATAAATGCTGGGCACCTAATCAACGAGGATATGGGAATTCCTATTCGCCCTCAGAGATACCCGACTATGACATGGAATTGCTCGTTGAGGACATGGTGCAGCTCATCCAAAAGGCGGCCTGTGACTCGGTTCTAGTGATAGCTCACGACTGGGGTGGGGTAGTGGCCTGGCAGCTGGCACAAAATCACCCTGAGCTTGTGGAAAGACTCGTGGTCATGAATTGTCCCCATCCGGCCATGATGGCGCGAGAGCTGCAAAAATGGCGGCAGCTGAAGAAGTCCTGGTATATCTTTGCGTTTTATGTGCCCAAGCTCCCTGAATGGTATCTGACCCGCCATAATGCTCGTTCTGTATTGAGTATCTTGAGGAAAGCGGCCGTAGATCACAGCCATTTTACAAAGCAAGATTACGAAGTCTATCGCGCCAATGCCTTGCGCCCCGGCGGCATGAAGGCCATGCTCAACTGGTATCGAGCGGCCTTACGTAAGCGTTTTGCTCGACATAAGGAGGAGCAAGCAAAGCCCAAGAAAATCTCTGTGCCGACATTGATTATCTGGGGAGAAAAGGACGTTGCCCTTGGGATTCAAACGGTACAAGGAACTGAGAAATACGTGGATAACCTGACGATAAGCTATTTACCCGAGGTGGGTCACTTCGTTCCCGAAGAGGACCCGGATGCGGTTAATCAAATCATGTTAAAATGGCTGGGAACAGCTCACCAAGGTGGTAAAAAGGGATAGCACAACCTCCCCAGTTTGTCATCCCCGCGAAGGCGGGGATCAAGCCCTTATCATGCGCTGTGAAGCAGCTCTGTATAGACACTACAGAGTCGCTGCGCGACGCATGTTGTGCTGGATCCCCGCCTTCGCGGGGATGACAAGCTGGGGAGCTTTTACGATACAATGGCAATTCCTGGTAAGTGTCTACCATTGCTGCCAGATAGCCATTAACTCTTCTTCAACGATTTCATGACATCCTAATTGCGGGGAAACCTATGGATTAGGATACAGATGATAACAACAAATCCTGAAACCGTTGGGCTAAGTCGGTCGAAGCTCAACCTTATCAATGACCTGTCATCGTCTTACATTGACGAGGGGCATTTGGCGGGCACCATAACTTTGGTGGCGCGGCATGATAAGCTCGTGCATTTTCAATGTCAGGGAAAGTCAAGTTTAGAGACAGGCCAGGACATGCGTGAAGACACCATTTTCCGCATATACTCCATGACCAAGCCCGTAACGGCATTGGCGGCTATGATTCTTTATGAACGAGGGTTATTCGAGTTGGACACCCCCGCTTCAGCGTTTATCCCTGGGTTCAAATATATGGAAGTCTTTGATCAGGGGACGGAAGCTGATTTCACAACCCGTAAACCCAACCGGGAAATCACGATGCGGGATCTGCTGACCCATACGTCAGGCATCCCTTACGGGATCATTGCCGACACCCCAGTGGATCGGCTGTACCTACAGTATGTACAGCCCATGGTTATTGCGGACAAGCCCATTGCTGAGATTGTGGATATGATCACCCAGATGCCCCTGCTGTTCTCGCCAGGCGAGAAGTGGTGCTATGGCATGTCATCTGATGTCCTGGGCGCAGCAATCCAGGTAATATCCGGCCAACCCCTTGACCAGTTTATGGCAACAAATATATTCGAGCCCCTAGGCATGGTAGATACAGGATTCTTCGTGCCCGAGCATAAGCTGTCGCGATTTAAGAAGTTGTACATGCACCGCAACGGCCTGCCAAAAGAAATACGCGATCTCTATCCAGGGCAGACGCTAGTAGATCGCATCGAGGGACCCTGGGGAAAATATCACGAGCGCCCCACCATGCTGTCCGGCGGCGGAGGGCTTGTTTCCACGGCCAGTGATTATCTAAAGTTCGCAACCATGCTGATGCATAAAGGCCGGGTAGGTGAGGGTTATCTAGTAAGGCCAGAAACAGTCGCTATGATGACCAGCAATCAATTACCAGGCGATCTAGCACAGTGCGCAATCCCCGAGCTAGCACCACTTGCGCTACCGGGCATCGGGTATGGGTTCGGTGTCGGCATGGTGATCGACCCATCCAAAGCCGGAAACGTAGGCAACAAAGGCACCTTCCAATGGGGAGGCGCCGCTCACACAACATTCTTTGTGGACCCGAAAGAAGAACTTATCGGCATTTTCCTAACTGCCGTGTTCCCCCAGATGATGTTTGACACGGATGTGCAGTTTAGAAAACTGGTGTACGATGCGATTGAGAAGTGATCGTGGGTGAGGGGTAGAGTCGCTATTGATGTAAACCTCAACATACTACCCGGAGTCAGTATGCACAGCCAGCTTGCCTCCCCTGCGCATCCAGGGAGGCAAGTTGGGACGCTCAAATGCCCTATTTGCAACGATTCTGCCCTTAAGTTAGCGCTTATGGGGCTCTGCCCCACACCCCGGGATAACTGAGGAAAGCCTACAATCTCTCTTTCTTAAAATACCGAACAAATTTGTATTAAACTTTAGCAAAACCAGTGACACAAATAATTCTAGGCTTTCTACAAATATCCTGGGGCGTGGGGCAAAGCCCCACTTTACTTCACTTTCTTCCCATCTTTCTCAATCTGTGCCTTCAATATCTCATTCTCTTCCCGAGCCTTTTGTGCCATGGCACGAACCACCTCGAATTCATCGCGGGTCACCAGGTTCATCTCGCGGGCAACGTTTTCCGCATTGGCTTTCAGCTTGTGCTTGAGCTCTTTCTTAACGCCCATGGCTAGGCCCAGTAAGCTGGCACCGACCTTTGCTATATCATCGAGTATTTTCAATGTGGTTTGCATCTTCGCCCCTGCCTAGATCGGTTATCAAGTATGTGACATTCGTCAAATTTCGTCGTATTATGGCCGCTCACAAACTCAGATGCAAACGAAAAGATGGACAGATTTACAACCCTTTGTTTTATGGCTGCAACCCTTTTGATGATACGGGCCGCATGGGTCGATTGGCGCAGCTATACCATACCCTATTCGTCCATCATTGGTGTCGCGATTTTAGGGCTTCTCGTCAGATACCATATGGGCTCTTCCCTGGGAAGGGTCCTGATCATAGCCCTCGCCATGGGTGTCCTGGTCTGGCTGGTAGCGCGCCTCTTAGGCGTTATGCACGGCAAGACTATGCTGGGCTACGGAGACATGCAGCTGATGGTTGCATCGTTTATCTGGCTTGATCTACCTCAGCTTCCCATGTTTTTAATCATAGCTGGCATTTGTGGCCTCATTCTGGCCCTATTCACCCGGGGCTATTTCCCCTTTGCGCCCGGCATCGCAATTGCTTGGTTTTTGGGTGTTTATCTCTAAGCTATTGCATCTGGGATCATTTCCAGGCATATTTCTTCAACAATCTACTCGGAGGAAAAACCCATGCCTATTTTGCCTGATTTTTGGATACGTGAAACGGCCCTCAAAAAGGGGATGATCGATCCTTTTGTGGACCGCCAAAACCATACGGGCGTGATTTCTTATGGCTTATCCTCCTATGGGTATGATGCGCGGGTGGCGCCTGAGTTTAAGATATTTACCAATGTGGATAGCGCGGTTGTGGATCCCAAAAACTTCTCCCAAGCGGGTTTTGTTGAGCGGAATGCAGATGTGTGTATCATTCCACCCAACAGCTTTGCCTTGGCCCGCACCGTGGAGTATTTCCGTATTCCCCGGGATGTGATGGTGATCTGCTTAGGAAAATCTACCTATGCCCGCTGTGGCATTATTGTGAACGTGACCCCGCTGGAGCCCGAATGGGAAGGGCACGTGACCTTGGAGTTTTCCAATACGACACCACTGCCAGCAAAGATTTACGCTAACGAAGGTGCCTGCCAGTTCCTATTCCTGAAGGGGGAGGGGGCTTGCGAGGTTTCATACAAAGATAGAAAAGGAAAATACATGGGACAGATGGGTGTTACATTGCCGCAGGTGATAAATGGATAGAATTCATGTAGTGGGCGGTATTGCCCTCAAAGGCATCATTAACATCAGTGGTGCCAAGAATGCAGCGCTGCCCTTGATGGCAGCGGCTTTGCTTTCCAATGAGCCTTTAGAGCTGACCAATGTGCCAGGACTTGCAGACATCGACTGCATGATTGAGCTGCTGGACCAGCATGGTGTGAGTCACACCCGGGAGGATCATACCTTAAAGCTGAACGGTCACCATATCTCCAGTGTAACAGCACCATACGAAATTGTCCGCAAGATGCGGGCGGCTATATTGGTGCTGGGCCCTCTGGTTGCCCGTTGTCATGAGGCTGTGGTGTCTTTGCCGGGCGGTTGCGCCATTGGTACACGTCCTGTAGATCTTCATATCAAGGGCCTCGAGGCCATGGGTGCGCAAATCACCATACAAGAAGGCTACATCCATGCCAGTGCGCCTGGAGGTCTGAAAGGTGCTGATTTCGAATTTCCGTTGGTGTCCGTGACAGGTACAGAAAACCTGATGATGGCAGCCTGCCTTGCTAAGGGAACCACGCGGCTTATCAATGCTGCTATGGAGCCTGAAGTCATAGATCTGGCCAACTGTTTGGTCGCCATGGGTGCGAAGATCTCTGGCATTGGTTCGCCAGTGATTGAAATTGAAGGCGTGGAAAGTTTGCACGGAGCGACCCATCGGGTGCTTCCCGACCGTATCGAAACGGGCACTTACGCCATTGCGGCTGGTATCACCGGCGGTGACATACAGCTCATGGGTACGGATCTCAGTTTACTACCCACATTTGCTGAAACCCTTAGAAAAGCTGGTGTTGAGCTGACTCCCATCCCCGGTGGTATCCGGGCGCGGGCTGTTGAGGGCGGCATCCGAGCGGTGGATGTGGAAACAAGTCCTTTCCCAGGCTTTCCCACGGACTTGCAAGCCCAATATATGGCATTGATGGTGTTGAGCGATGGGGAGTCAAAGATCCATGAGACTATCTTTGAAAACCGGTTCATGCACGTGTCAGAACTGACGCGTTTTGGGGCTCATATCGAGGTTGAAGGTTCATATGCGAACGTTCACGGCACCGAGCACATTAATGGCGCGCCCGTCATGGCAACCGACCTCAGGGCCTCTGTTTCCCTGGTTTTGGCGGCTCTAGCTGCCCATGGTGAAAGTATCATTCATCGTGTATATCACCTGGATCGTGGGTACGAGGCGATTGAGGAAAAACTGTCCGCATGCGGCGCCAAGATCTGGCGCGAGCGTGGTAGTGAAGAAGATGAAGCACGCCCCGCGCTGCAGGTTGTGGGCTAAGCTTTGTCGCGAATTATGCAAAATCCGATTGTGTTTACCTCGAGCCCCTGGGAGGGCTCGGGTACTCACCGCGCACTGAAAATGGCGCTGGATGGGTATAAATACGATATGGTAGATCTCACCACCAAGAATTTCACTGATTTCGATCCCTTACGCCGAAACAGCGGCGACGATTTCCTAGAAATAGCCGAGCAGATGGTCCAGCATAGTACCCTAATTTTGGCGTGTCCCGTCTATTGGTACAGCGTGCCCGCGTTGATGAAAAGATTCATTGACCGCTGGAGCGACCTCCTGGATGGCCGCAAGGATATAGCCCGCAAGCTAGAAGGCAGGAATTTACTCGTCATTGCTCCATACGGCACCTACCCCGGAGGCACCGATGGCTTCGAAGCCCCCATCAAAGGCACAGCCGAATACATGAGCATGCACTACCGCGGCTCCTTCTTCCACTACACAGGCGACGACCCAACGGGCCTAGCCGAAAACCAACCCCGACTAGAGGCGTTCCGCCAGGTCCTGGCGATCTGAGCTGCTGATTAATTCATGAACCTTTCCCCCGGCCGTCATCCTGAACGGACGACCGCGAAGCGGGAGGGAGTGAAGGATCCAGTTGTGAATGCGTTCGCGTAGCGAACTCGAAATCAGCTTGTTTGGGGCGAGGGGGAGCGGTCGCCCGTTCAGGATCTCAAGATTACCGCATACCTGCTATTCCCAACAAACATTGCATTTTCTAAGAAACACCCTATATATCTATTAGAAGTAGTAGTTTTTCTTAATGTGATTAGAGTGATTTGAATGATTAATAAGTATTTATTTGTATTATTTAGTACCATACTTTGTATGGATAGTGGTCTTTCAAGTTCATCCTCGCTCCCTGTGGACGAGGATGGATTTGTCTGTGTCCAAAAAGTAAACACCCACATGGAAAGCCTTTTCCCAAGCCAGTTCACATCCGAGCAGATGGGATGCTTTTTTGCAAATAAACCCGTCACCCATGAGCGAATCTTGCCGAATCCTTATGGTGAAGGTGTGCGTCTCGTTATAGGCCAGCTGACAGCCAGCGAGGAATTTTATAAGAAGGTCATGCCGTATAGGGTTCAGATGCTGACAGGTACAGCGGCTAAATACGCTGACAAAATCACGTTTACAGGCGTGGTTGAGGTGAAAGATAACGTAATTAATGGTATATACGAATATACGAGTAGTTATGGCTCTTTATATACAATGGCCGGTTATGCGAGTGCCATATGTTTTCCTGTGGCATTGCAGCTAGATCCTTCCTATAAAATATTAAACCCCAACAACCTCATGGGCCGTTGCCGGATCTTCAATATGAGAGAGTCCGTTTTAGGAAAGCACGACTTCGTTTCCAAGCCATGCCAGCTGGATCCTGTGAATAACATGATCCCGGACGCATCCCTCTATATGATCCTTAATACCGACAGTGCATTTATTCGACAGACCAATGACATACACAGACTGGCCGGCAATACGACACTTTGGCTTCTGATCTTGAATCAGCTCCGCTATGGAAAACTGCACAGCCTAAGCGAAGGTGAGCGACTCATAGAGGGCGATAGACTCTATCAGGCCCTCGTCAGGCAAAAGGGTTATGACAGCAAAGCGATGACTCTGGCTCATTATGAAGACTGTATCCTCAGCGTGCGTCGGGATATACTTGCGATCCTAGATCTTGCAGAAAGTGATTTGCCAACATTCGGCAGGGAACTGAGCATTCCCTTGTGTGAGGGCAAACTATTCTTCCTCGCACCAGAACAGGAAACTTGAGTCTATAAAGGCCGCAGCCCAATGTGCTAGCGGCCTATCCCCAAAATAAGATTGTGAAATCCCCATTAAATGGTACAATGACAGAACGTAAGAAGTAAGGAATTGCATCATGAAAAGTACATTAGAGCTTTATACAAAAGCAGTGCTAGAAGCCATAGCTGAAAGCCATGCCAGAGGATTCCCTGTGTACCAAAGCAAGGGTGGCTATATCGTCGCCATCTATCCCGGCGGCCGTGAGGTTAAGTTACAGAAGGATGTGATTTAAGCGCCTTTTAAATGAATATAAAAGCTAGTAAAACACTTACCATAGTCTCAGGCCCAAACGGCGCCGGCAAAACCACTTTCGTTAAAAATACATATCTAGAATATCTCGAGCGAGGCCATTTTCTCAATGCGGATATTTATGCTGAGGAAATGAACTCAGGTGATGTGGGCAACGTTGCTGTTTCCGCGGGAAAATGGTTTTTAGCCGAGTTCGATGCCCGTCTTCAGAAGGGGGATTCATTCATTATAGAAACGACTCTATCGGGAAAGAGTCTCCTCAAAAAAATTCAGAAGGCTAGAGAAAATGGATTTCTTGTGAGGCTAATTTTTCTAATGATTAGCACCCCATGGTTGTGCGATTTCCGCGTCAAAGGTCGAGTCGCCTTGGGAGGTCACAACATCCCTGAGAAAGATATCAAGCGTCGTTACAGCCGGGGGCTCCAGAACCTACCCGTCTATACAGCATCCGTTGATGAGTTCGAGCTCTTCCAGGCCAACGAAATACCTGTCTTAATTGCCTCTAAAAGCAAAGGTGCGTCTATCCAAATCCATGATTCTGCCTGGTATGATGAACTCATGCAAATGGCAAAATCTCAACAACAACAAGTTGTATAGAAGCGCTCTTCCGAGCTATAGTCTATAAGAGATACACGCCTCTTAAGAATTAGAATAAAAGACTATTTCAACACCACATAGGCATGATATAATTAAGCTAATGAAAACTGTAAACAGGGGGAACCAAATGTACAGATATCTTATAACTGCGGTAATGCTGCTATTTACAATGAGCTTTGCTGAAGTCAATGCAACAGACACCAAGGCCGAGATAGAGGAAATTCTTAAGGATTGGCATGCACTTGATAAAGGAGTCACTACACCAAAGGGAGCGATTGCTATTACTGGGCTAATTGCCGCATGTGGGGCGGATCAGGCTGCTGCGGAAGAGGGGAACTATAAGCCGAAAGACGCTGATGACAAGACGGGCCAGAAGCCCTGTAAAGATGCATTAGCTGAAGCCCAAAAGGCAGTGGATCCCTTGACTATCGAGGCCGTGCAGTCAGAGAACAAAGCGGCAGAAACGAAAGTAGCCAGAGAAGTTGTAATATTTAAGAACTCAGGGAAATTGAGTAAAGCCAGTCCTGACGAGCAAAGCCTACTTACGCAGGCCACTGAAGCCCGGGAAGCTGCCTGCCGGGAGCAAGATGATATGAAGGGGGTAAAAGCCTGTAAAGCTGCGCTCGAAAAGGAAAATAAGGCACTCAATGATGCAAAGTCTAAAGTACAGGATTAGTAATAACCGCCACTAAGTGCGCTGCTGGATTGATATTCAGAGTGCATTCCGGATAAACAAAAACCCCCTGAGAAATGTCCTCAGGGGGTTTTTTATTGTGGATTGGAAAATCTTTACTTGATCTTCTTTTCTTTGAAAATAACGTGCTTGCGAACCACGGGGTCGTACTTGCGGAATTCTAGTTTTTCCACTTGTGTACGGGGGTTTTTCTTGGTCACGTAGTAGTAGCCCGTGCCTGCAGTGCTTTCTAACTTGATCGTTAACGATCCGCCTTTTTTAGCCATTTCTAACCTCTATAAGAATTCTCATGAGCCTAAGATGCCAATCCCTGAAGGAAATGTCAAGAATTAACAGAAAGAATTTGAAAATGAGTCCCAGAGGTTATAAGTTTAGGTAGAATTAATCAACTCGACAGGGAATTTATGTCTAAAAATATCGCCGTTATCGGCTGTGGAGCCTGGGGCCGGAATCTGGTTCGTAACTTTTATGAACTGGGGGCTTTGAGGGCTATTGTCGAGAAAGATCCTGTCATTGCTGAGTCTATAACCACCGAGTATGGGGTTGTTTCCTTGCCTTTGGAGGCTGTATTGGCCGATCCTGAGATCACGGGTGTGGTGTGTGCTTTGGCGGCGCGTCAGCATTATGAAGTTGCCAAGCAGATTCTAGAAGCGGGCAAACACCTTTTTCTGGAAAAGCCTATGACCCTTGACTTAGCGCAGGCGCAGGAGCTTGTTAATCTGGCGGATCAGAGGCATTGCACTTTCATGGTGGGGCATCTTCCCCGTTATCACCCTGCGTTTCAGCGGCTGGTTGCTCTTGTAAATATGGGCGAGGTCGGGGATGTGCGGTACATATACTCTCATCGATTAGGTCTGGGGCGGATTCGGGGTGATGAGAACTGC
>Ga0182030_10016530_pt1 | contig 14356 bp, 10 predicted proteins | sample 812S3MmetaG_FD_121299 | JGI IMG/M metagenome (GOLD analysis project Ga0182030, IMG submission 121299) | Permafrost microbial communities from Stordalen Mire, Sweden - 812S3M metaG (Illumina Assembly) | ecosystem: Environmental > Terrestrial > Soil > Wetlands > Permafrost | place: Sweden...
AACGTGTGGGAGTGGTGCGAGGATGTGTGGCATGGCAGCTACGCCGGGGCGCCGCAGGACGGGCGGGCTTGGACGGAAGGCGGGGATCAGAATGCCCGTGTGTTGCGCGGGGGTTCGTGGTACGACGGTTCCAGGTTCGTTCGCGCGGCCGTCCGCAACCGGGGCCAACCCGGCCTCCGCAACAGCGACTGGGGTGTGCGGGTGGTGTTGGGGGTGGGCGCCAGGACTCCGTAACGGCATGTCTTCTTTACCTCTTTGCCCCCTGCGCCGCGCAGCGGCGCCCGCAACCCGGAGGGTTGCCAGAAGGTAGCCGGGGGCTGAGCGAAGCGACGCCCCCGGATCGGGCGGGATCCGATCCCCTGCACGCCGGCGGGGTGCCAGAGCTCGGGGCTTGCTCGATCAAACAGCCGCGCGGCTTGCAAACGGGGTCCTTTTACCCACCATGCGTTCATGGGCTCCACGTACCACAGCCTTCATTTCCACTGGGTCCGCTCGACCAAGGAGCGTCGGCCCCTCATCCACGCCCGCTGGCGCCCGGATCTGTGGGAGTACCTTGGCGGCACGCTGCGCGGCCTGGGCGGTGTGCCAATCCAGATCGGCGGGGTGGAGGATCATGTCCACGCCCTTGTCGGGCTGCGACCGACCCACTCCATCGCGGATATTTCGCGGGAACTCAAGAAGGCCTCGTCGGTCTGGGCCGCTGCCCAACGCGAGCCTCGGTTCGGGTGGCAGGACGGTTACGCGGTTTTCGCGGTGAGCAAGAGTCTGTGTCCGAGGGTGGCCCGGTACATCGGGATGCAGGAGGAGCATCACCGGAAGCGGACTTTTGTTGAAGAACTCCGGGAGTTGCTGGAGCGACATGGCGTGGAGTATGACCCCAAATACTTGGTCTGACCCGGGAGGAGCTCTGGCACCCCTCCGGGGTGCCTGGGTTTGTTTGAGGGCGTGATCCGGGGGTGTCGCTGCGGCTCGACCCCCGGCTACCGTCTGTCACCCCCGCTGGGGGTGAAGACCAGCGTGGCCGTGGTTGGGCGGGTGGCCAGGCGGTCGCGGTCGTGGTTGGGTAGATTCAACGCCCCGCGAGGTTCTCGGCACGCTGTTTGGTCAACCGGCGAAGTCCCGGGGCCGCCTGCGGACCTCAACCGGGAGCACGTCCGGAGGTGGTATTGCTCCGGGGTCGGCCGCTGCGCCGTGTCCTGCAACCCGGAGGGTTGCCAGAGGGTAGCCGGGGGTTAAGCGAAGCGACACCCCCGGATCGAGCATCCCAAAAACCCCCGCACCCCGGCGGGGTGCCAGAGACCGGGGGAACGAGATGGCGGCCGGGGCGGGACCTGGGTCTGAGAGCGTTCTCCGTCACCATTATCACCCCGGTGCCAGGAGTGGGGAGTAAAGGGCGAGAAATTCAATTCAGTCTTCGCGTCTTCGCGCCTTCGCGTGAGCCATCCTGCCCCTTCCCGAGTGCAAGCGCCCGGCGTGATCTTCCCCGTCGCCGGAACTGCGTCAGAAACATCCCCGGGTGTGGTGTCTCACGCAAAGGCGCAAAGACGCGGTGGAGAGGGCAATCCAATGCAGCCCTTGCGTCTCTGCGTTAATCCTCCTGTCCCCCCGGCCTGCCCGCCCAGACCTGCCCTCAGCGTCCGAGCGCCACCGCGTAGCGCTGCAGGCGCACCGCCTCGTCGGGCTGTTTCAGATCGAGGTAGATCTGCTGGAGGTTGGAGCAGATCCGATGCAGCAGGCGCCGGGGGCTCACCGGGGCGAGGAACTCGTCGCGGACGCCGAAGTTCCCGCGGATGAGGTACTGGACGCAGTGGGTCTTGGTGAGGAGCTTGCCGCCGTGGAAGACATCAATGTAAACGGATTCGGAGTTGGTTTGGTAGCGGCAGACGAAATGGCCCGGCATGCCGATGCCGGTGATCGGCAGTTGGAGCCGGCGGGCCAGGAGCATGTAAACGAGGCAGAGGTTGATCGGGTTGCCGGTGCGGCGGTCAAGGACCCGGTTGAGGTAGCTGTTGTCCGGGTCGAGGTAGTTGATCCGGTCGCCGTTGAAACCGAGCCGGCCGAAGAAATGGGTGTTGATTATTTCGAGCTGGCGGCGCGGTTCGGCTTCGGCATCAAGCTCTTCCCGGATCTCGGCGGCGAACTGGTCGAGCAGCGCGGATTGGGCCTCCGGGTTCAGGTCCGGATAGCGGGTGAGGGCGAGCAGCCAGGCCCCGGCCTCGAGGTCGAACTGCTCCGCCCCGTGGAGGCAGAAGGCGAGAAAGTCGTTGTCCGCCTCGAGGCGTTCGAAGATACGGACGATTTCGTGGGCGCGGCGGCGCAGGGCGGGGTCATCCGAGAGGAAGTGGGGGCGGAGCCACACGGCGACGGCGGGTCCGTAGGACAAAATCTTCTGGCGGACGGTTTGATAAACCGCCGGATCATCATCCGCCAGGAGATTCAGCAAGGCGGCCCACTGGCTCTCGCTGAGGTCCGGCGGCAGTTCGGTGCTGGCGTCCGTCCGCTTCATCACGCAGGTTCCCACTGCGAATAAACCAGAGGCGGCGGTCCGATTCAATCCGCATTTGGCTTTTTCCGGATTCGCCCGTAAGCTGGGTCCATGGCCAGCACGCGTCGCCACCCGAGAGTGTCCTCCGGCGCCGGCCCCCATTTTCCATGAAAATCACCAAACAACTCGCCGTGTTCCTGGACAACCGCCCGGGAACCCTCGCCAACGTCGCCGACACCCTCGCCTCGGCCGGCATCAACATCTTCGCGATCACCACCAGTGACACTGTGGACCACTCGGTGGTGCGGATGGTGGTGAGCGATTACCGCAAGGCGATCGACATCTTCGAGGAGCGGGGTGTGCTGGTGGTGGAGGACGATGTGGTGATGGTGGAGGGGAGCAACCAGCCGGGTGAGCTGGCTGAAATGGCCCGGCGCCTTTCCCGCGCGCGGATCAACATCGAGTATTGCTACAGTGCGACCTCCCCCACGGCGCGCAAGGGTCTGATGATCCTCCGGGTCTCGAATCCGGTCCGGGCGCTGAAGGTGCTCAGCGAGCCCGCCGCCTGAGCCGCTCAGGGCCTGCCCTTCCTCCGCCCGCGCCGCCCGCATGGCCCGTCCGCTGCTCTACGAGCTGCCCGTGCGTCCCTGGCTCGCCCGGCTCTCCGCCGCGGCCGGGCGGGAGATCCGTCTGACAGACGTGCCGGACGCGGCCTTGGACCGCTGGACGCGGCTCGGGGTGACCCACCTTTGGCTGATGGGCGTCTGGCCAATCGGCCCCCGCGCCCGGGCCGTGGCCTTGGCCGGGCCCGACCAGCGGCGGGCTTACGACGAGGCGCTGCCGGGCTGGCGGGCGGAGGAGGTCTGCGGCTCCCCCTACGCCATCCAGGATTACCAGGTCGACGCGCGGTTCGGCGGGGACCGGGGCATGGCCTGCCTGCGCGACCGGTTGCGCGCCCGCGGGATCCGGTTGATCCTCGATTTCGTGCCGAACCACGTCGGGCTGGATCATCCCTGGGTGACCACCCGGCCGGAGTTCCTGATCCGGTCCGTGGACGCGCGCGAGGGGACCTTCCTCCTGGAGCCGGACCGGGAAGGCGGCTGGCTGGCTCACGGCCGTGACCCTTACTTCCCGCCGTGGATCGACACCGCCCAGATTGAGTATCGGTCGGCGGCGGCCCGGGCGGCGATGCGGGGGATCCTGGCCGGGGTGGCGGCGCGGTGTGATGGCGTCCGGTGCGACATGGCGATGCTGCTGCTGAATGAGGTGTTTGACCGGACTTGGACCGATTTTCCGCCGCCCGCCGGGGTGGATCTCCCGCAGGGCGAGTTCTGGGAGGAGGCGATCCGGGAGACGAAACGGGCGCAGCCGGGCTTCGAGTTCATCGCGGAGGCGTACTGGGGGAAGGAGGGGCGTCTGCGCGAGCTGGGATTCGACTTCGCCTACGACAAGGAGCTGACGGACAAGCTGGTGGCCCGCGAGGCGGCGGCGGCGGTGGCCCACCTGAGGCGGGCTGGCGCCGCAGGCCTGGCCCGCGGGGTGCGGTTTCTGGAGAACCATGACGAGTGCCGTGCGGCCGCCCGGTTGGGGGCTGAGGAGCACCGCGCCGCCGCGTTCCTGTTGTTGGGGTTGCCGGGGCTCCCCTTGTTTCACGACGGACAATTTGAGGGGGCGCGGGTGCGGACGCCCATCCAGCTCGCCCGCCAGCCGGCGGAGCCGGTGGATCTGGCGTTGCGGGATTGGTACGAACGCGCGCCGGGGGCAGTGCGAAAGAGCTCCGTCGGGCGGGGTTCAGCCGTGCTCCCGGCACCCATACCAGTCGGCGGCGAACCGCCGGACGAGGTGGCCTTGGTGGAGTGGCTGGAGGAGGGGGGTGCTTTCGCCGTGGTCGCCGTGAATCTGGCATCGGGGGCGCGGCGGTGCCGGGTGCCGTTGCGGAGTCCCCCGGCGATGGCGCGGCCCGGCCGGCTGCCGGACCTGCTCGGGAGCGGGGAAGACTGGGTGATCCCCCCGGGCGGCGGGCCGGGCGGCCCGCTGCTCGAACTGCCCCCGCACGCCGCGCGGCTCTACCAATACGGCCAGCCCGGTGGCGGCTGACCGCCCCATCCCTCCATGAGCGGCCCTTTCCTGTTCACGGTGCTGCACGAGGACGAGTCGTTGCTCGTGGTGCACAAACCCGCGGATTTGGTCTGCCACCCGACGAAGGGTGACGAGTATTCCAGCCTGATCAGCCGGGCGCGGCTGCACCTCGGGGCGGCGGGTGCCCCGCAGTTGCTGAACCGGCTGGATCGGGAGACCAGCGGGGTGACCGTCATCGCGAAAACCGCCGGGGCCGCCCGCGAAATCCGCCGGCTCTGGGAACAGCGGTTGGTGGGCAAGGAGTATCTCGCGCTGGTGCAGGGGCGGGTGGCGGGGCGGCGCGGCAGCATCACGGAGCCCCTCGGAAAGGACGAGGCCAGCCGCGTGGCGATCAAGGACTGTGTCCGGCCGGATGGCGCGGCGTCCCGAACCGATTACGAGGTGGTGACGCCGGCGGAGGCAGGGCTGGCGGCCGGGCGCGCGGGTGGGGAGGCGGAGGCCGCTGCCGAACCGCCGGGCGGTCCCGCGACGCTCTTGAGGGTGGCGCCGGTGACGGGGCGCAAGCACCAGATCCGCATCCATCTGGCCCACATCGGCCATCCGATCATCGGGGACAAACTGTATGGCGGGGACGAGGACCTTTACCTGGCGTTGGTGGAGGGGCGGCTGACGGAAGCGCAACGCCACCGGCTGGTGCTGCCGTGGCACGCGCTCCACTGCCGGGCGGTGCGGTTTGAATGGCAGGGGCGCGCGTGGGAGTTCACCTCACCGCCGGAGGAATGGTTCGTGCGGCACGCCCTGGCGGCGGCTTAAATCGACGGCTCGTCGGTGCCGTCGACCGATGTCTCGCCCGCGGGCGCGATGGGGTCGAGGCCCGCGGCGGCGGCCTCTTGGGCGGCCTCCAAGGAGGCGTAATAGACGCCGAGGTTGTGCTGGGCGGTCTTGTCACCCTGGCGGGCGGCGCGGCAGAACCACTTGACGGCCTCGCGGACGTTCTGCGGGACGCCCTTGCCGGTCTCATAACAGAGGCCGAGGTTGCATTGGGCGGGGCCGCATTCCTGCTCGGCGGCGCGGCGGTACCACTTGACCGCCTCCTCGTAGTTCTGCGGGACGACGTGGCCGTTCTCGTAGTAAACGCCGAGGTTGAACTGCGCCTGCGGCTCCCCTTGGTCGGCGGCGGCGTGGTACCAACGGACTGCCTCGGCCGGGTCCTGTTCGACTCCGAGACCCATCTCGAGCAGGACCCCGAGGTTGAACTGCGCCGCGGGGTCGTTTTGCTCCGCGGCCGCGCGGAACCACCGGACGGCCTGCTGGTAATCCTGCGCGGTCCCCTGGCCCACCTGGTAGCAGAAGCCGAGGTAGCACTGGGCGGTGGCATCCTCTCCCGCCGCGGCGAGCTTGAACCACTTGACCGCGACCGCGTAATCCTGCGGCACGCTCTGGCCGTTCTGGTAGCAGAGGCCCAGATAGCACTGCGCCGCCGGGTCGCCTTCCTCGGCGGCCTTGGTCATCTCGTCAAACGACTGCCAAGTGCGGTTGTGTCTCGGGGCCATAGGGACATCAGGTTCGGCGCGGCCACCGCGCCATGCGGCAGCCCGCTGATCGGCGGTCCGCGGGAACGTGCGGGGAATACTCTAGCCGAGCCGCATCGTTTTTCAAGACCCGTTTGCCACGCATCGGGCCGGGCCCAGGGGGTGGACAAAGTCGGTTTGACCACCGAGGGCAAAACGGAAAGCGCTTGGAGTGCGGCGCATTCCGCCGCTTTGGCCCAGACTTTGTCAACCGCCCTGGGCCGGGCCATGACCCTGCCGGGGCCGGTCAATGCCGGAAGTGTCGGGCGCCCGTGAATACCATCGCCACGTTGCGCTCGTCCGCCGCGGCGATGACCTCGGCGTCGCGCACGGAGCCACCCGGTTGGATGGCGGCGGTGGCGCCGGCTTCCGCCGCGGCGACGAGCCCGTCGGGGAAGGGGAAGAAGGCGTCGCTGCAAACCACGCTGCCGCGGACGGAGAGGCCGGCTTCCGCCGCCTTCCAGAGGGCCAGGCGGCTGGCGTCCACCCGGCTCATCTGCCCGGCTCCGACGCCGAGTGTCCGGTCGGCCGCGGAATAGACAATGGCGTTGGATTTGACGTGCTTTACGACGCGCCAGCCGAAGGCCAGGGCGCGGGTTTCCTCCGGGGTCGGCGCGCGGCGGGTGACGCATTTCCAGTCCGCCGGACCGGCGGTGCGCAGGTCCCGTTGCTGCCGCAGGAAAGAGCCGGCGCCGACGCTGCGGATGTCCCACGGCTCGGCGGCTTGGGGGTCTTTGAGGACGCGCAGCAGCCGCAAGTTCTTCTTCTTGCGCAGCACCTCGAGGGCATCGGGGGTGAATTCGGGCGCGACGATGACCTCGCTGAAGATCTCGGAGACCGCCTCCGCGCAGGCGAAGTCGAGCGGCTGGTTGACGGCGATGATGCCGCCGAACGGCGCCTGGCGGTCGGTGGCGAAGGCCTTGTCCCAGGCCTCGCGCAGGCTCGCCCCTTGGGCGACGCCGCAGGGGTTGGTGTGCTTGAGAATGGCGAGAGTGGGGGCGTCCCCGGAGAACTCGGCGACCAGCGCCGCGGCGGCGGTGAGGTCGAGGATGTTGTTGTAGGAGAGTTCCTTGCCGTGGAGTTGCGTGAAATACTCGGCGAAGCGGCCGTACAGCGCGGCCGCCTGGTGGGGGTTTTCACCGTAGCGCAGCGGCTGTGCCAGCGGCGCGTGGATCAGCAGCACGGGCGGGTGGGCGGACGGTTCCGGGCTGAAGGTGCCGGCGAGGTGCGTGGCGATCGCGGCGTCGTAAGCGGCCGTGCGGGCGAAGACCTTCGCCGCGAGCCGGCGCCGCAGCTCAAGTGTGGTTTCGCCGGCCGAGCGGATTTGGTCCGCCACGGTGGGGTAATCCGCCGGGTCCACCACCACGGTCACGCTCTCATGGTTCTTGGCCGCGCTACGGAGCATGGAGGGTCCGCCGATGTCGATGTTTTCGATCGCCTCGTGGAGGCTGACCCCCGGCTTGGCGACGGTTTGCTCGAAGGGATAAAGGTTGACCACGACGAGGTCGATGGCGCCGATGCCGTGGGTGGTGGCGGCGGCCTCGTGGGCCGGGTCGCCGCGGATGAAGAGGAGCCCGCCGTGAATCTTCGGATGCAGGGTCTTCACCCGGCCGTCCATCAGCTCCGGGAAACCGGTGTACGCGCCGAGCTCGATCACGGCGAGGCCGGCGTCGCGCAGGGCCTTGGCCGTGCCGCCGGTCGAGATCAACTCGACCCCGGCGGCCGCGAGGGTCTGGGCCAGGGGAAGAAGGCCGGATTTGTCGGAAACCGAGAGGAGCGCCCGTGTCACTTTTGCCATAACGGGCGACACAATCCCCGAAGGGGGCGGCCGCGTCAATCGTGGACTGCGGACGACCGGCAGTTCTCCTGCTGGCCCCCGGCGGTCGAGACGGGGAGCGGGAGGCGGCGGCAGGGTGCCGCCGCCGGGTTCACGCCGCGGCGGCGTTTTCGAGGCGGTAGCTCAGCGTGTTGAAGTAGCGGCGCTTGAGGCCCCGCTTTTCGCGCTGGCGTTCGCGGGCGACCACCAGGTGCTTCAGGCAGCGCGAGCCGATGGCGGCGGCGTCGCCGCATTCGGTGCAGAGCTTGTCCCGCTGCTTGCGCAATTGGTACTTGCGCTGGCGCGAGATCCGCAGGTGCGTAAACTCGTCTTCGATGCGTGTTCTCATGTCAGTCCAACCGTTCCGCCGGTCCCGGGAGCGGGCTGTTCGCACCGCTCTTGGAGCCGCGCCAGCAACTTCGCTTGACTGACGTCTTGTTACAATCGTGTCACCCATGATTCTGGCATCGTGGTTTCCATGATGCCGGCGGTGGCGGCGGCAGCGCTCCCGGTCGGGGTGTCGTTGGAAAACCGGCCGGAGCGCGAATTGCAAGCGCGGCGGGCGCACTGGCGCGGCACAGCCTCCCGTCCGCCGTGCTGGCCGCCGTAGCCTTGGCGAAGGCGGAAGCCTTGGCGAAGGCGGCCAGCCCCAACGCCCGCCGCCCAGCAGTATTTCTAAAACAGGCTCTGAACGTCAGGTATGGGCCACAGGACCGCGGCGCTCCGTCCCACATCCGCTTGAGAAATCCTTCGATGGTGTGCCTTCCGGACCGGAATGCGGCAATGGACACAGCATCTCCGGACATGCTTTCACAAATACGGTCAATGACATACCCCGGTCTCAGGGTCCTTATGGGTGGCAGGCCCGGAAGAACCGCTGCGCGTTCGTGAGGGAAATCGTCGCCTGGTGGTCGCGAATAACTTGGACGGAAGAACTTCCCCCAGCCCCCCGCTCAGCGGAGGCCTCTGGCGGTTCGGCCGTGGGGGGGCGCGCGCGAGGGAGCGCGAAGCCCGCGCTCCTGCTCGTTTCAGCTCGCCACGCACGCGAAAGCGCCAAGCTTAAGTCCAGGTTTAAGTCAGGACTTGACCCTTGCATAAACGCCATTCATCATGGAATCTCCGGCGGGTTTCCGAATGCAGCTTGGAGGCGAACTGGAACAACTATGCGGACTCAATCTAAACTCATTGCCATTTGTCAACTGCTTTTCTCGCTCTGCTTCCCGGCTCACGGCCAAGGGACGGCGTTCACCTATCAAGGGGGGCTTAACGATGGCATTGGACCGGCCAACGGTGTCTATGACCTCCAGTTCACGCTCTTTGCCACCAACACGGACGGAATGATCGCCGCCGGACCGATCACCAATGCTGCCGTCGCGGTCAGCAACGGGGTCGTCTTCACCCAGATTGATTTTGGGGCCAACGACTTTCCCGGCCCTCGCCGCTGGCTGGAACTGGCGGTGCGAACGAATGGGGCGGGCGCCTTTGTCACCCTCGTGCCGCGCCAGGAGATCACCACCACGCCCTACGCCATCACGGCCGGCAACCTGTCCGGCCCCCTCTCCACGGCCGGGCTGTCCGGCGAATATGGCAGCCGGCTCACGTTTGACAACCTCTCCAACCAGTTCACCGGCACCTTCGTTGGAAACGGTTCCGGGCTCACCAACATCAACACGGGCACTATCGGTGGCTTGCCGGTGACCGCGTTCTGGCAACTCGGCGGCAACAACGTGGCCGCCGGTCAGTTTCTCGGCAGCACCAACAACCAACCGGTTGAGCTGTGGGTGAATGGCGGACGCGCCTTGCGCTTGGAGCCAGGCTTGCCCGGCGGCGGGGGTCCTAATGTGATTGGCGGCTCGCCCAATAACTCTGTTCCCAGCGGGATCGGCGGGGTAACGATTGCCGGCGGCCAAAACAACAGCGCCCTCAGCCACCACGCCGTCATGGGTGGCGGCGACGGCAACAGCGTCGAGGAAAATAGTGATGGCTCAACGATCGCGGGTGGGGCGGCCAATGTGGTTCAAACGAACGCCGCGATGGCCTCCATTGGGGGTGGTGAGCATAACAGTGCGGGTGCCTATGGGGCGAGCGTGAGCGGGGGCAGTTACAACGCCGCCAGCGGCCAGAGCGCAACCGTAGGCGGCGGCCGGAACAACTTCGCGGCTGGATCGCTCGCCGCGGTGGGCGGCGGGGAACTCAACAGCGCCAGTGACACCTTCGCCACGATCGGCGGCGGTTCGGCCAACACGGCGAGCGCCTACTCGGCGACGGTGGCGGGGGGCCTGGCCAACTCCGCCACCGGCTATGAGGCGGCCGTCGGTGGCGGCAATGCCAACACCGCCGGCAGCGATAACTCCGCCATCGGCGGTGGAGCGGGCAACAATATCCAAAACAACAGTCCCAATGCCGTCATCGCGGGCGGCTATCGTAATAATATTCAGCCCAACGCCGGTGATGCTTTCATCGGCGGCGGCAATGCCAACGTCATCCAACCTCAGGGCGGCTATTCGGTGATCGCCGGGGGATCGCAAAACTACATCAATGGCGCCGGCTCCTTTATCGGCGGCGGCGGCTATGACGTGACGACCTACGCCGGCAACTCCGTCAATGCCCTGGCGGCCGTGATCGTGGGCGGCCTGGGCAACACCGTGTCCGCCGACCATGGGTTCATCGGGGGCGGCGAGGCCAACACCATCACCAGCGGCGGGCAGTATGCTGCCATCCCCGGCGGCTTCAGGAACACCGCGGGGGGTTACGGTTCTCTGGCGGCCGGGGCGCAGGCCCAGGCCACCAACGACGGCAGTTTCGTCTGGTCTGACGCTTCTTCGGCCACTTTCTTTGGCTCCACAAACAACAACTCCTTCAATGTCCGCGCGATGGGAGGCGTGCAGTTGGTCACCGGTGGCGCCGGCCTGACGCTGGATGGGAATCCCGTGTTGACGACCGGCAACGCGCTGGGGCTGACCATCCAGTTGAACCCCAGCGGCGCGCCGAATGTTATTGAGGGATCCTCTTGCAATTGGGTCTCCAACGGCGTTATCGGGGCTACGATCAGCGGCGGCGGCGCCCCCACGGACGCGGCGGGAAATATCCGGTCCAACAGTGTGACCGCCAACTTCGGAACGGTCGGTGGCGGTTGTAACAACAACGCCAATGGTAACAGCACGACCGTGGCCGGCGGCTCGTACAACTGGGCCCGCGGCGTCGCGGCGACCATAGGCGGCGGCTCAGACAACACTGCCGACTCCCGATGGACCACGGTGGCTGGAGGCGACAACAACACCGCCAGCGGTGAATCCGCAACGGTAGGCGGCGGCGGTGGCAATGAGGCCTCGGGTTACTCCTCGACCCTGGGCGGTGGTGACGGCAACACCGCCGCGGGCGATTTCTCGACGGTGGGTGGCGGTCACGGCCACTTCGCCGGTGGCGCCTACGCGGTGGTGTCCGGCGGCCAAAATAACTCCGCCAACGGAGATTATGCCACCGTGCCGGGCGGGCAATTGAACAGGGCCAGCGGCCAAGACGCCACGGCGGCCGGGGGCCTCAGTAATACCGCCGATGGCGATTATTCGACCGTGGGGGGCGGTCAGGACAACCTGGCGGGGTACGAACCCGGCTCGACGGTGGCCGGGGGCCTCAGCAACACGGCGAACAGCGATTTCGCGAGCATCGGGGGCGGTGCTTACAACACGGCAAGTGGTGCAGGCTCGACGGTGCCGGGCGGAGAATCGAACACCGCTAGTGGCGACCATTCCCTGGCCGCGGGTTACCATGCCGAGGCCACGAACAACGGCAGTTTTGTCTGGGCCGACGCTTCTTCCTCCGGTCCCTTCGCCTCCACCGCCGATAACTCGTTCAGCATCCGCGCGGCCGGGGGCGTGCTCGTGGCCACCACCCCGGACGGTACCGTGGGGGTTGTTTTGACCCCGGGCGCGTCGTCCTGGACCACTATTTCGGATCGCAACGCCAAGAAGAACTTTCGGCCGATTGACCCCGGGACGGTGCTGGAGAAGCTCGCCGCCATTCCCATCGCACAATGGAATTACCGATGGGAGCGGGACACCGACGTGCCCAACATCGGCCCCATGGCGCAGGATTTCAAACACGCCTTCTATCCTGGTCGCGACGATAAGGGCATCAGCACGCTGGAGTTCGACGGCGTGGAACTCGCCGCCATCCAGGGTTTGAACCAAAAGCTGGAAGCAACGCGGGCCGAGAACGCCGCATTGAAACAGAGCGTGGCCGAGCTGAAGAGAATGGTGCAGTCACTCATCGATAAGAAATGAGGCGACAGTGACGACGTCCTTGGCACGGCGAGGATGAGCGGCACCATGCAGCAAGGGGCGCAGTTGAGGTCGGTCATGAAGGCATCGGTGCGGCGCTCCCACGAGACGCCGCTACGATTTGGTGGCGTAGCGGCGTTTGTGAAAGCGCCGCTGATCTCTTCGCCTCTGGCGCTGCCGGACGACCAATCGCCCCGCCAGGGGAAAGGCCGGTATTCCCGCATCCCGTGGCTTCGCCGGCCTTTGGCGCTTGATTGCGTCCCGGAATCCGGTTTACATGCGGCGGAAAAACGAACCACAGCCGATGTCTCCCAGCATTCCTCTTCTCTCACTGGCACTCTGCCTGGCGGGTGGCCTTGCGGCCGGTGCCCCGGCCGAACCCCCGGCCCGCGAGGCGTTTATGCGGTTTGCCCTGACCAAGGAGGGGGATCCCATCCGGGGGCGTGACCTGTTCCAGGCGGAGTCGCGGCTGGTTTGCTCGCGGTGCCACACGCTGGATGGCAGCGCCGGCCGGGCGGGGCCGGACCTTTCGGCCATTGGCGACAAACTGGGACGGCGCGAAATGATCGAAGCCGTGCTGACCCCGTCCGCCACCATCTGCGTCGGCTACAACACGACCTCGGTGGAGACCAAATCGGGCGAGGAGTACTCGGGCATCCTAAAACAGGCCAATGCCACGGAGATCGCCCTGATGGGGATGGACGCCAAAGTCACGCGCATCCCCCTGGCGGAGATAGCGGGCCGCCGGACCAGCGAGATCTCGTTCATGCCCGAGGGCCTGCAAAACTCGCTGACGCTCCAGGAGTTCGCCGACGTGATCGATTATCTTGTGAGCTTGAAGCAGCCGGAGCACGCCGCGCAAACCCATCACGGGATGCCGGACACGATCCCGGCGGTCGCGAACCCGGTCGGGTTGACGCCCCTGAACGGTCCCGACTTGAAGTTCCAGCACCCGGCGTGGTTCGGCCTCGCTCCCGGTCGGACCAACGTCTTCCTGGTGGTCGAGCACGAGAGCGGCAAGGTCTGGCGGTTTGAGAGTGGCGAGCATCCAACCAAGACCGTGTTCCTGGAGACCGGCGCCCACGACAGCGGAGCCCGCGGCCTGATCGACCTGGCCTTTCACCCCCGGTTTGGGGAAAACCGGAAGTACTACGTGGCGAAGCAAATCGGGGAGCACGGCCAGTTTGCCTCGGTGGTTTATGAGCGGCAGGCCGGCCCGGACGGCTTGACGGATTCCGGCCGGGAGGGGCGGCTCATCCTCAAGGTTCCGGCACCCGTCAATTCGAACCACGCGGGCAGCCTCGAGTTCGGGCCGGACGGCTATTTTTACATCGGGATGGGGGATGGCGGGCCCGGGGAGGACCCGGAAGGTCACGGACAGAACACCAGCACCCTGCTCGGGAAGATCCTCCGGATTGACGTCGATCGTGCCCCCCCGGGAGGGGCTTATGCGAATCCCCCGGACAACCCCTTCCAGGGGCGGGACGGGTTCTGCCCCGAGATCTGGGCGTACGGCCTCCGCGAACCCTGGCGGTTCAGCTTCGACCGCGTGGGCGGGGATCTCTGGGTGGCGGACGTGGGGCAGGATCGCTACGAGGAGATTGACGTGGTGCGCGCCGGGGAGAATCTCGGCTGGAACATTTACGAGGGGTTTGAACCGTTCTCAAACCGCTACCGGCGGGAGGGCGAGAAATACATTGCCCCGGTGTTCGCCTATCGCCGCAAGTACGGGGTCTGCACCATCGGGGGCTACGTCTATCGCGAGGATCCCCATTCGTCCTTCTACGGGGTCTATATTTTCGGGGACCATGAGTCGCGCCGGATCTTCGGGCTGACCCAGGAGAACCGGGTGCTGAAGGTGGTGCGGCAGATCGGGCAATCCCCGGAGCGCATCGCTTCCTTCACCCAGGGTCCGGCCGGGGAGTTGTTCATCCTCGGATACGAAGGCACCCTCTTCAGATTGGACTTCAGCGGACGCAAGTTCGAGTGAGCCCGGCCGCCCAGCCCGGCCGCACTCCTCAATCCGCTGCACGGCTCGTTTCTCAGACAGGCTCTCAGAGGCGGCCTTTCCAGGTGTCCGGGTGGCGGCGGAGATCCATCACGGCCGTGATAAGGAGCGTGTCCC
>Ga0182030_10016533_pt1 | contig 14355 bp, 13 predicted proteins | sample 812S3MmetaG_FD_121299 | JGI IMG/M metagenome (GOLD analysis project Ga0182030, IMG submission 121299) | Permafrost microbial communities from Stordalen Mire, Sweden - 812S3M metaG (Illumina Assembly) | ecosystem: Environmental > Terrestrial > Soil > Wetlands > Permafrost | place: Sweden...
GTTTGGTGCGCAAGCATTTAGAATATGTTTCCCGCAATAATGCCTGGAACGCTCATTGGTGGTTGGGTATTAGTTGGCTTGGTAAATCGGAAAGGATAGAGTTCAAATCTAGAATAAAGGGCGATTGGAAAAATGGGGAAACTGTCACCCGTTTTGTGCTCAGAGATTAATGAGCGTAATTGTTTTTTTGCAGGAGACAGAACGACGAGTGTCGGACGTTACGTCGACCTTCCTTATGACGGACACATCGTGGGGGTTGTCGCCGTTGCCTTCACAGCAATTCACTGGCTTAGGTTAGGCTTCAAACATTTGTTAGGGCAGCGCTGGGAGCACTGGTACGTCAGGCGAGCCGTCGACGTCGCGCTGTCGGGCTCTATATGCCTTGGCTGGACTGCGATGCACTTTTTAGCGCCTATTCACGATATAGCTTGTGCTATGCATGTGAGCGACGGAGAAGTTATCTCGCACGGAGCTCATGACGTATTTTCTCCTCTTGTCGCCTTGCAATCACTAGAATTCTTCTTAGGACACTTCTTCGCATTCGTCATTCTTCCCTCATTCATAGTCGGCCTCGGTGGTTACACGCTCGAAAGAAGAAGGGTGAAGCGAAACGAGGTAGAAAATGCTGGATAGAACAGCGGACGCCGTCGAGCGAGAACGTGAGAAGCAGGTCATAGCGGGATACAGGACTCGACTTCTGTTAACGATTGGACTTTCGTTCGCCTCAATACTTGTAGGATTTTTCACTTTGTGCTCTCATCGCGAATACTCGTTAACTGGAGACGTTATGACTGACCCGATATCGAACAATGCAACATATCAAGGCCCAGTGGCTTGGTGATGGCACCACGAAATGCTTACTCGATTTTATCCGTTCTAGTATTAGCTCACGCAATGATTAATAGCTCCGCAGCGAACTGCAACGAACCAAAGCTTCAGGAACCTGCTCAGTCCTTCATTTCCGTCAGGCAGGGACATTTTGTGGTCAAGTTCAGCTCAACCCGGGATTATGTCTATCAACACTATCGGCCTGGGACTGTGCGCGGTTACCGTCCTATTCAGGATATTTTTTCTCATTCGATGTTGCAACCGTCTTCTGCGCAGACCTGCTCGCCAGCAGGAGCGTGTACAAGTTCGGACAGCGCGCTTCACTCCGCGTCGGAGAGCGATAGTCATTGAGGGAAGTAGATTCTTTAGATGAGACGGAATTGTTTTTGAAATTTTGTTCGAAGGAGCAAACATGCGCCAAAACTATAACCACAGCGGATCTTTCATAGCCTGGCTTATTGCCACCGTCTGCATTTCGATGTCACCGCTTACTGCATTGTCTCAAGTTGGCACAAATTCAGGAGAAAGTTCTGTCGACAAGACATTTGTTGGAGATTTTGATCAACCGCGAGGTAGGCAAACTCAAATAATCGATGAGAAGCCGATACTCCACAGTGATCGATTCGCGCCGCCAGAGCCTGCTATTCAAGGCACCAAAATGAAAGAGGTTGATAGGCACCACGAGAAGAAAACTGCGAAAAAGCAAAGAATGAAGAAAGCTAAAGACCTAGAAGCCAGGGCTCGTCAAGTTCGAGCGAGCGAGTCTGTGAAATGAAACACAAGAGAAATGTGCGAGACGCTAGGTCTGATCACAGCGCATCATTCACATTTTGAAGCGATAGATTCTTATCGACAGGCTGTATCATGACTTCACTCCACGAGCAACTATTACATGAAATTGCACACGAAGTTTCAACGCCATCTTTTCATAACCAGTCTATCTGCAGTGATAAGTATGAGTTTGGCTACTCCCTCATTTAGCACGAGTTATGCGCGCCCAGACGTTGTAACTCCGGAGCGCAAGAAAGATATTTATGCAGACTTCGAACCATTTGCACTCTCTCCCAATGCGCTTATCAGTATCACAGCAGAAATTTACTCGTCAGGGGCAGTTAGCTGTCCGTCGATTGTCCGGAAAGTCGGTACTCCTGTAGACGAGTTTTACTGCGAGCAGTTGATTTGGGACAATGCTCCATTTAAAGCAATGTACAACGGTGCCTGCCGGCTAGAGCTTATATTTCCTGCCGTCAACGGAGAAAAAACGTCCGGCAACGATTGCGTGCACACTTTTTTTCAGAAGTTTCCGGAGTTACGTGGAAAGGTTGCTGTTATGCACGTAATACCTACGGCCGCAGCGCGTCTCTATCCTGGTGTTGTCAGCCAAATGGATTTACATAGCATCCGCAATCTAATTGGGATTCCAATAGCGTCGTTGAACAGTAGAGAGCTTCAAGCTTATCGAACGGAATGGCTGGAATATTTGCGTGATCCCAACAATCATCCACACAGTAAGTTAGAACTAGCAAGGACCGCATCGACCTTCGTAGATGGGCACCGAGAACTTTTTTATCAACCGGAAAGTGTTTTGCCACTATTCGAAATGCCCTGGTCCGAACGAGATACCTATAACCAAAGTTCCGCCAGCCGCGCGTCAGCTAAGCATCATAAGCTCGAAGACCCAGCTCTGACAAAAGAACAAGAGTATCTTCGTAAGTATGAAGAAACGCGCGGAAAGCTTGCTCAAAATTACAATGATCATTTGCTCAAGGGTCGCGATTTGATGTCCCATGGAAAATATGAAGAGGCCCTGGAGCAGTTTGACCAAGCCCGAATGTTCGAAGATTTCGCGGCAGCCGACTATGCTCAAGCCCTGTGTAAGCTGGGCCGAGCGAGTGAGGCAATTGTTGTTTTAGATAAATACCTCTCGACGCACCCGAAAGACGAGTGGTGCTTAAAAACGAAAGTGGATGCGTTCATCGACCTGAAAGCCTGGGATCGTGCGCTCAAAGCATGTGATGACTACGGGCATCTTTACGATTTCGATGGATTGTCCTACCTGCTCCGCTGCAAAGTTTATGCCGCAATGGATGACCGGGTCGCGCTTGCACGGTGCGCTGCAGCCGGCTACGCATATTGTTTTCGACACAGTTATCCATTGGACAATATTTGGCTGGTGCTAAAAACCTATCGGCTGGATAAGCCGGACCACGTGCCACGCATTAAAACCGAGAATGGAAAGGTTTTTGCCCTGATAGACCAATTGAAACACGGAACACCTCCTACAAGTGCAAGGGCTTTAGAGTCCATCTTTCCCGGTCCCTTCATAGAAGGCGAGAGTAGCAAAGATGGTGTGACAAACTGCGGTCGCATCCAATATCACGATCTATTCCCACGCATCGATCTCAGTAGAAATGGCAATTATCACAACAACGGAATGGAACTTGCATTTGAAGTAAGTCCAGACGACACCTACATTACAAGAGATGATGTAATTCAGAAATATTCTGCTCAGCCGTTTCAGTCCGTTGAACAGTATAAAAGTATGTATGGTGACGTTCATGACCCCTTGAAACTGGCATTCTCTGAAAGCGACCGAACCATGGTGTTTTCATTTACGAAGTCAGGTGATGAACAATTGGACCATATCAGCTTGTACTGGGTTAATCAGCATGCTTCTCCAGCCATTTTGCCTGCTCGTGAGCGTAACGAGCTCTATGCACGTTTGGATAACGATGTAAGTGTCAAGCAATACGAGCAAGCAAAGGACGATGTTATGAATCACTGGAGAGACGAATACTTAGATGCAACCGAGGGTAATGAACGTCTCGCGATAATGAACGAAAAACGTCGTCGTTTGTCTTTAATCTTTAGAAGTTGCGGTCAACCAGGACGCGCTGACTTTGTAGATGCGGCTCCAATATCTTTTATAGGGATGGCGATTGATACTCGCGATTCAGTAAAATTTCCAACACTAACTGATTACATGAAAACGAAATGGCTCGTACAACGGTGGGGCACTTTGGACAATTACTACTTCCGCATATCGCGGGACAAGTTCGGGACTTTAAACGTGTCGAACACGTCCCCAAGATTTGTTGAACTAAAAAAAATGTGGGGAACCGTGGATGAGCACGTCTACGAGCGAAATCTAGATATTCCCACATCATTGATAGATGAAGAATTATTTGCTCTTTAGTTCTACTGTACCAGTTCGTCCTTACCCGCGTTGTCGGTCGGGAGAAATTGAATTACCGCTTCCAAAAGTTGAAGAAAGCGAGTAGCTGGTACGATGGGATAAAACATCGATGCCGCAAACGCTGGATCGCATAAGAAACGCAATCCTCAAAGAGCTTTTGTAAGCCACGGCAGCAACGTTCGTCCCATAGATTGGGAGATTGAAACATTGGGAGCCGAGATAACACCACCGCAGCTCAAACAAGAGTCAGAAACTCGGACACCCACCTGCCTGTCTGCATGGCAAGTGCTTTTTTTCAGGGCTCGATAGGGGGCTTCCTAGCGTAGAAAGTAAGCTCCAGGAAACAGGCTTCCCAAGCTGCTGGTAGAGTGGATTCATTGTCTAATCGGGAATAATACAGTCGGCGACTGTAACTGCGACCACCATTGGAAGTGCTGGTGACTGGCAACGACAAACATTTAGAAAAGCATGAGCAAAATGGCGGTGAGCAACCGCTTGCTGGCGCTCAAATTACGAAGAGAGAAGATAGTGTCGTTAAGCAACGACAGGAAGTGCTCAATGGATTGAAGTCGCATCGAATTACCAAAGATGGCAATGGCTTTACATTAGACATGGGCAACGGCGAAACTGTTCAGGATATCCGCGCGGCGAAGATGACTGCTGTAGTTGTTGAACAGCAAGCAAACCGATCCGATGCTCTCCAAGGTTCGGTGAGCAGCGCCAACGCTGTTCGTGCTGCCGACAAAGGCGATTTAAAAAATGGAGTTCCGGATGAATGGAATAACGGAAAGCCTCAACTACAGACCGCAGAACAGTCCGAGATGACTTTGCAAGGCAAAGCTCCTGTTTCTGAAACAAATTTGTCCGTTGTCACCGCTGACAAAATTTATCAATCAACGGATGGTGTGATTCTTCCGCCGAAGATGACTGAAGAACAACAAATGCTGGAATTGATCAAAAAGAAACTAAACGTAGCAGGCAAGTTGAATGCGATGCCGGCAGACCCGCTAGTTGGAGTGATACTTCAACCCAAAATGGGTGAGGGGCAGCAATTGTTGGAATTGGTAAAAGAGAAACTAAACCAACCAACAGAGTTTCAGCTACTTAAAGGCGAGAACTTTCTTATTGCGGAAGCGCCTAACTTTGATGCAGACAAAACGCGTAATGTGCACGACATGTTAGTGCAATTCAACGAAAAGCTCAAGATGCAGCTCCACCTTTCCGGGGAGCCAACACTTGAGGACGTTCAGCGAGCAGCCGTTCAGCAGCCACCCTTGAACAGAGAAGACGCCCTCGCCTGCGCAATCGTAATTGCTTATTACATACACGGTGGGCCGCGCCAACACGAGACACTTTCTCAGTTTGGCGCTGAGCACCTTGAAGAATTCCAGCATCGTGGCGATGTCTACCAGCTCAAGCCCTTGAACCAGGCACACCTAACATCTGATGATATTCAGCAGCGCTTTCCGGACGATTGTCCGTTCATGTCTACACTCATCAGCCTTGCCAATCGGCAAGGAATGAATTCAGTACTGGACATGGTTAAAGTAAACAATGAAAAGGGCGGTTACGACGTGTACTTCCCGGGGCTTGCAAAAACGCCTGGAGAATATCCGATTCACATCAACGGATTAACTATGGTGGAGAAAATGATCGCATCAGGTTCTGGAGACTCTCTCTACTTAGCTGTTCTTGAAAAAGCATATGGTATGCACATAGCTAAAGTGAGCAGGCACGAAACTTCAATAGTGCCGGCTGTGGGAGTCAAGTATTGTAATGACGACGCTTATACTGGTGAGCCAATCACATGTTTGACTGGCAATAGGTACGAAACACTTTCAACTCAATTCACACCGGATCATAAAAGCTTTGATGAATTCAAGACGGTGCTTACAGCCGCTAGTCGCGCCGGCGATTTGGTAATAGCAGGAGTTAAGCTCGAGCCAAATCCAAATCCATTTGATTTGGACCCCGGGCACGCTTACGCCATGATCTCCTGCAATGACGGATTCATTGAATTGCGGGATCCGCTGCACCCGGATTGGAAGAAGAAAATTCCTCTGCAATATTTTTACGATAATTTCAATAAGGTGCATATCGAGCGGAAGAAATAGTTTGATGAGTCTGCGAAGTCGCTCTATTTACATGTTACTGTGCTGTTCCCTAAGCACTTCTATGCAAATTTTGCACAGTGCCAGCTTAAGTTGCATAGCTAAAGGCGGAGCGGAGCATCAGATAAATTGCAAGTGGGGTTTTATAAACCAACAAGGTAAGCTCGTCATCAAGCCACAGTTTGATGACGCACACTCCTTCAGTTTTGGATATGCTTACGTGCTGAAGGCAAAGGAATATAGCTTAATTGATGAGACTGGGAAATCGCTGCCTAAATCAAGTTCGAAGACAAGCCCGGCAACGGCTTCCATGGCTGACAATGACTACGGCTTAACCCCTATTAAATCCAACGGCAAATGGACAATCATCGACGCCTCTGGAAAAAAGTCATCTGCGAAAATTGATTTTTCGCGCTCCGAGTCGGGATTGGTTCCTGCAAAAGAGGGGAGTAAGTATGGATTCATAAACAAAAATTGGGAATTTGCGATTAGCCCTGTTTATGATCACGCCTGGTGCTTTAGTTGTGGGCTCGCGCAAGTGAAAGTCGGACGGCGAATCGGATTTATAGACTCAACTGGAAAATTTAAGATCCAACCAATATTCCTTGATGGCAGAAGCTTTCATGGCGAGCTGGCACCTGTGAAACAGGGTGGTCTGGCAGCAGTAAAAGTTGAAATAAAAGCAGGCGATAGCGAACCCCCGATTTGAACGATTCAGCGAGACACGGTGATTCACCACTCACTCACCTGCTATTACTTGCTCGAATTTTGTGTATGCACCAATTCGCGAGCTCGCTCTGCTGCTTTTACTACTGCTTTGATCAGCGTAACGCGCAGTTTCCCTTCCTCTAGTTCCATTAGTCCATCAATTGTGCAGCCTGCTGGAGTAGTCACCATATCTTTTAAAAGAGCCGGGTGAGCTTTAGACTCGAGCACCATTGTGGCTGCACCAAGCATTGTCTGGGCCGCCAGCAAGGTTGATGTTTCCCTGGATATGCCGAGCTTGACGCCGGCTTCTGCGAGAGATTCAATTACAACATAAAGGTATGCTGGTCCACTGGCTGAAAGCGCGGTAACGCCGTCCATGAGGCTCTCGTCCACAAAAACAGACTTGCCTACGCAGTTGAATATCGCCTCTGTTAATTTTAGATGTTCGTTCTTTGCATATTTGCCACCACAAATACCAGCCATGCCTGTGTTGTATATGCTTGGCGTGTTGGGCATTGCCCGGACGACAGGAATGTCTTTTGTCAATCTCTCTTGTATAAATGCGGTTGTTACTGAAGCTGCAACCGAGACGAGCATTTGCTTTTCGCTCAAGTCCGGTGCGATAATTTTCAGGACGCCATCCATATTTTGCGGTTTGACTGCGAGGATGATGATGTCAGCGCCTTGAATAGCTTTGCGATTATCCAGACCGATCTGGATGTTCAGCTTTTCGGTGACTCGATTTACAGAAGGTTCGTGACCAACACTGCCGGTGATGTCACCTACCGTCAGGTCACTATTTTTTAATAGCCCTGAAATAAGAGCTTCGCCCAACTTGCCGACGCCAAGAACAGCCAGCTTTTTACCTTTTAACATTTAGATTTTTCCTTCGCCAGTTTCCAGATCTTTGTGTGTAAATGAACGCGCATTTGCGCCGCTATAATCAGCGACAATATGACCATCGCCTTTTAGTCTGTACTTATAAGTGGTTAGTCCATCCAATCCAACGGGTCCGCGTGGATGCATTTTTCCATTGCTTATGCCGACTTCTGCACCAAACCCGTAACGGAAGCCATCAGCGAATCGAGTTGACGCATTCTGGTACACACCTGCGGAGTCGACTTGCTCGAAGAATTTTTCAGCGTTGGCTTCGTCTTCGGTGATGATTGCATCAGTATGATTGCTGCTGTAGGTGTTTATATGGTCGATAGCACCATCAAGATCGTTGACGATTTTTATAGCAGCAGTTAAGTTTGAAAATTCCTGTCCGAAATCTTCTTCGTTAGCATCAATGATCAAAACGCGTGTCTCTTCATCAGCCAACTCTTTGACTTTGCTGTCGCATCGCATCTCTACATTCTTTTCAGCGAGTCGACGAAGCAGCTTCGGCACTATTTGGGATGCGATGTTTCGGTGAATAAGAATGGTTTCCGCTGCGTTACATGCAGCCGGATAGGTTGTTTTAGCATCGACACAAATGCGCAGAGCTTTTTCCAGATCTGCATACTCGTCTACAAAAACGTGACATACACCTGCTGCATGACCGAGAACAGGTATCTGAGTGTTTTTCATGATGTGACTGACGAGCGCATTTGACCCTCGAGGTATTATCAGGTCGACTACACCATTCGCTGAAAGTAATGTTGAAACATCTTCTCTCTTATGCGTTAGAGCAAACGTATCAGTCGAAATTTGAGTTTCTTTCAGAGCTGATTGAACACACTCGAACAACGCTTTGTTTGTATTTTGGGCTTCTGTTCCACCCTTGAGAATGGCTGCGTTACCGCTTTTTAGGCAAAGCGAAATGATCTGCGGCAGGGCGTCTGGGCGCGATTCGAAAATAATGGCGACCAAACCTATGGGGCAGGCGATTTTTGTGAGAATCAAGTTTTGGTCGAGTTCGCGAGCCATAAGTGACTGACCTATTGGATCAGCCATTTTAGCCACCTCTCGAATGCTGCGAGTGATTTCGCCTATCTTTGTTTCATCGAGAGCGAGGCGTTTTTTAAGCACATCAGAATCTGGTGCCTGCTCCTTTTCCATAAGCGCCAGGTCGATACGGTTAGCCTCGAGTATTTTTGACGACGCTTTCTCAATTTCGGTCGCCATCGAAAGCAAAGCGGCCACACGTCGTTCGTGTTTGGCGCGAGCAAGCTCTCTGCTGGCAGCTTTAGCGCGCTTCGCTAAATCTAGAACGGCTTCTTCGCTCGTCTTGATTGCCTTTTGAGTCTGGTGTGGGGTTGATTGCATATTTATGATTGAATGTTTTAGATTATGAGAAATGGTGCCCGGAGCAGGGCGACGTTATTGCTTGGAGCGATCGAATATTACCAGGTTGTCTCTCGTCACGAGTGCGTCATAGTTGCGATGATCGGGGTCGATAACGTTGTCTATTACCGCAGAGTTTAAGCCGACAAGCTTTTCAGCTTCCGCGCTCGTGTAATTAACCATCCCCCGTCCTATCTCTATGCCCTGTTCATCAACGATACTGACCACATCGCCACGGTCAAAGTCGCCCTTTATACTTGTCACGCCAGCAGCTAGAAGACTTGCTTTGCGACGAGTCAGAGCTTCGCTGGCGCCTTGATTTACCACCATCGATGCTCGCACACTTGTCGCAAATGCTATCCACTTGTGTTTCCCAGTCATGCCTTCTTTGGGCATGAAAATCGTGCCAAGCTCTTCGCCCATTGATAGTCGGGTTATAATTCCCGGCACCTTACCGCCAGCCACGACTGTGGTGCACCCGGACTGTGTTGCAATCCTCGCGGCTTCCAGCTTAGTCGCCATTCCGCCTCGACCAAGTTTTGCTTTGTTCTGAGTATCTGAGTAAACGAGCGCTTCAATTTCTGGAGTGATTTTTTCAACAATCGAGATCAGTCGGGCGCTGTCTACGGTGCGTGGATCGTCGGTGTACAAGCCCTCTACATCTGTGAGGATAAGCAACAGGTCTGCTTCCACTTTGCTCGCGACGAGCGCCGATAGTTTGTCGTTGTCTCCAAAATTTATGCGGGTACCGACCTTTTTAGCTTCGATTTCGGCGGTTGAAACGGTGTCGTTTTCGTTGAAAACCGGAATCACACCCATATGTAGCAATTCGTTTACGGTGCTGCGAAGGTTCAAATACCGTTGCCTGTTGTTAAAGTCTTCCTCGGTAAGTAGCACCTGCGCAATCGGGATATTTAGACGCTCAAAAGCGTCGGCATAAAGAGACATCAGTAATCCCTGTCCAACTGCTGCGCAGGCTTGCTTTTGTGGCAATAATTTCGGTTTGCTTTTTAAGCCGAGTTTTCGAACACCAAGCCCGATTGCGCCCGAGGTCACAATCAGCACTTCTTTCCCGGCCGCCTTGAGCTCGCCTATTGATTCAACAAATGAGTAAAATCGACTGAGGGCTAGACCTGCCCCTTCATTTATCAAAACAGCCGTGCCAAGCTTTATCACGATACGATGGGCGCTCGATATAAGCTTCTGCCGGTCGATTGATTTTATGCTGTCTTCCAAAGCCTTCTTTAAAACTCGCTAAACTTTGCCACGATATTCTCATAATCGGGTATTAACTTCAAACTGTACGTCATGAAAAGACACGCTCGGTTGAGCCGGTAGTAATAAATGACCAAAAAACTTGTATTTCTTGGAGTTGGCAATACAGCGCTTGCTGTGCGCCGCGCTGCAAAGGGCTACTCTGAATTCTTCGGCACTACACGCAGTGTCGAGCGGATGCCTCTGCTGGAGGAGGCTGGAATCAAGCCGTTTCTCATACAAGTCGGTGCCACGAACATTCTAGCTCCTGATTTAGAAGCACTGACTGCAGAATTGCATGGTGCGGACGTGCTGGTATCTTATCCGCCGGATAGAAGGGCTGAGCAATTCTTTTCTCCCCTTGTAAACGATGCCCGCGGCATTGCTTATATATCGTCAACTGGTGTTTACGGCGCCTTATCCGGGCGAATAGATGAAGTGACCCCCGTAGATTTAGAGTCACCTTCGTCTATTGCGCGTCTCGAAGGTGAGGATGTCTGGCGTAAGAAAGGTGCCGTGGTGTTGCGGGCTCCAGGACTTTACAGTGCCAGCTCAGGCTTGATTCACAGGCTTACATCTCAGACTTATCGTCTACCTGGTGATGGATCAAATTATGTCTCTAGAATTCATCTGGATGATCTGGCGCAGATAATCCTTGCTTCGTTTGAACATCCTAAACCAGGCAGTACTTATGTTGTGGGGGATCAGAGACCCTCGACTCATCGAGAAGTCGTAGAGTGGCTTTGCCAGCAGCTGCATATTCCGATACCAGAGGCGGTGCCCTTGAGCGAAGTCCACGAGACTTTGCGTGGCAACCGGCAGATATGTTCTGATAAGGTTTTGAGAGAGTTCGCAGTCAAGTTGCAATACCCTACTTTTAAAGAGGGGTATGCCAGCGCCCTGGCTTCGTTTGAACAATGAAATCTGTCGGAGAGATTTTTTGTTTTGAATTGGGGTGTTTGGGAATAATATACGAAAGCCAGCGAGGGTAGCTTTATGCAGAGTGATATATCTCAAAAAACTTCAATCGGTGAGACCGCGGACGACCTGGTTAAGCTGCTGAAATCGGCGATGCTGGATCAATTTGTCGAGCTCTTCAGGAACACCGCCTCTCATATGATGGATGGGGCAGTAGTGTTGGCGGCAGTTGTAAATGAAAGATTGCGCGTAGATATGCCAGAAAGCCCTGTTTCGCTTCTCGTGTCCCAACAATCGGGTGGTGAGAAGCACCTGGTAGTGATTCAAGATGGCTCCAGGTTTTTTGGCGACAACGTGACAGTCACTCGGCAGATGTTTCTCGTTTAGCGTCCTTGCGTTTTCATCATTTAATTCGTTTTCTTTTTGCATTAAAAGGTATCTGGTAGACAACATTGCCAATTGGCACTGTCAACAAAAGCCTTTCGCAGCGCGGGTTTAAGAAGAAAAGTTCGCCTGTGCGAGACTCGAAGGGTTCGAGGCTAATGGGCACCAGATTGCGAAGTTTGACCGTGCTTGATCTTACCAAGCCTGGATCTATCACAGGCTCCGCTTGATATTGCACTCTTTCAGGCGACGGCTCGAGCATCAGTTTAGCCGGCAGCTCTCTAGGTAGTGCATTCCATTCCCCATAGATACCAAATACATTTGGCCCGCGAAAAAGATCGTGTCCTTGCTTTGGTACAAAACCGCGCTGACTGCGAGTTTTTTGCATATTAGCCAACCATGGACGATTCATGGTTAGATCCCACATATTTCGCTCTCGTCTGATGCGGTCGATTGAACCCGGATCTATATGCTCTAGTTTCTCAAAATGGGCCAATACTTTATCACTTGGAGCGCCGTATAGCACAGGCTTGCCGAGCCCTGCATTGATCCGCTCTTCACCGGTATTGGTTATTGAAATCAGTACACCATACAATTCCCAGAGGTCAATTACGGTAGCGGCAACTCGAACATTATCGATCTGTAGATATTTCAACGGAAAGTCTGCGTCTGGAATTTCTTGAGAGCGGGGAGACCCTTCTTCCCACCTGAACACAAGTTGTCCTTCCACGTGGGGCGGTCGGTTGAGTTTTGCACTAGCGTCGATAATTTTGTAGCTGTGCTCGAATAACTCTTGCGCCTCGAGCGTTTTTCCGTGTTCGTGAAAAAGTAAGGCGCTCTCTCTAAAGCAATCTGCGAGGTCCAGGGTGTTGACGCCAGGAAATTCCTGCAGCATTTTGATGCCATCAAGGGCGGTTGCTTCTGCCTGGTCTACCCAATTGTTTTTAGACAGAATGCTGGCTTTCAGCATCATACATTTTGCTGTCGCATGGCTCGGTCCATCGATTTTGGTTCTAATGCTCAAAGCGTCTGAGGCGAGCGTTTCAGCTTTTGATAGCTTTCCATTCAAGAGACATAAACGCGCCAGCCCTTCTTCGCACGTTGCGTATTCGTTGCTCTGTGCGCCCTTAAGGTGTTTAGCCACGCTCAGACAGCTATTAAAAACTTTTTCTGCGTCTGCGTATTTTTCCTGCGCGAGTAAGACTTGAGCGATAGCTATTCTACTCAGCATCAACTTCTCGTCGTCGCCCATTCCGGTCCGCGCTGCTTTCAGCGACGTGTTGAGACGTTCTTCTGCTAACTCATATCTGCGGGCAGCGAGGTCTTGCACTCCCGCTTCGTAATACCTTTGCCAGGCATCTACTGGGGTTTCACTATTTGCGTCGCCTTTGCGTGTAACAGTGCCGAACTCGACCTTACCGTTGTTGAACAGTGCCGTGGTTTCGCCTTTTGAGGAGGCGCCACTCTGTGACTCGCCGGGTTGCTGCAGTGGCATCGACGACAAACTTTTCCCGAGCGCAGATGGACACTGCAGCGCGAAAAGAAAGGCTGCAACTGCAATCTGGCTATGATTTGACCCTGATTTGCGCATGCCAATCTCCGGTCTTCGCACGGCATTGTCGGTGAAGAACTGCATTATATGGCAAATTCGCGGGCTTATTGGTGTTAAGACCTGCAAAATTCATGCCTTGACAGCTATCATTCACTGGTTGTTCTACGTGGTCCTTGATAAACTGTGCGGAGACTATTTCGGTTCCGGAGGCGTGATGATTCTGAATGGTAAGGGTGTAACTGGTCTGGCTCTTGGCCTGTCAGCGGTTTTTGTCACAATGACGACTTGCAGTTTGAGTGTTTTTGCTGATTCTGAGTCCGGTGGATTTGTCTGGGGCGAAGGTTCAGAGTCTGGTGGTGCTTTGAACAGTGGTTCTGGTACAGAGTCTGGTGGCGAGCAAGCCAATGTCGGGACTACGGAATCCGGTGGTTTTTATAACAACGGTTCTTCAACAGAGTCAGGCGGGGAGCGCGGTAATGGTTCTTCGAGCGAGTCCGGCGGGATGAGCGAAATCGGTTCAACAAGCGAAAGTGGTGGACCAACTGGCAATCTGGGAACGACGCCCACGTACGTCAAAAACTACACCTGGAAAAATACCGCCAAGTGACTTGGGCAAGTAATTAGCCAGTTAGTTTCGTTGCAAACATCTGAATAAAAAGGACCGCTCAGAAATCTAAGATCTGAGCGGTCTATTTTTCTTTTGTATCGCTTGTGTCGCTAGCCTTATTTACCGGCTGGCTTGAGGTCGGGCTTCCAGCCAGATTTCTCGTATTTTGTTCTGTCTTGCTCGGCGAATGCATGATAAGTGAGTGCCCGGTTGTAGAAGGCACGTCCATTGTTTGGATCGACCGACAATGCTTTATTGCAATCAGCGAGAGACTTCTGCAGTTCTCCGAGCTGTCTGTACGCTTTCGAGCGATTGAGCAGACCTTTGACGTCGTTTGGTTTCTGCGCGAGCAGCTTGTTGCAATCTTCGAGGGCTTTATCGTTTTGTCCGAGTCCGGCTTCTGCGTGGGCCTTATTTGATAGTGCGCGAACTAAATTCGGCTCTAGCTCAAGGCACTTGTTGGCTGCTGCTAATGCCTCTTCGTAACGACCGAGCTTGTTTAGAGCGTGCGATTTATTCAGGTACGGAA
>Ga0182030_10016534_pt1 | contig 14355 bp, 9 predicted proteins | sample 812S3MmetaG_FD_121299 | JGI IMG/M metagenome (GOLD analysis project Ga0182030, IMG submission 121299) | Permafrost microbial communities from Stordalen Mire, Sweden - 812S3M metaG (Illumina Assembly) | ecosystem: Environmental > Terrestrial > Soil > Wetlands > Permafrost | place: Sweden...
CCTCGCCGATACGCCGTGCCATCAGGGCCGCGCGCACGTAGCGGATCACGCCGCCCGCCACGAAGCGGTGATCGAGCGTCTGCGAACCCGATGTTCGAGACGCCTCGGCGATCAAGCCTTCGACCATCAGACGATCTTCGGGATGTGTGGCATTCAAATACGCATCGATCGGCGCATTCCGGTCGGCTGTACTTCCAATGAGCCGAAATAGTTCGTCGGACATCGACCCGGTTCGAGACAGCAAATCGCAATGCCAAGTGCCCAAATTGGCCAGCTGATGCGCGCGATCCAAACGCTCGCTCACCAGCATTTCAGCGGCGATGGCCGCGTGACGGGAACGCTGCACGCGCCAGATCGCCAGACCGTTCAGTAAGGCCAACAGCCCCGCGATACCGATACCAATGCCTGCGGAAATGTCTATGCGCCGCAAGCGCTGCATGTACATATCTGCGCGCATAGTGATGCCGACGTAGGCGGCCATATGTCCGTCGTTGGCGTAGATGGGCGCCTGCGCGCGAATGCCCATGCCCCAGTCGGTGCTGGTGGGGCTGCGCTCGACCGTCAACCGATGCGTTCGGGATATTTCGCGCTCACCGGGCGTGAGGGTATCTTCTTCCATCGGCGGCGAGTGCAGCGGTTTGCCGTCGGCGTCCAGCGCATTGAGCGGCGTGCCGTCCAAAATAAAATGCATTTTCTCCCCGTCAGTCACCCCGACGTACGCGAAGCGGATGTCGGAGTTATTCGCGAGGAGAATGGCCAAGGGGCGCGTCGCGCGCTTATAGGCATCCGAGCCGTCCTGGGCGGCGCTCGTAAACTGCGACAAGGAATCCGCGTCGATTTGCGCAGCAGCCAGCTCGGCCGTGTGGCCCAGATAAGCGCGCAGGTCCTCCACCAGCACCTGACGCACAATCACATCCACGACGCCGATACCAGCGATGGCGGTAAACCAAGCGACCAATCCGCCCAGGGTGCCGATCAACCACGGTCGATTCTTGAGAGTTGATACAACGGGCGAGTAAATAGGCACGGAGGCTAAACCACGTAAAAAGAGGAAATTCGCTAAAAATTCGAAGTAAAAGTGTAGTCCTGTCGGTTGTGGACATCCGCGACGGGCTTATCAATTGTGAGGTAGCACCGCGCCTTTATGGGCTTGGCGGGGCCCTCAGCGCGGATCAGGTCACTTTGAAGACGCGAATCAACACTGCATTCTTGGCATCCGCTCGTGCGCCGAGGGTGCCGACGAATACCGATTTGTTGAACCAGGCGTATTTGCCGCTTGGCGCCTCGAAGGCGGGAATGGTGAACATGAAAAACCGCTCGCGCCCGGGTGCAGGGTCAGGGCGAGAAGCGCCGCCGACGCCCTTATTGACCACCCGAATGATCACGCCGTCATCAGTGCGAAGGTAATACGCCGCCTCGACACTGCTCGCGCCGTCGCTCCGCGAAAGGTTCCAATCCGCGCCGATGCTCAGCACCTGACCTTTCACATCGGGCCCCTGGAACGAGCCGCCGGAGATCGGGATGATGCGGCGCTTGCCCTCCACGGTGGCACCGAAATCCAACGGCTCCGAGAGAGTGACGTCGCACTCGTAGACGAACTGCGGTGCGGGAACGTGCCGGGGCGCGCTAGCCTCGGCCAACTGGGCCCGGGCGGGGCTAGGTCGGCCCGCTGGGACCGATCCTGGCTGGGCATCAGCCGGCGCCCCTCGTGATGAAACCGCCATGCCCACCAGCCCCGCCGCCGTAATCGTACCGAGAGATTCTCTGCGATTCATGCCCTACACCCGTGGCAGCAACTCTGCTAATTGAGGTTGTTGAGAGAGATTATACTCTGTGCAAGCCAATGCCGATCGCGCGCGCGTCAAGAGCACCACCGGAAGGTCGAGGGCACCACTGTGAATAATTTCTCGTGTTTGCGGCATCACGGCGTGTGTCGCGTGGGGCTGGTATCCCTGCTGCTGATCGCAGCAAGGGTTCATGCAGGCGACGCGGACGCGCCGAATCCGCAAGCTGCATGCGCGCAGCTCAAGTCCTTGTCGATCGAAGGCACAACGATCTCGGACGCTCGGCCGGTCGCTGCGGATACGGCGATCAATGGCCCACGCCGAATGGTCCTTCAAGGCCAGCCGGCGCATTGCCTGGTGCACGGTGAAGTCGGCCACCACCTTGGAAAGAATGGCGAGAGCTACGGCAATCAATTCGAGTTGCGCCTGCCAGAACACTGGTCGGGGCGATTTTTGTATCAGGGCGGCGGCGGATTGGATGGCGTCGTGAACGCGGCCGTAGGTGCGCAAGGCGCTGGTCTCGCGACCGCACTGGCCCGCGGCTACGCGGTGGTTTCCAGCGACGGCGGTCACGAGGAGGCCAATCTTCCGTCACCCGGCAGCTTCGGCACCGACCCGCAAGCCTTGGCGGACTATGAATACGGATCGACTCGCGCTGTAACCGAAGTCGCGACTCGGATCGTCGCGGCCTACTACCATCGAACGATACAACACAGCTATTTCATGGGATGTTCGACGGGCGGACGTGAAGCCCTTATCGCGGCGCAGCGCTATCCGGAGCTGTTCGACGGAATCATCGCCGGGGATCCGGCGTTTCACCTCACCCGCGCCATGGTGGCCGAGGCCTGGAATACGCAAGCACTTGCCGCGGTCGCGCCGCGAGACGCTGCCGGCAAGCCGGATTTGCCGAAGGCGCTCACCGATGCGGAATTGCGCATCGTTGCCGATGCGGTCACCAAACAATGCGACGCTTTGGACGGAGTCCGGGATGGTCTCATCAACGATCCTCTGGCCTGTCACTTCGACCCGCGCGCGCTCGTCTGCGCGAAAGGTAAGACCGCAGGGTGTCTCGCCGCCGACAAGGTCGCGGCCATTCGCAAAATATTCTCCGGTCCCACCGACTCGCACGGCGCCAAGCTATATTCCGATTGGGCCTACGATGCCGGCATCGCGAGTCCGGGTTGGCGGCTGTGGATACTTGGCACCGACCTGATGCCCGCGCTCAATGTCATCATATCGCCGCAAGCGATCAATGGCATGGCGCTGGCCAACGCCGCCCCGCCGATCGATATTCTACATTTTGATTTTGACGGGGATTCCTTGCGTGTCGATGGCGTCGCGACTGCATTGAACGCAACGTCCACGGATTACGCGCGGCTCAAACAGCATCGAGGCAAGCTGCTCCTGTACACCGGCATGAGCGATCCAGTGTTCTCCGCCAATGATCTCATCCGCTATTTCCGTGAAGTGATGTCTGTCAATGGCGGCCCGCAGCCCACCGCCGCTTTCGCGCGTCTGTTTCTCATACCTGGAATGAATCATTGCGCAGGCGGCCCGGCGACCGACCAGTTCGACGCACTGAACTCGATGCAGGAATGGGTGGAAAGCGGCAGCGCGCCGAGCAGGATCATTGCCAAGGGTGCGATGTTTCCGGGCCGGACGCGTCCCCTATGCCCGTTTCCTCAAGTAGCACGATTCAAAGGCAGCGGCGATTCGGAAAACGCCGCCAGCTTCGAGTGCCGCTGAGGCAGCGCGCTGCTCTGTTCCTTTCGTCAGTCCTGTCCGCCTTCCTGGAGCGCCAGCAGCGCGGCCAGAAAAGACCGGCGCTGCGCGGCTGGAATTTTGCAAACCAGGCGCTCCTCATGTTCCGCAATGGTTTTTTTTACGCGCGCCGTCAGCGTGCGCCCGCTGCGCGACAGCACCAGTCCGTGGGAACGCCCGTCGACCCGCTGACGCTCGATGAGGCCGCGCTTGGCCAGGCGCGAAATCAACGGCGCCATGTTGGCGCTGGCGATGTCCAGCAATCGGCCTATTTCACTTTGCTTGCCGTTGGGATTCGCATCGATGACGGTCAACACGGACGCTTCGGTCGGACTCAAATGCAGCGCTTTCAAATGCTTAGCCAAGCGCGCCATCGCCACCACGGAGGTACGTCGCAGCAAATATCCGGGATAGCCTTTCATCGGGTCGATCATTGCGTGAATTCCATGGATTGCTATATTATATAGCCTTCGCTGGTGAGACACAGCACCACGTAGTCCTGGGGGGGACACTATGGATTTCGAACGCATCAATCCCATTACCAATGAGATCGCCAGCAAGGCGGTGGCCATGACCACGGCTGACGCGACCGCCGTCGCGGATCGCGCAGCCGCCGGCTTCGCGAGTTGGTCGACCGTCGGACCGAACGCGCGGCGCGCTGTTCTGATGAAGGCGGCGGCGGCCCTCGAGGAGCGCAAGGATCATTTCGTACAGGCCATGATGACGGAAACCGGCGCGACAGCCGGCTGGGCCATGTTCAATCTGACCCTCGCCGCGGGAATGATCCGCGAGGCGGCAGCGCTCACCACGCAAATCGGCGGCGAAGTCATCCCCTCGGACAAGCCCGGGTGTCTGGCATTGACGCTGCGCGAGCCGGTTGGCGTGATTCTCGGCATCGCGCCGTGGAACGCTCCCATCATCCTCGGCGTACGCGCCATCGCGGTTCCATTAGCCTGCGGGAATTCCGTCATTCTGAAGGCTTCCGAACTGTGTCCTCGCACCCACTCACTCATAATTGAAGCATTCGCCGCGGCGGGTTTTCCCGACGGCGTCGTCAATATTGTCACGAATGCGCCCAAGGATGCACCGTCAATCGTGGGCGCCTTGATCGACCATGCGGCGGTGAAGCGCATCAACTTTACGGGCTCGACGACGGTGGGCCGTATCGTTGCCAAGCGTGCCGCCGAGCATTTGAAGCCGTGCCTATTGGAGCTTGGCGGCAAGGCTCCTCTGCTCGTCTTGGAGGATGCGGATCTTGATGAGGCGGTTAAAGCGGCTGCCTTCGGCGCCTTCATGAACCAGGGTCAGATTTGCATGTCGACAGAACGGATCATCGTCGTCGAGGCGGTAGCGGCGGAATTCGTCAAGCGATTTTCCGCGAAGGCCAAGACCATGGCGGCCGGCGATCCGCGCGAAGGAAAGACACCGCTGGGCGCGGTTGTCGATGAAAGGACCGTAAAGCACGTCAACAGCCTGATCGACGATGCCACGGCCAAAGGCGCCAGCGTAACTGCCGGCGGAAAAGCCGACTCGGTGGTCATGTCCGCTACGGTCGTTGACGGTGTCACCGCGGGCATGAATCTGTACCGCGATGAGAGTTTCGGCCCGGTCGTGGCAATCATCCGCGCGAAGGACGAACAGGATGCGATACGCCTCGCCAACGACAGCGAATATGGCCTCTCGGCGGCGGTGTTCACGCGCGATACGGCGCGGGGCCTGCGCGTGGCACGGCAAATTCACTCCGGCATCTGTCACATCAACGGCCCCACGGTCCACGACGAGGCGCAGATGCCGTTCGGCGGCGTCGGCGCTTCGGGCTACGGTCGGTTCGGCGGCAAAGCCGGCATCGAACAATTCACTGAGCTGCGCTGGATCACCATCGAAACCCAGGCCGGCCACTTCCCGATTTGATCCAAGGAGTCGACCATGAACAGCCAAACTACCAGCGCCACCGAGCGCACCGAAGCCGATACGGTCGCTTACACCGTGACCGAGCGGATCGCCTGGGTGAAATTCAATCGGCCCGAGAAGCGCAATTGCATGAACCCGAAGCTCAATCGCCAGATGCTGCGGGTGCTCGACGAATTGGAATTCCGCGACGATGTCGGTGTATTGGTGCTGTCCGGCGAGGGCGATGCTTGGTCCGCCGGCATGGATTTGAAGGAATATTTCCGCGAGACTGAGGCGCGGGGTCCTGCTGCCGTGCGCGGTGCGCAACGCGAAGCTTACGGCTGGTGGCGCCGCTTGCGGTGGTATCAGAAGCCAACGATCGCAATGGTCAATGGCTGGTGCTTCGGCGGCGGCTATGGCCCTCTTTTCGCCTGCGATCTCGCCTTCGCCGCCGATGAGGCTCAGTTCGGTCTGTCTGAAATCAACTGGGGTATTCTGCCCGGCGGCGGCGCCACCAAGATTGCGCGCGAATTACTGCCGTTTCGTCGCGCCATGTATCACGCGATGATGGGAGAAAACATCAAAGGTGCTACTGCCGCGGAATGGGGCCTGGTCAACGAATCCATGCCGCTCGCTAAACTGAAGACGCGCGTCGAGGATGTCGCGCGCGTGTTGCTCACGAAGAATCCCGTCGCGCTCAAAGCCACCAAGGACGCCATGCGCCGCGTCGGTGAAATGACCTACGAGAACGCCGAAGATTATTTGGTCCGAGCCCAAGAAGCGGCCAATTCGCACGACAACGAGGGACGCAAGGAGGGCATCAGGCAATTCATCGACGATAAAACCTTCAAGCCCGGCCTCGGTGCTTACGACTTATCCAAACAAAGCGCAAAGAAGAAATGAGCGAAGGCGCGCCGCCCGCGTTGAGTGCACGTGGCATCGAGCGATTATTACGGCCGCGGTCGATTGCCATCGTCGGCGCCTCGCCGACGCCGGGCGCGCTGGGTGCCTCGGTACTCGCCAATCTGGAACGCATGGGATTCAAGGGTGAGATTTATCTCATCAATCCCAAGCGCGACACGATCGGCGACCGGCCCTGCCTGAAGTCGGTGGAGGATTTGCCGACCGGGGTCGATGCCGCCGTATTGGCGATTCCGCGCGCGGCTGTCCTCGACACCGTCAGGACACTGGCACGCCGCCAAGTCGGCGCCGCCATCATATTCTCGGCCGGCTTCGCCGAAGGCGGCGAGGCGGGACTGGCCGAGCAGCGTGAACTATCGCGACTTGCCGTTGCCAGCGGCATGGTGATCGAAGGCCCGAATTGCCTGGGGCTCGTCAACTACGTCGACGGCATCGCCATGACGTTCGTCGAAACACCGGCGATCGCTTTAGGCCAGCGTCCCGGCATTGGTATCGTCTCGCAAAGCGGAGCGATGGCTTGTGTAGTCGGTGTGACCTTGACTGCCAAGGAACTCGGAATTTCCTATTCGATATCCACGGGCAATGAGGCAGCCAGCGGCGTCGAGGACTACGTCGAGTACTTCATCGCGGATCCTCACACGCGCGTGCTGGCGTTGATCGTCGAGCAGTTTCGTCAGCCGCGGCGCTTCCTCGATTTGGCGCGTCGCGCCCGCAACGCGGGGAAAGCGGTAGTGCTGTTGCATCCTGGGCGCAGCAGCGCCGCACGAGAATCTGCGGCGACTCATACCGGCGCAATGGCCGGCGATTATCAGGTGATGCGCACGCAGGTGGAACGTCAGGGCGTGCTGGTCACCGAGAGCCTGGAGGAGTTTTCGGATGTCCTCGAGCTGGCCATCCGTTTTCCGTCCATTCCCACGCATGGGGCGGCCGTATTGACCGAGTCCGGCGCTTTCAAGGCGTTGACCTTGGACATGTGCGAACAACTCGGCCTAGAGCTTCCCCTCATCGATGACGCCTCGGCTCCGGCGCTGCGCGCCGCGCTGCCGGAATTCGTGCCGGTCAGCAACCCGATCGACCTCACTGCACAGGCATTGGTCGATCCAGATCTCTATCGGCGCACTCTTTCGGCGCTGTTGCCGGATGAGCGTTTCGGCAGCCTGGTTCTCGGCATCATTCAGACCGATGCAAGAACCTCGAATCTGAAGTTTCCCCCGATCATTGCGGCCATCGAATCGCTACGGCCGCAAAAACCCGTCATTTTTGCCGGCATCGATGACGGTGCCGCGGTCCCTCAGGAATTCATCTCACGGCTGCGCGCGTTGAATGTCCCCTACTTCCCCTCTCCCGACCGGGCTTACCGGGCGCTGGCGAGATGGTGCGAGGCTGCCGCTCGAGACACGCGCATTGCCGATCCAATGCCGGCCAAGTTGGCCGAGAAACTGGTACCGGGTGTGCTGGCCGAATATCAATCCAAACAGCTGCTGTCGGCATTGGGCATACGATTCCCCGCCGGGCGCTTGGTGACCTCGCTGGAGGCCGCGCAGCAGGCTGCCGTGCAATTGGGTACGCCCATCGTGCTCAAGGCACAATCCGCCGATTTACCGCATAAGAGCGAAGCCGGCGGAGTGGTGCTGGGCCTGAAGGATGACAAGTCGATCAGCGAAGGTTGGGAGCGTCTAAGCGCCAATATCGCCCGGCATCGCCCTGGGCTGAAACTGGACGGCGTCTTGGTCGAAAAAATGGGCCAATCCGGCGTGGAATTGATCATCGGCGGCCGCAACGATCCTGAATGGGGTCCGATCGTCCTGGCCGGCTTTGGCGGGGTTCAGGCAGAAATTCTCAAGGATGTGCGCCTGCTGCCGCCCGATCTTACGACGGAAGGCATCGTGCGCGAGCTGCACCTGCTCAAGAGCGCCGACTTGTTGCGGGGATTTCGTGGCTCGCCGGCGTTGGACGTCGCGGCGGTCGCGGAAATCATCGCGCGTCTAGGGGCGCTGTTGCGAGCCGAGCCTCGGATCGCCGAGATCGATCTCAACCCCGTGATCGTTTACCCGAAAGGCCAAGGGGCGATCGCCCTCGACGCGCTGGTCGTAGTGCGCGCATAGGCCGGGGCGCGTAGGCCGGGGCGCGCACCAGCCCATGCGTAATTCAGGCTGCGCCGGTTATGATGCTGCGAGATGACTCCCGATCTGAATAAGCCGAATAAGCCGCTGGCTCTGACGCATTTACAACGGCTCGAAGCCGAAGCGATTCACATCATGCGTGAAGTCGTCGCAGAAGCCGACAAGCCGGTCATGCTGTACTCGGTCGGCAAGGATTCGGCGGTCATGCTGCATCTGGCTCGCAAGGCTTTTTATCCAGCCACCCCGCCCTTTCCCTTGCTGCACGTCGACACTACCTGGAAATTTCGCGCCATGTACGAATTGCGCGACCGTGTGGCGCGCGAATCCGGCATGCGGCTGCTCGTGTATCAGAATCCGGACGCCAAGCGGCGCGGCATCAATCCGTTCGATCACGGGTCGGCGCTGCATACGGAGATGTGGAAGACGGAGGGCCTGAGACGCGCGCTCGACGAATATGGTTTCGACGCAGCTTTCGGCGGCGCGCGCCGCGATGAAGAGAAGAGCCGCGCCAAGGAACGAGTGTTCAGCTTCAGGTCCGCCAACCACCGCTGGGACCCGAAGAATCAAAGGCCCGAGCTGTGGAATCTGTACAACGTGAAGAAGGCCAAGAACGAAACCATCCGCGTTTTTCCGATCAGCAATTGGACCGAATTGGATGTATGGCAATACATTCAGCTCAACGAGATTCCCATAGTGCCACTGTACTTCAGTGCACTGCGCCCGACGGTCGAGCGGGACGGATTGCTGCTGATGGTGGATGACGAGCGCTTTCCCCTGAAGCCGGGGGAAAATCCCGTCATGCGCTCCATACGCTTTCGCACGCTCGGCTGTTACCCGTTGACGGGCGCCGTGGAAAGCCAGGCGCAAACCGTGTCCGCCGTGATCCAGGAGATGCTGCTGACGAGAACCTCAGAGCGCGAAGGACGGGCGATCGACCATGATCAGGCCGCAAGCATGGAAAAAAAGAAACAAGAGGGTTACTTCTGATGACGGGCAGCGTCGATAGCAGCCGCCAGCTGATTGCCGAGGACATCGACGCGTATCTCGCTCAACATCAACGTAAATCGCTGCTCAGGTTCATCACCTGCGGTTCGGTGGACGACGGCAAATCCACGCTTATCGGACGGTTGCTCTACGACTCGAAAATGATTTTCGACGACCAGCTCGCCGCCTTGGAAGCCGACTCCAAGGCGATCGGCACGCAAGGAACTCAGATCGACTTCGCGCTGCTGGTCGATGGCCTCGCTGCGGAGCGGGAGCAAGGCATCACGATCGATGTGGCTTATCGGTTCTTCTCGACCGAGAAGCGGAAATTCATCGTGGCCGATACGCCTGGCCATGAGCAGTACACGCGTAATATGGTAACCGGCGCATCCACCGCCGACCTGGCGGTCATTCTCATCGATGCGCGCAAAGGCGTGCTGACCCAGACGCGGCGCCACAGCTTTCTGGCGCATCTGATCGGCATCGGCAACATCGTTCTCGCCGTCAACAAAATGGACTTGGTGAACTACAGCGAGCAGGTGTTCGACGCCATCGTGGCTGACTATCGTCAGTTCGCCGCCAGCATCGGCATCGCAGATTTCCTCGCCATACCGGTGTCCGGATTCAAGGGGGACAACATCGCGGCACTATCGGCAAACACCCCGTGGTACCGCGGCAAGCCCTTGATCGAGCATCTCGAGACCGTCACGGTAGCGAGCGCCGCGGATCAGAGCAAACCCTTCCGCATGCCGGTGCAATGGGTCAACCGGCCGAATCTGGACTTTCGCGGCTTTTCGGGCCTCATCGCTGCCGGTGCCGTGAAGCCAGGAAGTGCGGTGCGTGTGCTGCCGTCGGGCAAAACCGCGACGGTCTCACGCATCGTGACCCTGGGTGCGGATTTGCCGATGGCGGTCGCCGGCCAGTCTGTGACGATTTGCCTCAATGAGGAAGTCGACTGCTCCCGCGGCGACGTCATCAGCGTCGCGGATGCACCTCCGCAAGTTGCGGATCAGTTTGACGCTACCTTCGTCTGGATGTCGGATGAGGAACTCGTGGTCGGCCGGCGCTATTGGCTGAAGCTCGCGACACAGACGGTATCGGCGAGAGTAGCCGCGCCCAAGTATCAATTGAACGTCAACACGTTGGAGCACTTGGCGACAAAAACGCTGGGGCTGAATGCGATCGGCGTCGCCGTGCTAAACACTGACAAGCCGATCGTATTCGAACCTTACGCGGACAATCACACCCTCGGCGGCTTCATTTTGATCGACAAAATGAGCAACGCTACCGTCGCCGCCGGCATGCTGAATTTCAGCCTGCGGCGGGCGCAAAACGTACACCTGCAATCCCTCACCGTCAGCCGGGAGGCGCATGCGGCATTGAAAAATCAGCAGCCGGCGCTGTTGTGGTTTACCGGCTTGAGCGGTGCCGGCAAGTCAACCATCGCCAACCTCGTGGAAAAAAGACTGCAGCGCATGAATCGGCACACATTCTTGCTCGATGGCGACAATGTGCGTCATGGCCTCAACAAGGATCTTGGTTTTACCGAGGCCGACCGAATCGAGAACATCCGCCGCGCCAGCGAGGTCGCCAAGTTGATGATGGATGCGGGATTGATCGTCATCACGGCGTTCATCTCACCGTTTCGCGCCGAGCGCCAAATGGTTCGCGACATGATGCCGGCGGATGAATTCTTCGAAATTCACATCGACACCCCGCTGGCGGACGCCGAAGCCCGTGACGTGAAGGGACTCTACAAAAAGGCGCGCGCTGGACAACTGAAGAATTTCACCGGCGTGGACAGTCCTTACGAGGCCCCGTCAGCGCCGGAAATACTCATAGACACCACCAAAATGACGCCGGACGAGGCCGCCGACCTCATCGTGAACCGCATCATTCCGAACCTGTAGCCGGAGTTGTGGGAAGGGTGCCGCCGAGCGCCAGAATGAGCTGCGCGGTATCCAGATAGCGCTGCGCCAGGGATCGCACATACCCTAAACCGGATTGCTGATAAACGCGCTGCGCGTCGAGTACCTGGAGGATACCGGCATTACCCTCGGCGTAGCTGGCACGGGCCAGATCCAGCGCGCTGCGAGCGGCTTGTTGCGCCCCCATCTGTGCGTCGAGTTGTTCGCCATCATGGTCGAGCGCTTCCAGCGAATCGGCGACCTGACCGAAAGCATCCAATACCGACTGCTGATAGTCGGCCGCACTCGCCCGCAGCGCGTCGACCGCGGCGCGTTTCTGCGCCCGCAGTGAACCGCCATCGAACAGCGGCGCCGTCAATCCCGATATCAAGCTCCAGGCGGCACTCGAGCCATCGAAAATCTGCTCGGCGTTGAGGGCTTGCTGCCCCCAAGCGGCGCTCAATTGTATCTTGGGATAAAGATTCGCGTCCGCAACCCCAACCGCCGCCGTCGCCGCGTGTAACCGAGCCTCCGCGGCGAGTACATCGGGTCGATGATGCGCCAGCGCGGAAGGCAGGCTCACGGGAATCGACGCTGGCAGCACCAAGTCGGCCAGCTCGATATTGGGAATGCTGCCGGCGGCCGGAGTTTTTCCCATCAGGATGCTCAAGGCGTGCGAGGCGCGGGACACGTCTTGGCGCAGCGGCGGAAACAAGGTCATGTCGCTCGCTATCTGGCTCTGCGCACTCACCAGGTCGATGCGCGCGACCGAGCCTTCGTCAAACGCATTTTGCACGAGTTTGAGATTCTGTTGATCCTGCGCCAGCAATTCCTGGAGCACGGCGATTTGAGCACGCGCGGAGGCCAGAGCAATCACCTGTATGACCGCTTGTCCGGTCACCGTGAGGTAAGCCGCCTCCTTCTGCTCGCGTGTGTAATCCACCATGGCATAGCGCTGTTCGACGCCTCGCGCGATCAGCCCGTCATAGTCGAGGGCATAGCTGACCGTCGATCCCACCGAGAAATAAGTGAACGGCGGCACCTTGAAGCTGCCCAAAAACTGCGCTCCATACTTTTGTCGGCCGACGCCGCCGGTAAGTCCAACCTGCGGATAGAGTGCCCCGCTCGCGGAGGCCGCCAATTCCTGCGCCTGTAGCAGCGTCGCCGTCATGGATGCAAGCGTCCGGTTGCCAGCCACGGCGTCGCTGACGGTTTTATTCAACGTCGGGCTCTGGAATATCGTCCACCATTCCCCGTTCAGTTCCTGCCCGTACACGATTTCCTGACGCACTCCCTGCACGCTTGGCGAAGCCGCTGTGTGTGTCGCCTGCTTCGTGAAGCGCGTATCCAGCGGTGGATCCGGCTGCGTGAAATTGGGCCCCAGGGTGCATCCTGAGAAAGCCGACAACAGCGCGAGGCAAGCCTTCCAATGGTGACGCCTCATTCGATCAGCACCGCGGGCTCGGTGGAATTTCGCTTGACGCGCAACACGAACACCAGAGGGATGCTGATCAACGTCAGCAGCAACATGAGTTTGAAGTCATCGTTGTAGGCCAGCATCTGTGCCTGGCTGTTGACCAGCGTGTCCAAACCGGCGAGCGAGTGAGCACTAGGCGCAGCGCCGTGCAACTGGTCGCGCGCCAGAGGATTGAACATCGTGACGTGTTCGGCGAGCCGCGCATGCAGAATCTGCGTGTTGCGCGTAAATAAAGTTTCCACCATGGAAATGCCGATGCTGCTGCCGATGTTGCGCATCAGGCTGAAGAAAGCTGTGCCTTCGTTGCGCAAGGCCGGCGCCAGCGTCGCAAATGTCGCCGAGGCTATGGGCACGTACACGAAGCCGAGCCCGAGGCCTTGCGCAACACCGCTCCAGATGACGGATGCCTCGCCCATTTGCAGATTGAAGTGCGTCATCTGCCACAGTGACAGTGCGGTAAGCGCAAAGCCCACCACCAGCACTATGCGAAAGTCGAAGCGGGTGCCAACGCGTCCCATGATGAACATGGCAATGAAGGTGCCGATGCCGCGCGGCGCCGTGACCAAGCCCGTCGTGAGCACCGAATAATTGAATAAATCCTGCAACAGCGCGGGCAGCAGCGCCAGTGTGGCGAACATCACCAGACCGACGATGAATATCAACATGTTGCCGGCCACGAAGTTCCTGTCTTTGAACAGCGTGGGACTCACGAACGCCGGGCGCGAAGTGGTAAGCATATGCGTCAGGAATATATAGAAGCCTACTGCGGCGGCGCTGGCCTCCACCCAAATTTCAGGGGAGCCGAACCAGTCCTTCAACTGACCGCGGTCGAGCGTGAGTTGCAAACCGAGCACGGCGACACTCAGCGAGCAAAAGCCGAGAAAATCAAAGCGCGACTTGCGCAGCAGCGTTTCGGGCATGAAGCTTGCGATGCCCATGAAGGCCAGTATCCCGAACGGAACATTGATGTAGAACACCCAGCGCCAGTCGTAATTCTCGGTGAGCCATCCGCCCAGTGCCGGGCCCATGATCGGGCCCACCGCAACGCCCAGCACCCAAATCGCCATGGCGCGTGCGTGCCGTTCCGGCGGGTTGATGTCGAGCAGCACCGCTTGCGACATCGGTATGAGCGCGGCGCCGCAACTGCCCTGTAAAATTCGCGCGACGACAATTTGCGGAAGCGATCCCGCTACTCCACAGAACATCGAGGCCGCCGTGAAGCCGACCACCGAATAGAGAAAGACTCGCTTACGACCGAACTGTCCGGCCAGCCAGCCGCTCAATGGCGTCATCACCGCCGCAGATACGATGTAGGAGGTCAGAACCCACGCCATTTGGTCCTGGGTCGCGGCAATCGATCCCTGGATGCGTGGCAGCGCCACATTGGCGATGGTGTTGTCGAGCGCCTGCATGATGGACGCCAGCATCACCGATAAGGTGATGAGTACATTGCGCATACCCGTAATTGGCGCGGCCGCCACAGGGCCCGCGGCCGCCACAGGGCCCGC
>Ga0182030_10016535_pt1 | contig 14354 bp, 14 predicted proteins | sample 812S3MmetaG_FD_121299 | JGI IMG/M metagenome (GOLD analysis project Ga0182030, IMG submission 121299) | Permafrost microbial communities from Stordalen Mire, Sweden - 812S3M metaG (Illumina Assembly) | ecosystem: Environmental > Terrestrial > Soil > Wetlands > Permafrost | place: Sweden...
CACGCCCAAATCCTCTTCCAGCGCGGGGGCATGGCCCACCCATTCTCCCAGCCGCTGCCCGAGAACCAGGCTCAAGTCGCCGAGGCGCAGCACATAACGGAACAGCGCCTGCGCGTCAACCGTTGGCGAGCTGCTCTGTGCGGCCGTGGGCGGGCTCGCGCTCATAGCGTCTTAACCTCGTCGGGAATTTCGTAAAACGTGGGGTGACGGTAGATCTTGTCCCGGGCCGGTTCGAACAAGGAATCTGTTTCGGCGGGATCGGAAGCGACGATGGCCTTCGAGGGCACCACCCAGATGCTGACTCCTTCCTGGCGGCGCGTGTACAAATCTCGAGCGTGATCGAGAGCCATGCGCGCATCCGCCGCGTGCAAACTGCCTACGTGTTTGTGATCGAGACCGCCGCGGGCACGGATGAACACTTCGTACAGAGGCCACTGGCGTTTGTCTTCCATCGGAAACTCCGCGCGGCTTTAAGCCGCAGCACTCGTCGCAGGCTGTCGATGCTTCGCGGCGTAGGCGCTCGCCGCCTCGCGGACCCAAGCCCCCGCGGCATGCGCGTTGCGGCGTGCGGCGAGGCGCTCCGCATTGCACGGACCATTGCCCTTCAATACTTGATCGAACTCGCTCCAGTCGATCGGCCCGAATTCATGCTGCTGCTTGGATTCATCCCAACGCAGCAAGGGATCGGGAACCGTGAGACCCAGAAACTTCGCCTGCGGCACCGTGAAGTCGACAAACTTTTGCCGCAGTTCGTCATTCGAGAAGCGCTTGATTTTCCAGCGCTGCGAGTCGCCCGTGTGCGTCGAATTGGCATCCGAGGGCCCGAACATCATGAGCGCCGGCCACCACCAACGATTCAGCGCCTCCTGCGCCATGCGCTTCTGTTCGGGGGAACCTTGCGCCAAGTGAAGCATCAGGTCGTAGCCCTGCCGCTGGTGGAAACTTTCTTCGCGGCACACCCGCACCATGGCACGAGCATAGGGACCGTACGAGCAGCGGCACAGCGGGATCTGATTCATGATGGCGGCACCGTCGACCAACCACCCGATGGCGCCCACATCGGCCCAAGTCGGCGTGGGGTAGTTAAAGATGCTCGAATACTTGGCCTTGCCTGACAACAGCTGCTCGATGAGTTGATCGCGGCTCACCCCCAAAGTCTCGGCGGCGCTGTACAAGTACGCTCCGTGTCCGCCCTCATCCTGCACTTTGGCAATCAAAATCGCCTTGCGCTTCAATGTGGGAGCGCGCGTGATCCAGTTCCCTTCGGGAAGCATGCCGACGATTTCGGAATGGGCGTGCTGGGAAATCTGCCGAATCAAGGTATTGCGGTAGCGCGCGGGCATCCAGTCCTTGGGTTCGATTTTCTCCTCCGCGTCCACGCGCGCAAGGAAGCGCTGTTCGAGCGCGATCTCGTCGAGCGGTGTCGCGGCGTCATCTGCTTTCGCATCCAAGCCTTGCGTGTACATACCAAGCCCCCGGGGAGTTTAGCCAGCCGCACATTGTGATACCCAAAATGTGGAAGTGCAATGTTTTTTGTGTCATAAGAGTGGCCATCATTCGGCAACACCTATGACCAAAAAGACGTCCACCCCCGTCGCCTCCGGCGAACTTGTCGCCGTCTTTCGCCGGCAGCGCCCCTTGCGCGGCGGGTCGCTCATCGTGACCATCTTCGGGGATTCCATCATGCCGCGGGGCGGGGCCGTGGCTCTCGGCAGCCTGATCGAATTGGCGGCGCCGTTCGGGCTCAACGAGCGGCTGGTGCGCACGGCGACGACCCGGCTCGCGAAAGACGGCTGGCTCGAGGGACGACGGGCGGGAAAGCTCAGCGAGTATCGCCTGTCGAAGAAGGGACGCGAACGCTTCGCCGAAGCGACCAAGCGTATCTACAGCGAACCGGACAAGGAGTGGTCGGGCCGATGGACATTGATTGTCGTGCCGCCGATGCCTTCGCCTGAGCGGCGTGCGATCCGCGAGGAATTGGTTTGGCGCGGATTCGGCGAGATCTCCGCCGGCGTCTTTGCGCATCCGGAATTTGATTCGCGAGCGCTAAGCTCGCAGCGACGCTCGGCGGGACCGCTGTCCAAGGTCATTGCGTTTGATGCGGCGCTGGCAGAGGACGATGCGCCGCAGCGGCTGGTCAATCTGGGATGGGACCTGGAAGAACTTGGGATTCGCTATCAGCGCTTCGTCAGGCGCTTTGGACCCGTCCACACTGAGCTGCTTCAGCGCCGCCGAGAAACCGAGCCTCGCGACTGCTTTCTCGTGCGCACGCTGCTGATCCATGAATATCGCCGTTTGCATCTGCGCGATCCGCTCTTGCCGGCGCAACTGCTGCGAACCGACTGGCCCGGAGCGCAGGCTGCCGCCCTCTGCCGCGACATTTATGCTCGGGTGTTCGCAGCCTCGGAAATTTATCTGTCGCGCTGTGCGGCAAGACTAATGGGCCCGTTGCCGGCGGCCGACCCATCAGTCATGCAGCGGTTCGGCGGTATCGGGCCACTGCTCCAGCGTCTTGACGACCAAGCTTAAAAAGGCGTTGGCCTGGAACGCATCCAGCGCGCGATGGTCGATCGTCAAGGTCAGATAGCACATGGAACGCACCGCGATGGATTCGCTGCCGCCCGCTTCGATCACGCAGACGCGGCGTTGAACCTTGCCGACGCCGAGAATCGCCACTTGCGGCTGATTGATGACGATCGGCGCAGCAAGCAGACTTCCGCCGACGCCGTGATTCGAGATCGTGAAAGTGCCGCCGCGCACATCCTGAGGCGAGAGCCTGCCCGCGCGCGCGCCTTCCACCAGCGTGTTGAGACGCTGCGCAATGTCGAACAAGCTCAAGGTTTGCGCGCGGTGAATGACCGGCACGATCAATCCCTTGTTGCCCAACGCGGTGCCCACGCCGATGTTCACATCCCCATGCAGTTCCATGGCGTCGTGGCCGAACGTCGCGTTGACTTCCCTGTGTGCGCGCAACGCGCGAATGCAGGCGCTGATGAAGTACACCGTCAGCGTCAATCGCGCGCCGCGCGACTCGAAGCTTCCCGCATGCAAGGAGCGATGCTTGAGTACGCGCGTGAGATCCGCTTCGAACAATGTGGTGACATGCGGTGCGTCGGCGAGACTGCGCGCCATGTGTTCGGCCACGCGCCGTCGAATGGCAGTGTGCGGAACCAGTGTGTCCGCGGATTCCGTGTCGGCGGATTCGGGCCTGGACTCCGAGGGCGCGGTCTCAGGGCGCGGGGCCTGCGGGACTTGGGTTTGCGACACATGCCGCGTCACGTCTTGGGCGGTCACCCGGCCGTTGCGTCCCGTGCCGTTGATGTCGCCCGCCGCGATCGAATGTTCGCGCAGCAGGCGCCGAACCGACGGGCTCAAGGGTTCATGAGCGCCGGCTGCCTGCGGGCTCTCGGTCCTGGGCTTCGGCGTTGATGCGATGTTTTCTGCCGGCGACATCGATTCGCCCGGCAGCCGCACTCGCGCCAGCACCTCATCGGGGCTGACCTCGGCATTCTCGGGTTTGAGCACTTCGATCAACGTGCCGCTGACCGGCGCGGGCACCTCTACCGTGACCTTGTCGGTTTCGAGTTCCACCAAGGGCTCGTCCTTGATTACTGTATCGCCGACCGCTTTGCACCAGCGCAAGATCGTGGCGCGAGTTCCTTCCTCATTCGCCGGGACCAGCACGTCCTCGATGCCGCTCATATCAAATTTCACACAGGTCGATGATCGACCGGGTAATGGTCTGGACGCTCGGCAGCACGGCGTCCAGCAACAGAGGATTGTGGGGGCTGGGGACATCCGGCATCGCGAGCCGCTCGATCGGCGCGTCGAGGTCGAAGAAGGTTTCTTTGGCGAGCACAGCGGCAATTTCCGCGCCGAAGCCGGCGGTCACGGTGTCCTCGTGAACGATCAAGCAGCGGCGAGTCTTGCGCACCGATGCCAGGGTTGCCTCGCGGTCCCAAGGAGACAGCGTGCGCAAGTCCAAGAGGTCGGCCGACTTGCCGCTGGCGTCGATGGCCTGCTCGCAGCGCTCCACCATCGCTCCCCAGGTGACGACGGTCAGCATCGAGCCTTCACGCAGCAGTGTGGCGTTGCCGAACGGCACGACAAAGTCGTCGCCGGGGTAGGGACGCCGTGCCCAGCTGCCATCGAGCAGCGATCGATGCTCGAAGAATATCGTGGGGTCATTGCCGCGCAAGGCGCTTCTGAGCAGTCCGACCGCATCCTGCGCATTCGACGGCATGGCCAGACGCCAGCCAACGCCGTGCAGCCATTGCACTTCGTTGGATTGGCTATGCCAGGGGTCGCCGCATTTGAAAAATCCGCCCGGAATGCGCACCACCATCGGCGCCGCGAATCGATTCACAGTGCGCCAGCGCATCGTGCCGCAGTCGTTGAGCTGTTCAGCGGCCGGATCGGCGTACTTGCGAAATTGAATCTCAGGCACCGGCATGAGTCCGGCCGCCGCCATGCCGACCGCGCGGCCGATGATGCCTTCCTCGGAAAGGCTGGTGTCGAACACTCGGTCGGTACCGAACTTTTCTTGCAGCCCCAGGGTCGCCGCGTGCACGCCGCCCTTGCGGCCGACGTCCTCGCCGAACACCAGCATGCGGGGATTCGCCGCGAGTTCATGTTCCAGCGTGCGGCGCACCGCGGTAACCAAGTTGATGCGGGGACCTTCGGGGTGGGGCTGTTCGCTTCCCGGCGACGGCACGACGTCCGCGCAGCGTATGCCGCCTTGCTGCTGCAGATCGATCGAGCCATCGGCAGCGGACTCGGAAAACACATAGCGCTGAATGCGTGCCGGATCCGGCGAGGCGCGCTGCTCGACCTTGGCCAGTGCCCCCGCGACGGCTGCGCGGCCTTCGGCCATGTTTTGATCCCAGTCGGCGGCGGATAGCGTGTGCGGCACCAGTTGTTCGCGCAGCTTCGCGAGAGGATCTCGAGCTTTTTCCGCCGCAATTTCGCTCGGGCTCTTATAGGTCTGTGTGTCCTGTCCCGAATGGCCGGAAAGGCGGGGCACGATGAGCCTGATCAGAGCCGGACCCTCGCCGGATCTCACGCCGGCGACGGCGTCCTGGATCAGGGCCGCCGCGGCGTGAGGGTCCGATCCATCGCCGTCGAGTACCCGCAGTCCCCGAAAGCTCTCCAGATTTCGCGCAATGTTTCCGCCCGGAGTTTGCTGCCGCGAACTGACCGAAATTCCGTAGCCGTTGTCTTCAATGAAGAATAAGAACGGCAGCCGCTCGGTGGTGACAATATTCAACGCTGCCCAGAACCCATTGGTCGCTGTCGAAGCCTCGCCGCCGTGCGCCACGGCAATGCTGTTTTTGCAGGCCTGCTCGCCAAGCTGTGTGAATCGATAGCGAAGAGCTTGAGCCCATCCCACCGCCGGCGTGTATTGCGCGCCCACGCCGCCGCATACCGGCAGGACGCACGGACCCACTTTGCGCGGCATGTTGAACACCACACCGATGTCGCGCCCATCACTCATACCGCCGGCGCGCATCATGGTTGAGGCGAGCGCCTCCTCGAGCGGAAGTCCTAGTCCAAGCAATAGAGGTCGCGACCGATAATATCCGCCCACGCCATCTTGGATTCCCGTGAGCTGGGTACTCAACAGCACTTGAGTGAGATCGTGCCCGCGCGCGGAGAATTGATATAGGACCTTGCGGTCGCGCAACAGAGTGAATTCCTCCAGATCATCGAGCGCGCGGGAAATGGCGACATGGCGCAGGACGGCACGCCAATCGATGGCCGTGGTCTGCGGGACCTGCCGCATCTGTAAGGGGCTTGCAACCATCACGATCCCTCGCTTAAGGCGTTTAACCACCGGAGACTAATGCACGTGCGTCGGCAGAAATCGCCAAAAACACTCTATATTTGCGCTATTATTAGCGATTATCACCAATAATATCTTGCGGAGCGCTTGAAACATGACGTTTGATCGCTTTGACGCCAAAATTCTTGACGCGCTGCAACGCGACGGGCGCCTGTCTGTGGTAGATCTCGCCGAATCCATTGGGCTATCGCCCACTCCCTGCGCGCGCCGTATCAAGGCGCTGGAAACCGATGGGGCCATCGAGGGTTACACGGCCGTGCTCAATCCGGCCCGCGTCGGGCTGGCGGTGCTCGCCATTGTCCAAGTCAAGTTAACCGAGCACACCGACGAAACGGTGGCGCGATTCGAACGCGAGATCCAGCTCATGGATGAAGTCACGAGGTGCTTCGCGATGACGGGAAACTACGACTTCATTCTTGAAGTTTATGGCAAGGACTTGGATGCCTTGAGCAATGTGGTCCTCAAGAAACTCATACGCGTGCCCAACGTTCGCGATATGCAATCGAGCGTGGTGCTGGCGACCATCAAGCGAACGGCGCGGATTCCGCTGGCGCACTTGCAGGCATAAGCGCGTATTGGCAGCGCACGCAAATCCGCACGCACGCAAATCCGCAAAAGCAACGAGCCGGCCATCGAGGCCGCTCGCCGTTCACGGCTGCCGCGAGACTATTCCTTTAGGGAAAGTGCGGCGGCCTTAGCGTTGGCCTTAGCTGCGCCATAGTCGGCTTCAGCCTGATCCTTACACGTCTTTTGGGCATCGCCGCCCAGCGCGAGGCAATTCGCCAATGCCACTTTGCGATCCCCGTCGGCTTTAGCGACCGCAAGGTTGTACGCACCCTTTGCCGCGGCATTGTTGAAATCGACCACCTTGTCTTCGACTTTTTCCGCCGCTTTGGTGAGGTCTTTTGCAGCGTCCTTTTCGCTGTTGGCCACCTCCGTAGCGGCCTTCTGCTCGGCAGCGGCAACGTCCTTGGCGACGGTTTCGGGAGGTTTGGCGCTGTCGCAACCCGCGATGACGAGAGCGGCGACGGCAATCGCCGAAGTGAAAAAGGTACGCATGTCTATCCCCTTGAGAAATTGTGTATGGCGGGTGGAACCGCTCCGCGTCCGAGAGTTGACTAGCCGGCGAAGGATAGTTTAGCACTCTCTATAGCGAGGTCGTCCGGCGCCAAGCCGGCTCGATACCGCTCATATATCCTCGAGAATGCGGCAGATCGCGCGCAAGCAGCGAAATTTCCTCGTCCGACTTGTCTCGGACCTCCACGAAGTTCTCACACGCGCCGTTGAGGCGAGTTCGCATCTCGTTTGCGAGCCCTTTGACAAGTGCGGCGTGCCGGGCCAACCTTTGGCGCATTCGACAAACAGCGATGCGGGAGGCAAAGGGTGAAAACCTCGAGCGGGACAGGTTTCGCACTGATGGTGCTGGTGTTTGATCTGACCTCGCCGGTGCGGGCCCAGACGGCGCCTGCATCGGCGTCAACGGCCGTGCGCGAACAGAACTGGAAGGTCGCCGGTCTCGGCGCTCCGGCCGACATGGTGATCGACCATTGGGGCATCGCGCATATCTTCGCTGCCAGCACGCGCGACGCCTTTTTTCTGCAGGGCTACAATGCCGCGCGCGACCGGCTTTGGCAAATCGATCTCTGGCGCAAGCGCGGCTTGGGTTTGCTGTCGAACTCCTTGGGTCCCGCCTACGTCGATCAAGACCGCGCGGCGCGCCTGTTTCTCTACCGAGGCGATATGGACAAGGAGTGGGGCGCGTATGCGCCCAATGCAAAGGCATGGGTCGCCGCCTTTGTCGAGGGCGTGAATGCCTACGTCGCAGAAGTGCGCAGCGGAGATAAGCCGTTGCCGTTCGAATTCAAACTGACCGGCAGCGTGCCCGATACCTGGAAGGCTGAGGATGTGCTGCGCATTCGCAGCCATGCCTTGGTGTCGAATATCACATCGGAAGTCGCCCGCGCCCGCGTCGTGTGCGCGGCCGGCCTCGAGGCGGACCAACTGCGCCGCAAGATCGAACCCGTGGGCCACAAAATGACGGTGCCTCCCGGCCTCAATCCCTGCGACGTGCCGGCCGATGTGCTGAAGGATTATTTGCTGGCCACCAAGCAGGTGGATTTCAACGCGCTTGCCGCAACGGAACGGCACGCGGATCTTTCTCCGGAGAGGCAATTGGCTGCGGCGATGGAGACTCAGTCCATGGAGGGCTCGAACAACTGGGTGATTGCGCCGTCGCGTACCGCAACCGGCCGCCCCATTCTTGCCAACGATCCGCACCGCCAACTCGGCGCACCATCGCTGCGCTACATCGTGGGCTTAAACGCGCCGGGTCTCGACATCATCGGCGCGGGCGAACCTGCGCTGCCGGGCATTTCCATCGGACACAATGCCGACATCGCCTTCGGCCTCACGATATTCGCGATCGACCAGGAGGACTTGTATGTCTATGAGCTGAAGAAGGGTGATCCCGACAGCTATCGCTACAAATCCGGCTGGGAAAAAATGAAGTTGATCCGCGAGACCATCGACGTCAAGGGCGGCGCTGCGCGCGATGTCGAACTGCGCTTCACCCGTCATGGGCCGGTGATGGCGGTGGACGCGGCAAGCAATCGCGCGTTCGCCATGCGCACGGTGTGGAATGAGCCCGGCCTCTCGGGCTATTTCGGCTCCTCGCGCCTGCTCACGGCGAAAACTTGGGATGACTTCAAGGCGGCCGGGAACGCCTGGGGTGCGCCGCCTCTGAATTTCGTCTATGCGGACGTTGCGGGAAACATCGGTTGGGCCGCCGTGGGCCGCGCGCCGGTGCGTAAGAATTGGGACGGGCTCATGCCCGTGCCGGGCGACGGCCGCTACGAATGGGCCGGTTTCCATGGCAAGGATGTGCTGCCCTCGCGGTTCAATCCGGCTGAGGGTTTCCTTGGGACCGCCAACGAGATGAACTTGCCCGTAGGCTACCCCAATGAGCAGAACCGGATCGCGTTCGAATGGACGGACCGATCGCGCATCGATCGCATCAATGAGCTGCTGCGCGCCAAGACGAGTATGACCCTGGCCGATTCCATGGCGATTCAGACCGATGCGGTGAGCACGCAGTCGCGGCGTGCCGTAGCCCTGCTCGGATCCTTGAGTTCGCAGGACGCCGAAGTGGCGCAAGCGCTCGCGCTGCTCAAGGCGTGGGACCACGACGAGAGCACCTCGAGCACGGCTGCGGCGATCTACGAAGTTTGGGCGACCAAGCACCTCGGCAGGGCGACCGTGGCCAGAGCCACGCCCGAGGCGGCGCGCAAGCTCGTGGGCGAAGCGCATCTCGAGGCGGTGATCGACTATCTTGAACATCCCGGTGCCTTGCTGGGCCCGGATCCCATGGCCGCGCGCAATACTATTTTGTTGGAAAGCCTGAAGGCTGCGCTCGCGGAATTGAAACAGCTCCTCGGTCCCGCCATGACGTCGTGGGCATGGGGCCGGCTGCACCACGCAACATTCGAACCGGCCGTCGGCGTCCTGGCCGATCCGCAGTTGCGCGCGCAGATGTCGGTGGGGCCGCTGGAAACGCCGGGCTCCTCTTCCACGCCGCGCGCGCAGGCGTACCGTGCGTCCGACTTCTCCGTGATCGCCGGCGCCTCTGTACGCATGGTGATGGATGTGGGCGCGTGGGACAATTCCGTGGTGGTGAACACGCCCGGCCAGTCGGACGACCCGATGAGCGCGCATTATCGCGATCTGTTTCCGATGTGGGCCGAAGGATCCTATGTGCCGCTTAGGTTCAGCCGCGCCGCCGTCGAGCGCGATGCGGAAGATCATATCCATCTGACGCCCGCCCGCTAGATGGGGGTACGCATGATTCGTAGGCATCATTCGCTGCTCGGACCCTGCGTCTTTTTGGTGGCTTTCGCGCTGCGCGTCGATGCGCAGAGCGCCCTAAAGGCAATCGACAATCCGTCGGGAGGCAAAATCGTTTACGGCCGCGTGGACGGCGCGAGCGGCGAAGCCGGCGCGATGGGAATGATTTTGGGCTCATTGCACCGCGAATACGGCGACAAGCCGCAAGTGGGCAAAGTGTTCCAAGTGCGGGGCACCAATTCGGCCGCGGTCTTCTTCACGCTGGTTAAGCGCAATCAGGGCGACGCCGCCATTGCCGGATTGATTATTGCGTCGCCGAGCGGATCGGGTGTGGATGCCGCGCTGCTATCGGATGATGCCGCGCGCTTCGGCACCACGGTCAATCCTATGCTGACCTCTCTGTTTGCGGTCTGGCATCCCACTCCCCGGGACTCGACCGAACCGAAGGCAAGTGCGCCGGCGCTGAGCGCCTACGTGCTGCCCGACAAGTCGGCATCGGTGTCTTTGCCCGCCGGTTGGATAGTGGATCCCTCGAGCGGCGGCGGGACGATTCTTGCCGCCGGCCCCAAGGGCGAGGGTGTGGCACTGGATTTTCCGATGAATGCCATGAACTCCAGAGATCCCCGTGTGCAACGGACCATGCAATTTGCGCAAGGGGCGGGCCGCAACACGACTTACGCCCGAGCGCTTTACTATCCCTATGGGGGAGATCTCGGCAAAACTTTCGTCGATTTGCTGCAAATGCGGCGCCGCATGAACAATCAGCCTGCGCTCACCATGCAAGTTGACGGTGAAACCCCGGCACCCGCTGCCGCGGGTTCACGATGCGCGCAGTTGCAAGGGAGATTGGATTTGCACGACGGCAAGGGAATGATGGAGTTCAATTCGGTGTTCTGTTCCGGAGCCCTATCGCCCATGGGCCAGTACGCGAACGTCGCGTTTCACACCGTGGTGCCCGTCGCGATCGCGGCCGAGCAGCGCGGCACCATGAGCGCGATCTTGAATTCCTTCCAGGTCAATATGAACGCCGTTAATCGCGAAGCGGCCGCGCTCGCCGCGCCTGCAATCGAGCAGATCCATGCCATCGGCCGCGCTGCCGCCGCGCAGGCGCAACAGGCTCATCAAATGAACGATCTGCACAATCAAGCGGTCGAAGCGCACTGGGATAGCCAAGATAGGCACAATCAGGGATTCAGTAATTATCTGCTGGATCAGACCGTCATTTCGGACAATCAGAATAGCGGCCATGCAACGGTTTGGAATCAAACGGCGGACGCGCTGGTGAAGGGGAATCCCTCGCGCTTCAGCTATGTCGATACACCTAACTTTTGGAAAGGCGTCGACTACTGAATGAAAAAATTCAAGCACGAATCGGAATTGTTCAAAGCGGCGTTGCTCGCGGGCGTCAAATATGCGGAAGGACGCAAGGCGGTTGAATTCGAAGCCACCGATTCGGCGAGCGACAAGGCGCTATATGTCTATCGCCTGCTGGTACACGACAAAGTGATTGCGCCGATGCCGGAGGATCAAGTGAGCGAGAAGACGATTCGTCATCGGCTCGCGACTTGGTATGCGCACCAATTGCCCAAAGGGCACCCACTGACGGAGTAGGGTCGGCGCCGGTTTGAGCCGGTCCTCACGCATACAGGTACGTCATCGGCAGCCCAAGACGAAGACACGACTGCACTGCAGGACTTGCGCCTAGAACGACTCGATCCGAGGATGCACCCATCAATTTCACCAGCCATCGTTCGTGCGGTCGCAAATCATAGCCTTCCGATAGGCGTAGACGACCGCGGATCCAACCGGGAATCAACTCCACCGCAGCTCTCACCAGCATTGGCTGCATCCAACGAAGCGGGCGAGGGAAGGCAATCGTTTCGCGCATGATCTGCAGAAACTCGGAAATGATTGGAGAGGGATCAAATTCCACTGCCGCGGATTCGAATAGAGTCCGCATTTCCTGCACGGATCGCGGCGGATCAATCGCACCGTACAGCCGCGACACCGCAGTTCCCTCAAGGTAGAGGTTGTTGAACTCGGCTTCGCTCAGCGGGCTCACGTAGCGGTTGTAGGCTTCGCCAAACCCAAAAGCAGCGGTTGCGTGCACCCAAGTAAGCAGGCGCGGATCGCTTGCCGAGTAACTGGCTCCGGATGGCGTCTTGCCCCGGACAGCCGCATGCATTCGCACGACTCGCGCGATCATGGGCTCGGCGATGCTGCGCGCGCCGTACACGGTAATCATTGCCGCCAGTCCGGTGCGTTGCAACCGGCCCAACGGATTTTTGCGAAATGAAGAGTATTCCCAGACGCCCGCGCGCACCGAAGGATCCGCCAGTTCAAGAATGACGGCGGCCGTTCCGCCAACGAATAGTGCAATGGGATTCTTAAATATCCGCCATGACACTGAATGCGCGGGTATCAGCGCTTCCTCTCCCGGCGGCCGATTGAACTCGCTCTCGCGGCTCTTCTGCCCATACAAGAAGGAATGAAGGGTCGTGTTCAGGCGCCGCTGCAGGGCGCCGGGCAGTTGAATAGCCGATATCATGAGTCAAAGCACCCGACGCCTTGCGCTTGGCGATGCGGCCGTGCGGGGCGCCGTGCGCTAGGAATTCTTGTCGAGCAACATTGTCCTCGCCGCGGGTGCGCCGTCGAGAATGACTTGTTCCAGAACCGACAGATACTCAAGATAGCGTTTCCGTCCCAAAGCAGTAATTCGATAAATCGTCTGGGGGCGTTCACGGTCCTCCCCTTTCGCAAGGCTCACCAGCATGGCCTCTTGAAGTACTTGCAAGTGGCGGTTCAAGTTGCCATCCGTCAGCGCACACAGTTTTTTCATTTGTGGAAACGGCAGGCCCTTAGGGTGCGTGACCAGACAGGTCAGCACACCTAGGCGCGCGCGCTCGTGGATGACGCGGCTCAGCCCGTCGTAAGCAAATGGAGAACTGGTTTGAGTCTTGCGATTAACTTTCTTCAATTGATTCCTCGAATCCATAGCGTAATACGGCGGCGACCAGCACCTGGCCGACGCCGAAAGGTATGCCCATCGCCCAGGGCGACAGCGCATGATGGCCCGAGGCAACGAGCAGGCACACGAGTCCTGCTGCGAGATACCAGGCGCCAACCCCGAACATTTGGCGGGGCAAGAAACGGCACGAGGCGAACACTCCAAGGCTAAATATAACCGCCCACAATCCAGGAAGCATCCATGAGTCTTGAGGGGCTATGCGTATCAACACCACCGTCAGCAGCAGTCCCACGACAATACAGGGAAGGAATTGCTCGACGGCGGCCTGAATCATTTCCATCGCGAGTCCCGAATGCACCCTCCTTGCTCGGAAGATCGTTTCAAGCGCCGACAAAAAAACCGATACCGCGGCCGTCGTGATCCAAACGCCAAGAAATAGCTTCAAGTCGTGGGCCGAGGCTGCCAACCAATGGCTCTGCGCTGCGGCAACCAGCAGCGCGAGGATTCCGCTGGAGGCAACAGACAGAGGTCCGTAGCCGCGAAACAGCGTCCCGCGAGCGACCTGGGTGCGAATCGCGCTGATATCGTCAAGCGCCTGGCGCAGTTCTGTCATATATCGACCTTACATTCCGTATTGCAAACGGCGTATCCAGGGAGCCCCGAATAGGCTCATTCCAGGGTAAATGCGTGGGCCTGTCAAGAATCCGGGCTTTGTGCGGCAGCCAGCGGCAAACCACCGCGAACCGCTTGTTGTGGTGCGATGGTTGCGGAGGGCGCGAATTAGGTGGTACTTTGCACTACAAAGTTAGAAGAGCAGCGACTTAAGGGGCGGTAAAGAAGTGGCCGCGATGAGACTGGTCGAATTAAGCCGCCGCGCGGATGCGCCTTCTTGGGACGTTGCGTTGCTTGTTTGCGCGATCGGCGTCGCCGGTCTGGTTTACGATTCATGGCCTAAGTCCGCGCCGGGGCAGTCGCTCAACCTGCACGCCGTTTTCGGATTGCTGCTTTGGACCATGGTGGTCGCGCAATTTCAGCAAGCGCGTTCGCCAAGCCTCATGCATGCGGCGGTCTTCCACTCGTTCTGTCGGCAGCTATCCCGAGGCGTCTATATTCTGTTGTATATCTTGTTCGGCGCGAATCAAGTCATCCGCGCCGGCGTGGTGTTGTGGAATCGCAGCACGCTCGGCGCGTCACACCCTGCAATTTTGCAACCGCCGGAGAATCTACGCGACTATCTGGCGTACGGAATTCTTGCGCTTCTCACCATTCGCGCCTTGGCTGCGTTGCATCGCCATTTGCTGAAGCGCGGCGCATTGCCCTCACCGTTTCCCGACTTCCAACACCACAAATGAGTCGGCGATCGGCGCCGGCCGAGGGCGAGGTTGTGCGGCGGTGGCTGCGGGAGCAGGTCCGAAATCGGCCGTGACGAGGTAAACCTTCCCGGTCTTGCCGTCGAGCGCCATGGTGCGCGCACCGCGTTGCGTGGTCACGCCGGAGACCGAGTAGTGATCCGCGGAGTCCTGGTGGATCACCGACAGGGTTCCTTCGCCGTTGGAACTGTACACGACCGCGCGCTTTTCATCGAAGGCCGCGGCATCGGGATGTTCGCCGATGGGCACGAGAGCGACTTGCTTGCCGCTCGCCGCATCGGTGACGGCCATAACCTTGCCGTCGCACACCGAGAACAGGCGGCGATGAGTGATA
>Ga0182030_10016539_pt1 | contig 14352 bp, 11 predicted proteins | sample 812S3MmetaG_FD_121299 | JGI IMG/M metagenome (GOLD analysis project Ga0182030, IMG submission 121299) | Permafrost microbial communities from Stordalen Mire, Sweden - 812S3M metaG (Illumina Assembly) | ecosystem: Environmental > Terrestrial > Soil > Wetlands > Permafrost | place: Sweden...
CGGAATCGGCTGGCACACGAAGCATCGTCCCCAACAATTTCATCCGGTCCGAGTAGACATCGGGACTATAAGCGCCGTCCTTTTGGAAAATGGGCAGGCTCTGGATGTATTCAATCAGTTCCTTGTCGCTAACCGTGATATGCAGGCGATCCGCTTCACTCTCCAGGAGAAGCTGGCGCCAGGCTTCCTCGGCCACCTGCGCGGACGCACCCGGCCTCTTTAACACATCGGCTTGGCCATGGATGATAAGCGAGTAGCGGGTATTGCGGACGGCATCGGTCAGATCTGCCACCGTGAGTTCCTCCCCATTGATGGAGCCGTAATCCGTGCTCGTGCGCGCGCCCGTGCTTGTCAGAAGGTTACCGGCGTTCCCGTAAAAGAGAAAACCGAGGCCGATGACGCCAAGGACAACGACCAAAACTGTTTGCGACTGGCTGCGAAGAAACTTCATCATAAAGCGGCAATGCTCCTAAAAGCGACGACGGGAAGAGAAAACATGATCGTGACATAGTGCGAAGTCCAAGGCCCGGCGACAAGCTGGATTTCACACCGGGCCAATTAAACCCACGCAAGGAAATAGACATGTGCTTGCTTTCGCCCTTACTTCGGGTTTTTCTTCATCAAATGCCCTCAAGTTTTCTCCGCCGCCTGATGACCGGGACGGCGCTTGTCGTGCTCCTCATCTCCTCCATGGCCCGAGCCGGACAGCTCTCGCCCCTCGCCCCGACGCCCAACTGGACGGCTCTGGAACCTTATCAGCAAACGATCACCCGCCAGGAATTCTCCCGTCTGGTCGATCAGGTTTACTCAGTCGATGGAGCCTTCTGGAACTATGCCGACATTAACGACAAACGCGTCGTTATTTACTCCAATACGGCCAAGACCCAGCCACTGTTCACCCTCCATTTTGCGGCCAGTGACGGCGCCTGCGCGCTTCTCCCCTATTATTACCAGACCCATGCGGGTTCTCACGATACGGGCCATCCGCTCAAGGGCATCAAGATCGCCCTTGATCCCGGCCACATCGGTGGCGACTGGGCCAAGCTCGAAGCCCGGTATTTCAAGCTCGGCGACGATCCGCCGGTCGAGGAGGCCAAGCTCAACCTGATCACCTGCGAGAGGCTCGCCGAGCGACTTGAGGCCGATGGAGCACAGATCATCTGGGCCAAGCACGATTTCGAGCCGGTCACTCCGCTGCGCCCCGACGACCTGCACCGCCAGGCCATTGCCGCACTGGCACTGCCCGAGCACGCCAGTTCCCATTCCGGATACACGCCTTCGTTTCTCTTCGGGCTGCCGCAGCCCCATGCAACTCATGCCAGTAGCAGCGCGGCGATCCAAAACCGGATCGACAACGAGGCGGCCCTCCTCTTTTACCGCGTAGCTGAAATCCGCGCGCGGGGCGACGTGGTCAACAAGCAACACCCCGACCTGACCATCTGCGTGCATTACAATGCCGACGACTGGGGCGATCCCGACAATCCGACCCTGACCAGCCACAGCCGTCTCGTCATTTTCACCAACGGCGCTTACGAAAAATCGGAGCTGGCCTATGATGACTATAAGTACGACATGCTCCGCAAACTTCTGGATCGAACCGCCGTGCAGGAAGAGCGAGGCTGCGCGCTCGTCGGCCAGGCGATGCTCGACACGCTCAAATATCCACCGGAGGACTACCCGGGAACTTACTTCGCGCATCATGTCACTGATGTCCCGAGCGTCTATGCCCGCGATTTACTGGCCAATCGCATCTACCACGGCCCGGTTATTTATTGCGAAGGCCCCTACATGAACGCGCGCGACGCCTATTACCGGATCATCGCCGGCGATTACCTCGGCGTGCGCACCATCCAGGGCCAAAGCGTGCCCAGCATCTACCGCGATTACGCCTCCGCCGTGGAGAAGGGCGTGCTGCAATATTTCGGCGTGAAGTAAATCGGTCTGCCTCGTTCCCAAGTTGCACTTGGGAACGCACTTGTTGAGGCAATTGCATTGCCGATCCCAATGCCAACACGCAGGTCAAATTAGCGCGAAATGAAATTTCGCGAGGAACAGAAGACGTTCCCAAGTACAACTTGGGAACGAGGGGGCTGCCTCCCATTACTGCGAAGACGGAAGCGGCTGATGATTTTCAGAATCTCTTTCCGACCGGATGGAAAAATTCGCGCCGTTTTGCGTCCGGTTTTCCTGCTGGATGGCCTGTGAACTGTCATCATGCACCGGCCGCGGTGTAACACGGGCCTTCGCCTGATAAAGCATGGTATAAGCCGACACGAGGTTGTCCCGCGCCTCATCGACACTGTCCCGGTCCGACGACTTCATCGCGTGCGACTCCACCTCCTGAACTTCCGCCTTCGGCGCGGATAGTTTATTAGGATTTGCGCCAGATGAAATCAGGTTGTCAAACTTGGCCTCCGCTTGGCGCCAGGAAGATTTATCGGACGATAACATGCCCGCTTCCGCGTTTTCCTTCGCCCGGTCAAACTTGGCCTGGGCTATATCGACCTGCTTCTGTGCGCCCGCCACTGTCGTTACCGATGCGCGCGAGGACGTCGCAACAAATAATGCCAGCAAGGCGACCCCGATCATGAAGTAAAGCGTCTTCATCTTTTCCTTACCTGATTTAAATTGTAGACCGCCGCTGCGCGAAAAGCAATGCGAGCATCACTCGACCCGCGTCTTAGGAATTCCGGCGGAATGCAACGATCCTCCGGCTTACCAAAACCTGTAGATCGACTTTTGCAGAGTTTTCCTTTGGGTTCTTTGTGTTCTTTTGCGGCTAATTGGCTAGTTTTCCCGAATGGAACTTCCGGTGGAGCTTTTTCTCGCGCTGCGCTACCTGCGCCCGCGCCGCACCTTCGTCTCCGTCATCACCGTGCTCTCCTTTCTCGGCGTCACGCTTGGCGTCGGCGCGCTGATCGTCGTGCTCTCCGTCATGGCCGGCTTTCAGCAACAACTCACCGAGAAAATCATCGGCTTCAACGCCCATCTCACCGTGGCCATGGCCGATGGCAGCGTGCTTTACGATTATGACAAGCTCGTTGACCAGATTCGCGCCCAGCCCGATGTGCTGGCCGCCAGCGCCATTATTCGCGGCCCCGTTTTGGTCCAACACGAGGGCAACATGACTCCCGCCTATATCAAAAGCGTGCCGGAAAATGGCGACGACCCCGTGCTGCCGATCAAGAAATACCTCATCATGGGCGACTGGGAATTGCGTGATGATTCAGTCATCGTCGGCAAGGAATGGAGCAAGCGCAACGGCGCGTTCCCCGGCGATAAAATCACCGTCTTCGGTGCGGCGCAGGTGATGGATTTCCTCCATCGCAACGACAAGAATGCGGTCACCCATCTGCCGGAGGACCTGATTATCCGCGGCGTTTTCCAGACCGGCCAATTCGATTACGACCTCAATTACCTTATCGTCTCGACCGCGACCGCACAGCGCATCTGGGGGATGACTGACGCGGTCCACGGCATCGCCGTGCGGATCAAAGACCCCGACGCCGCCCAGCAGGTGAAGGACAAGTTGAATAATGTCCTGCCGCGATCTCTCTTCGCCCGGACGTGGATGGATGATAATCGCGACCTCTTCAACGCCGTCGGGATTGAGCGCGTCGTGATGGCCTGTATCCTATGCCTGATCCTGATGGTCGCCGCGTTCGGGCTCTGCAGCACGCTCATCACGGTGACCGTCCAGAAGTCGCGCGAGATCGGCCTGATGAAGGCGCTCGGCGCGAATGACGCGCAGGTCTGCAGCGTCTTCCTTTTCCACGGCACGGTCGTCGGCGTGGTCGGCGCCATCAGCGGCACGGCGCTCGGCCTGCTGATTCTCCACTACCTCAATGTCATCCGCGATTTCCTCCTCTACGCGTTCCACATCCAGGTCTTCGCCAGCTCCGTCTACGGGCTGCCGCAAATCCCGGCCGTGGTTAATAATACGCAAATTGTCTTCATCGACATCGCCGCCATGGTCATCTGCGTTTTTGCGGCGCTGATACCCGCCATCAGTGCGGCAACGCTCGCCCCCGCGCGCGCTTTGCGCTATGAGTAGGGCCCTATGACGCTTTATAAACCCCATGGGAGCGACGAGCTTAGCGCGATTCTTGGAGGGACGACCTCCCGGTCGTCCGCGGACGCGCAGGAGCGCGTCCCTCCAGCAGGATCACAGTCGAAACAAGCCTTACGAATGCTCTTCGTTGCTGTGCTTTTCATCACACTCGGCTTCTCCGCTCGCGCACAAACCGGCCCCGATGACGACGTCGGCCCGCTCGCGAAAGTCACCCTCCACATCGGCAACGCTTCCCTGAATACCGCCATCGCCGCCACGCCCGCGCAAGACCAACGCGGCTTGATGTACGTCGCCAAACTGCCCGACAACGACGGCATGTTGTTCATCCTACCCGTCGGCCACGCCGAGTTCTGGATGAAGAACACTCTGATTCCCCTCTCCGTCGCGTTCCTCGACAAGAGCGGCGTCATTCTCGAAATCCACGACATGCAGCCCGCCGATCCCACGCTGCCCGACAACGAACTGCCCCGCACCCGCAGCGACAGCGACCAGGTCGCCTACGCGATCGAGACCAATCTCCACTGGTACGCGCTCAACGGCATCAAGCCGGGCGATAAGATCACGCCTCCGCCGGGCACACTTGTGAAACCAGTTCCTTGAAGCTGTTTAGCTACTCAAAAAGAAGAGCCTTAGAATGCCCTCATTTCCGATAAAGATACCTACTTCTAATCTTAGGCTTTCGGATGTTCCTGAAGAGCATTCAGAATGGAAGGAAATTAGTAGATTTGCGCTCACTTATGATCTGGCGGAATCGGATCCATACGCAATAAAGGATCAGAGTTTCGATCTAATCACGGAAGAGACAGACTTAGTTTCTCTCCGTTCACGACTCTTTTTTGAACAAAGAAGATGGAACCATTATGGACGCCATCCGGATTCGAATGCGATCGCGAACATTCAAAAAATAGTTTTCTTTATTAGATCAAAACTAGAATCTGGAGTCTGATTTATGCCCCTCCCCATTGATTATCACAACCATCCCCAGGCCCACAGCATCAAGCCCTACACGTCCGAGCTTCTCCAGCCGTGGGCCGAGAGCGCGCGCAAGAACGGCCTGAAGCAAGTCGCCTTCACCGACCACGACCGCTATCACGAGGGCGTCAATTTCGACGAGATCGACAAGCTCCGCGCGGCCAATCCCGACCTAAAATTTCTTGCCGGGATCGAACTCGACAACGATCCGCAGACCGGCAAAGCGGGCCGCGCCTGGGTCGAGAAAAACTGGGACCGGCTCGACTTCGTCCTCGGCTCCGCGCATTACCTTCCTCCCGAGCAGGAGATGTTCGACCAGGTCACGCGCAAAGACGAGTTCGCCAAACGCGACCTGCCCGCCGATTGCGCCAACTACATCGCCGAACTCAACGGCATGATCGATCGCGGCGGCCTCGACTGCATGTCCCACCTCGACCTCATCAAAATCCATGGCGTCTGGAAACCCGAAGGCGGACTCCTGCCCTATTTCCAACCGCTGCTCGAACGCATCCGCCGCGAAAACCTCGCCATCGAAATCAGCACCGCCGGATGGCGCAAACCGGTCGGCGAGCAATATCCCCACATCGACCTGATCAAGTTCGCGCAACGAATCGGCATTCCCTTCACGCTCGCCAGCGACGCCCATTCCCACGCCCAACTCGGCGAGTATTACGACCGCCTCGCGCCGCTGCTGGCCGAACTCGGCATCAAGGAAGTCGCCTCATACGAGAAGCACAAGCGCACGATGATTTCCCTCACCTAGGGGCGACTATGGAACATAATTTCGAGGCGAATTTCTTCACGCTGCACGAGCTGCTCGACACGGAAAGTCGCCTCCAAGTTGATGCAATTAGCACCAAGCGATCCGCCCAGCCGCATGAGATCATCTGCCAGCAGGGCGAGCAGACCCACTCGGTCTACATCGTCGCCGCCGGCGTGGTCGAGGCGTTTACGCAAAGCCCCGATGGCCAGCAAACCCGCTCCCTCGGTTTCATGGGCCGGGGCGATTTCTTCGGCGAACTCGCCGCGCTGACGGGGCATCCTCACGTCGGCTCCGTGCGCGCGTGCGAGGAAGTGCAACTCCTCCAAATCGAAAAGATGGCCTTCCTGCAATTGCTGGAAAAAGTCCCAAAGATGGGCGCTTTCTTCAGCCGCAATCTCTCCCGGCGCTTGCACAAAACTGCCACCGAGGCGCACGTGGATGTCTACGCGCTCGATCTGACCGGCAACCTCCGCCACTTCGATCTGCTCACCATTTTCCAGGCGATCACGAGCATGGGACGCAGCGGCGAGCTTCACCTCAACAACTCCGCTTACGAGATGATCGGCAGCTACTTCTTTCACGAAGGCCATGCCCGGTTTGCCCGGTTCGCTCATCTCGAAGGCATCGAAGCCATCTGGCAGGGCTTCGTCGAATCGTGCTGCGACGGCAGCTTCACTTTTCGCGTCATGGATCAGCCCACTCTGCCGTTCAGCGAAGAACACCAGATCGATCTCAGCGGTCCCGAGTTGCTCGCGCAGGGCATTTCGCTTCGCGATGCCTATCGCGCCTTGCCCGAACCGTTGCGTCTGATGCGAGGCCGGCTCGGTCGCGTGGCCGAATTGCTCACATGGACGGAAACCGCAACGCAGCCCCTCGCCGGACGCATATGGGAATTGATGGCCAAACGCCACCAGCCGCTCGATAGCTTGTGGCGTCGGCTCCATTATTCCTCGCTCACTTTCCTCGATGTCGTCAGCCAGTTGATCGCCTCCGGGCAGGCCGAATGGCTTGAAACGGAAACGCTGGACGATCCCGCCGACTCGCAAAAACCTTAAGTCTTCGTAATTCGCAACCATTTGCCTCGTACTGGGGCGGGTTTCCCCTCATAAACAACCCATGGACGCCGCACCTGTCTTCGCCTCAAATGCAATCAACTCGGGACTTCCCCCCGTCCCCGGCACGGAACAAGCCCGCGCCATCGCTTATGGCCATGCCGCCCTCGCGGGAACCACCGAGGCGGTTGCGGAAGCCAGCGCCTGGGTCGAGCCGCTGCGGCAGGAAATCGGTCGCGTCATCGTCGGGCAGAAATATCTCATCGACCGGCTCCTCATCGCGCTGATCGCCAACGGTCACGTGTTGCTCGAAGGCGTTCCCGGCCTGGCCAAGACGCTCGCCCTGCGCACTCTGGCGGCGGCGGTGCAGGTCCGTTTTCAGCGGATGCAATTCACGCCCGACATGCTCCCGGCGGACATCGTCGGCACGCAAATCTACAATCCGCGCGACGGCACCTTTAACCCCAAGCTCGGCCCGATCTTCGCCAACTTCGTCCTCGCCGATGAAATCAACCGCGCGCCCGCCAAGGTGCAAAGCGCGCTCCTCGAAGCGATGCAGGAACGGCAAGTCACCCTCGGCGAAAACACCTACGAGTTGCCCGAGCCCTTCCTCGTCATGGCCACGCAAAATCCGATCGAGCAGGAAGGCACCTATCCCCTGCCCGAGGCGCAGGTCGATCGCTTCATGCTCAAGATCGTCGTCCATTATCCATCGCGCTCGGAAGAGCGCAGCATCCTCGACTCGATGGCGACAACCTCTCCAAATCTCGCCGTGCAGCCCATCGTCACGCCCGAGGATATTCTCCGGGCGCGGCAGGTCGTCAACCTGATTCATGTCGATGACAAGGTCCGCGACTACATCGTGGATGTCGTCATTGCGACGCGCGATCCGAAGGCCTACAAGCTCGACTTCCCCGGCTGGATTCAATACGGCGCCTCGCCCCGCGCCACCATCTCGCTGACCCTCGCCGCCCGCGCCCTGGCCTTCCTCAACGGCCGCGCCTACGTCACGCCGCAGGACGTCAAGGAAGTCGCCTTCGATGTCCTGCAACATCGCGTCACCGTCACCTACGAGGCCGAGGCGGAGAATCTCAACTCGCGAGACATCGTGCAGAAGATTTTGGATACGCTGCCCGTGCCTTAAATTCATTTTTAGACAGGAGTAACATGAAGGACATGAGCTGGGCGGAACAGAAACCAGCTCACGGCTAATTCCGCCTTACTTCATGTTCTTCATGTCTCTCCTGTCTAAATTCGATTACTAAAATGGACTCTGCGATAACCCGAGAAATCCTGAAGAAAGTGCGCCAGGTCGAACTGCGCACGCGGCGGCTCGTCACCGACGCGTTGGCTGGCGAGTACCATTCTGTTTTCAAGGGCCGCGGCATGGACTTCGACGAGGTGCGTGAATACACCCCCGGCGACGAAGTCCGGCTCATCGACTGGAACGTCACCGCCCGCACCGGCACACCCTTCATCAAAAAGCTGCGCGAGGAACGCGAGCTCACCATCCTCCTCGCCGTCGATGTCAGCGCCTCGGGCAAATTCGGCTCGCAAATCCAGAGCAAGCGCGAACTTGCCGCCGAGGTCGCCAGCGTCCTCGCCTTCTCCGCCATCCGCAACCGGGACAAAGTCGGCCTGCTTCTCTTCACCGACGAGATCGAGCAATTCATCCCGCCCACCAAGGGCCGCTCGCATGTCCTGCGCGTCATACGCGAGGTCCTCTTTCATTCACCGCGACGACGCGGCACCGACGTCGCCGCCGCGCTCGACTTCATCAACGACATCCAGCGCCGACGCGCTGTCGTCTTTGTCATCTCCGATTTCATCGAATCGCCAGAGGCCTTCGAGCGCCTGCGCCATCAGCTTCGCCTGACCAACAAACGCCACGACCTCGTTCTGCTTCACCTCCGGGATCGTCATGAAGAGCAACTGCCCGCTCTCGGTCTTCTCACGCTGGAAGACACTGAAACCGGTGAGGTCATGGAAATCGACACCGACAGCCGCAGCGTGCGCGAAGCCTTCTCGAACCAGGCGAAGGAGCGCATCGACCAATTCCGCCGCGCCGCGCGCCAGGCCGGCGTGGATACGCTCGAATTGCGCACCGGCGAGCCCTACAGCCAGGCGCTCTACACCTTCTTCCAGAATCGCTCCAGCCGGAGGCTGGGATGAGACGCATCGTTGCATCGTGCCTTCTCCTCAGTCCAATCGGTTCCCTTAGCCTTATAAGTCCAAGTCTGCTCGCCCAAGCGCAAACGGCTAGTCCCGGTCTGCCCACCCAACCGGATGACCAACTCCAGGACATTCGCCCTCCGATTTTTTATCTGCACTCGTGGTTCTGGCTCTGGATCGCGCTTGGCTTGCTTGCTGCGCTCACCGTCATCGTCCTACTTTGGTTCCGGTTGCGACCGAAGCGGCAACTCAGCGCGAAGAGCGCTTACGAACTCGCCTTGGAAAAGCTCGAAAAGGCCCGCGCCCTGCTCCGTGAAGAAGAGCCCATGCCCTACGCCGTCTTTGTTTCCGAAACGATTCGCTCTTACCTTGGCCAGCGTTTTCAGGCGCCTTCCACGCGGCGCACGACGGAGGAATTCTTGCGGCAGATGGAAGCCGATCCTACTACGCCGCTGGCCGAGCATCGCGAACTCTTGCGCGGGTTTCTCCAATCGTGCGACATGGTCAAGTTCGCCCGTTATCAACCGAGGTTGACGGAACTCCAGCAAGTCCAGCAAAGCGCCACCAATTTCGTCAGGGCCACCAAACCGCCTCCGGAATCGGCGCAGAAAAACGGGAGCTAGCCGGCCATGAACGTCCCGATCACCTTCGCGAATCCCTGGGCCCTGTACCTCCTGCTCTTGCTGCCGGTGTTGGCTTATTTGCGCGGCCACTGGGGCAAGGCGGCGGCCATCGAGTATTCCGGCTTGAGCCTCTTCGGGAAGCTCGCGCGCGCGCGAAAGGTCAAACCCGGCGGCTGGCTCTCCTCGCTCCGCTACCTCGCCCTGCTTGGTTGCATCGTCGCGCTGGCACGTCCCCAGAAGGTCGATTCGAGCACCCAGGTGCAGGAAAGCGGCATCGACATGATGCTCGCCATCGACCTCTCGCCATCGATGGAAGCGCTCGATTACCACAAGCCGAATGGCGAGGAAATCAGCCGCGTTCAACTCGTGCGCGAAACGGTCGGGGATTTTATCAAGGACCGGCCCAACGACCGCATTGGCATGGTCGCCTTCGCCGGCGAGGCTTACTTGCTGAGCCCGCTCACGCTCGATCATGACTGGCTCCTCCAAAACGTGCAGCGCCTCAAGGTCGGCCTGGCCGGCGACGCGACCGCCATCGGCTCGGCCCTGGCCACTTGCGCCAACCGGCTCCGTGATTCCAAGGCCAAATCAAAAATCATCGTTCTGCTCACCGACGGCGCCAATAACGCGGGCAAGATCACGCCCCTCGCCGCCGCCGAGGCCGCCCATGCCCTCGGCATCAAGATCTACACGATTGGCGCCGGCTCAGCCGACGTCGCCAAGTTCCCGATGCACGATGTCTTTGGCCGCATCACTTACACAACCATTCCTGTCGATATCGACAACGATGCCCTGCAAAAAATCGCCGATATTGGCGGAGGCAAGTTCTTCCGCGCCGCCGACTACAACACGCTCACGCACGTCTATAAAGAAATCAACCAACTCGAAACCAGCAAGGCTTCGGTCAAACATTTCCACCACGTCAAAGAGTACTTCATGTGGGCGCTCTACCCCGGACTGCTTTTCCTCGGCTTCGAGATTGCGCTGGCGCATACACGCTTCAGGAGGGTGCCATGAGTGCTGCGCACGGCAGTATTCAAGCACTTTCCCAAGCGCAACTTGGAGACGTGGAAAACTGTGAGGCCCTCTCATGATCTCCGAGCTTTGGGATAAACTCGACCCCGGTTTTTTCGCGCCGATCTGGCTTCTGGCCGGCCTCATCGCCGTCATCGCCGTCGTGCTGCTGGAAATCGGCGCATGGAGGCGACGCAAGGAGGCCACGCGACTTTTTGCCGCCTCGCACCTGGTCGCCGCACTGACCGGCAGCGTCTCACCCCTTAAACGGCTTCTGAAAGCGGCGCTGCTCATCCTCGCCGTGGCCTTTCTCTTCGTGGCCATGGCGCGCCCTCATCTTTTCTTCGACTGGCAGGATGAAAGCCGCACCGGCCTCGACCTTTTCATCGCCATCGACTGTTCCAGAAGCATGTTGACCGAGGACGTCAAACCGAACCGCATCGAGCGCGCAAAACTCGCCATTTCTGATTTCGCCGACCACCTTCCCGACAACCGCCTTGGCTTGATTCCTTTCGCGGGCGATGCCTTTTTGCAATGCCCCCTCACCCTCGACCACGACGCCTTCCAAACTGCCGTGAGCGAGCTCGACACCGACACCATTCCACGTGCCGGCACCGACATTGCCACCGCCATCGACCTGGCCGTCGATGCCTCCAAAAGCCAGCCCAACAACCAGAAATTTCTCATCCTCATCACCGACGGAGAAGACCTCGAGGGACGCGTTCTCGATTCCGCCCGGACTGCCGCGCAAAGCGGGCTGAAAATCTACACCGTCGGCGTCGGCACACCCAACGGCGGCCTGATTCCCGAACGGGACGATTCTGGCGCCGTGATGTACCATCAGGACAACAACGGCCAGCAAGTTGTCTCGAAACTCGACGAAAACACACTGCGCCAAATCTCCGAGATCACCGGCGGCGCGTATGCGGAGCTTGGACAGCGCGGGGAAGGCCTCGACGAAATTTATCGCAGCTACATTGAACCGCTGCCCAAACAGAGCCTTGAGGAACATCGCGAAAAAATCCGCATCGAACAGTTTGAGTGGCCGCTGGCCCTGGCTATTTTACTTCTGATGTGGGAATTCATGACCAACGAGCGCGCTCAATCGCCAACGCCGTCTGCCCCGTCGCTGCCCGGTACGACCCGCCGTCCGCCGCGTCGCATTGCAAAGCGAAATGCCGTCGCGACGACTCCCATGATCGTCCTGGGCCTGCTCCTTTTCACCGCCTCGGAAACAGCCCGCGCGTCCGATGCCGATACCGCCGAGCGCGACTACAAATCCGGCAAGTACGAGCAAGCCATGCAAAACTACCAAAAGGCCGCGGAAAGCAATCCCAACCGCAACGATCTCCAGTACAATCAGGGTGACGCCGCGTACAAGGCCGGCGAATTCTCCGAGGCCGAGGAGGCCTTCCGCAAGGCGCTGGAAACACCCGATCTCAACCTTCAGGAGAATGCCTATTTCAACCTCGGCAACGCGCAATTTCAGCACGGCCAGGTGATGCAGAAAGTCGATACCAAGAAAACCATCAACCTCTGGGAACAGGCGCTCCATTCCTTCGATAGCTCGCTCAAGCTCAAGACCACCGCCGATGCGAAACACAATTACGACTACGTCAAAGTGAAATTGGAACAACTGAAGCAGCAACAGCAACAACAGCAGCAGAACCAGCAAAACCAGTCGGGCTCCAGTAACAACGGCCAATCGGGTCAAAGCTCGCAGCAGAATCAGGAACAGAGCGGCCAGGACAATAACCAACAGCAAAATCAATCGGGCCAGGAAAATTCGCAAAATAATCAACAAGGCTCCTCCCAACCGCAGTCCGGCAAGCAAAGCCAGGGATCAGCACCGTCCGCCGGTGATAACTCGAATCTCAAAACCTATTCGGGCACGCGCGCCCAGGACCAGAAAGACCCCGGCATCAAGTCGCGGCAGGATGCGGAGAACCTTCTCGACTCGCTCAAGGACGATGAGCGCCATGTCACCGCGCGCACGCTCAATGCGCTGAACGGCAATACGCAGCCTCCGCCCACGCCATCAGGGAAGGATTGGTAGGATGCGCTTCCTGTTCACAGCACTGGCCGCCCTGGCATTGCTTTTCAGCTTCACCTCCACCCCCTGTCTCGCCGTCGCCAAGCTCACCCAGCAAATCGATCCCCCTGAGGCCAACGTCGGCGATCCAGTCATCGTCACGCTGACCGTGCAGGGCGGCACCCTTGTCGGCGTAAAGCTGCCTCCGGTTGACGGCCTGCAAGTCGGCGGCACCAATCTCCAAATCAAAAGCGTCGAGGAGGATGTCGGCTACACCACGTCCGTATCATTCATTGTTTCCATGACTCCGACGCGCCCAGGTTTCTTCACCATCCCCGCGTTCGATATCCACACGCAGGAGGGTGACGTCCTCCACGTGAAAGCCATGAAACTGCATGTGCTCGGCAACGGGAATGCGCCCTCACCCACCGCCACCGTCATTGCTCCCCCGACGCCATCGCCGGACGCCAGCACAACCAATGCCCCGCCCAACGGGCCCGTCGTCATGCCACCGGCCAACGACGCCCCTCCCGCCTCACCAAACGATGAAAATGCGACGGCTGCCACGCCGTCCTCAAATAACGCCGCGCCCCGAGACCAGGACGGCGGCCCTGCGAAGGTCTTTATCGTCATCACAGTCCAAACCACGGACGCGTATGTCGGGCAGGCCATTCCGATGCGAATCGATTTCTATATCCGCTCGGATGTGGCCTCGGACCAGAATTCCCTGCCAACCATCAAGGGCAGTGATTTTCTGATGAACAGCTTCACAACTCGAGGACAACTCTCCCAAGGTGTATTGGAAAATGAGCAATACATGCGCGAAAGCTGGATCACCGCCATCTCCGCACCCAAAGCCGGGGACTTCCCTTTGTGCATGGAACGCGATTCCTACTGGGTCAAATCGTTCACCAACGAGACCACGAATTCGTTTTTTGGAAGTATGTTTGGCCGCCGCGCAAATCTCGCTCATGAAATGATCGGCAGCAATCAATTGACCATGCACATCCATGCCCTGCCGACGGAAGGACAACCAGCCCATTTCACGGGCGCGATCGGACAACTCAAGGTCACCGGCGAAGCGCTACCTACTTCCGTCGAGGTCGGCGAACCCGTCACCCTCCGCTTCACCGTCAGCGGCGCAGGCAATTTCGATTACATCCGATGCCCGGCCCTCTCTGATGATCCCACATGGAAAGCCTACATGCCGAAGTCGAACACCAACTACACCAACGAAGCCCGCACCGTCGCCGTCAAAACGTTCGAGCAATCCATCATCCCGCAAAAGAACGGGACTCTCCCGCTTCCCGCCGCAAACTTCAGCTACTTCGATCCCGCAACCAAACAATACGTCACGGCGCCCATCCCCTTGCCTGAAATCACCGTCACCGGCTCGCCGCTTCCCATCGCATCGACCTCATCCGAGGGCGGCAACGATTCCACCACGGCCTCGGCCCCGCTGGCGGAAGTCGGCTTCCTGCCCAACCGCCTCGACATCGGCTACCCGCGGATGAACCTCACGCCGGTATTTCGCCAGCCCTGGTTCTGGGCGGTCCAGAGCGGCTTTGTCTTCCTGCCGATTCTTGGCGCATTCTTTCTCTACCTGCACTTTCGCAACCTCCCGGATGCCGGCCACGCCGCGCGCATCGGGC
>Ga0182030_10016540_pt1 | contig 14352 bp, 13 predicted proteins | sample 812S3MmetaG_FD_121299 | JGI IMG/M metagenome (GOLD analysis project Ga0182030, IMG submission 121299) | Permafrost microbial communities from Stordalen Mire, Sweden - 812S3M metaG (Illumina Assembly) | ecosystem: Environmental > Terrestrial > Soil > Wetlands > Permafrost | place: Sweden...
CGACGAGCGCGAGCAGCACGCGCTGGGAGAAGAGCGCGCCGTGTGTGAGCTCGAGGTTGGTGCGCATGCGCTCCTGATCGACGGTCATGTCGTTGACGAGCGCGATCGTGCGCTGCTGCAGGTAGTCGATCAGCGTGGTGGAGTCGGGCAGCACGATGCGCTCGACGGAGGAGTGCGAGATGTCGCGCTCGTGCCACAGCGCCACGTTCTCCAGGGCGGCCTGCGCGTTGCCGCGCAGCACGCGCGCGAGCCCGGAGATCTGCTCGCTCTTGATGGGGTTGCGCTTGTGCGGCATCGCCGAGGAGCCCTTCTGCCCGGCGCGAAACGGCTCCTGGGCCTCGCGCACCTCGGTGCGCTGCAGGTGGCGCAGCTCGGTGGCGAAGCGCTCCAAGCCGGCCGCCGCGAGCGCGATCGCGCTCAGCAGCTCCGCGTGGCGGTCGCGTGGCACGACCTGTGTGGAGACGTCCTCGCTCGCCAGCCCCAGTCGGGCGAGCACGCGTGCCTCGAACTCGGGGCTGGTGGCGGCATAGGTGCCGACAGCACCCGACAGAGCACCCACTGCCACCTGCTCGAAGGCCCTGTCGAGCCGCTCGGCGTTGCGGTGCGCCTCGAAGGCGAAGCCGGCGAGCTTGATCCCGAACGTGGTGGGCTCTGCGTGCACGCCGTGGGTGCGCCCGACGCAGAGCGTGTCCGCGTGCTCGCGCGCGCGCCTGCTGAGAGCTTCCACCAGTTCGTGTGCGCCCTTCACGATCTCCTCGCCGGCTGCGTGCAGCTGCAGCGCGAGCGCCGTGTCGAGCACGTCGGAGGATGTCAGCCCGAAGTGAATCCAGCGGCCGGCCTCGCCGGCTGAGGAGGCCAGCACGTCCACGAACGCGGCCATGTCGTGGTCGGTGGTGCGCTCGCGCTCGTTGACGGCCTCGACGGTGAACGTCGCTCCACGGATCGCTTCGAGGTCGGCCTCCGTGGGGCCGTCATCGACGAGCAGCGCCGGCAGCTCCTCGCAGGCGGCCACCTCGACCCGCCGCCACGCCTCCATCCGGGCCTCGTCCGTCCACAGGCCGGCGAGCTGGGGGCGTGAGTAGCGGGCGATCATCGCCTTGCATTATCGCCGCTGACGGCGGCCGGCGCCGAGATCGCGCTCAGATGCCGAGGATCTGAGCGGCGAGAACGGCGGCGTTGCGAGGGTTGTCCAGCCCCACGCAGGCAACTGGCACACCGGGGGGCATCTGCACGATCGAGAGGATCGAGTCGAGTCCGCCGGCGGCGGTCAGACGCCCGGAGAGCGGTACGCCGATGACGGGAAGATCTGTGTGCGCGGCGACCGCTCCGGGAAGCGCGGCGGAGATGCCGGCGCCGGCGATGATCACCTTCAGCCCGCGCATGCGCGCGTTCTTGGCGTATTCCGCCACCACGTCGGGCTCGCGGTGGGCGGACATCACGCGCATCTCGTGCAGGATCCCCCGCTCTTCCAGCTCCTTCGCTGCCTTTTCCATCGTCTCCATGTCGCTCTTGGAGCCCATTACGATCCCCACCTGCGGGGAGTCGACGTCGATGTCGTCGAGCTGCGCCTGCACTTCTGCCTCCTGCATCGGCTCGGGGACGAGTGAGATGCCGGGCGTGGAACCCGCACCCGATCCCGCGCGGCTCTCGCCGGTGGTGGGCTGGCTGGTCTCCTGATCTGGCCCCGTCATCGCTGGGAGGATACGCGTCCCGCTAGAGCGAGGCGATGAAGTCGGCGATCGGGATCGCGGAAAGCGTCTCGTAGCGGCCCGTTCCGCGCGAGCCGAGCTCCAGCGACACGCGCGCCATCGTCGCCTCGTCGGGCGCCTCCACCACGGAGATGAAGTCCACGTGCCCGAGCGTGGCCCACTGCGCCTTCACGCTGGCGCCGAGCTGCTCCACCTCTTTGTTTACCTCTTGGATGCGCTGCGGATTGTTCTTGACGGTCTGCACGCCCTCCGGCGTGAGCGTCGAGAGCATGATGTAAGTGGGCATTGCTCCTCCTGGGTGCTTGATCGTGGGGCGATCGGCCGCTGCGACCGCATATGCGGTTCTACCCGATTGGGCGGCTTTGCGCCAGTACCTTCGGATTGGCCGGTCGCCCGTTGTCAAGCAGGTAGGCCCTCGGCTCAAGCCGTTACTCCCTCGGCTGTTCGCTCTAGCACCAGCTCGCCTTCACGCGTGTCGACGTTCACGGAATCGCCGGCGCGCACGTCGCCCTTCAGGAGCGCCAGCGCCAGCCGGTCGATCAGCTGCTTCTGGATCACGCGCCTGAGCGGCCGCGCGCCGTAGGTGGGGTCATAGCCCATGTTGCCGAGCATCTCGCGAGCGTTGGCGCTGAGCGTGAGCTTGATGCCGCGCTCGTCCACGCGCTCGATCACCTGCGCGACCTGAATGTCCACAATCTCCGTCAGCTGCTCGCGGGTGAGGGCGTCGAAGCGCACGATGTCGTCGAGGCGGTTGATGAACTCGGGCTTGAAGTGCTCCAGCAGCGCGCCGCGCGTCTGCGCATCCCCCGCCCCAGCTGGGATGGGAATGTTCGAGGTCATGATCAGCACGGTGTTCTTGAAGTCGACGGTGCGGCCCTGGCCGTCGGTGAGACGCCCGTCGTCCATCACCTGCAGCAGCGTGTTGAACACGTCGCTGTGCGCCTTCTCGATCTCGTCCAGCAGCACCACCGCATAGGGCCTGCGCCTGACGGCCTCGGTGAGTTGGCCGCCCTCTTCGTAGCCCACGTAGCCGGGGGGCGCGCCGACGAGCCGGGAGACGGAGTGTTTCTCCATGTACTCGGACATGTCGATGCGGATCATCGCGTCCTGGGAGTCGAACATGAACTCGGCAAGCGCGCGTGCCAGCTCCGTCTTGCCGACGCCGGTGGGGCCGAGGAACAGGAACGAGCCGATCGGACGATCGGGGTCCTGCAGGCCGGCGCGCGAGCGCCTGAGCGCCGTCGCCACGGCCTCGATCGCATCGTCCTGGCCGACCACGCGCTCGTGCAGCCGCTCCTCCATGTGCACCAGCTTCTCCGTTTCGCCTTCCATCAGGCGCGAGACGGGGATGCCGGTCCAGCGCGCCACCACCTCGGCCACGTCGTCGGCGTCGACCTCCTCTTTGAGGAAGATCGGGTGCGCCACCTGGCCGTCGCCGCCTGCCTCGTGCTCGCTGGATTCCTGTTCGGCGAGCTGCTGTTCCAGCTGCGGGATGTCGCCGTGGCGCAGTTCCGCGGCGCGGTTGAGGTCGCCTTCGCGCACGACCTTCTCCATTTCGGTGTTGGCCTGCTCCAGGCGCTCCTTCAGCTCGGACACGCCGCCGATCGCCTCCTTCTCCTTCTCCCACTGCTCCGTCATCGCCTGCGCGCGCGCCTTCAGCTCCACGAGCTCCTGCTCGATCGCCTCACGGCGGGCCTTGGAGGCGGCGTCCTTCTCCTTGCGCAGCGAGGTGCGCTCGATCTCCAGCTGCATCACGCGCCTGTTGACCTCGTCGATCTCCGTCGGCACGGAGTCGATCTCGATGCGGATCTTCGAGGCCGCCTCATCGACGAGATCGATCGCCTTGTCGGGCAGGAAGCGGTCGGCGATGTAGCGGTGCGAGAGCGTAGCGGCGGCGATCAGGGCGCTGTCCTGGATGCCCACTTTGTGGTGGACCTCGTAGCGCTCCTTGAGGCCGCGCAGGATCGCGATCGTGTCCTGTACGGTCGGCTCGCCCACCATCACCGGCTGGAAGCGACGCTCCAGGGCGGCGTCCTTCTCGATGTACTTGCGGTACTCGTCCAGCGTGGTGGCGCCCACCGCTCGCAGTTCGCCGCGCGCGAGCATCGGCTTCAGCAGGTTGGATGCGTCGACGGACCCCTGCGCGGCGCCCGCGCCGACGATCGTGTGCAGCTCGTCGAGGAACAGGATGATCGTGCCCTCGGCGTCAGAGACCTGCTTGAGCACGCCCTTCAGCCGCTCCTCGAACTCGCCGCGGTAGGCGGCGCCGGCGATCAAGGAGCCCATGTCCAGCGCGATCACGCGCCTGTCGCGCAGCGTCTCGGGCACGTCGCCGGAGACGATCCTGCGCGCGAGCCCCTCGACGATCGCCGTCTTGCCGACGCCGGGCTCGCCGATCAGCACGGGGTTGTTCTTGGTGCGTCTGCTCAGCACCTGGATCACGCGCCTGATCTCCTCGTCGCGCCCGATCACGGGGTCGAGGCGACCCTCCTCGGCCATCTCTGTGAGGTCGCGGCCGAAGCGCTCGAGCGGCGTCTGCTCCTCCTCGGGCGCCTGTGCCTGCGGGTTGGGTGAATTAGGGGGTGTCATCGGTGGCGGTCCTCCGCTGTGTCTTGATACGGAACGGCGAGCGAGCGTCGGCTGCACGCACGAGCTCCAGCCCGCCGCGATAGGGGACTGTCAACTCCGCGCGAAACGAGCGGCGCACCTGCTCCAGCTCTTCGGCCAGGCGCACTTGCGCCTGCAGCGCCTGCAGCTCGATCTCCTCGATGCGCGCGTGCATCGCGTCGATCTCCTGCTCCAGTCTCAACACCCGCTCCACGCCCGCCAGATTCAATCCCAGATCGGCCGTCATCTCCTGGATGCGCCTGAGCTTCTCCACGTCGTCCTGGGAGTACAGGCGCGTGCCCTTGGAGGAACGCTTGGGCTCGATCAGCCCGCGCGCCTCGTACATGCGCAGCGTCTGCGGGTGCAGGTTGGCGAGCTCGGCGGCGACGGAGATCATGAACACGCCGCGGCTGGTCTCCACTTCCACGCGGCGCACGCGTGGAATCTCGCGCCCGCCACGCGAGGGCAGCGGCGCCGGTGTGTCGTCGTGGGGCTCGCCCAGCATCACGCGCCACCTCCTCCAGCAGCTGTGGCGCCGTCGCCTGCGTCCTGCTCCGCGGCGCGCTGCTTGAACAGCTCCACGCGCGGGTTCTCGTGGAAGGTCTTGGCCAGCTCGTCGACGGCCTTGCGCTGCTCCTTGCTCAGCTCCTTCGGCACGTCGATCGTGAAGCGGTAGTGGATGTCGCCGCGTTTGCCGTCGCCAGCGCCCAGTTTCGGCGGGCCCTCGCCGCGCAGCCGCTGGACGGTGCCGTGCTCGGTGCCGGGACGCACTCGCAGCGTCTTTGCGCCGTTCAGTGTCGGCACCTGCACCTCCGCGCCCAGCAGCGCCTCGGGGATGCTCAGCGGCACCTCCACTTCGAGGTTCTCGCCCTTGCGCGAGAACAGCGGCGAGGCGTCCACATGGGTGATGAGGTAGAGGTCGCCGGGCGGGCCGCCCTGTCGTCCCGGCTCGCCCTTGCCGGCGAGGCGGATGCGGCTGCCGTCGCGCACGCCCGCGGGGATGTTCACGCGCAGGCGCTTGATCGTGCGCACGGCGCCGGCGCCGCCACAGGTGGGGCAGGGATCCTCGATCACGGTGCCGGCGCCGCCGCAGCGGGAGCAGGGCTGTGAGATCGAGAACATGCCCTGGCCCTGGGTCTCGATGCCGCGCCCCTCGCAGCGCGGGCAGACGGAGGGCGTGGTTCCCGGCTTGGCGCCGGTGCCCCGGCAGGTGTTGCAGGTGGTGTGCATCGGCACCTGCAGCGGCACCTGCGCGCCGGAGACGGCCTGGTCGAAGGTGATCGACACCTGCGCCTCCAGGTCGGCGCCCCGCTCCGCGCGCGGCTTGGTGCGCACGCGTCGGCCGCTGGTGGAGCCGCCGAAGAGGTTGGACAGGATGTCGCCCATGGAGGAGCCGTCGAAGTCGAAGTTGCCGAAGCCGCCGAAGCCGCCGCCGGGTCCAGCGCCGGTGGCGAATGCGCCGCTGCCGCTGTCGTACTGCTTGCGCTTGTCGGGGTCGCCCAGCACGTCGTGCGCCTGGGAGATCTCCTTGAAGCGGGCCTCCGACTCTTTGTCGCCGGGGTTGCGGTCGGGGTGGTACTGGCGCGCGAGTTTGCGGTAGGCCTTCTTGATGTCCTCAGCGGTCGCTTTTTTGTCGACCCCGAGTGTCTTGTAGTAGTCGGGCCGTGTCGCCATCGCTCACCGCCGCCTCATGCCGCCACGACCACGCGGGCGGGTCGGATGATGCTGTCGCGCAGTCTGTAGCCGGGCTGGTAGACCTCGACCACAGTGCCGCTGGCAAGCCCGTCGGCCTCCTGCGGTGCGGTGGCCATCGCCTCGTGCAGCTCCGGGTCGAAGACCTCGCCGAGCGGCGAGAACGAGTCGATCCCCACACGTGTCAGCGCGCCCGCCAGCTCCGCGCGCACGAGCCGCACGCCCTGCAGCAGCGGGTCGTCCTCCTGCGCGGCTTCGAGCGCGCGGTCGAGGTTGTCGAGCGCCGGCAGCAGCTCCCTGGCGAGGCTCGAGATGCCGCGCTCCTGAGCGTTGGCCGCGTCGCGGGCAACGCGCTTGCGGTAGTTCTCGAAGTCCGCCTGCGTGCGCTGTGCGAGCGCCAGGTATTCGTCGCGCTGCGCCGCCGTGCGAACCAGCTCGTCGAGGTCGCCCTCGACCTCGGCCTCGATCTCCTCGGCCTGCTCGTCCTCAGCGGAGCCGACTGGAGCACCGGCCCCCGGCGCCGTGGCGCCGGGGGTCTGCTCGATCTGGTCCTCTGTGTGTGCGCCGTCGCGCTCAGGAGCGTGCTCCTCGACGGTCTGATCGATGTCGCTCATCGCGTGTTAGACCTTCGGCTCGTCGACGACCTCTGCATCCACCACGTCCTCGTCCTCTGAGGAGGAGGACTCGGCGTCGGGGGCCGAGGCGCCGTTGGTGGCTGCCTCCGCCTGCTCCTGGGCGCGCTGGTACATCGCCTCGGAGACAGCGTGGAAGGCCGTCTGCAGCGCTTCCGTCTTGGCCGTGATCTGCGCGGCGTCGTCAGACTCGAGCACCTCGCGGATCTCCTTGATGGCCTCTTCGATGCGGCCCTTGGAGTCCGCATCGACCTGCTCGCCGAGATCGCTCAACTGGCGCTCCGCCTGGTAGGCGGCGTTCTCGCCGTTGTTGCGCGCCTCTGCGAGCTCGCGCGCCTTGCGGTCCTCCTCGGCGTGCGACTCGGCGTCGGTGACCATGTTCTTGATTTCGTCGTCGGAGAGTCCAGAGCCGGCCTTGATCTCGATCTTCTGCTCCTTGCCCGTGCCGAGGTCCTTGGCGGACACGTTGAGGATGCCGTTGGCGTCGATGTCGAAGGCGACCTCGATCTGCGGGATGCCTCGCGGCGCGGGCGGGATGCCGGTGAGCTGGAACTTGCCGAGCGACTTGTTGTACTGAGCCATCTCGCGCTCGCCCTGCAGCACATGGATCTCCACCGACGGCTGGTTGTCCTCCGCGGTGGAGAACACCTCGCCCTTGCGCGTGGGGATCGTGGTGTTGCGTTCGATCAGCTTCGTCATCACGCCACCCTTGGTCTCGATGCCGAGGGTCAGCGGCGTGACGTCCAGCAGCAGCACGTCCTTGACGTCGCCCGCGAGCACGCCCGCTTGGATCGCCGCGCCAACGGCCACGACCTCGTCCGGGTTCACACCGCGGTGAGGCTCTTTGCCAGTCAGCTCTTTGACCTTCTCCTGCACCGCCGGCGAGCGTGTCATGCCGCCCACGAGCACGACGTGCTCGATCTCCTTGACGCCCTTGTTCTTGGCGTCGTCCATCGCCTGACGCACCGGCGCGACCACGCGGTCGAGCAGGTCGGAGGTGAGTTCGGCGAGCTTCGCGCGGGTGACGCGAGTGTCGAGGTGCTTGGGCCCGGAGGAGTCGGCGGTGATGAATGGCAGGTTGATCTGCGTCTCCTGGGTGGTGGAGAGCTCGATCTTCGCCTTCTCAGCGGCCTCGTAGAGACGCTGCAGCGCCATCGGGTCGGCCGACAGATCTATGCCCTGGGACTTCTTGAACTCGGACACGAGCCAGTCGACGATCGCCTTGTCGAAGTTGTCGCCGCCGAGGTGGTTGTCGCCGGCGGTGGACTTTACCTCGAAGACGCCGTCGCCGATCTCCAGCACGGACACGTCGAAGGTGCCGCCGCCGAGGTCGAAGACGAGGATCGTCTGGTCGGACTCCTTGTCGAGGCCGTACGCCAGCGATGCGGCGGTGGGCTCGTTGATGATGCGCTTGACGTCCAGACCGGCGATCTTGCCGGCGTCCTTGGTCGCCTGACGCTGATCGTCGTTGAAGTACGCGGGGACGGTGATGACGGCCGAATCCACGGTTTCGCCGAGATACGCTTCCGCATCGGCCTTGAGCTTCTGCAGGATCATCGCGGAGATCTCAGGCGGCGAGTGCTGCTCGCCGGCCGCTTCCACGCGGGCGTCGCCGTTGGGGCCGGAGACGACCTTATAGGGGACGATCGACTCCTCCTCCTTGACTTCGCCCTCCTTGCGGCCCATGAAACGCTTGATTGAGAAAACCGTGTTCTGGGGGTTGGTGACCGCCTGGCGCTTTGCCACCGTGCCCACGAGACGCTCGCCGGACGCGGTGAACGCGACGACTGAGGGGGTCGTGCGACCGCCCTCGGAGTTCTCGATGACGGTGGGCTCGCCACCCTCCAGCACGGCCATGCACGAGTTCGTCGTGCCGAGGTCGATACCTATGGTCTTGGCCATGTGAGTAATGCTCCTTCTAAGACGCTTTATAAATCTAAGTCGCAGTATGTCAGATTTTCTCGCGGGATTCAAGGGCCTGCATACGAACTGGCAGAAGCGACAGCAAGTTCACACACGCGTGCCGGAAGGCGATACGGTCTCCTTATGAACATGGCGTCCCCAGGACCCGTGAAGCCGCTCCTGCGAGGCGTCTCGCACGAGTATGCGTTCTTCGTATCGCTGGGCTGCGGCGTCGCCCTGATCCTCGCCGCCTCCAACGGGCGCGCGCGGCTGGCAGCGGCGATCTACGCATTCGCCGTATCGGCGCTGCTGGGCACGAGCGCGCTCTACCACCGCGTGACGTGGCGCCCGCGCGCGCGGCGCTGGATGCGGCGCCTGGATCACTCGATGATCTTCGTGCTGATCGCCGGCACCTACACGCCGGTGGCGCTGCTGGCCTTGAAGGGCACGCTGGCAAGCACGATCCTGATCGTGGTGTGGGTGGGAGCGCTCGGCGGGGTGATCTTCAAGCTGGTCTGGATCGACGCCCCCAAGTGGGTGTTCGCCGCCGTCTACGTGGCGCTCGGCTGGGTGTCGGTGGCAGTCTTCGGCGAGCTGCCGGCGGCGATCGGCTGGCTCGGTGTGATCGGGCTGGCGGCCGGCGGGCTGCTCTACACGCTGGGCGCGATCGTGTATGCGAGCGGCAGGCCCAACCCCTCACCGAGGGTGTTCGGCTACCACGAGGTCTTCCACGCGCTCGTGATCGCGGCGGCGGCGCTGCACTATGCGGTCATCGCTTTCGCCGTGATGCCCCGAGCCTGACATTCTCCAACCCTTTGGAGGGGCACATGCGCGCCAACGCGCACTGCCCGCATTCGGGCGTGCGCGCATGACAGGTGCGCCGCCCGTGGCGCAGCAGGTTGACGTGCAGCTCCAGCTCCTGCCCGCGCGGGGTGAGCGCGAGCATCTCGTCGTGGAGCTCCTCGAAAGGGGCGCCCTCTCGCAGCAGCCCCAGGCGCATACCCACGCGCGAGACGTGTGTGTCCACGGGCACGTCGGGCAGGCCGTAGGCGAACAGCAGCACGCAGGCGGCCGTCTTGCGGCCCACCCCCGGCAGCGCGGTCAGATAGTCGCGCGCCTCACTCAGCGGTACGTGCGGGAGCCAGTCGAGCGAGAGCTCGTGCGGGGCGCGGTCGGCGCGCTGCTCGCCGTCGCTTGAGATGGCCCTGAGGATCGCCTGAATGCGGGCGGACTTCACCTTGGAGATGCCGCCGGGGCGAATCGCCTCCTCCACCTCCGCCAGCGGAGCGTCGCGCACCCGCTCCCAGCTGGAGAAGCGCCCGCGCAGGCGCAGGTAGGCGACGTCGCGGTTGCGGTCGTTGGTGGACTGCGAGAGCACGGTCAGCACCAGCTCTGCGATCGGATCGCCGTGCGGCTCCATCAGCGGTACGCCGTAGATCTCGCGCAGACGTTCGCGGATCCTCACGACCCGCGCGCGTGTGGGCGCCTTGAACGTGTTGGGCCTACTGGGCACCGCATCACGGTAGCCGCAGCGCGCCGCCTCTATATCCTCGCCCGGTGGGCCAGGCCAGCGAGCACGAGGCGGAGATCGATGGGCTGCCGGTGTTCTGGCGCAGCGCGCCTGCGCCCGCCGGCCGTGAGGACGCTGCGCCGGTGCTGTACCTGCACGGCGTGCCCTCCAGTTCAGAGGAATGGATCGCCCCGAGGTCGCACGTCGGGGTGAGGCCGCTATGGAAGCGCTGGTGGCGCGGGCGTCGCGCGGAGGACTCGTGGGTCGAACCGCCCGTATACGAGCGCGGCTTCCTGGAACGCACCGGCGGCCTGGCGCCCGATCTGCCGGGCTTCGGGCGCACCGGCAAGCCGGGGAGCCTCAAGTACACGATCGAGGAGTACGACCGTTTCATCGAGAGCTTCCTCGACGAGCTCGGCGTTGAGCGAGTGCGGCTGCTGGTGCACGACTGGGGCGCCGTGGGGCTGGCGTTCGCGCAGCGGCTGCCGGCGCGCGTGGAGCGCCTGGCGATCGTCAACGCGGTGCCGTTCCTGCCCGGCTACCGCTGGCACCGCACCGCGCGCCTGTGGCGCACGCTGGGCGTGGGCGAGCTGGCGATGGGGACGACCGTGCGTCCGGTGTTGCGGCTGCTCACCAGGGAGTCCAACACAACGGCGGGACCAATGCCGGAGGGCTGGATGGACAGCATCCTCGCGCACTTCGACCCGGGCACGCAGCGTGCCATCCTGCGCCTCTACCGCAGCTCGCCGCCGGAGAGGCTGACGCAGGCAGGCGAGCGCCTGGGCGAGCTGACTATGCCGGCGCTAGTGGCATGGGGCATGCAGGACCCCTACATCCCCGCGCGCTTCGCCGGCGAGTATGCAAAGGCACTGCCGAATGCGGAGCTGCTGGAGATCCCCGACGCTGGGCACTGGCCGTGGATCGACCGCCCGGAGCTGATCGACCGGCTGGCGGAGTTCCTGATCGCCGAGTGAGCAGCCCGCCGACGCCTCCCCGCCGGTCCACCCTGCGACGGCTGCCGCCCGCATGGACGATCACGGCGCTCCTCGCCCTGATCTACGTGATCGCCGCGCCGGCCAGCCCCGACCTGGCGGCGGCGAGCTACCGCAGCAACCTCTTCTCGCGGGTGGGCTTCACGCTGTGGGACAACTCGTGGTACGGCGGCCACCATCTGCCGGCGTACTCGCTGCTGGCACCCGCGCTGGGAGCGCTGATCGGCCCGCAGCCGGTGGCGGCACTGTCGATGACGGCCGCCACCGCGCTGTTCGCCGCGCTGATCGCGGGGCGCTTCCCCGCGCGCGCCGTTTGGATCGGAGCGGCGTGGTTCGCCGTGGGAACGTCGGTGAGCCTGCTCTCCAGCCGCGTCCCCTTCGACCTCGGCCTCGCGGTCGGCCTCGGCGCGCTGCTGGCGGTGCAGCGGGGACGCCTGTGGCCGGCGCTCGGCCTGAGCCTGGTGTGCGCGGTGGCGAGCCCCGTGGCGGGGGCATTCCTGGCGCTCGCCTACGTGGCCTGGGGTCTGACGAACAGTGCGCGCCGCTGGCCGGCTGCGCTGGCGCTGGCCGCGCTCGCGCCGATCGGGCTATTGACGATCGTGTTCCCGGAAGGCGGCACACAGCCGTTCGTGGCCTCTGCCTTCTATCCGGCGCTGGCGGGCACGATCGTGGTCGGCGCGCTGATGGCGCCCGAGCAGCGCATGCTGAGGGTGGGCGCGGCGTTGTACGCGCTGGCGCTGATAGGTGCCTACGTGCTGCCGACGGCGGTGGGCGGAAACGTGGACCGGCTCGGCTCGCTGGCGGCGGGCCCGATCGCGGCATGCGTGCTGGCGGGTGGATCGCTGCGGACACGCCGCACGCTGGCGTTGATAGTGCTGGCGCCGGCGCTGCTGTACTGGCAGGCGAACGCGCCGGTGGCGGACTTCAGCGCGTCGGTGTCCAACCCGGAGGTGCAGGCGTCCTTCTATGCGCCGCTCGTTGGAGAGCTGGGCAAGCTGGGGATCGGCTATGCGGCAACGCCGGCACGCATCGAGGTGGTCGCCACCACGGACCACTGGGAGGCGCGCTGGCTGGCTCCGCACGTGATGCTCGCGCGCGGCTGGGAGCGCCAGCTCGACCGCGACCGCAACGCGCTGTTCTACGACGAATCCCAGCCCATCGCGGCGCAGAGCTACCGCGAATGGCTGGTGCGCGAGGCGATCTCCTACGTGGCGTTGCCGGATGCCACGCTCGACTACTCGGCGGCCTCGGAGGCGCAGCTCCTGCGCAACCCGCCGCCGTATCTGCACGAAGTGTGGCGCTCCGCCAAGTGGCGGCTGTGGGCGGTGCGCGACCCGCAGCCACTGGCGCAGGCGCCCGCCATGCTGACCCAGGTGAGCACGGACTCCTTCACGCTGGAGGCGCCGCGCGCCGGCTCCTACACGGTGCGCATCCACTTCACGCCCTACTGGGCGCTTGCCGCCGGCGGCGGCTGCGTGGCTGAAGCTCCTGAAGAATGGACGAAGATCGAGGCGCGCTCGGCGGGCGATTTCCGCGTGGATATTGACTTCTCGCTCGATCGCATCTTCAGCGATTCCGCTCGCTGCAGCTGAGCATCGTCTAGGCTTTCACAGCGATGCTCGCCCGTGCCCGCCTGATGTCGGCGCGAGTTCTGCCGCATGGGTGGCTTGACATGCTGCGACAGATCTCGCTGTTCGCCATCGCATACCTCGCCTACAGGCTCGTGCGGGGACTGGTGGCGGGAGACGCGAACGTCGCGTTTGCGCACGCCCGCGACCTGATCTCGCTTGAGCGCACGCTGCACCTGTTCGTGGAGCCGTCGGTACAGGCGTGGGCTTCGGGCAGCCGGCTGCTGATGCTGCTGGCGAGCTGGATGTACGTGAACGCGCAGAGCACGGTGACGTTCGGGGCGCTGCTGTACCTGTATCTGCGCCACAACCGCAACTTCTACTTCGTACGCAACATGTTCATGATCGCGATGGCGATCGCGCTGGTGGGCTACATGGTGTTCCCCACGGCGCCGCCGCGCTTCATGCCGGAGTGGGGCTTCATCGACACGGTTTCGGATCTCACGGGCGTGCACGTCTCGCACGCGAGCGCGTCGATGAGCGCGCTCTTCAATCCATACGCGGCGGTGCCCTCGATGCACGTGGCGTTCGCGCTGATGGTGGGCTGGCCGCTGGCGCGGCTGGCGCGGCGACGCATCGTCAAAGCGCTGTGGCTCTTCTACCCGTTCCTGATGGCGTTCGTGATCGTGGTGACCGCCAACCACTTCCTCTTCGACGCGTTCCTGGGAGCGGTGACCGCGGGGGTGTCCGCCTACGGCGCGCTCTGGCTCGCGCGTCTGCGGCCGCATGCGTGGCGCTTCTCCGCCAACCCCGCCAGCGGCGTCACGGTCACGAGCGGAGTGACAAGCGGCATGACGGTCAGCGGATAGCGCAGCCCTGAGCATGGCCCCCCGACAGCCAGCCCCCGCGCGCCGCACTCGCAGTTCCTCAAAAGGCGCCGGCCGCACACGCGCTCGCGCTCCGATCGGCGCGGGCGAGCGCCGCGAGCTCGTACGCAACCGGCTGATCGAGTCGCGGCTGACGCCGAACACGATCTCGCTGACGGGGCTGGCGTTGAACGTGCTGGCGGCGGTGCTGGTGTGGGAACGGCTGTTCTTCCTCGGCGGTCTGGCGTTCATCATCGGCTCGATCATGGACACGCTCGACGGACGCTACTCGCGCATGTCGGGCAAGGGCACGCCGTTCGGCGCCTTCCTGGACTCCACGCTGGACCGCATCGAGGAGGGCATCGTGCTGACGGCGGTGGCGGGCTACTTCGCGCTGCACGGCAACCGCGCGGCGGCGGCGGGCGTGGTGGTGGCCGTTTTGGCGTCGCTGATGGTCAGCTACACCCGTGCGCGGGCGGAGGCGCTGGGGGTGGAATGCAAGGTGGGAATCGCCACACGCCCCGTGCGCGTGGTGATCCTCGCGATCGGGCTGCTGTTCGCGCGCGGCGCCTCGCTCGGCAACTTCGAGCTGCTGCAGCCGGCGGTATACGTGCTGGCTGTGCTGAGCGTGATCACCGTCGCACAGCGCATCTGGCACGTGCGCGTGGCGCTTTCAGTGTCACCTTGAGCGCCCGGCGGAGTAGTCTCAACCCATGACCACAGAGAATAGAAACGGCAGCGCGTCGAGCAACGGCGCGGCCTCAACAAACGGCGCAGCGCGCTACCAATCCGAGAAGGTACGCGTCGCGATCGTCGGCGTGGGCAACTGCGCATCGGCCTTCGTGCTGGGCGTGGAGTACTACCGCAACGCGGA
>Ga0182030_10016541_pt1 | contig 14352 bp, 10 predicted proteins | sample 812S3MmetaG_FD_121299 | JGI IMG/M metagenome (GOLD analysis project Ga0182030, IMG submission 121299) | Permafrost microbial communities from Stordalen Mire, Sweden - 812S3M metaG (Illumina Assembly) | ecosystem: Environmental > Terrestrial > Soil > Wetlands > Permafrost | place: Sweden...
CCCCAGCGAACCCAACTCGCACGCTGTGGTCTCGCTGCGGGCCGGAAACACGGTGGAAGTAGCGGCGCTGAGTGGCAGTTTCGGCGTTACAAGCGAGCAAGGAGTCATGTTGGCTAGCGTTCACCCCGGTCGCGTTGTCTCATTCGCTATGCAGGCGGCCGGAGACACGACGGAGTTCTCGGGTGTAGGCATGGTCAGCTTCGAGAATGGGCACTATTATCTCAACACTGCCGAGCATGTGAAGTATGAGTTAACTTGCAAGGATTTCAAGAAGTTCGTATGGACGAAGTCATTAGTGATTTCGGGTAAAGTGCATGCTCCCGCTGTGACAGGTGGCACGGCGACGATTTGCGTGAACTCGATTCAGATTAACGGTGAACCCGGGATGTCAATGGCCACCAAGTTAATCATTGCCGGAGTGGTTGTCGGCGCGGGCGCAGGTGTTGCTATCGGCCTTGCGGCTCATAACTCCATCAAATCTCCAGCAAGCCCGTAGTTCTTCGATCCAGGTGGGCAATCGGTTATGAGTCTGCTCACCGAACCATTGTTGTCAAAGGTTTATATGAGAGGCCTGTGCGGGCTGGCTCGTGGTTTTCGTTAGAACATGTCATCAAAGTATGGTGCGTGTGTACTGCTGTGATGTTTACAGCTGTCAGCATCGGAGTGTGACTGAGCGGGCATTCTTCGGCACGGTTCGTTCGACCCGGGTCGTTCGTTTAGCCTAACGTGCAAACTTTAATTCCAAGCTGCAAACTTTGGTTCTGGCTTCTATGTAAGACATAGTTCTCCGGGCCCTTCTTTAAGAACGATAATGTTAGACCTAAACGGCGCTCTGCAATTCCCAGTTTCTGTGGGATCGTGAGGGATCGCCGGAGCGGTTTATCGGCGGCTGCGCTCAGCGTGCTGGAGTAGGTCCTTTGAGATGGGACTGAAGGGGCGGAGCGCGCTTATCGGGCGCCACTGATCCTGGATTACCGGGACCGGATTAAGGTGTGATCTTCTGCCGCGATGTCGCTCGCAAGGCACCTGTGGGTTCTTGCAACTGCTGTGTCAATCCAGTCCGCGACTCCGCTGAGAAAAACCAGACGCACAGTCACGGATGATCAGGATCCGGTTTTCCAAAAAGGAGCATGCGGACCTCGGACGGTTTCATGTGGTCGCGGGTGCGCGAGCGTTTCAGACCTTACACGTCAGGCTATGCGCGATCCTCTGGTAGATGGTTGAACTCGAGAGGTTGTTCATTGGAGTCAGACGACTCATCCTCTCGCTCAAACGAAAATCATGTGTAAAAAGTGCTATCGGCGGTGGATATCCGTTCACTTATGCGAAAAGAGATAGCACGAAACTTGGCAAGGTTCCCATGGAAGCCAGGCAATAGGAAGCAATTAGGATGAATAGGATGCTGAAAGCGGTATCCGGGAGTGTTTTATGAGATGCTCAGCCATTTCGCTTCTAGCGCTATTCGTCGCCTGCACTGCCGTAGCGCAGCAGCAAGCGACTGCGAATCGTGGGAGCAGCGAAGTAAATTCCTTCAGTGATGGTTCAAATCTGCCCGCAGAGAAGATCGGCCCCAACGACCTGATCGGACTCACGGTTCATAATGAGCCGGACTTGACGCGCACTGTTCGCGTTGGCGCCGATGGCGATATTCGCTTGCCGATGCTAATGAACCACATTCACGCTGCGGGTCTCTATCCGGACCAGCTTGAGACTGCGATCGCCAAAGCTCTCACCGATGAAGAGGTCGTGATAGACGCAATCGTGACGGTGTCAGTCGTGGAGTACCGGAGCAGGCCGATTTCCATTTCGGGGGCGGTGAAGAAACCGGTGACGTTTCAGGCTTCCGGGAATGTGACGTTGCTTGATGCCATTGCGCAGGCTGGAGGACTGGCGGACAATGCCGGTGCGGAAATTCTGGTGAGCAAAAAGTCAACGGCGACGAACGGCGACCCAACTCTGCTTGTAAAGCGCATTCCCGTGCATGGGCTGATTGACGGGGAGGACCCGGCGCTGAACCTGACCCTCGATGGCGGGGAGGATATCCGTGTTCCTGAGGCGGGGCGGGTCTTCGTGCTGGGCCGGGTCAAGAAGGCTGGTTCGTTCTTTATTACGGATGGCTCGGAAAGCAGCGTTTTGAAAGCGCTGGCGATGTCTGAGGGCTTGGACACTTTTCCTTCGACAAAGGCATACATCTACAGGGTTGAAGGCGGCACCGGCGGAAGGAATGAGATCCCAATCGAATTGAAGAAGATACTGGATCGCAAGTCACCGGACGTTCCCCTAATGGCGAATGACATCCTCTACGTCCCGGACGCAACCGGAGCGCGGGCAAGCCTGAAAGTCTTGGAGACGTCCATCGGGTTAGCAGCTGGTCTTGGCGCCGCCATGATCTACGTCTATCACTAAGCTTTCTGAAGAGGAATGATGCCTGAACAAATGCGAATTTCGGAAGTACTCCCTCCTGGGCATTCAAACAATCTGCCGGCGGTGCCAAACCGCGAGCCAATTCTGCCACAACTGGAATACGGGGAGAAGGCGCCCCCTGTCCCACTGTCGCATTATCTTTGGATTCTGCGGCGGCACTGCTGGAGAATGGCGGGCTTCGTAGCGATCTGCATCGTGTTGACCGCTGTATATTCTATGCGGCTCAAGCCTATCTATGAATCGACGGCCGGAGTCGATGTCGACCGGGAGGCTCCAACGGAAGCTGTGGGTGAGGACTCAACGAGGTCGTCGGCCCTTAACGATGCGGATCAGTTTCTCGCGACGCAGATCAAGATGATCCAGTCGGACCCGGTGCTGCGTCCGGTGGTGGCGCAATTCAATCTCATGGAACGCGAAGGGCAACTGAGTGGCCTCAGTCCCGAAATGGCGCAGGAAAGAGCCCAGGACCCGGTTGTACTGAACAATCTCAAGGTGATTCGGCCTCCGAATACATACCTCTTGCAGATCAGCTACCGCTCTCCAGATCGCGTGCTCGCAGCGGATGTGGCGAATGCGATCGCAAATTCCTACCTCAGTCACACCTATGACATCCGTATCAGGTCGTCAGCCAGCCTATCGTCATTTATGGAGAAACAACTCGATGAACTAAAAGCGAAGATGGAAAAATCAGGGCTCGCCCTTGCGCAGTTTGAAAAAGACCTGGACGTTGTTAACCCGGAAGAAAAGACAAACATCCTCTCTTCGCGCTTGCTTCAGCTTAATACAGACTACACAGCCGCACAGGCGGACAGGGTTCAAAAAGAGGCCGCTTGGAACGCGATGAAATCGGGCTCTTTGGAAGCCGCGCAGGTTTCCTCCCAAGGCGAAGAACTCGCAAAGCTGAACGAAGAACTGAACCAGGCGCGTGCCAAGGTTGCCCTGGAGAAATCGATTCGTGGTCCCAGACACCCGGACTACCGTCAAGCTGTCTCAGAGCAGGCAGAACTGGAAAAGCAGTTCGAGAGCATGCGTAGCAATATTTCTGGCCGAATCCAAGTGGAGTATCGGGAGGCGCTTAATCGCGAACAGATGCTCCAAAAGACCGTTGCCGATACCAAGGCGGAATGGGACAAGATCAATTCCAAATCATTTGAGTATCAGCAGTTAAAGCGAGAAGCCGATACCGACAAGAGTTTGTATGAAGAACTCATTCGGAAGATTCGCGAGGCCGATATTAATGCCGGATTTCAAAACAACAACATTCGGATCGCTTACTTGGCGCGGGCAACGTCCCACCCAGTGTTTCCCAATACGAGGCGGAATCTCTTGCTCGCACTGATCTTTTCATCCCTTCTGGCGACCGGCGCGGTGCTGTTTCTAGATGCCGTCGATACGACACTTCGAGATCCTAAAGAGGCCAGTCAATTCCTCGGAACAGATGTGATCGGGACGATGCCCATTGATCGGCATTCGGCGGAGCTCCCGAAGCATGTTAAGACCGTCCCGGAGACTGCGATTGTCGCGAAATCTGCTACAAATAGAAATCGGAAGGGATACGGACGCTCAGCGTCTGATTTTGAGGAATCAGTACGGACGATACGCAATACAATCCTTCTTTCGGACTTTGAAGGAAGGTTGCATTCCATTGTGGTCACTAGTGCCACGCCCGGCGAAGGAAAGTCGACGATTGCCGCTCACCTGGCCATCGCCAACGCTGATCGAGGTAAGAAGACACTACTGGTGGACGGCGATTTGCGCCGCCCGAGCATTCATGCAAAATTCGGGTTCGCTCCGCGCGAGGGGTTATCCAATGTCCTGACCGGGGAACTTGCTTGGCGGGATGTGATTCTCCCCATTAAGGGAACACCCAGCTTGAGTCTCCTGCCGGCTGGACTTGGCTCTCATCGGGCCGCTGATCTGATCGGCCCACGACTTGCCACGCTGCTGGACGAATTCGCCAAGGAATTTGATCTAGTGATCATTGATTCGCCGCCGTTGCTGGGCTTTGCGGAGTGCCTGCAGATGGCCACTGCCGCCGACGGAGTTCTCATTATCAGTCGAGCTGGCAAAACGAAACGACGGGCTGTTGCAGAAGTAGTCGCGGTGCTAGATCGGGTGAGGGCCAATATCATTGGGGTGGTTCTGAACCAAGTCGGTCAAAACACATTCGCCGACAGTTATTCGTACTATGGGTATTACCACTACGGCCACTACCAGAAGTCCGAATGATAAACCGGTGGTAGCTGCCGTGCCTTCAAGTGAGGATCCGATTCTGGCATTCGCTGAGATTTTGAAAGAACGACCCGAAATGAACGTCAAATGAATTCTGCGTGCTGAAAGGGCGTGATTCCCGAGATGAGAGGAACTTCAAATGGGGCAATTCGCTTGTCTTTGATTTACGCACTTCACAAGACGGGTCTATATGGGGTACTAGATGGATGTCGCGATCACGCCAAATTAGCGACGATGACCAGACGCCAGAGTTTCTCCCAATTTGGCGAAGACTTGTTCTTGTGCAGCTATTTCGGCGACCGTCAAGGTCTGTACATTGAAGTTGGCGGCAACCATCCATTCAGACTTAGCAACACTTATCTGCTTTATCGCATGGGGTGGAAGGGCCTAGTTGTTGAACCCATCCACAAACTATATGTTAAGCATAGGCGATTACGTCCTAGAGATATTCAAATAAATGCGGCGGTCAGCGACAGAACTGACGACCTAACCTTCTACGAGATGATCCCCTCAGTGCTTTCCACCTGCGATCCAAACGAAGTAGAGAAAATGCTATCCTCTAGGTCAGCCTTGCTGCTTCACAAATACTCAGTACCAACGACGACTGTTGCTGAGCTTTATCGCACTCATTTGGCCCCTCGCCCCGTCTCGCTGCTTTCCGTCGATACAGAAGGACACGACATGGCTGTGTTGCGCGGGGTCGATTGGGGAGAGATGCATCCCGAGATTGTTATCTGCGAGGCAAATGACGACGGGAAGAGAGAAGAAACCTGTCAGTTTCTTGCCGCACATGGATACAGATGTTTAAAGGTTCTCGGCTGCAATTTCGTATTCGCAAACGTAGGCCATGACAAATAGAGCAGTTGCCATATCGGGAGTTAAGTATCTTGTGAAGTGCTGCTGTTTGTCCGGATAGCACGAGCAATAGGAAGGCCATTTCCAATGCTTGAGCGCAAAACAACTCCGCAGCGGGTGGGCGCAAGTCGTCCAAGCTGCAATCGGATATGTGAAGACATCGGCTGAATGCACTGGAAACGCACTGGGAGCACAACGATCTAGTGTTGTACATCACGCAGACTGGAACACTCAATGGCTTCAAGCCACCGTTCACAGTTTTTATGGAGTTATACATCCACCATATCCAATACCGTCCTGCAATTCGTTGCAGCGGTTACAATCACCCGCTTTGTAGCGCCGACAGAGTACGGGTTGGTAGCGCTGGCGATGTTGTGCTGCAAATTCCCCAGCTATTTGTCTCAGTTCGGCATGAGCAGGGCTGTCGTTCAGAAGCCGGACCTGAGCCAGGGAAACGTCCGGGCTGCCTTTACGGTGAGCATGGCGCTCGGCTTGGCAGGATGTTTGTCTATCGCAGCGCTGTCTCCGCTGCTTGCCCGGTTCTTTCACGAACCAAGACTAACGCCGTTACTCATCGTTCTGTCTCTGAGCTTCATCTTGCAGGCGGCCATGCTCGTGTCGGGCGGCCTGCTGCGGCGAGCGCTAAAGATGCGCCAACTTGCCATTGCGGATACTCTCTCCTACTTGATTTCCACGTTTGCCATTGGCCTTCCAATGGCTATAAAAGGCTATGGTGCATGGGCAATTGTGATGAGCACAGTCACCCAGACCCTCATTACTGTAACGCTTTACTATATGGCGAGCCCCCACGCGCTCCTGCCAACCCTTCGCCGCTCTGACTATGAGCACATCGTAGGATTCGGAGGAAAGGCAACAGCCACCTCGATCATCGAGGGATTCGGCAGTTCGATGGATATCCTGACGTTAGGAAAATTCTCGACTGCATTCAACGTCGGCCTTTATAACAGAAGTTCCTTGCTGATAGGGCTTCCCGTTCAGAATCTTTCTAACGGTCTCACCCAGGTACTGTTCTCCAGATTCTCAAGAGCTTCGGAACAAGGATACGCAGACGCATTCGACCTCTTGGCTCGAAGCCAACGCGTCTTCCTCGCAATTATTTACCCTCTCTGTGCCGGAGCCGCTGCCGCGGCCTCCTGCATTGTATTGACGTTATACGGCTCCAAGTGGATCTCTGCAATACCGGTCTTCGCCATCTTGTGCGCAGTCGCGGCAGCGGATGCCAGCTTTCACCTGCCGGCCATTCAGATGGAGGCGCTGGGGAGATTTCGGCATAAGATGATCGTCCAGCTTCTTTACATGATCTGCGTAGGCGGGGGCGTGCTCGTTTCTATTTCGCATGGTCTGGTAATGGTTGGCGTGACGCTCACAGGTCTCCAACTGTGCCGCAGTCTTGGTCTGCAATATTACACGGGGAAGTATTTGAACCGCAGCCTCACGGATATGATGGCCACTTGGGTTCCTGGCCTGACCGCCGCGATTCCTGTCGGGGTCTCGATTGCCTTCGTTGCGGGACTTCTTCGCACGCACCATGGAATGCCAACAGTCCTTCAACTCATCGTGTGTATTCTGACGGGTCTTGGAGTGAGTTCAATGGTGTATGCGGCGCTTTTCCGTCGTTCGGTCTTCGATCCACTCGTCATTTTGATGCGCATCCGCCGACCGGGACTTCCGATCCAAGACGATTGCCTCCGGAAGACCTAGGCTCAAAGGTCCGCACAATCATAGAGAGTATTTTCAGGAGCCAGCCTGGCCTTTAGATGGTAGCAGTGGAGAACATGCTGTGAGACTTCTTGTGTTGTACCAGGCGCGGGATGCCGCCGCTGACCAGCCAGGCTACTACGAGGGATTCGAGCGGCTGATTTCAGAAGGCGTTCTCAGTGCTCATGTCGCGATTCCTTTCTATGGCGTGGCGGAAGAGAAGGGATGGGATGGCCTGTGGGCGGAAGCGGAGCGGACTGCCCGAAACATGCAGGCAGATGCTGTTTTTCTGCAATTCTTTCACGGAGCGATGCCGGATCCAACCGAAGGCATTCAGCGCCTGAAGAGGCTCCCAACTAGACCCACTCTCTTCACGAGCCTTGGAGACCCGTACGGCCGTTGGATAAGGCGAGTTCCGAAGAGCTTTCGCGTCGCCAGCGCGTTGGCCGATGTCAGCTTTCTTACGGGCATGGGCTATATCGCGCGTCAACTGAGAGGGTGGGGCAGCAGAAATCTTGTTCTTATGCCAAATGGGTGCTGCCAAGTTAGGTTTTCATCGCAGCCAAGTACTGAATTGTCACAGCCCGAGTTCGACGTTGTCTTTGTGGGTAGTCGGGTCTACCCGCGAAATCTTCTCAGCCAGTTTTCATATTTATATTATTGGGGTGGACGGAAGCGAGTGGAATTAGTTGAAGCCTTCACGAAGCGTTACGGCCGCCGATTCGGCCTATTCGGCAAGGGCTGGAACGGCAACTCAGCGTGGCAAGGGCCAGTTCCTTATGCAGGACAACACGAAGCCTACCGCAGGTCTGCGGTGGCGCTGGGTGGGATGCCATATGCGTGCAACGACTACTATACATCTGACCGGGTTTTCATTGCTATGGCCTCCGGGGTTCCTTTCGTGGACTATTGGGTTTCGGGCGTGGATCGACTACTTCAACCTGGCCGCGACTGGTGGCTAGCGCAGAGTCAAGACGAGATGTTCAGATTGTGCGACACGCTTCTAGAAATGCCGAGCAGTGAGCGGGTTGGTTTGGGAGAGGAGGCCCGTAAACGAGTTTTGTCTCGCCACACCCAGTACCACCGCTGTAAAGAAATGATCGAGATTATAAGAAACATCCGGGAGGCCCACCGCTCAGGTCGCAGGGCTGCTCAACCCGAACTCAGCTTTCTGTCTCGATCGTGGGCGCCAGGGCCTGCCCCCGACGCCATCCTCGGGTGGGAGGGATGAGAGGTACGCCTGTTCTGCGCGCTATACTTCGACACTTTCTTGCTGGATTGGTGTGCATTTGCAATCTAGCCAAGGCGGAGTTGGTATTTCATTTCTGATGGAAGCTGAACAGAATGCCTCAGCAAAGGACTAATGGGATGGCTCGATTCGTTGTAGCAGAGCGCGCGACCGTGAGAGGAGAGGGACTTGGCAATGAGATGATCTCTTGGGCAAAAGGGTTCATTGCCAGCCAAGTTTTGAACGCGCATCTTGTCGGCCCATCGTGGGGACTTAATAGGCGCAAGTACTACAGGAACTTTCAAACAGGCAGGCTGGACTTTGTTCTTGAAGACCTATTGAAGCACCTCCCTCATCATGCCTTTACGCGTGAAGACTATTTGGCAACCGGCGAAATCGATTTCGGCAAAGCAATCGCGAAGTGGGCAGCGGCAGAGAATATCGTAACCCAGCGGACACTCGTAGCCAGTGTAGGCGGAATGTGGGGCGGATACCCCAGCATCTGGAGCGCACGCCCGTTCCTTTGGGCCAAGTTGCTGAACAGCCGGGATGCGCTGCGGAATGTCTACGAAATCGCTTCAAAGCTCGATCGCCGTAAGCAATTCGTTGCTATGCATATGCGGTTCGGAAGCGAGTTTGCCGTTGTGGGGGATGATGATAGCCCACGAGGGAAATTCAACGTACAGATTCCCGGAGAATGGTACCTGAGCCTATGCGAATCAATACGGAGCGAAATGGGCGACGCGGTACAATTCCATTTCTTCACGGATCGGGGCGGTCCTGCTTTTGACGAGGCGGTTCGGAGGTACAACCCCGGCCAGATCAAGCAAGCCGGACTGACCGAGTGCAGTGACCTCTTGCTAATGTCAATGGCAGACTTGCGCGTGTGCTCAATTTCTTCGTACAGCCTCATGGCAAGTTTTCTTTCGGATGGTCTTTATATCTGGTATGAACCCCAACTCACCTATTCGGACGGACTATATACATTGTGGGGTATGGAAGATGTACAGAGGTTGAACGGGTCACCGACGAGCCAGGGCATCGACCTAATGAAGACTATCCAGCCCGGATCAGCTTGGGAGACAGCGTTTAAAGGCTACGCGATGAGAACCGGATCTGCTCTGCCTCGTGGATTAGCCCAACAGCTTCATCGCAAGCTGCTCGCGAATGATCACTCGGCAAGCCTTCTGGAATATGGGTGCCTCCCGGATTGGACTATGGACTCTTTGCACGCGAGGTGTGCAACTTCATCGTAGCTGCTACGGAGTCTGCTCTCATCTTCCGTTTTTAGCTCTGACTTTCGACCACGAGTCCGCAGTAGTTCAAAGTAGAATGCCCACATTCGCACTACGACCACTTCACATCCGACCGGCCATTCCTTGCGATAACCTCTGTCGCGGCTGGACCCACTCCCAATGCGGTTCTTGGGCGGGTAGGATCAGAGGGCCGCACCCGTTCTCTCCAATCCGGCTGGCAAGCTATCGTCTTCATTCTTCCATGGTCTGGCTTCGCATGATGGGTTCCCGCAGGTCAGTATACGCTTGTGGGATGCCTGTGATTTAGAGATACCCCGACCGTGAATGCACGATCCACGAAGGCCACGCGCCAACGTCTTGATTGTTCTAGATTCAACAGGATCATGCGCCTGCAATCACGAGTAAGTTTTGGTGCCCTGGTAGAATGTGACTGTCTTGATTGCACCTAATTCACGAGCTTTTGAACTCGACGGCCTTCGGGGACTGGCGGCTCTTGGATCGCGTTCGATCTTGATAGACGCTTAGCGATTGATCGAACTTCTGTGTCGAGGGAAAGGGAGTTCGGCTCCCTGAGAGTGTGCTAATGCGCTTCTTTAACTTGGATCTTCATGTCGGCGTTATTGGCGATATCAAGAATATATTTCACTCTCTAGGACAAGATGTCACAAATTGGAGCATATCCGGTCATGCGTCCGTTTTTGGTGGGCAGCTGGCAAATGTGGAAATTGTAAATGCAAGCACTTGGCAATCGATTAGTAGGGAGATGTGTGATGCGTTTTATCGGCGGTATAATTCGGAGCTTAGTGCATACGATGGATTCATAGTAACGCATACGCCATGCTTTGCCATGCTCTATGAAAGATGGAGAAAACCGATCATTTGCGTGGCTTCAACGCGGTATGAGCAGCCATTTACGCAAAACAGAAATGCCTGGGAGATATTCAATACATTTCTTCGAGACAAGATTGATGAGGGAATACTCTTTCCCATCGCAAATAATAAGTACGATGCAGCCTATGCTGAATACTTCACACAGAGGCAATGGAAGGTTATCTCTAGTATCTGCGATTACACGAACGCACCATACACGGGGATTCGGGACGAATCACTATTTATCTCTAAGTTCAGGAAAGCGCCCAGTATTCGCGGCATGGTAACAAAGGATCACGTTTTTAAAGAGAGCTTACGATCAAAGATATCAAGACGCATGGGATTTGAAATCGGTCGGCATGGGTATAGCTGGGAAGATCGGTCTTCTTTCAGAAGTGTCGTTTGGATCCCGTACAACACCTCGATCATGTCAATCTTTGAACTGTACACATCCGGTGTTCCGATGCTGTTTCCATCGCGCGCATTTCTGGCGGAACTCTACAAAAGCCATGGACCCGAGGGGGTTCTCTCTGAGTTGAGTTTTAACCAAGTCAAAGGGATGCCGCCTGGATCTGTAATTGCCTGTGACGCCATGGACCCTAATAACTACGTAAACCACCAAGTCATGATGCAGTGGGTAGAGAAGGCGGATTATTACGATTTAGACAATATGGCCGGCCTTGTCTATTTCTCCTCGTTCGACGAGCTTGAGTTTCTCTTGCAAAGCTTGGACCTGGATGAGATGCATAGGACAATGGTCGATCACAATAGTGTCCGCAAACAGAGAGCATGCCTGGCGTGGGAGACTGTCCTAGCGGATGTTGCACTGAGAGCGTGAGCAAAGTGCTGACGTGGCAATGGGCAGTGGCGGAGCCGCGGACTTCCTGAGTATCCGCCGGGCCGAACTATTCTTGCTTCACAAGTGCGTCAAGGAAAAACTGAATATGAAACGCGTTCTACATGTACTGGTATCTCTGGAGCGCTCCGGCATGGAGATGATGCTGCTCAACAGTGCTGATGAGTGGGGGCGCGCTGGATATTCCTGCGATGTAGTTGCGGCGGCGCCAAACATTGGCCCCTTGGCTCCTGAATTGCGCGCGGCGGGCTACGGCGTCTTCCACATCCCGTTCCGCAGCAAATTCAGGTACGCTCCAAAGTGGCGATTCATCAGGGACTTTTACCGGCTCTGCAAATCCGGCTACGACGTCGTTCATATCCACACAGAAGCTGCTCCGCACTTCTTAGTGATTCTGGCGAAACTAGCCGGAGTTCGGCGCATCGTTCTTACGCCTCACAGCCTTTTTCGCTTCAGTGGATCTCTTAGGGTACGCAAGGCTCTCGAAAGACGATTAAATCGCCTATTGGGTAGCGAGTATGGAATGATAAGCAACTGCGTACAGAAATGCGAGTGGGAGCGCTTCCGCAATCGGGGTATCCGAATCTCGAACTGGTTGGATACGGCTCATTTCAGACCTCCGACTCCTGACGAACGGTCCGCAGCGCGGTCGTGGCTGTGTTGTCAGGCTGAAGACTTTGTGATTGCTTCGGTAGGTAACTGCAGTGATGTTAAGAATCATCCAGAAATTCTGCGAGCTATGTCTCTTCTGCCCGCAACCGTCGCCCCTCTGTACCTGCATGTCGGCAAAGAACTGGCCGATCAGTCGGAGAGAGCTTTGGCCGCGGAGCTTAACCTTGCTGAGCGAGTACGCTTCTTGGGCTCGCAGGGTGATCCCCGCCAGTTTCTATGGGCTGCCGACGTATATGTGATGCCCTCACTGCGCGAGGGATTCCCCATCTCGGCTCTTGAAGCGATCGCCTCTGGAGTTCCAGCCGTTCTTGCAAACATAGATGGTCTTGCGGATATTGCTGCCGAGACGGATTCGGTGGTGCTCACGACTACAGCGGCGCAGTCAATTGCTGGTGGAATTGCACAGGTAGCATCTGTCCAGATTGAGGAGCGTCAAACCAGGGCGCTTCTCGACAGTGCACGGATTCGGGAACGATTCTCTATCTCGAATGGTGTGCAATCCATCATAAATGGCCTTTACCGAAGAGATCAGCCTGCCCCACAATAATGAGCTATGCCGGCCCGGCAAGAGCGCCTCACGTTTTCAATTCGAAGACGCAGGGCAAGATGAAGAAGTGAATAGAATTCTTAGGATGAATTGGCCTCGCCTGAAGGGATTGACGGCAGTGCAGATTCTTGACAATGTTATCAGAAGTTACCGCAGAACAAAGATGGATCATCCATCTGTGACCTTCGCATCCTTTGCAATCCACAAGACCCAAACACGCTTGCATGATCGCTTTAAGCTTCTGACACTACATCATAGTGTTAATAAGTTCATTGCTGCATATTCCAAACGCACATTCGAAGCGAGGGAAACACAATTCCGGTTGGAGGTGCTGATCCCTTGCTTCAATCATGGCAGGTTCCTGGCGACCGCATTGTCTTCGGTGCCTGCGGGTGTGTCGGTAACTGTTATCGACGACGCGTCTACAGACGGCACCAAGGATATCGTGAGGCGTTTGGAGGTCGAACGCGCAATTAAGGTGATTCATAATGACGTGAATATGAGCCAAGCAGGTTCTTTGAATAATGCCATTGGGCAATCGCCGAACAACCTATTTATGGTTCTCAATGCAGATGACAGTTTGATGAGATACTGCGTACCCACAATACTTGGGCTCTTCGAGTCGCATCCCACGATCCGGATGGCAGGCGGGAGTTCTATCCCTTTTACTGACGATCAATGTCTCAAGTTTAACCTGTATATGCCGCTTGAGCTAGGCTATAAGCCTGCAGTTAGGATGTTTGGCCCGCGACTAGCATCTACCTATAAGAAAGGGAACGACATCAACATGACGATGTCAAGTTGCACTTTTCTAAAATCGGCATGGCAGGCAGTAGGCGGTTTCTGGCCGCATTCCAAGCGGATTCATCCCATCGATGACAGGGATTTCGAAATGCGGGTGAGCGCTCTCTTTGATGTCGCTGTAGTCGAAGAGCCGCTTGCTTTGTATCAGAGTGGTAGCTCGGCGACGTGGATCGTTAGATGAGGTGCGATGTTGTGGCTGGCCCCTCTTCGCATTTGTAGTGGCTTATTGAAGCACCTCTAAGGTGCTGGCGAAACGATAGCAGCGCTGGCTTTGGGCTAAACTCCTAGAATTCTCTTGGAAGATAAGCAGGCTGGCACAAGACGTTGATGTCCTTGTCCATCCTTCGCTTGAAGAGGCCCGTTGCATGGCAATTACTGAGGTGATGGCATGAGGATCCCTGTTATCGGCGGCCTGCGAAGCGGTGGGGTTCCGTGGGCGCTCGCCTATGGCCGGGCTGGGCTGCTGGTGGATGTCACCTCACCTGCAGCGATCGCCCAGGGAATGCGTGCAATGATGCAGGACGCGGAGCTGCGCGGCACTCTGGCTCGGTCGGGGCGTGAAAGAGCGCTCAAAGAATTCCGACTGGAGGAAGTCGCACGAAAATATGAACAGCAGTTGGAAAATGCCAGGCAGGAGCAGACACGTTGATCGGCACGATTGTTGAGTTGTCGGCACTTCTCGCGGCAGGGTTGCTGCTCTTAAGCTTTCTGTGGCACCGGCCTGGATGGGTTATTTTCCTTGCGCTTGCGGTCGCTGCCCTTCTCAACCTGTTTCAGATCGGGGTTAACGGTGTGGACCTCGGGGTAAACCTTTATGTCGACGACGCCGCTTGCGTGGTTGTACTGGTGACTGGCTTCCTGGCGCTCATGCGGTACCACAAGAAATTCC
>Ga0182030_10016542_pt1 | contig 14351 bp, 11 predicted proteins | sample 812S3MmetaG_FD_121299 | JGI IMG/M metagenome (GOLD analysis project Ga0182030, IMG submission 121299) | Permafrost microbial communities from Stordalen Mire, Sweden - 812S3M metaG (Illumina Assembly) | ecosystem: Environmental > Terrestrial > Soil > Wetlands > Permafrost | place: Sweden...
GTCAGATATTTATTCACTAAGTGCTTGTCTCTATGAAATGATAGTTGGCGAAAAGGTCTTCACCGCTGATTCTCCTGTTGGGCTGATGTATAAGCACATCAATGAAACTGTTCCATTGGTTAACTCCTCGCAGGTCGATGTTTTCCACGAGGTAATAAATAGCATAGTACAAAGAGGCATGTCGAAGGAGCCAGAGAACCGATTTGGCAGCATGGAAGAGTTGGCAATGGCAATTGATGGTGCTCTTCTGGACAATACTGTTTTTAATTCCGGAGGAATAACATCTCATTCTGCACGTTTATTGCAAGCAATTGGGATTCTCTTTATTTTTTTAGTCGCCGTTGGAGTTTTTATCAGTGTTTCAAAATCTGGGAAGAACGTGATTCCTTCTGAAGTAATGCAGCAAAATCAGCAAACCAATGCGAAGCAAGATTATGCAAAGCAAGAAATGGAGCTGAAGGAGTCGCTAGCACGGAGCGAGAAACGTTATAGCTCTGACAGCCCGCATTTAATCGTAATCCTAGATAAATTGGCGGAAATCTATACGCTGGAAGGAAAATACAAGGAGGCTTCGCTGTTGCTGAAGCGCGTCGTAGCGATAAAGGAAAAGTCTGGTCCAGACGATCCCGCTCTAGCAAGGGATCTCCGGCTTCTTGCAGAAAATTATAGATATCAGTCCAAATTCAACGAAGCAGAACCGCTCCTCAAGCGCTCATTAGTGATACAGGAAAACATATTCGGTCCTGACCATTTGGATCTAGCCGGTAGTCTTAGTGTTCTCGCAGTGAACTACAGAAATCAAGGGAAGTTTGCAAAAGCTGAGCCGTTATTTAAGCGCGTCCTTGAAATTCAAGAGAAGGCATTAGGTCCTAATGATCTACATCTAGTAAGTAGTCTCAGTGTTCTCTCTGAAAACTTTAGAAATCAAGGCAAATATATCGAGGGGGAGCCTTTGTTGAAACGCGCTCTGGCAATACAGGAAAAGGCATCAGGTGCTAAGGATCCTAGACTAGCGCAGGTTCTCTATGATTTGGCAATTAATTATCAAAGTCAAGGAAAATACACAGAGGCAGAGTCACAGTTGAATCGAGCATTGTCCATAAACGAAAGGCAAGATATCGTTCAATGTCTTGCTTCGTGCTATCGAAGCCAGGGTAACGTAGCTGAGGCAACCAAATTGGAGGTACGAGCAAAAGCTATGCGAGCCGAAAAACAGCAATGAAGCTAAACAAAACTGTAATGAGTGTCTTATAATATATATTATGTTATACGAGGCTGGAGATGCTTGCAGGGGTTGATATTCGGGGCTTGAATTTATTCGCGTCTGATATTGTATCTGGTGGCGCCCGTCCGATATGTGCTCGATAGTCAATAAATATCTTGTTCAAGAATTTTTGGGGTAGCATATTGCCAAGAACCACTCCCGATCTTGTCTTTATCTGACTCCTCCTTTATTCTGTTTGGCATGAATGATACCGCCCGCGATTCCACACCTTATCAGCCAGCCGACACTATCGGGCTGGATGACCTCTTTGATCCTAACTTGAGAATGAGACAGGGCGAGAATCCCAATAAGTCTCACGAGACAAATTTCGAGATTCTTGAGACGGCTGAGATTGTAACTGAGACCAATGAGATTCCCGTTGAGACAGTAAGTCTTACCGTTCAGGAAGCGATTAAGCTCCTGGGAATACCTCGTAGTACCGTTTACAGGCATGTTAGGTCTGGTAAATACAGAACACTTCAAGGATTGGATGGGAAACTGAGAATCCAGTTAAGACAGGATGAGATTCCCAATAAGTCTCAAGAGACAGCCTTTGAGACTCTTGAGACGGCTGAGATTGTGGCTGAGACGAATGAGATTCCCGTTGAGAATGCCAATGCAGTTGTTGATATAGATGCTCTGTTTCTAAAGTTGGAAGCTGCTAGCTATCGAATCGGTTTTTTGGAAGCCCAGTTAGAGACAGAGCGACAACAGGTCAAATTGCTGACTGACAGCCAACATCAACAAGGTTGGTGGTCTCGTTTCTCTGCATGGTTCATTGGTAGAAAACCATGACGCATATGTTTTGTATATCCCCGAAGTGCCACCAGTTCTTGATTTCGGAACTTGACGGCCGTAGTATGATCAGCGAGTGTTAATGTTGAGCGCCACTTGTCATGGTGGCACCTAGAAAGTGAGTCCAAATCAAAAATAAATACCCGTAAAAAGCGAAAAATCAGCTTGACGGCTGATTTCCCTACGGACTGAAAACTTATCATTTCGGCTGGTTACTTGAATGATAAGCGATTAGGTCTGTTAGGTCAACACGTCCCCCTAAACTTTTAGGAAACGACCTAAGACTGTGAATTTGCTTGCTTCAAAGCGTCTGAAAGAGGCGCCAGATCGAGATCGTTTGCGACAAGAATTCTTGTTGTTATATCCGCATCGCGCCAAACATATATACAAGTCGCCTGGTGATGCGAAGTGGAAGACCAGCCAGATTCCGCTGTTCACAGGAATGATTGATGCGGCGATATCTGCAGAATGCGACTCATTTTATGGAGCATTCTTTGGCAAGCAAACGCGCTTTGCAGTGCTGGACCTAGACGAGGGAAGCAAGTACCACAATGCTGTCGAGCTCGACAAATTAGAATCTGCCTTAGAGTCGGTTGGACTAGCCGGAAAGCTATATCAGAGCAGTAGTTCAGGCGGCTGGCACTTATACATATCATTTTCCGAACCATCTCAAAGCGAAGAAGTAGGCGAGACATTAAAGCGCTGGCTCAGGGCTCTGGGCTATGAAATCCGAGGCGGGCAGTTAGAAATTTTCCCAAGCGGTAATGCCTTGAGACTCCCGCTGCAGCCTGGTTTTGCTTGGCTTGATTCCGAAGGAAACTTGATACAGAAGCGAGAGGAGCTTGATTTAGACGAAGCCCTCGTATTTTTTTTGGAGGATATGGAGGCGAATGCCAGAGACTGGCACGAAGCGAAGAGCCTTATAGAAAGCCAGATACTGCATTTCGATCTTGTTGCGGCCGACGGCGCCCAGGCGAATGAAGAGCGACTGGGAATGGGTGGTTTTGAGCATGTCTTTTCTCGGGGCTGCATAAAAACAATTTGGGAGAAAGGGCGCAAGTTTTGGCAAGAAGGGCTTCAAAAGACAGGAGACAGACACGATGCTGTTTTAGCTGTTGGGCACTATCTATGGTACGGAGATGAAGAACAGGGAGTGGAGGCTTTACCGGGTGGGCGCTATGGGCAATATCGGGGAGCACTTATTGAGCAGTGGCTGAGACAAAAACACAATGGGAAATGTCGGCACATAAATGAGGGCAACTGGCGGATCGTCCAGGAGCAAATACGCAGGGCAGTTAATTGGCGCAAAAAGACCGAGCAGGTACGCGAAGACTACCCATTAACACCACGGCTCTTAAAACGGTTTGTAGGCATCTATAAGAAGACAGGCCGAGTGTGGAGCATTCCGCAATTCAAAAGAGCAAACGAAAATAGCAAGCTGGAGGCCCGCGAAAGGATCGCGAGTGCAATAAAAGAGCTGCTAGCCGAGAAAAAAAATGGCTACATAAGCATAAATGACATAGCAGAACGGGCTAGATCCCATTGCAAGACAGTCAAGAAGAATGTAGACCTCCTGGTTCTGGTTCGACCCTTAGAAGAACCGGCGCAAAAAACAGAAACTAATATTGAGCTCTTGAAAGCTATAGCACTCGTAAGTAACCCGGGGGGGCTGGTGTCCTCTGGTCCATGGGGGCAATTAGAGCCTCCTGACTTGGAGGCAAACAAGGAGTTAGTTCAAATAGTTTCGTTTGGGTTTGATAGTTCAGCAGCAAACAGTTTGGATGAACTATCAAACAAGGGAGCTGTTAACGAACTAGAGATTAGTAAACAGGGTATTTTGTTTCAGTTTCCTGTTTGTGTAGGTCTCGTTTCGGACTTGAACCTAGTTGGTTTTAGCCAGGAATATTGTTCTGTGGAGCTAGCGCCAATTTATTTTAAGCCCCCCTTCCTTTCCTGCCTGGCGGAAAAGCCTACCACTTACACCCAGCATCAAGACCAAGCCCTACGGGTTCCTTCGGAAGTCTTGACCCCGGGTCCTGTGCTGCGTGGTTTTCAGGCAGTGCTGCAGGAGAGTGCGGGGGGCTTAGAACTGAGCTGCAGGGAGCGGAGGTTTGCGGCCGAGGGCAAGTCTGGGCTGATGTTGAGCCTGATGGGGCTGATTGCAGTTACCACATGGTTTCGCCGCGGCAGCTCTTGGGCTCATAGTTTTGTTTACAGTAAGCTGGTTGAGCCTTTCGGGATTTATCACTATGGGTCTGTTGGTTCTGAAAACGCGTGTCGACAGTTAACTGGTGGCGCTTTCTGGTTGTTTCGCTATGAAAGGGCGCAGATTGCAGGGCATAGCGTAGATGTAAACAGTAAGCCAGTGAAGCGTTTACGGACTTGGGCTAGAAAAGGCATCAGAGGACCCCCGAACGGCAAACCAGCCTAACTAGCCACTTCTGAGAAGATAAGCACCAAATAAGGAGCTGTGACTTTGGAAGTGTGCCTGGTGAAAAACACCTATGGACATTGCTGTTTACGGAATGTGCAGCACGCGACGTAGGAGAAAAGGAAGCGTAAGCGGTAGTTAAACAAAAGCTGTAAACATCAACACCGGAGCGTAAGCGGAGACTTGCCGGAGGGAGAGAAGCGACCATACGGTAAGGCAAGATGAAAAAGAGGGCTCGCTAACGCGAGACTCCTCTCTAGAAGCCGTTTACACATCGGCTCAGAGGGAAAAACGGATAATTGAAACAGGCTCATATGTATAATAGTAGTATAGGTAAGCCTGGAGAGACCGGCTATATGACAGAGACGAAAAAGCGAGAATTCAAGCCGAAGTTAGAGACGAAGCTGAGGCGAGAAGACTTTAAGAGAGTGGATGACCTGGCCAAACTGGAAGGCAAAACGAAATCGGAGGTAGTGCGAGAGGCTGTCTTGTGGTATCTGGACAATCGCGAGCAGCTCATGAATGAGTCGAGAGACGGCGTGATAGCGCAGTCAATAGATGCCATGGCAAACAGGGTCTGCGCCATGCTAGCCAGGCAGGGGAGACTAATAGGTACAGTGTTTGAGCTGACGTACTCGAATATGAGCCGAACAGGAGAAGGCAAATCATCGTTTGAGGCGGCGGTAACGACAGCCAACCGGAAAATGGTTAGAGCTGTGCAGAAGGACGAGCGCGAATTAGCGGAGGCGATGAAGAAAACGGTTAAAGCGAAATGAGCGATGAGGAGAAGAAGAGGGCACGAAGACCGCTGCAACCAAAGAAAGCAATACCTGAACCGCCGAAGGGGCAAGTACGTGCATACAAGCTTTGGTGCAAGGAGCACGCGCCGCAGTCTGCGCAGCAAATGCCGATAGATCCACGAATGCCGATAAAGCCGGGTGAGGCGATGTGTGAGTATCCAGGCTGCACAAAGCGCGCTTACTGGGAGTATTAAGGCGCCATGATTGTAGTCAGGCACAAGTTTATAGCCGGGAGAGGAAAAGGAAAGGGAGCCAAAGTAGTGGCGATTGGCAAAGCGATCGCGCACATGAAATACATCCAGCACCGCCCAGGACCGGACAAGGAAAAAGGCGGGCGGGAAATGTTCAATGAGCGCGATCAGGTTGACGCTCAAGAAATGCGAGATGCGATCAAAGAACTGGGAGGCAGCCGGGTCGTGGTGCATAAGCTGACACTGGCACCGGAGATAAATCCGGCAGACAAGAAAGCTTTTACGCGAGAGGTAATGCAGGAACTCAGCCGAGACAAAGGCTTAGATTTGAACTGGTTTGCAGTGGAGCACAACAACACCGACCACCATCACATACACGTAGTAGTTTTGGGCAAGGACCGGAACGGGAGCGAAGTCCGCATTGACTTAAAGGACATTGATAAGGTCAAAGAGTACGGTGATCGATACCTGGAAAGGTGGCACCCGAAAGAGATGGAGAGGTCCAGGAGGGACCGAGAAGACAAAGAGAAGGAGCGGCGAGCAGAGCGAAGCAGAGAGCGGGAAGCCGCTAAGCAAGAAAGGATAAGCGAGGGGCTAGAGTTGCCCTGGCTGCATCAAAAGATCATTCGAGAGCAACTAGAGCCATTTCAAGAATGGAAGGAAAAGCAGGACCAGTGCGATAAAACACAAGAGAACAGAGGCGAAGACAAGGAACGGCCATACCACCAGGACACAATAGAAGCAGCCGGGCGGGAATGGTCGAAAGCTAACAACCTGCAGGAATTACGGGACTTGAATGAGCACCTCTGGGATAACTATGAGGAACGCGTACCGCTGGACCAATACAAAAAATTAGTAGGTTGGATCAAAGAGAAAGAGAAGCTGAAGGAGCCTGAAAAGGGCAAAGAAGAGTCAAAGAGCAAGGAGCGCCGAGACGAGTTTGAGTATCAAGGCAATAAGTACAGCAAGAAAGACAGCTATGAGAAGCTGACAGGAGTGGCAGCGAAGCTGCGTGAGGGCGAAGAGAGGCTACCGTTTGAGGACTATCAAAAGCTGCGGGGCTGGATCGAATACAAAGACCGAGAGAGGTGGTCAGGCGCTCTGGGAAAGGAAATAGAGCGAACGCATGAAAAGTTTGAGCGGAGCAAGACTATGCAAGACTTGAAAGCGGCAGAAGGAGGCAGAGTGCTAGATCCCCTACAGGAGCAGCTTATGAGTAATCCTATCGTCGGGCTTTTCATGACAGAGGCAGCGATAGCGTCAGAGATAGTACGGTCAATTCCGCTGGATGACAGGAACAGAGACTATATGAAGGAAGCCAGGGACGAACTATTAGGAATACAGCGTGACATAGAAGAGAAGCGAAGAAACGTCTTGCCGTCGGAAAAGGCGCTTTACGACCAGAGTATAGAGAGATTGGAAAAAGGAATAGAGGAAATCGAACGAAAGAGAGCCGAAGAAGAGCGAAATCGCAAACGAGGCAAGGAGCGCGGCCTAGACGACTGGGACAGGTACGATCCTTACGGAAGGTTTTGAGGTAGCGGAATGGCAAGTGAAACAGTGGCAGTCAGGCTGCCGGAGAAAGTGCTTGAGGAGTTACAGAAAAAAGCCACAGCACAAGACAAGAAAGTTTCTGAGCTGGTGAGGGAGCTGATTATAAAAAATCTGGCAAATGAGGGTAACGATAATGCAGCTAGCATTTCGTCCTTGACCGAGCAGATAAAGAAGTTGGAAGAGCGCATTACAGCCGTATTGCAATCAGCACAGGTAGCGCCGCCGGCAGAAGTAGAAAAGGAAGCCGAACCTGCAACAGCAGCCATACAAAGACAGCTTGAGCTTATGCATAGCGGGTTGGGAGATTTGATCCTAAAGTCAGCAAAAGCGAGCGCGGAAGCCAGTTTCTATGCAAGGCTGTCGGCGCTTTATTCGAATTATATTGGAGACCCAGAGGAGAACGGAGCCAAGATAGCGGAGATGGACCAAATGTGCGCCGAGCTGGCAAAGAAGTATCTTACAAAACCGCTGCAGTTCTAGTGTCAGCATGCACTCAAGGAAATTGAATCTGATATGGTAATGTCAACAAGCAAAACATCGTGATTTAATTTGGAATAAATATAAAAAGGTAAAAACGGCAAAAGACAAAATGCCTGACAAAGACACACCAGAAAAAGACACTGTGGTAGCAAATGATGCCGACACAGTAGTAGCACAACCAAAAGGAAGCGTTAATAAGCCAGAGACTCCTTTGAACGTGCCTGTCATCCCAGCGGTCCGACGCTTAAGCTCTGGAGATGTTGTTGGTGACAAGTATGAAATTATGTCTTTTCTCGGAAAGGGAGGCATGTGCAGTGTCTACAAAGCAAAGCATCTGACGATGGATCGTTTGGTCGCTCTTAAAATGATGGATGAGAAGCTTGTAAAAGACAAAGATGCTTTACCACGGTTTCAGCGCGAAGCACGCGCGATTAGTACTCTGGAGCACCCCAATGTCGTTGGTGTTTATGGCTTCGGAGTCGCTGGAAAAGTACCGTACATGGCAATAGAATACCTGGAGGGTATCAGCCTTGCCGATCTGTTGAAGCAGAAGAAGCGATTGTCCAAAGAGCGAGCACTGCCAATCTTTACACAGATTTTAGATGCTCTCACCCATGCTCACGGAAACGGAATAATTCATCGTGACTTGAAGCCAAGCAACGTAATGCTTACCGGCTCAGACCAGGTAAAATTAGTTGATTTTGGTATTGCGAAGATACTTCCTGAACCTGGAAAGGAATTGCAGAGGCTGACCCAGGCAGGGGAAGTGTTTGGCACCGCTGCGTACATGAGCCCCGAACAATGTCGAGGCGAGCCTCTTGATGCTCGATCCGACCTTTATTCAATGGGATGCTTAATGTATGAGGTTATTGACGGAGCCGTGCCTATAGAGGGTGACACATATTACCTAACTATCTCTAACCAGTTGACCGAGGAGCCAAGGATGAGCGAGTTCCTTGCCGATGACTTTGGACAGGTTGTGCTTCGCGCTTTGGAAAAGAAACCAGACGACAGATATCAATCTGCAATGGACCTAAAGGAAGCTCTCTTAAATCCTACTGCTCTCATATTGAAGGAAACAAAACAGAAAAAAAAAGCCCGCCAATGGATCTTAGTGGCAGGAACTATTATGGTGGCCTTCCAAATCATAGTCGCTTTGTTCTTCTTTTGTTTTCAGCCACGCCAAAACCTGACAGCTCAACTGCGTCAGTTGGACATGGAAATTGATGCAGTTCCTGCTAATGAGCTAAAGCGTTTCGAAAGAATTCTTACACAAGTATCTGGCATGACAACTCCTTTGCTTGGGGCCCAAGAGCGCTCTCAACTATACTTTTCTGTTCATCATTTACAAAACCGGCTGGCTAATTTGCCACCATCAATGGGACTCTACAACCTGCAAACACGCATAGTACAGTGCTATCACACCCTAAAGAAACCTGCAGATGCAGAGGCTCTCATCGACGAAACCCTTGCATCGTTAGAAGTTTTCATTTCTAGTGAGCAGGTGAAAGCTCCAGAGAAAAGGAATTATGAACAACTTGAGGAAGCTTGCAAGGTTCTCGTTTTGTTGTGTCGGGATGACCGTACCAAACAAGATTTCATGCTTGCGCAGATGAGCTGTGTAGAGAGTATTCTCTCGAATGCGAGAAAATATGTGCAAGCAGAATCAATTGCTAAATCAGCATTGGAGTTCGCTCAAAACCGCTCAACAATAAGCAATCTTGCCAAGCTAAATGCAATTGAAAATCTCGGTACGATACAGATGGACGCGGGAAATCTTGCAGAAGCTGAATTGAATTTGCTCAAAGCTTGGGACTTCTGCAAGAAGGAGTACCAGCCCCAAAGCGCTTTTACACAACGGATTGGAGACAAGCTCATTAAGTGCTATCTGGGAGAAAAGAAGAAAGAAGAAGCTGACAAAATAAGCAAGATAATAAATGCGAAGTAATGTTTTGCGCCGCTTACGCGAACAATATTAATAACTGAAAAACGTTTTACCATCGTCTAAAGTCCGTGAATAGTCAATTGCATTGGTCTTGGAGCCAGAGCTAATTTATTCTTCTTGCTAACTTAACCGCCCTGTGGAATCATGATGTCTCCTTCATGGCCCTCACGCAGTGTCAAACACTCAAACACTTACAGCACTTCCACAAACCCAACCTACGCAGGAACGCGGAAGTGGAATTGGCTACATGCCTGTTCTGGATGGCTTGCGCGCGCTGTCTGTATTGATGATACTTGGATTTCATAAGTTAGGTCCACTGACAGAGAAAATCAGCAAGGCGGTAAATGGCTGGATTTCAGTCGACCTTTTTTTTCTCGTAAGTGGGTTCTTAATTACGTCGATCTTGTTGAAAGAGCAAGATCGAAAGGGAACTTTCAGTCTCAAGAATTTTTATATTAGGCGTTGGCTCCGGCTTTGCCCTGCCTACTATGTCTTTCTCGGAATTATGTTTGTGTGGATGCTCTTTCGAGGTCAACACGATTATGCAGCCTATCTGATTGCCGGTGGCTATTTGACCAACCTCGATTCCGTATTCGCATGGGGATTGCTGCCACCAGCTTCGGGTTTGCTTCACACATGGACACTTGGCGTAGAGGAGCAATTCTATTTGCTTTGGCCAAGTTGTTTACGAATAACGGGACGAAAAGCGTTAGGATTTTGTTTGAGTGTTTGCGCCGTTGTGTACATCTGGCGGCTTCTTTTAGTCGCAGCGGGAGCATCCTGGGTGCGGATTTATGTAGGATTTGATACGAGAATTGATTCCATAATGTTCGGAGTCGCTACTTGTTTGTTGTGGCGGAGAAGCGAACTGAGAGAGAAAGTCGCACCTCTTCTGTCTAAGAGTTCTGTACAATTGAGCACTGCAGGCATTCTGTTGTTGGTTTGTCATTGGCTCACACATCCAGGATGTGGAGTTCGATCTGAAGAACTTTTGCTTTGGGGAGTAAAAATGCCAATTGTTCTGCTGCTAATTTGTTTGCTCATTGTGAGTCTGTTGGCAAATTCGAATACAGTGCTAGGCAAAATACTGTCCTCAAAACCTTTGACATGGATTGGAAGGCTTTCCTATAGCATCTACCTTTGGCATGTTGTGGTGTCTTTTCCGGTCGTTAATTCAATGATTTCAACAATCTGCTTTCATCGAAAGTACATTGTTGAAATCGCGAACTATGCCAGTTGCATAGGAATGGCCAGCCTGTCCTATTACTTAATTGAAATGCCCTTTCTTAAAATAAAGACCAAGTATTCCTGAATTGGCCTATACCTAAACTAAGTGTTTAAGCAAGTCGCCGATTGGAAGGCTTGCATTTAATATTTCTGGCGATTTCTCTCAGATAATTTTCAGACTAAATCGCTATTGTTGGCTTGATTTTACTACAACAGCTCAGCAGCAGTCACTTTCGCACTTTCGTGAGGAGAAAAGTAATGCAATTGGCGCACACATCCGAGGTCCAAGAGATAATCGCTCTCAACTTAAATCGAAATTTGGTTATTGGCGAAAAATACAGAGTTCTCCGCGATGGTGGAATAGAAGACGGTTGGCTGTTTCTGACCTTCACACCGCACGGTAAGCTGCTGCTACTCAAGACTATCTAGAGAAAAAAGACTTCTTCAGCTTTGTCATCCTATCAATATGCAAGATCAGTACAGGTTTCTGGAACATTTTGTCGCCACCTTACGGAGTTTTGAATGATGTCGATAGAACGGAATGAAGCTCATTCGATAACAACCGACGGCTCGTCTATCAAAGACTTTGCACAACAGGCATGGTCGCGAACAGGACAGGAACTTAATCGTGGACTGCGCAACAATCAAGCGGATGGATCTCTACCGCATTTGAGCATTGATGGTCATCAACATAATGGACATTGGCAAAATGCGTCATCAGACTCAGCCAAAGACCGCCTGCTGAAGAATCTGGACGAAAGCTTTGACAAAGATTTGAGTAAAGCCCTCAAAGGCTATCTGAGCTCTTTCGAGGAAAGAGCTGTAGCGAATCAGGTCGGCAAGCATGAGGTCGCAGAAACATATCGACAAATAAACCGCATTCTCTCAGCCACGGGAGATAAACCGCTGACCAAGGAACAACGCAAGCAGGTTGTAGGAGAAACCTTGCGCCATTGTGCTGACCCTGAGGTAATCAGCCAGGGGCAGCACAACACATGCAACGTGACGGCAGTACAGGTTCGGGCGTATTCGCTTCATCCATCTAAAGCCGCTAGGTTGATTGCGGATGTAGCTACTAAAGGTGAATACACCACTCCTACTGGGATACATGTGAAGCTGGATGAGCAGAGTATGGAACCGGACAAAGAAGCACGCATAAGCCAGCCGGACAAAGGCAAAAGAGACTATGCGACTCAATTGTTCAATCTTGCAGCTGTGAATGTTTGGTATGGTGCGGCCAAGCCCGAATGGCATTACGAGCAGAGAATCGAAAAGAACGAGAAGACACACAAGGAGCATGTCCGTGAGCAAATAGTAGATCGCTCTGGCGGCAAAGAGAAGCCGGTGCTCTACCCTGCTTCAAAGAAGCCTCTTGACGGACCAACTCTAGGTGCCGATCAAATCGCTTTCATAAACGATGCAATTGTTGGTAAACATGAGCCCTGCGCTGTGCTCGCCTGGGGCCCTAGTTCCGCGATACTGCCTGGTGAGAAAGCGCAGCCGGTTCATGCAAAAGATATCATTGAAGAAAGTCGTTTCCAATCAATACTGCAGGACTTGAAGCATAGGCATCAGCTTCCGACTATTGCTGCTGTGGAAACCGGTGTATACCCTCTCAACGTAGATAGCGGTGCGGCAGTCTATGGATACGAGAATGGTGGACATGTGGTAAATATCACAGATTTCTCAAGCGGAAAGAAACCGCACGTGTCAATCGATAACGAATGGTCGGCGAAAGAGGACCATCCAAACAACTCAGTGTCCGTGCATGACATGTATCTTTGTATAGGTGGCTCTAATATGGCAAGGTTCGATGCCGTTTGCGACAAAATGGCAGCCGAAACAAATCACACAGTGGCACCTGTCGCGGAAATGACAATAATAGCGAAGGATGCAGAGAGCGGCGTAGATGCTCAATATGCAAGAGATGCAGGACAGAAGGTTGTGGCGCTTGCCGCAAGCGAAAAAGCGCTTATTGGAGAGGAGAGAAGCAAGTGGTTTTCGGAACTGAGTGCTGTAGTCGGTTCAACGAGACCAGAAGACAAAGCATCACTGCTTGGCAAGATCCAGTCTTCAGCTGCTTGTACGCAAATGGAACTGGGTTGGTTAGTAGCAGCCGCGGCCAAGTCAATTAGCTATCAGAAGAAAATAGCCTGCCGCACTAATGACGCCGACAGGCAACGTGTTTGCACCAAAGCCACAACCCAAATTGCCGAGTTTATTGTGGCGCTTCCCGGAGAAGCCAAGAAGCATTACTTCACGAAGTTGCGAGAAAATGACTAGTGTTTGAATTGGGAGCTTCCATGGACTACATTCCCCCTGAACGCCCTGCTCTCATAGCGCAGGCAAAAGACGAAGAACGTCGAGCTGTATACAAGATTATAGACACGGGGCAAATCGACCAGATGAACGAGCTGGATGATTTCACCGGTGGACCGACTGGCATACAGTGGGATAGTATGCGGAAGAACGGAGGAATAAAGCCAGGCCAGTATGTTGAGCTGTGCCATGCAGACGATCCTTCCAGCAAACTTACGTTTTACGTGCAAGAGCACAAGCCCTGTTCTGTACCGACATATGAGGCATTCTCTGCTCTGATGAAACTCAAACCTGTTCGTCCGTCACAGCCTTGGCTGAACGACAAGCAGCTTGGAACGATAAGCGAAATACTTGGAGCTAAACTGGACAAGTCAAAATTTGACATGAATGCCAATGTAAATGATGTCGGCGGTAGAAAGGTACTGTCATTAACAACGGTAAGCAAGCAAAAGCCGACAATTGTTGCAAGCGCCTATTACCTGCTTGCTGATGCCAAGAATCGCGTGATCGAAGAAGTCGGCTACAAAAATGCTAGAAAGGATGATAAATACTGGCGTGACGAGGCTACCCGCATGCTAACCAGCGTCAAATTCATCAAAGAGCCAAGACAAAGCCCCTGAAAAATGAGCAGTATTCCTAAAATTGGTGAGATCTTTGACGGAAAGTACGAAATACTAGAGATTCTTGGAAGTGGCGGAATTGGCACAGTCTTCATGGCTCTCCAGCTGGATTGCCAGCGACTACTTGCGTTGAAAATTCTCCACGAAGGCGCAGCCTTAGACGAGGAATACAGAGCTAGATTTGTGCGTGAGGCGCAGGCGCTGAGCCAAGTTCGACATAACAATATAGTAAATGTCTACCATCTTGGTGTTTCAGAAAATGAAGTCCCGTATATGGCTATGGAGTATGTGGCAGGCAAGAGTATTCGAGCGATTCTAAACTCGCTTGATCGCATGCCTGTGATCCAGTCATTGACGATTATCCGTGATGCAGCTAGAGCGCTTTCTTATGTCCACAAGCAAGGCATCATCCATCGTGATTTAAAGCCGGAAAACATTCTAGTTGTGCAGTCTCCTGATCCCGATACCGTGAAATTGGTTGACTTTGGTCTAGCAAGAATAAGCAACTTGAAAGACCAAAGGTTGACGAGTACTGGGGAGCTTATAGGTACTTGTTCATACATGAGCCCGGAACAATGCAAGGGCAAAGAAGTGGATTTTAGGTCAGATATTTATTCACTAAGTGCTTGTCTCTATGAAATGATAGTTGGCGAAAAGGTCTTCACCGCTGATTCTCCTGTTGGGCTGATGTATAAGCACATCAATGAAACTGTTCCATTGGTTAA
>Ga0182030_10016543_pt1 | contig 14350 bp, 4 predicted proteins | sample 812S3MmetaG_FD_121299 | JGI IMG/M metagenome (GOLD analysis project Ga0182030, IMG submission 121299) | Permafrost microbial communities from Stordalen Mire, Sweden - 812S3M metaG (Illumina Assembly) | ecosystem: Environmental > Terrestrial > Soil > Wetlands > Permafrost | place: Sweden...
CAGCGAACCGCCAAAAATCATAAAGCAAGCATGAATATGAAATTAAAAAACCTGCAGCACAGCCTATCGGTGGCGGCTATGTTTGCTGTCGCCCTGATCCCCCCAACCGGCGCGCAAGCCCAAGATTTTCAATGGTTGGGCAGCAGTGGCGCGAACTCCAACAATCCGGCCACCTCCTCGAATTGGAGCGGCCAACCAACATTTAACACGGCAAACACGGGCGGCTTATGGAGCCAAACTGGTTCTTCGACTATGAATTATAGTAGTGCGCAAGGAACCACCGTTTTTAGCGGCGGATCTTTTAACGGGTTATCCTGGCTCGGTTATGCGGGTGGTAGCGGTGTTGGCGGCACTGCCGGCCAAAGCACGATTCAAGTGACCGGCGGCACCTTGAATCTAAATGGAAATTTTGCCAACGATAGTGGCACCGAATCCGTGTGGGTAGGCAATGCCGCCGGCGTTTCAATGTCTGTGCAGATTAATGGTGGGGCTGTGAGCGTCGCCAACGGCATGGTGATCGGTCGTGACAATTCCACGGGTGTCCTCTCGATTTCCAACGGCACCTTTACCACGGGCGTCTTTTCGTCCAGCTACGGCACGCTGGTTGGTGGCGCGAGCGGAGCGGCGGGCACGGGCACGATCACGATTGGCAACGGCGGCCAGTTTATACTTGGCGGCGCGGCAACAGATCCGTTTCTTTTCCATGGCAGCCTCATTGCCAGCGCGGCAAACACGAGCAGCTGTTATCTAAATTTCACTGCTGGTTCAAGCGGTTACATCACGCTAAATCTTAGCAGCGCAACGCTTGGGGCGGGTTATTATTCTAATTTGATCAGCCATGGCTATGTGCAAATCGGCGGGGTGGTGGATACCAACCTTTCACATTACAGCGCCACTACGGCAACCCTGAACGCGGCAACACTGTCGCTGGCTTTGGCCAGCCAGCCGGGTGCGCCGACCGGATTGGCGGCGGCGGCGGGCAACGCGCAAGTGGTGTTGAGTTGGAACCAATCCTTTGGCGCCGCCAGTTACAACGTGAGGCGTTCGACCACGAGCGGCAGCGGCTACGCGACGGTGACCAACGTAACGGGCACGACTTTTCTCAATACCGGTTTGACCAACGGCACGACGTATTATTTTGTGGTGTCGGCAACCAACAGCTATGGGGAGAGCACGAATTCAATCCAGGTCAGCGCCACGCCGGAGCCGGTTACGAACGTGATCTGGTTCGGCGCGGTCAACGGCAACTGGGACACGACCACTGCAAACTGGCTCGCCAATGGCGTGGCGGCAACCTATCAGAATGGCATCCCGGTGCAGTTTGACGACACCGCGTTGAGCAATACCACGGTGACCGTTTCGGCGACCGTGTCGCCCGCATCGGTCGTCGTCAGCAACACGGTGAACAACTATGTGCTTTCCGGCAGCGCCATTGGCGGGACAACCAGCCTGACCAAGCTGGGCACCAACACGCTGACGCTGGCCAGTGCCAATACCTACACCGGCGGAAACATCGTCAACGGGGGAAATTTCACCATCACCACCACCGTCTCGGCGCTCGCGGGTGCGGTTACGGTCAACAGTGGCGGCTCGCTTTATCTCAATGTCGGCGGAGGGGTGACTTACGCCAATAATCTCAGTGGAACCGGCGGGGTCTTCCTTGCGGTCGGCGGTGGAAATACCTTTCTCACCGGCGACCTACACCTCTTTACCGGAACGCTCGACATTTCCGGCGGCGGTGCCGGCCAAGGCAAGCTGGCTTATGGTGCGGCGACCTCGCCGACGCTGGGATTTGTTGCCAACAGTGCCACCATCAAGGTCGAGGCAGGCAACACGTTTTATGCCGATGGAAACACCGGCACCAGCGGCTTGAGCTTTGGGTGCGGCCTCCAATTGTATGGTGCGGACAATGGTGAAGGTCTTGGCGCATTGCGGATGGACAAGGCGGGCGACAACTGGTCCGGCCCCGTCACTTTGTTTGGAAATTCGTCCATTGGAAATTATTCCTCCGGAGGAGCGGGTTCGATGATCGGCGGCACGATAGGCCAGAGCGGCGGCTCATTCGGCATGACCAAAGTAGGTAGCGGACGCATCATGCTGGCCGGGACGAACACCTACTCCGGCGTCACCACGATTACCGCTGGCAATTTGGTTCTGGCCAGCACGTTGGCCATCACCAACAGCACCGTTGACCTTGAAGTGGATCAGGGACTGGGCTTTTCCACCGGCACCAATTTTGTGATTGGTGGCCTGTCTGGCGGGCTGTCGGGTGCCGCTGGATTAGCCTTGACCAATCTCTCGGGCAGCCCTATCACGCTCTCGGTTGGCAACAACAGCTCTAACACCACATTCAGCGGCGCGATGGGCGGATCGGGTTCCTTGGTGAAGACCGGCAACGGCACGCTGGTATTAAGCGGGGCGGACACCTACACCGGCGGGACAGTTGTCACCGGCGGCACGCTCCGTTTCCCGACCCCAATCCAATTGTCATCCGGCTTGCAAACAAATTACTTGCAAATCTTTCCCTTGGGCGACTCGATTACTTACGGTTATGCTGGATCCGATGCCGGTTATCGTGGGCCGCTCTACAATCTGCTGTCGGTCATCAGCACCAACTTTCTGTATGTCGGCAGTTCGACGAACGCCTTTGCCATTACCACCTTGCCAACCAACCAATGGCACAACGAGGGGCATGGGTCTTATGCGATTGATAACATCTGGACGAATCTGGATGGGTATGATGATTCCGTTCAAATCGAGTTTGGCGAGACTAGCACCGATCCCGACGGCGGTCATTGGCTCGACGGGATTACATCCGGCACAAACGCGCGGCCCGCGCTTTATCCTGACGTCATTACCCTCCTTATCGGGGCCAATGATATTGGGAGGTTCCCGACGGAGAACTTTCAGAGCCACTTGGACAACTTGGTTTCCAAGCTGGTTACGCTGCGACCCAACGCCCATTTGATCGTTGCCCGTATCATGCCGGAAACCGGCAATAGTGCTTTGGTGACCAACTACAACCAGGGCGTTGACGCCGTGGTGGCCAAATATTCCGTGAGCAACCTGGTGACCGAGGTGGATCTGAACACCGGCTTCCCGGCCGGCGGCCTCAGCGGTGACGGTCTTCATCCCAACGATACCGGTTTCAATTGGATGGCCAGCCAGTGGTATAACGCCATTCTGTCGGCGGTTGGGAAGCCCGTTCTGGGAACACCGGTCACGATCATTCCGACCAATTCCCCGGTGACGGTGGCTGCGGGTGCCACGTTTGATCCGGGTCCAAATCTGGTTGCCATCGGCCCGCTTACCGGCAGCGGCAATGTGACGCTGGACGGCGGTGGAATGCTCACCATAAACATTCCCAGTGCCACCAGCACGTTTTCAGGCATCGCCTCCGGCGCCGGCGGTTTGACCAAGGCCGGCAGCGGCATCTTGTTGCTTAATGGAACGAATAATTACAATGGCGGCACAACGGTCAATGCGGGAGAACTGATTGTCACGCCCAATTTTGCCGGCGGGAGCAGCGTCGCCGTTGGCACCAATGCAATCTTTGGCGTTACGAATTCCATTGCGGCCTCCGCCAGTCTTTCAAACCTGACCCTCAACGCCGGGGCGACTCTGGAATGCTTCGGGATATCCAGCACCACCACGCCTTTGGTGACGGCGAGCAATTTGCTGGTGAACGGCGTTTGCACCCTCAAGCTCACGGGCACCAATGGTCTCGTTCTTGGCAACACTTATCCCATCATCAACTACGCGGGCGGCTTCAGCGGAAGCTTCGCCAACCTACAGTTGCAACTGCCCGCCGGCGTGACCGGGATTTTGGTGAGCAACGCGCACCAAGTGGCCGTGAGCATCATCACGCAGCCCGGCACCCCAACCAACCTCACGGCCACGGCGGGCGATGCGCAGGTGACGTTGAATTGGATCCCGGCTTCCTATGCCACGGGCTACAATGTGAAACGATCTACCGTGAGCGGCGGATCGTATTCCATCGTGGCGACGAACATCAGTCCGCTGACTTTCACCAACACGGGTTTGAGCAATGGGACGCTTTATTATTTCGTGGTATCTGCCACGAACAGCGTGGGTGAAAGCACCAACTCGGCGGAAGTTAGTGCGCGGCCGGTTTCACTGGCGACACCGCAGATCACCGTCACGACCGGCAACGGACAATTGCAGTTTGGCTGGCCGGCGGACCACACCGGCTGGAGCATGCAGGCGCAGACCAATCAACCCGGCGGCGGCCTAGGCACCAACTGGGTGACTATCCCGAGCTCCAACGCCACCAATCAGATGATCGTTCCGATTGGTCCGACCAACGGCAGCGTCTTCTTTCGGTTGAGTTATCCGTGATGCCGATAGATTACTTGCCGATGGTCGTGTCATGTCAGCACGGCGCATCAGGCCAATGACCATCGCGTCGCACTCCATTCGGGAAAAACGGCGGGCATCAGGTTTATTGTGAAACTAAATAAACAGTTGTTTGGAAGGTTTAGTGTGTTAGTCTCACATTCAAGCACTGAAAAAACCAAACGCATATCCCATGCGTCATTTTAAACCAGCGCGACCAAACCCGACCTATGAAACCAATAATAAATCCTAGCCTCTTTTCCTTAGGAGCCTGCCTGAAAAACCTGCGGCGCAGTTTGTCCGTGGCGGCCTTGTTCGCCCTTGCCCTGTTCCTCCCGACCGGCGCACACGCCCAATTCTATGAGTGGCAGGGCAGCGCTGGCGCGGGATCCAATGATCCCGCCAACTCCGCGAATTGGAATGGAACCCCTCCAACCTTTGGCGGGTCAGTCACAGGCAGTCTTTTGACCGGCCCCGGTTCTTCGGACATGATTTATAGTTCTGCGCAAGGAACCACCACTTTTTCGGGCGGCAGTCTTAATGGTTTGACCTGGGCCGGCTGGAGTGCCATCACCGGCTACGGCGGCACGGCCGGCCAAACCACGATCCAAGTAACCGGCGGCATCTTGAGTCTGAATGGAAATTTCAGCAACGACGGTGGCACCGAATCTGTGTGGCTGGGCAATGGCGGCGGCACAGCTTATTTGACGTTAAGTGGTGGGACTGTGAACGTCGCCAACAGCATGATTATCGGGCGTGACAGTGCTACGGGCTACCTCACAATTGGCAACGCCAGTTTTAACACGGGCATCTTTTCGTCCAGCTACGGCACGATGGTGGGCGGCTTGAGTGGGGGCACTGGCTTGGGCAATGGCGTGTTAACAATTCAGAACGGCGGTCAATTTACGCTTTCTGGCGCGTCCGCTGATCCCTTTCTGTTCCATGGCAGCCTCATTGCGAGTGCGGCCAACACAAGCAGCAGTTATCTGAATTTCGCCGCTGGATCAACCGGTCACATTACGATGAATTTGAGCAGTGCAACGCTTGGGGCGACTTATTATACTAATTTAATCGTCCATGGCTATGTGGAAAACGGCGGAGCGGTGGATACCAATCTTTCAGATTACATCATCAACACGACAAATTTGAGCGCGGCAACTTTGTCACTGAAGCCGGTGTTTGTGCATCCAGGTATTTCCCACAGTCAGGCTGATTTGGACCGCATGAAAAATAATATCAACGTCGAACCTTACCATACCGCTTATGTTAATTTTACGAACATGGGCTATTCATCCTACCTCAACACCGGCCAGGGGCCGTTTAGCTACGAGACGTATGGCCACGGCCAGTTTGAAATCCGCAATGATGCCCAAGTCTGCCATCAAAACGCGATCATGTGGTATGTGACTGGCAACACCAACTATATGACCAATGCCATCGCCCTGATGATGGCTTGGGCGAACACGTTGACGAACTTTGATCAAACGGATTATCTTACGGCGGGCACGTGCGTTCAGGACTTTTGCGATGCGGGGGAGATCATCCGGGCGACGGGCAATGGCCTGTGGTCGGGGTCTGACATTACCACGTTTCAAAACTGGATGCTGACCTATCTTTATCCGCCAATGCTCTCGCCCGGCGGAACCATTCAGTCCAACGTGCTGCAGGCGGCGGGCGCTGGTGGCCTGCAGATGGCGGGACTGATTTCCTTGGGTATTTTCTGCGACCGGAGTGATATCTACAACTTCGGAGTCAGTTCCTTGCAGCACAATGGCAATTTCTCTTACGGTTTGACCGAATACATAGACGTCAACAGCGCGCAGAACTACGAAACCCAGCGCGATACCGGCCATGCCTCCGGCAACCTTGGCACTATGCTTGAAAGTTTCTACAAGGCCTATAATCAGGGACAGGATTTATTTTCACTGTCCAACAATCTGCTGGCTCGGGCCTTTGAGATCCAGGCTAAATTTGACCTAGGCTGGGACTTGGCACCAGCAGTTTGGACGGCCAAGGACGGAACATTTCACTGTAAGGTGAGCAGTGAAAACCGCTTTCCTCCCGGGGACAACTTGGATTCGGATTTGGCTTACAACATCTACCACGATATTAAAGGCCTGAATATGCCCTACACCAAGATGTCCTCTAAGAGCAAGTTTCCCGGTGACACCTCGGGCGGCGGGAGCTTTTATCATTTGGTGGACTCTTCGGGCAAAGTGCCGGTGCCGCCGCTGATTGGCGAGCCGGCTGTGACCGGCGTGCGGATTTACGAAGATTACCTCGCTGGATCCTACCCGCTGACCAGTTTCCAGCTGGGGAATTATAACTATGCGGCTCTCTTGGCGGGTGGTATGAAGACCAACTATTCAGGAGCCGTCAGTTCCATGCGTGTGCCGACCGGCTGGACGGTGCAGTTGTATAACGGGGATAACTTCACGGGCAGTTCGATCATGGTCACGGGCACTGTGGCCAACGCTGACATCATCAATCTCACCGCTACCAATTACAACTTCAATGATCAATTGGTATCCATGAAGGTGATGTCGGGAGGAACCTATGTTGTTTTCAATGGCACCTATCAGTTGCTGAACCGGAACAGCGGCAAGGCCGCCGAGGTGAAAGGTTCGTCCACGGCGGATGGCGCGCTGGTTGATCAATGGGCCTATGACAGCGGAGTCAATAAACTCTGGCGAGTCGAAGCGTTGAGCGGAGGAGCGTATAAGTTCTCAAATCTCAACAGTGACAAAGTAATGGAGGTCGCCGGTGCGTCACTCAGCAATGGTGCGAATGTGGATCAATTGGCTTATGCCAATGGAAACCTCGCAACCAACGGCACGGCGACGGCGAATCCGGACAGCAGCGGTTCAGGAGAGCACCCTGCCCAGGCGTTTGACGGCAACACTGCCACCAAATGGTATAACAACGTATTGGGCGGTGTCGGCTATCTGCAATATCAGTTGTCGACCGCCAAGGCCGTCAACCAGTATCAGATTGTAAGCGCGAGTGACGTGCAGCAGCGCGACCCGGCGGCGTGGCAATTTCAGGGCTCGACCAATGGTTCCACCTGGGTGACACTGAACACACAAAGCGGGCAGGTCTTCGCCAGCCGGCTTCAGGCGAACACCTACACCTTCACCAACACGACGGCCTACCTGTATTATCGTTTGAATATCACGGCGAATTACGGCGGCAGCAGTTACGGCATCCAGCTGTCGGAACTGGGCTTATATAATACTAAGGCAACCCTGAATCAGCAGTGGAATATTTCCGCCGCCTCTGGTTCGGCGTATGGGGCCTACTTCAAACTCCTGAATGTCAACAGTGGGAAAGCGCTGGACGTCACCGGAGCTTCGCAGTATAACGGAACGAATATCATCCAACGGCCAGACAGCGGCGCGCTAAACCAGCAATGGATGCTTCAAAATCCGTAACTCAAAATTAAGATGACAGTGCTGCTCCGGGTTGTGTCCCGGAGCAGCTTTTTCAAACACAGCAGGCTTTTGCGATGAGTAAGACGACGTTCATATTGATGGTGGCAGCCGCCGGTTTTATTGCCGTCGGCTATCAAAAAACTTTTCATCCGGCTCAATCGCCGGTTGCTGGGAGCAGCGCGTTTTTGGAGATAAAATCCAAGCCCGCGTCTTATGGGCGTGCATCTGAAGCAAGAGCGCGGCAGGTTGTATGCAATCAGGCTTCCGAAACTTTTTTGGCATCGTATTTGCAAGCGGCCTTTAATTCCGACAATGTGCAGTTGCAGGACGAAGCCCTTGATAAGTGGCTGGCAAAATGGGTGATGCAAATTCCCACCGAGGCGGCCCAGTTTGTTGAAAACATTCCTTCTGGAGCCATTCGTGAAAAAGCGCTTCGGATCCTTGCCCAGGCCTGGGGCGGACAAAATCCCGAGGCCGCCGTCGTCTGGGCATCACAGTTATCCGAATCCGAGCGCGACATGGCATTGAATAACGTGTGCCTTGGTCTGGCGGGGCAGAATCCTGAAAAGGCCTTTCAGTTGGCAGTCCAATCCGGAGCCAGCGACAACGATGTCTTGCAAGATATCGTCCAGCAATGGTCTGAAAAGGATGTTTCTGGCGCGTTAGCATTGGCAGAACTGCAACCAGTCGGTGATGCCCGGGATCAATTAATCAAGCGAATTGCCTTCATCCAATCCAAAGCCGATCCGCTCCAAGCTGCGAATCTTGTCGTCGAGCAAATCCAGCCCGGTGACACCCAAAACGAAGCCGCGATGTCCGTCTTGCAACAGTGGGGTCAAACCGATCTGGCAGGTGCGTCAAGTTGGGTTGAAAGGTTTCCGGCCGGCCAGTTTCAAGAGCGCGCGATTGAAGAGCTTCGGGGCATCGCCGCATATCAGGTGGCGATCAAAGAAAATTAGGAAAACAGGCAATATCCAACCGCAAGTTGGATGCGCCCCGCCAATTCTGAAAGCCAAATATCAACTTAAAAAGGCAATCTAAAAAAACACTTTGAAAAAACTTTCTGCACTTCTCATCTGCCCGGCGCTGCTACTGCAGTCAACTTTCGCCGCCGACCTCACGCTGTGGTATCAGCAGCCGGCGAACAATCCGATGAATGAAACGCTTCCCATCGGCAACGGCTCGCTGGGAGCCTTGGTTTTTGGTGCGTCGCAAAAGGAGCGCCTCAGCATCAATGAGGACAGCCTGTGGACGGGGGACGAAAATCTTTCCGGCGACTACGGCGGCATGGGGGCGTATCAGGTTTTGGGCAACGTGTTCGTCAACCTGCCGGGACACGACAAGGATTCCAACTATCGTCGCGACCTCGACATCAGTGATGCGTTGGCGCACGTCAGCTACGAATCCGGTGGCGTGAAGTTTCAGCGCGAGTATTTCGCCAGTCATCCGGCGGGAGTTTTGGTGGCGCGCTTCACTGCTGACAAACCGGGCAGCTACACCGGCAGTTTCCAATTAGAAGATTCGCATCGGGCGCAGGCGGTCGCGTCCGCCAACCGGCTGATCGTTTCCGGCACGCTCAATAACGGGCTAAAATACGAATGGCAGATGGTGGTGATTCCTGACGGCGGCACGCTGGTAACCAACGGCTCGACGATTGAATTCCAGAATTGCAACGGCTTCACGCTGTTCATCGCCGCCGGCACGGACTATGCGATGGACTATGCGAGGCATTATCGCGGTGAAGATCCGCACGCGCGGCTCGCGGCGCTGCTGGACGAAGCTTCCAAAAAATCCTACGCGAAGCTGAAGCAGGAGCACATCAAAGACTTCCATTCGATTTTTAATCGCGTCCAGGTTGATTTTGGAATGTCCACGGATGCCCGGCGCGCCTTGCCGACGGATCAGCGCAAACTCGAAGCCTTCAAAACCGTTGATCCCGAACTGGAACAACTGTTGTTTGAATATGGGCGATACCTGCTCATCTCCTGCTCGCGTCCCGGCGGCCTGCCGGCGAATTTGCAGGGGCTGTGGAATGATCGCAACGATCCGCCGTGGTCAGGCGATTACCATGCGAACATCAATGTAGAGATGAATTACTGGCCGGTGGAGGCCGCCAGCCTGGCCGAGTGCCATCTGCCGTTTTTGGATTTGATCCAGAGCCAGCTTCCCGCCTGGCGCAAAGCCACCGCCGCGTCGCCAGATTTCAAGACGCCTTCCGGAGCCATGACCACGCGCGGTTTTGCCATCCGCACCTCGCATAATATTTTTGGCGGCATGGGGTGGAAATGGGACATGACGGCGAATGCCTGGTATTGCCAGCATTTGTGGGAACATTACGCGTTCGGGCTGGATAAAAATTATCTGCGCGAGGTGGCCTGCCCCATCCTCAAGGAGACGTGCGAATTTTGGGAGGATCATTTGAAGGCATTGCCAGACGGCCGGCTCGTGGTGCCGCACGGCTGGTCGCCCGAGCACGGCCCGGATGAGGATGGCGTGAGTTACAATCAGGAAATCGTCTGGAATTTGTTCGACAACTACGTCCAGGCCAGCGACGCGCTGGGGGTGGACAAAGATTATCGAAACAAAGTTGCCGCGATGCGCGACCAGCTCGTCACGCCCAAAATTGGCAGGTGGGGACAACTTCAGGAATGGATGACCGACCGCGACGATCCGAACGACCATCACCGGCACACGTCACATTTGTTTGCGGTTTATCCCGGCAATCAAATCAGTTTCACCAAAACACCGGAACTCGCCAAGGCCGCGAAAATCTCGCTGGACGCGCGCGGGATTGACGCCGGCAGCGATGTGCGCGAATGGTCGTTCGCCTGGCGCACCGCGCTCTACGCCCGGCTCCAGGATGGCGAGGATGCCCACCGGATGTTGCAGCAATTGTTCTCCGCGCGGAACACCTGCCCGAATCTTTTCGGCCTGCATCCGCCCATGCAGATAGATGGCAATTTCGGCATCACCGCCGGGGTTTCGGAAATGCTGCTGCAAAGCCAGGCGGGGGAAATTCAGTTGCTCCCTGCGCTGCCGACGGCGTGGCCCGGCGGTTCGGTGAAAGGACTGCGCGCGCGGGGCGGCTTTCAAGTGGATGAAAACTGGCAGGGTGGAAAGCTGGTTTCCGCCAGCATCTCCAGTATTACCAACGCAAAAGCCAGGGTGCGTTACGGCGGCCGCATGGTGGAGGTTCAGCTCAAACCGGGCAGAAAAATTATTCTGAACGCCAAATTGGAAAGCAAAAACTGAATCGTTCGTTAAAAAGCCTGCAAATGAAGATTCAAATCATGCCAATAAATATTTTTGCGGCCTTTGCGTCGCGGTAACGCCGGTGCTGATCCCGCAATAAATTTTCAATTCAACGCCGGTTCAATACGTTTGGTTCATGGAACCGTCGGGCAAATGCCTCGTGGGCTAAATTGAGTTTAACGGTCATCCTTAATGACGGACATTGTTGGCTCCGGCCGCCCGGCACTTTTTGTTGAGTTTACAGTGAAACTATCAACACCCTTTGTCTCCAGTCTTTCATCTGGCATGATTTGGCTTCAAAATCAACCATGAAGCTGCGAGCCATCTGTATTCTCCTGTTATTGTTCGGTGTGGCCACTTCCAGACTTGCCGCCGCCGAATGGCAGTGGTCTGTGCCTGCGCCAACGATTCCTGAGCGACGGGCATTTCTCTGGGTGCCGCCGGATTGCAAGCAGGTGCGTGGCCTGGTGGTCGCCTGCCACAACATGATTGAAAAATCCCTGTTTGAGCGGCCGGCCTTTCGCGCCGCCTGCGCGGAAAACGACCTTGGCATCGTGATGATCTTCTCCGGCCATGACAAGGCGATGGACGATGACAAGAATCCCAATCATCCCCAACGCAGCGCGCTCGACATTTTTCTAAATCCAAATTACCCGAACGGCGGCGAAGATCCCAAAGGCGCAGGCGAAGATTTACAAAAGGTGCTCGATGCACTGGCGGACGAGTCGGGCTATGAAGAAATCCGTCACGCGCCGCTGCTGCCGGTGGGACATTCATCCGCCGGAAGTTTCGTCTGGCATCTCTACAAATGGAATCCGGCGCGCATTTTTGCCATGATGCCGTTCAAGACCGGACCCAAGGACGACGGCCCGCAGGGCATCCCGGTCTTTGACGTGAACTCCGAGTGGTTCGAGTATGGCAACTGGGACATGCACAATGTTTCGCTGTCCGCGCCGGACGGCGGCGCGCGGATGCCGGGGTTTCGCGCGCACAACAACGATTCGCTATACGGCTACTATGTGGACATCGGGGACGGCCACTGCGATGCCAGTGATGACGCCATCGGCATCATGCGCGTGTTTTTGAAAGCCGCAGTGGCCGCGCGCATCCCGAAGAACGCGCCGAAAGACGGGCCGGTCGTGCTCAAGCCGGTGACGGTGGAATCCGGCTGGCTGCTGGAGGCCGCGACATTGGGGAAGCCGGACGGCAAACCGGTCGCTTATGCCGATTACAAGGGCGATCCGAAACAGGCATTCTGGTATCTTGACAAGGAACTGGCCGTCGCCGTGCAGAAGCACATGGTTCAGCAACTCGCCAAAAAACCGCAGCAGATCGGTTTTGTTCAGGACGGCGTGGCTTCGTCCGACGCGCGGATGTTCAGCTTCAGCCCGAAATTTCTCGACGATGCCGAAACTTTCCGGCTTGAGGCGGGTTTTGTGGATCACATTGACCACGCAAAATTCGACGACCGGCATCCGGACTATTATCCGCCCGACACGAAGCTCGGCCACAGTGACACGCCCATTCTTTTCCGCGTGAACAGCGGCGGAATCGTGCAGGTTGGTTCAAATACCTTCCGCATTTGTCCGCACGCCGGGCCGATTCCGCCGCAGGGCAATCCGTGGGAGCCGACGATTGTGGCCTACAACCTGGGCGATAAAAATTATCGTCCGGCGGAACATCCGGCGCACGTCAATGTCAGCATCATCAAAACCGCCGGCGAGCCGCAGACACTGGACTTTGCGAAAATTCCCGACCAGAAAGCCGGGGCGAAATCCGTGGGGCTGGAGGCAAAATCGAGTTCTGGTTTGCCGGTGCAATTTTTCGTGGTTTCCGGTCCGGCGAAAATTGAAGGCGACACGCTGACGTTTGAAGAAATTCCCGCGCGCGCAAAATTTCCAATCCGCGTCCTGGTTTCCGCGTTCCAATGGGGGCGCAGCGTCGAGCCGAAAGTCCAGTCCGCCGGCCCAGTCATGCAGGCGTTTTTGGTCGAAAAATAAAATGCGTGCCACCAAATAATACTGCATGAAATTGAATCCAACGCTCGTGCTCATTGGTTGGTTGCTGGGGCTGAACATTTATAGTTTAGCCGCAGGAGCAGACGTTCAGCCGTCCGCCGGCGGGTCGGTCCGGCTTGCCGCCGTCACCGCAAAGATAGTGGGTGGTTCCGCCCGGATCGAAAATGCCGGGACCGAGGCGGACATCGGCTTGTGGACAAATCCCCGCGACCGCGTGGAATGGATGGCGAACATCACCAATGCCGGTATTTATCATGTGGAGCTGGCTTATTCGGCAGCAGACAACGCGGCGGGCGGGGAGATGGAGATTTCCGTCGGAGACCAGAAGTTGTCCGTGAAACCGGCCTCGACCGATGGCTGGGACGATTACCAGACCATTGACGCGGGCGTCGTGACTCTTGGGCAGCGGGGCAAAATCCAGGTCGTGGTGGCCGCGAAATCCAAGCCGCGCGATTATGTTCTGAACCTGCGCGCGGTGACGTTGACCGATGCGAAAACTTGGGCGGCGCGTCCAAAACCGCCGGCGCAGGTCGTCGCGAAACTCGAAGGCCGGTCCGCCGCGCCGGACGAGCCGTTGAGTTTGTGGTATCGCAAACCGGCGAACGGCTGGACGGATGCGCTGCCGGTCGGCAACGGTCGCATCGCGGCGATGGTTTTCGGCGGCATCAACCAGGAGCGCTTGCAGCTCAACGAAGGCACGCTCTGGGCCGGCGGGCCTTACAATCCGAACAGTCCCGACGCGCTGGCGGCAATGCCGGAAGCGCGGCAACTGGTGTTTGACGGAAAATACAGCGCGGCGGCGAATTTCATCAGCCAGAAAATCATGGGGCGTCCGCTTGGCAATATGCCGTATGAAACGGTCGGCAGTTTGTTTCTGGATTTTCCGGAGAACGCGGCAGTGACAAATTATCGCCGCGATTTGAACCTCGACACGGCGACGGCGACGGTGAGTTACACGAGCGGCGGCGTGAAGTTCATCCGCGAAGTTTTTGCGAGCGCGCCGGATCAGGTAATCGTCGTGCGGCTCACGGCGGATCAGCCCGGAAAAATTTCCTTCGCCGCCGGAATGAAGACGCCGCAAAAGACGACGGTGCAAACGGAAGACGGAAACACATTGGTCATGCGCGGTGTCAACGGCAATGCACAAGGCGTCCAGGGCGCGTTGAAATTTCAGGCGCGCGTGAAGGTGCTGGCGCAGGGCGGGAAAGTTTCGGCGGAGACCAATTCGGTTTCCGTCAGCGACGCGGATTCGGTCACGCTGTTCATCGCCGCTGCGACGAGCTACAAAAATTA
>Ga0182030_10016544_pt1 | contig 14350 bp, 10 predicted proteins | sample 812S3MmetaG_FD_121299 | JGI IMG/M metagenome (GOLD analysis project Ga0182030, IMG submission 121299) | Permafrost microbial communities from Stordalen Mire, Sweden - 812S3M metaG (Illumina Assembly) | ecosystem: Environmental > Terrestrial > Soil > Wetlands > Permafrost | place: Sweden...
CACTGAAAATTACAGGGAGTTGTTAGGCATTGGTCACTAAGAATTCAGGATTATCGTTTGGCGCAGGCCTTGCCGGACCTCTGTAACACACCTTTCGGTAGAGAGTTTCCTAAAATGTACTTGCAACTCGTTGCATTAGCGGCCGGACTGTGACCGTCAGTCATGTACAGGCATGGTATCCTTGCAGTCCGCTTTCCTTCAGCCTCGCTGCATTGATCGAATATAAATCTCATGCCTCAGCAATAGATCTCTGCCATTTCAGCACCTACCTACATACCTACCAAATTACCTTCACGTGGTCCGAACACGTGAGATCACTGCCTCGTCAAGGACAGCCTTACTCTACTACTTCTTAAAGGAGAATCATTATGGACACAGCCTGGTCGAGGGAAGAACCTCCCCTCATACTCCACCAGCCCTCTTGCCATCCTGACTTGAGATGCCCCTTCTGTTCTCCGAATCCATATCCCGCGTACATAGGATCGACCATGCACGATACACCGGGTGCCATGTCCTTGCCCGATTACGGGGATGCAGATGCGTACTCGACCTTCTCTCAACCTGCAACGAATTTTCTGGCCGCTCCTGATGCTGCTCAATTACGGGCCTTTGCAACCACAGAGTCCGCTTTCCCACTGCTTGACTTTACTGTGACGTCAACGTCGAACCCACAGTGGCAACAAACCTTGCAGAACGAGCCGTTTACAATGATGCACCCATCATTGACCAACACTCGGTTTCCAGGTACAGTGCCAATCCGTCTTGCCAATCCGAATTCTGCAGCTGTCGCCAGCGTCTCTGCAATACAAAACCCGCAGCCCACAGCCCACGGAAGTGGAGATGATTATATCTCCGATTATACAAACCTACCGATACCTCTTCAGTCCTTCTCAGCAAATAATCTCAACCCGTTTGCATACACAACAACTCACTCGTCACTCTCACAAGATATCCTCGACCAAGATATCTTCGACCAAGATATCTTCGACCAAGATATCTTCAACCAAGGGGCCTTTGACCAAGAAGGATTCGACCAAGATTCAAGTCATGACTCTCAATATACAGGTAGCTATATGCAGATCCCTCAAAATACATTTTCAGAGGAGTCTTCCAAATTCGTATCATCGGTCGATGTGACCTGCATGCCACAGGAAATGGATGGTTTCGGCTCTGATTTAGGCTGTGGGGCCGGATCGCTCTCCTCTCAACTAAACCTACCAACTCCAGCATCGGCCGCTGACAGCATCCCAAATTTGCGTCCTGTGGCCTGGCAGAATTCGCGCTCCCAAGAACCCAAGGGACCCGCAAAGACACGCCACAGCCGCAAACCAAAGTTCGGCCCCGAACGATTGAAGACACAACAAGTTCGAAAAGTGGGATCATGTACACTTTGCAAATTGCACCATGATGCGGTGAGTGACAAGTCTCCTGTCCTAGTCTGGAGCCTTGCTGAAAACTTACGCAAAGTGTAAACATGATGGACCATGCAAAAGATGTATCGATGCCGCTCAAAAGGCATACCTCACTGCTCAGAGATTGGACGCACTTACACTCGCTGAACGTATATGCGCCCGAGATGATGAGAGTGCGTTTACGGCACGTATGAAGATCATAGGTAAATCATGTATTATCCATAAGTAAGTATAAACACTAATTGTGGCCACAGACTACCTTGAACTCAAGAGTCGAGATTTGGGCCCACTATTGACTTGCGACGAATGCCCCACAAAAAGTATCAGCATGCAAATGATTCACCCGCCTGAAGTTAATGGCGACAAGGTATATCATTTTAAAGGTTCGCCTCTTACCATTGTTGTTGAAGAATGCTTCACTATTGAAGATCTCCTGGACTTTATTGGGATCAAGCCTTGGAGTACTGCACCAACTTCAACCCCAGAGTCACTGTTCGAGAATTCCAAAGCTGTTCTGATAGATAAGCTTGTTGCCGACATAAAGGAGAAGCTCGCGCCTGAGGACACGACCAAATGTCACTCTCAGCTATGTTTTCTGCAGAAGATAACCCGAAACTACCAGATCAGACCCGATTCATTGCCAACGATGAAGGAACTTGTTGAGTGGGGAGCTTTGGACGTTGCCCAGAAAGCTAGGGAATTTCCAAACGATGCTGAAAGTGTTCTTGATGCAATTCTACATCGTTACGTCAACAAGGCGCGTCCTGGACCATTAGTAAGTTATCCTATGCTTCGCTTTTCCAATACTGACTTTTAGACCTCACTTGTCCAGAATGTTTTGAGCATGACGAATCTTGGTCGTTACCTATATAGTCGACTTCTCATTGATCAAGCAAAGTTCGAGTATTACAAGGCCAAGGGACTCGACGATCGCTTATTCAGGGTCAGCGCGATCTCTAAGAGGACCCGCGATCAGCTTTTCAAGCAGGCAGCAACAGGTTTGGAATCACTCGAAAAGCTGGTTTTGCCGGAGATTGATCTCTTACTTCCTGCCTGGAGGGTCAAAGCCAATACTCCGAATCCGCTCATTCTTGGACTCTGCGTTCGAAGACTTGCTCTTCATTACAGACGCAGCATGGTACGCTACAAACAGTTTGGAGAAGGTAAGTTTGATGCTTTCCCTGGATATTTGTCTGCCATATCTCATGATTCTAACACGGTATCACAGCCCAGGAAACTCGCAAAAAGAACGCACAAGATATGTACGACACCCTGACACGACACTATGCGCGAGTGTTTAAAGGCGCGCTCTCACCCTTTCATGAAGACTGGCAGACGGCGAATCAAAATGATGCCCTCCTCAAGGACGACGTTCTCGTTGGACTATTCGAGCAATTCAAGTTTGCAGAGGCGTGTCATTGTACGTTTTCACCAAATCTTCTTTCGAGATGCAAAACATTGGAAGGGTAGCTAACGTGTAAACAGACCAGCATGATCTCAATCGGGCTGATGATGGTGTATATCTAGCTATGTTTGCTGAGAGGTTGAACAAAAGGCAAACTTGTCCTGCCAGGATGTGGGAAAAGGTCGACACCAGGTCCAACATTGCCGCAGTTGGATAAATGCGTGTATATGTTGGCCCAAATCTGACAGTCTTTGACATTGGGCACAGAGATCTGGAGTTTTGTTTGTGGTACTTGATGGCATTCCAGATTCCCCCCTCCTTCTTTCTTCTTTCTTTTGACGACGAAGTATTTACCACGTTCGATATTCAACAATACGGATTGTGTCTCTTAACGTAGCATAGTAGTTGTTTGTCTCTCGTTCTATGTATTTACACCACAGTGGGAGTTTCTGAGACGCGCCTACGAAGATGTCGAATTGATAGGGAAGCCGCCTTCTAAATTGAAAATTTGATGTTGCTACTTGGATTTTGAAGCTTTGATGAATGCAGGTCAAGTGTACCTAGTCGAAAGAATATAAACTATCATAAACATACTGCCTGCAAATCCCATGTTTCTTTGTTCCAGTCTCGCCCGGTTGAAGCAAAGTGAGCAGACGAGTAAAAATGCCGCTCACGTGATCATTGTATTCATTGTTGGCATTCTTGGAGAATTGGAAATCAGATACGACAATTAGGTTGAATCACATCAGAAAAGTGTTTGAAAATAGGACCCAATCTTGTGCCATTGCGATCTCCCAAACATTTGAGAATGTAAGAGCCGTCCGCAGGCTTGGTCCTCGAACTCTTGACTTCTTTGTCGACTTATTCAGGCCCTCACTCTACAAAAGCCCTTTATAATTTATATATTATTCCTTGGTCCATTGGTTAATAGGCTAAATGATTGGATCGATGGAAGAAGGTTTGGGGGCTATAGTTATATCAAAGAGAACAGCGATGACGACGATGATTCAAGCTACCTTATGCCAGTACCGGTTGAAACCCCCATTGCAATGACGATGGAGATAGTTAATATGGCAGCAGCCGAGCCCGTTCAAGCCAGCCTTAGGTACTGTACAAAAAAGCGTTAATTGTGCAACTGCTCTATTAAAAAGTGAAAACAATCATATCTTCTACCTAAGTTTGGGGTATACTGTAGACGTGAGAGTTCTATGCTTCACTTTGAAGTCTAAGCGAGAGGGAGTGATTATCTTAACTTTCTTTGAGTAGTTAAGATAGCATGCTTCTATAAGAATCATCATCATCATTTATGAATCCCAGGTATCACAACGAAAAGGAAAAAAATAATCAAAATTCCCCCTTTCATTCCATCAATCCCGGAGCTCTTCATGACTCCTACTACTCCTCCTGCTCATACTTGCAAACGTCCTAATAGTAGGATACATCTGCAACCCCCTGATCTCGGGATTCCACTTAATGGGCTTTGTCCTCCTCCTAACAATCATCCTTAAACTCGCATATCCAATAATAACCACCCCAAAAGCCCAGGGAATCAACCAATACAACGGACTCAAACTCCTCGTCGTCTTAAATACCGTTTCCACACCAGGAGTATAAATCACAAACGTAGCTAAGGAGGCGCCGCCCAAGATGCAGTAGAAGGTTGCGCGGTTTGCGAACATGTATTTTCCGAAGGGGAGGGTTAGACGAGTTTTGCAGGCGAAAAGATTGAACATTTGCATTGTCATGATGGCCCAGTAGTACATCGATTGAGCTTCGGCTAGGATATCAACTTGAGTATGGCCATTGATCCCTTTATAAGGCGTTGCATTAGCAGTCCAGTAATTATGCGGTGGACCAGAACCTTGCTGCATAATATGCGCATCCCTTGGACTCACTCCCCTCTTCCATAAAATGATAAAGAATGCGGTAAGAGCACCGACAGATTCAATCATACCTATCTCGAGGTAAGCCCAGGATAAGAGAGGACCATCGACCAGGACTTCTCCGCCTGTATTTTCAAATTTATCGAGCCAGTATTGTTTGGTGAATAATTGCCGGATGTTGTAGAGAAATTGTTGGAATTTGGTTTTATCGGGAGTCATTACGCCACCTTCTTCATCGAGTAGTGCGCCTGTATTGCGAAGGGCGCGGGCGCGGAAGATATTACACGTCTCGGGAGTAACTGGCTTCCTGGGAGGTAATTTCATAAGACCTTCCTCAGTTTCGGGAGGATCCCAAGCATATGATAATGCGGCCATCAACTCAAATCCAAGATCGATGACCAAAATAAGGATTGCAGATAGGGGGAGAGGAATAGGAACAATGACGTAAAGGAGGTTTGGAATGACTTCGGGGGTGGAATGGGAGATGGTGTATTGGATTGATTTTTTCAGATTGACGAAGATGAGACGACCTTCTTCGATGCCGCAGACTGTGCTAGCGAAGTTGTCGTCTAGGAGGATCATAGAAGCTGCTTCTTTAGAGACGTCGGAGCCGGACATGTTCATTGCGATTCCTAGGTCGGCTTTTTTGAGGGCAGGGGAATCGTTGACACCGTCGCCGGTGACTCCTACGATGTGACCTTTCAACTGGTTAGCTTTGGATTTTGTTAGAGAATGGAAGGGAAATTACCCATGCTCTGAGCCCGGCGGACGATCTCTAGCTTGTGTTTGGGGGAAGTCCGAGCAAATACGATCTCGTCCTTCCAGAAGATATTATCCCATTGTGCATCAGTCAAACCGTCAATCTCTTCCCCATGGACCACGATAGCATTGAAATCACGTTCAGCAATTTCCTCAATGGGGTGCCCGAGCCGCTTAGCTACCATGGCTTTGGTATCACTGAGCATCAAATTGATCTTGCGAGCGATGGCTTCTGCAGTCAGTGGATGGTCACCAGTCACCATCATAACTTTGATTCCGGCTGCTCGGCACTTTCCAATAGCTTCTCGAACACCATGTTTCGGTGGATCTTCTAGTGAAGCTAAACCGACGAAGATAAAATCTCCCAATGGATAGTTCTTGTCCTTCTTGTCGAACACAAAGTCCTCTGGGTATTCATCTTCTGGCAACAGCATCTCGGCAAAACCCAATACACGATGTCCCTGGCTGGCCATCCACTCATAAGTTTTGTTATAATCATCCTTATACGTATCATTCAAAGGAACACACTCTCCGCCCGGGCCGGTAAGAATGCGATTACAGAGACGTAAGACACGCTCTGGAGCACCTTTAATGAGGAGGGTCAGGGAACCGTTTTTGTGAGATTTCTTGTGAATACTCAACGCCCATTTGTTGTCAGAGTTGAACGGCACCTCGAAGACTTTCGGATAATCATTGGCAAGATTATCGTAGTTTTTGAGAAGAGTAGTAGCGTAACGAATGAGACCAGTTTCGGTAGCGTCACCCAGAATCTGTCGCTCTTTGATGGGGACGTCCGTCCGATCGAATTTTGCCTTTGAACACAGAGCAGAGATGTGTAGCATTTCGACTACTCCGGGGTCCTCCAATGTAGCAAGTTTCTTTTCGGCACCAGCGCGGAAGAAAGCGTCATAAATCACTCCGCAGGTCCACAGATTGCTGGTTGTCATTTGATTTCGGGTTAAGGTACCTGTCTTGTCGGTTGCTAATAGGGTAATTGCTCCTAAGGTCTCAACTCCTTTCAAATCCTTGACCAAGACGTTTTGACTTGCCATTCTCTTGGCAGCAATAGTCAACAGCATGGTAACAGTGGCAGGTAAACCTTCAGGGACCCAAGCCACGAAGATTCCAATAGCAAAATTAATGGCCAATGAAGTATTGTTGTGGTTGACTGGGAAAGCGATTCCGAAAAAGATAATTGCAGTGATAATAGCGATAGTTGCAATAAGCTTGACAAAATTGTCGATTTCATGCGTGAGAGGAGAGACCGTGTTTTCTTGGCCGGCTGTGAGAAAAGCAATCTGACCAATGACTGTGCTATCGCCGGTACGGATAACCATTCCATAGGCTTCTCCAGAAATGACCAAAGTACTGTTGAACATCAGATTGGTAGCTTCCAGGGGGTTTCTCATGTCGTTGTCTCTTCCACGATCTTGGGGCTCGGATTCGCCTGTTAGGGAAGAATTATCGACTTTGCAATCTGTGCCAGCAAATACTAGGAGATCGGCTGGAGTTTTGTCACCCATACGAACGTACACCACGTCACCGGGTACCAAGGTAGCGGCTTGTATTTGCGTCAGCTTTGAGTCTCGAATACACATGCACTTTTGTGGAATCAAATTGAGGAATGATTCTAAAAGTGCCTGCGACTTCATTTGCTGGTAAAACTCGATGCCGGCGTTTATGAATGCAACGGCGATGAGAATAGCTCCCAAATATGTCTACATGGGGTAGTAAGTAGAAGTTAAAGCTCTGCATAAACGTGATGATGGATCTTCTACTCACGTTTTGAAAGTTATCCTTGTAGTTGATACCGAGCAGAATGTACTCCAAAATTCCGGCAAAAATCAAAAGCAAGTTGAAAAGCGAGGATAGATAGTCCCAAAATTTAAGTATCCAATGTCTCTTTGAGGGAGGGGTGAGATTATTCGGACCATGCTCAATAAGTAACTGTGCTGCTTGCTCAGAAGTCAACCCAACCGACTCTTCAGGTCTGGTCATATTAATATTTGTATGGTACATCTCGGCGACTTTTTCGTGATCCATAAGATGCTCGGTGACATCCACATGCTTCTGTTCCTCCTCCTTCTCCTTCTGACGACGTTTCTGCTGGGCCTTGGAAGTCACGGGAGGTATTGAGACAATGCTCTGAGGCCGCCGTTGAATAGAGCCAACGCTTTGCGACCGTCGATTTGGAGGAAAGAAGGTCAGGTCCTCTCTTGAACGCGTTGGTCTCACAGTTTCGGTGAATTGAATTCTTGGATCCCCTCCCACTGTAGGAACTCGAGCCATCTCTACAAGATCACTTGCCAAAGCAGTCTTCTCAGCATCCATTGTTGAAGTGCTGGAAGGAGGACCTGCGAGGTGCTCCTCTGACAAGGCCTTTTCCGGGTCCATTGTGTGTATTCTAGGGATATGAGGGAGGAGGGGTGACTTGTTCAGGACGTTGGGTATAAGTTTGGTATAAAAAAACGAATGCTTGTAAAAAAGTAAATATGTCAGTTGGGGAGGCGGGTTCACCCGAGTATTTCTTCGATTGGTTGGGAATCTATCGTTCGACTGTACATCCGTGGAGATCTGATCCCTGATGTGTCATGGCATTGCAGACACCAGAAAATTTAAATCGCGCATAGAGTTGTCGAAGTACGTCTGCCGTTGGTGGTTGCATTCCTGGCCGCCACGAAATCTTGATTGGATCTTTTCGGTTCTAGATGCAACAGCCGGTTAAAATCGACGAGGATGGCCTGATTTTTGTCTTACCCATCACATGTCGCACTTGAACGCTGTGACTGGTGGATCTGATCTTCAAAATCTGCGACATCTAGATAAGCTTTTCCTGGTCTTTCAAGATGAGGCAAGGTTCTGGTAACAATCCCCAGATACAGAGTTTGTGTGGCGCTCAGCATGTCACACGGAGATAGACGCTCCGCCCTTTCCTCGGCTGGATAATTGCAACTTCACTTCAAAATATGCACTCACTTTTGTACCATTTATGATAGAAAAATACACGGGATAAAAATCCCTTGGAGTTAATTTCAAGGCATCCTCCTCTTATGAGGGATGGGCTCGAACTTAATTGAATAGGATCAAGTGATGGGGTGATGTTGTGATGCTCGCGAAATATCTGTGGAGAACAGGGGATAAGCGACCCTGTCGAACTTTTGAGTACTAGCATAGCTGAATGAACCCATCACGATTTATGAATAGTTACATATTTCACTGACTACTACCCAGCACCAATAATTTGTCGCACTTTTCGATCATTGAAGGGATGTCCTCAATATGTGGCTAGCTAGCAAATGTTTCACAGCGATCGCCGATCTATCGCTCGAAGCTGAAAACTTGAGGTCTTGGTCTCTGATAAAAAAAGAGGGGTTACTTCGAAATATGTTGGTATCCAAAACTTGGCCTAAGTTCAAGGAGCACCAGGAGATTTTTATCAACTTTGGTTTGCTAGCGATTCCTGGGTCGAAATCATCTTTTGAAGATGTTTGCGACAGGTCTCGAGGCGACGAATATTGTCGCCAAAAGACAAGCTCCACCAGGTCCTCGAGTCGAAGGCCACATCACATTTGCTGGCCAGACACCAGGCGCAATGCTCATCGTCAAAGATAAGCCGTGTGGCTCATCATCAGCTGAATGCTGTGAAGCGGACGTGGGTGACTACATCAAATCTCTCAATGAAGTCCCAGCAAATGTAAACATAATGGAGGTTGAGAGTTTTCGCAGTAGAGCAATTGGATACGTCATGTGGGATTCATTTCGCCCAGTCCTGTGAGTCAGGTCTGTGGGTACTCTGTCAAGACGAACAGAAAGTATCACTGTGAATACATCGATTTTGACTGGTCTGTTGTGAGTGGGAAGTTTTGCCCCTGAAAAAGCTGATCTGAACACATCCTAAGACAAAAGAGGAGACTCACCCTAGTCGTCAGAGGGCACGCGCTTGAAAGTTGAAAGGATGCTTCATAAAGTGGTTGGGCACATCGCTATGAACGGCATTCGAATTGGTTTTTCTTTGTGATTTGGGACTTTGGGAATTGCCAATACCCTAACGATAGCATTATATGAAACACGAAGTAAGATTCGCGTTGCAGTGAGGTCTGGAAGAATTGAGTGCCACCTACAATGAAACACGCCAAGTCTCTCGTATTCTAGAAGAATCCATAAAATAACATTCCTCAATCAAGAGACTTCAAATTTCACAACTTCTCGGCACTTGGGAGAATGCAAGTATCCGTGACCGAATTGGGCAGATAGAACTTCCCAGCAGTTTCCGTTTGCTAGCTCCGTCTGGCACCTTGATCTCAGAAGCTTGAAAACCAACTTCTTTCTGTCCTTGTAATTTACCATACTTAATTCTAGCAAAAAGGCTGATTTCAATCCCAGCATCGAGAGCTGGCGCCTTCCGAATCATCAAACAAAAGGCCCACCAACACCGAATACGACCATAGAAATGTTTCCCATCCCGATGAAAAATAACAAATACACTGTGGATGACCCAAGCACTCGACATGGACAGAAAGTAGGAGCTCGTCTCATTGTCAAACGCATGCCAGCCAAGAACGATATTATCATCAGGCTTAGAGTTGGTGACCACGTCGTGCTTACAGAAACTCGCGACGGCGGTCTTGTCCAGGTTAAAGTAAACGACAATAAATACGATTACTACGCCGAGATCATACCATGGCACTGTTTCTTCCCCATGAAGATGGATGGAAACTGTTCTTTCCTTGATGGTACTATACTTGCAGATGTGAAATCGAGGACCCTGACAAGTACTATGTGAGTGCCCCTGCCATCGTATCTCTTCTTCTTCGACTAATATTTTAAGGCGTACAAAATCGCTCTTAAAGCTCCATATCCTTCCTCGACAAAATAGTCGCGTCTTTCAATCGCGGACCCCACTACTCCTGTCGCTCAAACACCAGGGGCTATTCTCGTTATCAGACAGAAACCAGCCGAATATCCCGAGTTTATCAATCAAACCTAACCATCCACTCCGACTTCAGACCCTGCCCTCACTGAAGTGGGAGATTGCGTTGAGTTCATTGCGGGTTGTGAAAACAACGTACAGCGCATCCAAGCGAAAAATATTCGGATTGGAGCTACGGACACATTATCTGGAATCTCCTGCACCAAATCCGCGGAGAAAGACGTCTGGGATACTCAATTTTGCATAAAAACTCACGCACATAACACCCACCAACCATAACAATGTAGCACCCTTTTAGCACCCTCTTTCCCAACTCATGACCGCTCCCCCATCATAATAACCGCTACTACCCTCCCGCACACAACACCCTTACTCCACAAGCCCATCAGCCCTTCCCCAACCACCCCAACTATCACAAACACCACCCAAGCCCAACACCCCACACAACCACCTCCTCAAGCAGCACCTCAACCCTCATCTTCTCCAACAACTGCGAAAATTACCGAGTCCATCGAACATACGCAGCCTATGGTGTGTACGGCAGTTAACTCAATCATGTGTATGATTGGCATGCGATATATAGTGGGTATGTGGTTTATTAGAATTATAAGTGGAAGAGGGCTGAATAGGGGAAGGGTAAGTGGAGCGAGTCACCAGCGGAGCGGTGAGATGCGCTGACGGGCGGGGGGAATTGATGAGAAAGGAAGAAAGGAAATGAAGTGGCGGAAAGGACAGAAAAGCAGATCAGACATCGCGTATCAAAAGCGAGATTTGATACCCAATCAAAAAATATTGCACAGATTCATATATGAACCTAACCTGCCAGCAATACGCGCATGCAGGTGCCCTGAAACTATGCATCGAAAGTCGCCCTGCAAACCCGAACGAGTATTTTGTGTCCCTTCATAAAGGAGTCCAAATAAACGTAGTCAGTGCACCCGTCAGACTTACGTGAGGCCCAGGGTACGCAACTGCCAGCCCCGATCCGTCGGAAGGTCATCCAATGATGATCTCGCACTCGCGTTCGGGCTCGGATTTGGTATCCTCAGTAATACCTGAAGCGGCGCAATAAATCACTTTGCGGAATCTGAATTAAGGGAATGTGATGCTCGGGCTCCGGGCCATGCACTGCTCTATTAAGGTACAGAAATCCTCAATTCGCCTGAGAAGCGGCGTGTGAGCGAACTCTGAAGTTCAAGAAGACTTTTCACATGCAGCCGAAAAGGTTCGGGTGAGAACTTCCCCACGATTTACTAGATGACGCCAAGGCATCCTCAATTGAACGGGTTGGGGTTGGCCATGATAGAAGATCGACAGCTAGTGATATGTTGGGATGAACTGTAGCGCGTTTGAGTGCTGCCTCGGTATCTCGCGTAGCGTCGTGGGGTGGAGTACATCATCACCATTTCCCCAACTTCTTTTAATTATTCCCTGGAAATCGACCTCACGATCTCTCTCGCTCGATTTGACCTGCGTTCAATTTTAAGGAAAATGGCTTCATTTCTCATCCGGAATCACCCAGGCAAATTCTTCTTCACGCTCGCAGTCATATTATTGAACGTAGTGCGATTACCACTATGGATGCTCTATTTCCTACCCTCGTCCTTCCGGCCCGTCTCAAACTGGAGTTATTCACAAGCGGTTAGAGTAAGGCTTTTGAAGTCGGTTCTGAAAACTATGTGGACGGTTGAAATGAAAACGCCTCTCTCGCTCAAACCCGGCAAAGAAGGGAAACAATTCGTAGTCATCGAACCCGCTTCCTCATCATCATACCAGGGCATTGTGTTGAAGGATCCGGAGATTAGGCCAGGAAAGCTTGGGGGAACGTGGTATCCAGAAGTGTTGACTAAGGAGGCGGAGAAGGCGGATGTGGTGATTCATTTCCATGGAGGGGCGTATGTGATTGGTGATGGGAGGAAGGCGGATGCTGGGTATGCGGCCAAAACGATCTGTCAAAACACGCCTGCGACCCATGTCTTTTGCCCGCAATATCGATTGGCTTCAAACCCAAACTGCCGTTTCCCGGCGCAACTTCAAGATGCGATCACCTCCCTTCAATATGTCACTCAAACGCTGGGTGTACCAGCAAGTCGAGTTACAATTTCTGGGGATAGCGCTGGAGGGAATCTAGCTCTGGCGTTATTGAGATATATCCATGATCACCCTCAAGCCAATCTCCCCAACCCAGTCTGTGCGTTCCTCTGGTCACCGTGGCCTGACCCAGCTGGATCCCTAATCGCTGGTACTTTTGAAAACGCTCCCAATGCACCAACGGACTATCTAACGGAAGGTTTTGGCGCTTGGGGTGCTAGAACCTTAGCCCCCAAATATTCCACTGGTATCACGCTCGAACATCCAAATATCGATTTCCAGCGCCATCCATTTAAAACGGAGACCCCACTTCTATGGTCCGCAGGCGAATGCGAGACATTATATCATAGTATCGTGGAAACTTTCGAGGGGTTCAAGGGTGTAGAGGGGAATAAGTGTGAGTTGCAGGTAGAGAAGGGTGCGGTGCATGATATTATTTTGACGGCGCCGGCTATGGGGTTCGAGGCGGAGGCCGTATTAGGTGCAAAGAAGGCGGGGAAGTTCTTGGAGGGCCTTAGAAGGGGTGAGAAGGCGTTGTTGTAGAGTTCTAGATGGGAGTTTACACAAATCATGATAGACAACACGTGACCAAAGTGTAGAATTTCCATTGCTTGTGAGAGCAAGATCCGCTCTTTCGATGTGGTGTTCATTATTTCTCGTTGTTGTCCGGTGCATTGACAGCCTCTGTACCCTGAAGTCTCTTCTCCGCTAGCTTCTGCCTCTGCTCGTTCCTTTCGTCAAGACCCGTGTTAATATTGAAATGCTTGCTCTGAATCCCTCTGAACAGCTCCCTGGCCGTCATATCCCTAATTGGATCCAGAAATTCTCCAGTAATGGGCGTCGTCAAATGATCCGTATTGACCAAGACAGGGGAATGCGCTCTCAGAACGAACACAATTGAGTACCGATAATTCTTCCCCTGTTCCTGAGGTGAAAGATTTAAGGTTTGTTGCGGAGGGGGAGACGGGTATGAGCGCACGCAATGCCCACCAGCAACATAACGTCCGTTGCTTAATCGTTCCAATTGCCTCCCAACCAACAAGCTCCCCTCGCCTCTCTCGTAGGTTTTCTCAATCTGAAACCAACGACTATTGCTCATATCCCAGACCTCCAGCCCCGGCGTGTCACCCACCACCAAGCTCAATAATCCCAAGTCTTTATGCGCTGCAAAATTCCTCAGACATTTCGAACACAAATGATAATTATATTAGCTCACTTACCCTCTGCGACAGTTTTCGATTCCGTTCCCGAAAACCCTTCGTACCGAAATAGACGTAACAGAGTCGCCGTCTTCTCCCCAAATTCCTTACACGGAGACGAAAATCGCGTGAATGCTTCAGCCGACAATCCTAAACTCCCAGCTACCCTTCCTATAATCTCATTCAGCAGTTCCCCAGCCTGGGCCCAATACGCCGTCGCCGCGTCCCGCAATTCCGGAGGCGTGCTCTCGAGACATCGTAACGTGATGAATTCTTTCTCGCCTTCGACCCGAGACCAGCCTTCTTCGGAACCGATAGCGGTTTTGAAAGTTTCTTTGTAGGAGGACGGGAGAGCAAAGAATGATTTGCTGGCGTTGAAGAGAGTTTGGCTAAGGCTGTAGAGGGGGTCAGAGGCGTGGGGCGATGAGGGCGTTATTATTGTCCAGCCTTGGTTAGAGAGCGCAGGTTGATGGGGGGTTAGGACCTTAGGGAGAGAGACGGGGAGAAGTGGGAGTTGTATTGGAGTGGTGAGCGAGGCTGAGGAGGAGGTTTGCGGGGAGACATGTGATTTTGTGTGGTGGGGTGTGGGGTTGGTGTTGGTGTCTTGGCTACATTTACTAATACAGAAGAAGGCTCTGAGTTTGGCGAGAAGCTCCATGGAGGTGTGTTGG
>Ga0182030_10016545_pt1 | contig 14349 bp, 10 predicted proteins | sample 812S3MmetaG_FD_121299 | JGI IMG/M metagenome (GOLD analysis project Ga0182030, IMG submission 121299) | Permafrost microbial communities from Stordalen Mire, Sweden - 812S3M metaG (Illumina Assembly) | ecosystem: Environmental > Terrestrial > Soil > Wetlands > Permafrost | place: Sweden...
AAGCGAAGCGCCGGGGCCACGGCCACCTCGTGGTGTTCACCCCAGAGATTCGCCAGGAAGCGGTCAGTCGCTTTGCCCTCGTCCAGGAACTTCGCCAGGCCGTGGCGTCAGGTGTTCTTCAAATGCACTACCAGCCAATCATCGACCTTTCAAATTCCGAGGTCGTCGGATTCGAAGCCCTCATGCGCTGGCCCCACCCCGAGCGCGGATGGGTGCCGCCTGATGTGTTCATTCCGATCGCCGAACAGAGCGACCTCATTCTCGAACTCGGGGCTTTCGCCATGCACGAGGCGGTCACGGCCGCCAGCTCGTGGCAACTCCAGGGCGACGGGACCAAACTGCCCTACGTCACCGTCAATCTTTCAGCGCACCAGTTTCACGACCGCGACCTCATACCCATGATTGAACGCGAACTCAAACTCAGCGGGCTTGACCCGGAGCGACTCATCCTCGAGGTCACCGAGAGCGTGGCGTTACTCGACATCTCTGAAACCATGAACGTCATGGACCATCTCAACCGTCTGAATATCGGCATCGCACTCGATGATTTCGGCACGGGATATTCCTCCCTGTCGTACCTGGCCGCACTGCGGCCACGGATCATCAAGATCGACCAATCCTTCGTGCGTCCGAAGCGCGACCAGGCGCGAAGCAATACACTCCTCGAAGCCATCGTGACACTCGGCAATAAGTTGGACATGATCGTGCTCGCCGAGGGCATCGAAACTCACGACCAGCTAGAACACCTCAGCAATCTCCACTGCGATCTGGGACAGGGATTCCTGTGGTCCCCCGCCGTGCCCAATGGTGAAGCGGTGATCATGTTAGGCGAGGGGGCCAAGGCCCTCGGTGAAGGAACGATTACCTGACGATCTCGTCGCACGGGTCAATGCGGCACAAATCTGGGCCCTGCCGAGACCGGAAAAAAGTCTGACTTTGAAAGTGCGTTCAGCGCACGCAAAGTCTCAGCGAGAAACGGTCTCGATGGTGTGGTTGGGCTGTCCCGCCACCGTAAAGGACTTGTTGCTCCAAATAGTGGCGCGGGCATTCTTGTAGAACGCGTAGGAAATGATTCCGAGGATAATGAGGCCTCCGGTCGTGAGCGCAACGCCCATCAACAAGGTTGATATCGCTTTCGTGCATCCGAAGTTAACGGCGGCGGCTCCGTACTTATTCGCGCGGGCATTGCATGCGGCGTCCAGCGCGTGACCGTGCGCGAGCACCCACGAACCCACCATGGTCGTTGACACACCTATGAATACGGAGAACTTCATGATCACGATTCAAGCCTTATGCAGAGAATCCATTATTTCTCAAGAGTTGGGGAGAAATTGATGAAGTTAGAACCAACAACGGTGGACGAATCGCCCAGTTCCCATACAAAGGCCCGCTTTGGAATAAACGAAATGATCCGATGTGACCATGGTTGCTAATAACGAGTACTCAAATAGAAAAGTTTTTAGAGATTCACAGCACCTTCTCAAAGTGATGAAACACGAAAATCGTTCCTTCATCGGTAAACTAGATGTGGTCATGACATGAGGAGAGTTTCATGAGCATGTTTCCAACTGAACCACCGGCGCGAGGGCCGGCGCCCGTAAAAGCCACTCGCACGCCCGCGAGCGGAGCGTGCGGTTGCGCCCGTCGATCGTGCTGGCACCAACGCCAATGCCGCTCAAGTGGTGTCGTTCGCATTTTGCGTGCTCCCGAGCCAAAGAAGGAAACCCGCTCGTCGGTCGTGCTCTGTCGCGAATGCGCAGCACCCACGCAACGCCAGCGTGCCAGCTAATAGTTTCAGATTTCGAATTTCTACCGTCAAATTTGCCGACAAGCTGACGGCTCAGAAATTCTGAGCAGTACGGGTGCCCCCTAATCAACGCAACTCCGACGAACTGTTAGCGACGCTGAAGGTCCTCATTGATGAGTGGAGCGTGGACGCACAGTACCCCGATGCCGCTCCGTCTGGGCCAAATGGCTCCACAGTCTTCGAGTGGACGCTGGACGGGAAATTCGTGACGCAACGAGGGACCTTCGATCGCCCTGACGCTCCCGACGTCTTCGCACTCATTGGTCTTAATGCCACAGAGGACGGATTCATTCAGCACTACTTCGATTCGCGCGGCGTGCTTCGGGTCTACGACATGACACTCGACGAGAACGTGTGGCGACTCCGCCGGGAAGCTCCCGACTTCACACCCCTCGAGTTTGCGCAGCGGTTCACTGGATTCATAAGCGACGATGGTCTCGCGGTTGATGGTGCGTGGGAGATCCGTCGGGACAACTCAACGTGGAACCACGACTTTGTCGTGAGGTATCGCAAGGTCAGCTGAGACTACCCCGGGTATCGCTTCGTGAAAGATTGCGACGAAACACAGCCTCTACTTGATTGATTCATCGATCGCGCGGTGCTGCTAGGGCGTGACGAAACTGAACGTTCCGCTCGCCGGCGAAGGCGCTTTCAGTCCGTTGCCGCTGCCCAATGTCTCGAAGCCATCGGGACCCTTGGTGACCCCCTCGTTGGAGTAGAAGTACAGCGGCTTGCCCGCGTACGTGAGTTGCAACTCTCCGTCACTCAATTTGATCGTGCCGACCTTGGACGCGGACAGCGAGTTCATCAGTGCGGGTTCTCCCGACGTCAGCATGGGTGGCCACGCGACGCTGCAGCTTCCCGTGCACGTACTGGTTGACGACGTGTCTCCGCTGTGGGAATAGAGCGGGAAGACTTCCCATCCCGCCAGCGTGTTCTCAAGCGCCGCGAGCACCGTAGAGCTGTGCTCCTTGATCGTCGTGAGCGTGCCGGGCCACGCCAGCGCGCTGCCCGAAGGCGACACGAGGTACCACAGGCCGTGCCACGGTGGGATGTCGGGCTCGTCCCAACCTTCACCGGTGATTTGATCGGCTCCGGGCTCGAAGTAATAGAGCGGGTGGCCCGCGTACGTCACCTGTTCGCCGATACCAGCGCGCTTGACCGTCCCGAGCAGCTTCTGGTCAACGCCTGGTCCCGCGATGGGAGCCCCGGTCGTTGTGACCGCGGGCCACTCGGCCTTCTGGTCATTGGACGGCCCGGCGCAGGCAATGGGCATTCCAAATAAGTTGATGGGCTTGGTGGTGCAGCCGTAGACGGGTGGTTGGTCACTCGTGATCATGTAGACGGTGTACCCGGCATACTTGCCGGCACCGACCTGCAGCATCGTCCCGAAAGCGCCCGTGCGCACGCCAATGGTCGTCGGCTTTGCGGTCGCGCTGCCCGCCGGCACCGTAATCAGTGCAGTACTAAAGCCAACGGTCGACGCCAGAAGCGCCGCGCCCACACCCCAGACGTACTTCAATCTCTTCGCTTTCATTGCTGCCCTTTCGTGTTTGTTATCCTCACGCGAACCAAAATGCACTCGCGTGTGGACCTGGAAGGAACGATATGGAAAAGTCAAATATTCACCAAGGGTGCTGACCGACTAACTCTCTGGATGCCAGCACCCCGCGCCGACGCGTAGCCAGCATCAACTTCTCGCGATGCCAGGCAGAGGAAAACGCCGTCACACAACGGCCGGCCCCGACAATCTCCCCAGCGGCGCTGTCGAACGTCTGCCACATGAGGGCTTTGCGATTTGCAGTTGCTTAGCATTGGGTTACGTCGCATCAATTGAATTCGGAGTGACATGATCAATGAACCCGACGATCCGTCCCTCGCGGCTCATTCAGCGATCACCAAAACTTCAAAGCGCGACTTGCGCCGTACGTCCTTCGTGGCAATTGTTCTACTGGTCCTCCAGGCCGGCATCGGGATGGCGGTCAATCTCTATGTGGTCGTGCCCGCGCACCATAAGGGCGCGCATCCGTCAAATTTCTTCGGTGGTTCTTTCCAGAGCGTTGGCTGGGCAGTCTCTCACGGCGCGATAATCCTGGCTATTCACGCGGCCCTCGGTCTCTCGCTGGCGGTTTTCGTCGTCGAGGTTGGCTATCGCGCTACGAAGCAAGCGCGACGATCCGTTACGACGTGGGCAATTCTCGCCGGACTTTTCGTGATCGGCGCCGGTTTCAACGGGGCTAGTTTCCTCGACTTCAATAAGGCGGTCAGTTCGCTGCTGATGGCATTGCTGACGTTCGGGGCCATCGTGTGTTACGGCGCAATTCTGTTGTTGGCGTCGAGCACGGTGGACGACTAGGCACACGAAATTCTCGAAACTCATCTATTTGGTCCGCTACTGCCACGTCATGTCAATCGATCGCTCAAAATTGATCCAGCCGACTCGGGTGAACGCCCTGGCCATCGGGACGTTTCCCAAATCCGTCGACGCTCGAAATGGGGGAACATCATTCGATTGCAAAATTCGCGTTCCCTCGGCCAGGATCTCGTCGATGTACCCACTGCCTCGAAATTGAGGCAGTACCGCGATGTAAGCAATTATCGGGTGATAGGGGTTTCGCGCCGGTATCACAAAACCGACTCGGTCCCCGCCCAGCAACGTCGCAACTCTCCACCATTCGTGCGGACTCTTATACAGCACGAGTTCATCCTCGAAATGGCGAGTCGCGGTGTCGCGTGCCGACAACGAGGCGAGGTCACGTTGGCTATGGACGTCCAAGGTCCCCTCGAGTGCCATCGTCATGAGTTCAATCAGCTCATCGTTGTCCGCCGGAGGCCGAAACAGCAAACGTGAGTGTGTGGTCACAACGGGTGCGTTGTCGCGCCACTCAAAACGCAGTCGCTCCACGAGCAGGTGGGCACCGGCGCGCTCGAGCGCCGCCATGCGCAGTTCTACTGGCATTGACGTTTCTGGCTGATCTCGCCAGTTGGGAGGGACGAATCGTCCGTAATCGGGTCGCCGGAATCCAGGAGCAATGACATTCGCGGTCGCAGTTTCAAGCAGAGTGAAGCAGAGATCCTCTAGATCAATCTCGCCGTTTCCGTCGTCAACGTCAAGGACGTCGAGGGCTGACGGCGAACCATCGTCTGACCTGCTCCACCAGGCGACCCTGGCAAGCAGACGGTCACCATCGAGGGCCATCCACATCCACTCTGGTCGACGCCTATGTGCGACGAGGTCGTCCTCAAGTTCAAAGTTGAGCACGTACGGTAATTGACAGAACAACTGAATCTCTTCGATCCCGGTGATCGGGCGAAATACTAGGTTTTTGAAGCTTGTGGTCATGACACTCTCTTTTGAGGGCGCCCGACTTCTCAGTGTGAGATGTAGTTCTTCAACCGGAAGTTCGTCGACGCCGCATTTGGGTACTTCATTGGCTCTCGCTCCTTCCTTTCCCGTACTACTCCTTCATGCGAAGGCATATGAACGGTAACACATCACATTTTCTGAATCCTTCGAGGGACGCACCGGCGCCAGCCCGCAGAACAACGCTCCCGGAGCGTCGCACGTCCCCCTTTTCCGTCACACCGAAAACCTTCGAGAAGCTCAGTTGACTCTCGAGGATGTGTCGATGCACCGCACGGCAACCGTGTCAAAGAAGCCTTCGGTCAAGTAGCGGGCTCGCCTTCTAACTAGGACCAGCTGCTAGCCAATCTTGAAACTCCTGTGCGCTGACACCGGTCCCATGCCGACGATATTGACCGCTCGTACGGCCAACCGGTAGGTCTGTCCCGCTTTCAAGTGCTCAATGGTGAACGTCGTGCGACCGCGATGCGATGAATCAAGCCACTTGCCGCCATCGAGCGAATATTGGTACTGCGTTATCGGGCTGCCGCCATCGGCCGCGGAGTTTGTGATTGTGACGAGCGCGGACCCATTCGCACGTGGAACTACTCGCAGGGACGGAGCGTTCGGCGCGCTAAAGAGCGGCGTGGCACTGTCGACGAATGCCTGATTGTTGTTCTCGGCATCCTGATAAAAGCCGCCCGAACTGCAACCACCGTCGGCACTGCACGACATTGACGTCGTCATCGCGACTCCCGTCGCGTTGAGCGTGCCCGTACCGGGAACTTCGATGGCGTTACCCCATACACCTTGGGACTCATCGACCACGAACGCTTGCTGATCGTGGGATCCATCGGTGTAGTAGCCGCCCGCGCTGCAATAACCGACCGCACTGCACGCGACTGAATCCACGACCGAATTGCCACTCACGTTGAGCAAACTCGTGTTGGGAACCTCAATTGCGCTGGACCATACCCCCTTGATCTCACTGACCACGAAGGACTGGGTGAAATTGTTCGCGTCGTTGTACCCTCCCCCCGCGGTGCAGTTGCCGGGTGAACTGCAGACGAGCGAATTAATTGCCGACGCCCCAGACGCGTTAACACCGACCATCTCAGTCGCACTGCCCCACGTGCCGTTCGACTCATTCGCGATGAAACTTTGATCGATCTTGGAGGCGTCCACGTATCCCCCGCCCACGCCACAGTTGCCGGGAGAGGTGCACGAGATAACGTCAACAAGGCCGGCCCCGCCGACGTTGAGCGCGCCCGAGCCAGGAAGTTCCTGCGCACTGCCCCACGAGCCGCCCGTTTCATTGACGACGAAGGATTGCGAGTCCTTCGACACGTCGGTGTATATCCCGCCGGCACCGCAGTCGCCGGGAGACGTGCACGAGATGGCGTCAACAAGGCCGAGATTGCCAGCATTGAGCGCGCCCGATCCGGGCACTTCCTGGGCGCTGCCCCACGTGCCGTTCGATTCGTCGACCACGAAGGCCTGCACGTCGCCGGAGTCGTCGGCGTAGGTTCCCCCCGCACTGCAGTCACCGTTGGCGCTGCACGACACGGCAATCACTGTACTGATCACGCCCACCGTGCCCGTCGTGGCGAAGCCGGGAATCTGCATCGCACTGCCCCACGTACCGTTCGTTTCGTTGACGACGAAGGCTTCCGAATACGTCGAGGAGTCGGCGTAACTGCCACCCGCACCGCAGTTGCCAGGCGAACTACACGAGATCGCGAGGATCTCGCCGTCATTGTCGCCCGCATTGAGCGCACCGTATCCCGGAATCTCCTGGGCAGTGCCCCAGGTGCCATGTGCCTCGTCCACCACGAAGGCCTGCGTACCGTTCGCCGTATCGCCGTACGTACCGATGGCGCTACAGTTTCCCGCCGAAGCGCACGAAATCGCGTTGATTTGGCCGTCGCCGCCGGTGTTGAGCGTCGCGGTGCCCGAGACTTCCACGGCGCCATTCCAAGTGCCGCCCGCTTGGGCGAGTGGCACCGCAACGAGTCCGCCGGCAAGTGCCGCGGCGGTGAACGCACCTATTCCAACCCAGATGCGAAGGTGACCGTGAATCAAACCATGACGTGAACGAAGTGACGAGCGAAACGGAGGGTGCTGCCAAGTATCCAGGGGCGTTCTTGCGCGATCAAACCTAAACATTCCGATGCCTCCCCTTGGATGCGCTAATGCTCATCTCTGCTGCACCCTAACCCAGTACCGAAGTGATTATTCACCCAGGACCTGGAAGAACAACTATCGGTCCAATGACAGGGCTGGACGGTCGATCGTGCCCCGAACTTGACCACCTCCCATGATGATTTCCCTCTAGCGACGTCCGAGCTTGGTCTGGCCATCAAGCAGTTCCCCAGCGATTTCGAGATGTCCCGAATGTGTCGCCGACTCTTCAATCATTTGGAGTACCACCCATCTGACGCTCAGTACTTCTCTGTCACCGTGACGGCCCCGAGGTTTATCCGACATCGCAGCGGCAAGGAGAACGGCGTCAGAACGCTCGCATTCACGATGCTCTTGTTGATCATGGCCGCGAGGACGCAGTGCGAGATATCGCGTGGAACGTTGTGGCCGCCCTCATCACCAATCCCCTCCTCTGGCATTCGGAAAAGGTGATAAAGACGTCCACAACGTCCCACGCATCGAAGTGGCGACTAGTTCGAGTTCGCCGCGACGAGCAGGTCCTTGACCTCGCCGGCCGTCACTGCATGAGAGAAGAGATATCCCTGTCCGAATCGGCATCCGAGACCAAGAACCTTCTTGAGTTGCTTCTGCGTTTCGATGCCTTCGGCCAACAGAACGACGTCCAACTTTTGTCCTAACGAGATAATGGCTTCGAGGAGCAGATCATTCTGTTGACTGCCGTTCCTTGGACTGACAAAGGATCGGTCGATCTTGATGACCTTGGGGTCCAGTTGCACCAGATACGAGAGCGACGAATAGCCGGTGCCGAAGTCATCGAGGGCAACATCGATACCCTTCGACCTCAGGTTCCGCAGGACGTTGAGAGTTTCGGCGACATCAAAGAGGGCCGAGGTCTCGGTGATCTCTAAGACCAGGCGCTCGGGAGCGAGTCCGCTGTCGCCGAGCGCTTCGTCAATCATTGTCATAAGTCGCGAATCGTTCAGTTGCTGCGCCGCGAGGTTCACCGAGACGTACGGGAGCGTGTCGAAATTGTTCATCGCCCACGAGCTCGCATCGGTGGTCGCCTCTTGCAAAGCGAACGCACCGAGTTCCAAAATCATGTCGCTCTGCTCGGCGAGGGGTATGAACACGTCGGGGCCAATGGCACCGCGTTCGGGATGATCCCAGCGCATGAGCGCCTCAAAGCCAACCAACTCATGTGTCTTGAGGTCCATGATTGGCTGGTAGTGCATGGAGAGTTCGCCGTTATTTATCGACTGACGCAGGTCTTGGTTCAGGGTGAAACGTGAGGCGACCACCTTCTTCATGGACGCGTCATAGGCAAGATACGAGCCCTTATGGCGACGCTTCGCCTCATAGAGCGCGACGTCCGCGTTTTGGATGAGCGCAAAACTCTCGGGGACGTTTGCGTCCCAGACCACGATGCCGATGGTCGCGTGCTGGTACAGCTCCACGTCATTAAAACGGAACGGTTCTTTCAGCGTTTCGAGAAAGCGCTTCGCGATGACCTCAGCTTCAGCAGCGCTAGCGAAGCCCTCGGCTAGGTAGAGGAACTCGTCGCCGCCAAATCGACACAACGTGTCCGACGGCCGCGAGACCGCCGCGAAGCGACCGGCAACGCCGCTGAGAAGTTGGTCGCCCACAAGGTGTCCGTACGTGTCGTTGACATCTTTGAATTCATCGAGGTCGATCATCAAGACCGCGATGCGACCGCCCTGGCGAATAGCGCGCGCTCGTGCGAGAATCAAACGGTCGTCGAGCAGCACACGATTAGCCAAGCCCGTCAAAGAATCGTGGAGCGCCTGGTGGGAGAGTTGCGAGGCGAGTTCTCGTTCCGCGGTGATGTCACGCTCGGAACTGACGAAGTACAAGGTCTCGCCATTCTCATCGCGGGCCGTCGAGCGCGACACCTCCGAAGTGATGATCTGACCGTCCTTGCGCAGGTAGCGCTTGACGTAGCGGACTTGGTTGGCGCGGTGCGAGACCAGGCTTTCGTGCGATTCCTTCGTGATCTCGATGTCCTCGGGATAGGTGAAATGGGTTGTGTCATGTCCGAGCAGCTCCTCGCGCGAGAAGCCCACCATCTCGCAGAAGGCATCGTTGACGGCTATGGCGAGGTCGTCGCTGTCACTAAAGAGCATCGGCGCCATGTTGTCTTCGAAGGCGAGACGAAATCGTTGCTCGCTGAGGCCCTGCGAACGTTCCGTTTCGGCGAGCGCGTCCATCGCGACTGACGTCTCCTCGAGTGCGGTGCGGATCGTGATCACCGAGCGCTGGGCGGCGACACCGTTTTCGACCTCGTGAGTGATCTCTTCGAGTCCCTGCACGGTCATAGAATCAAAAACGAAGGGGTGGCGATCGTAGATCGACAACACGGCGAGTCGACCACCCGGGTGGAAGGGCACCGCGACGCTCGACGAGAGTCCAAATTTTGCCGCTCGGGTGGACCAGTGCTGATAGAGCTCCTGGTGCTCGAGGTCGTTCGCCACTTGCGTGGCGCCGGTACGCAGCGCGGCACCCGTGGGCCCAACACCATTCTCCTTCCAGGCAAACGTCGAGACGATGTCGGGGTAAAGATACGCGGTCTCACCCGCGGAAAAACAGATGTCGACCACGCCCGCCTCACAGTCGGATGGCTCGCCAATCCAGGCTAACGAATAGTCACCGAAGGCGACGATCTGGTCGCACAGGAGTTGGAGGAGCTCGGTTTCGTCCGACGTGGTCATCGCGAATCGGTTTACTTCGCTCATGAGTCGCATGGTGTGCTCACGCTGGATCTGCATCGTTATGTCGATGAACGATGAGATGACGCCGACCGTTACCCCTTCAACCTCGGCGAGACACGTATTGACCTTCAGCCAGCGTCGCGCCTTCGCGACCACGTCAAAACCGAGTATCGTCCCGGTCGTTGACTTGCCTTCGCGAAGTGTGATCATCTCGGGTCGGTCATTCGACGGATAGGGCGTTCCGTCCTCGTGGACCACACCCCAATCGGCGTCGAGGAACGCACGACCGACCAGACCTTCCGTCGTGCTGCCGAAGAGTTCGGCGGCGGTGACGTTACACTCGAGCACGACGCCCTGCTCGTCGTGCAGTATCACGCCAACATTGGTCGTGTCGAGGAAGTCGACGGTGGACAGAAGCGTCTCAAGGTTCCACCCTCGAAAACTCGGCGCCTCGAGAACCGCAGGTGGCGATTTTGTCGCGCGGCGGAGTGAGCGGCTCATCGACATTCGCGGGTCCCTGACTGATTGGCGGCCGAAATTGCCGAGGAAATCCAAAGCACGTGAGACCGACCACGTCGTGCTCTCACGCCAAGACTGGGTCTGCGTCGCAGTGTCAGGACGGGGAAATCCACGTCACGCCCATTCGTGAGAATCGCCCCTGCAGTTGAACCCATGAGATTCTTCCTCCCGCACTTCAGTGTCGGGTTAAAGGGAAGCAGGGTCTAGACGTCCTATCGACGATAATAGCAGTGAACTTGAACGCTCAATTGAAAGTTTATGGAAAATTAAGGTGACTCAATAGACGCGACAATTGAGCCATTTATCAGCGGAAATGCGCATTTACCCATGAGTTTTCGTGAAGATCAATTCTCCCCCACATGCACGGAATAAGGGATAAAAGAAGATGTCTCACAGTCTGACTCCCATACGAGAAACGCGTATCGCTTATTGGAAAGCGTGAGAATTTCACTGGGTACGTCCAAGAGGTAATCGCTTGTTTGCTCGAAAATCCTCGTATTTATCATCTACGCCGGCAGGCATCGAACTCACGATCGAATGATTATGAGCGAGAAGCTTTCGGCCAGACTGGTCAGGTGGCGTCGGATAAGTCCGAAAACCACCCACCCCTTCGTCCGGTGGTGTCGATCCAGTCCGATGAGGTCGGTTTGGTACGTGGAATGATTGGTGCGATTTCCCCAATCCGTGACGTTACGTGTCGGTTCGTGTCGTGGCCCGACGTCCCGTTCTGTCACCAGCGTCTTGAACTTTCAGTGACGTAGTTCCCGCTGTAGCACGACACCGCAACACCAAGGGGAATTGAGTGGCCTGGCCATGCCCGACAGGGATCTTCGTGAAGATCCCTGTCTCATCAAGCGTCGCGCCGATCACATCGGCGATAATTCGAACGTGGCGTCTGTTTCGATATTTCTGGTGATCCTCGTGTTCGTCGTCGCATCGGGAGCGACGTGGGTCGCCGGTGGCGAGCTTTCGAAATCGACCGATGAACTTGATCGACGCCTGGGATTCGGTGACGCAATCGGCGGAATGGTGCTGCTCGCCATCGCCGGCAGCCTGCCGGAGTTGGCGATCACGATTTCTGCGGCGGAGTCGGGCCACCTCGGCCTGGCGGCCGGAAACCTGATTGGCGGCATCGCGACAGCAACGATGGTGCTCGTCCTGTGTGATCTCTTTGCCCCACGACCTCTGACATTCCTCGTCGGTTCCCTCGTGCCAGTTCTTGAAGGACTGCTGGTAGTCCTCACCGTGTCAGTGGTGCTCATGGGCTCGTTACTGCCGAAGTCAATTGTCGTAGCGGGACGCATTAGTCCGGCGTCTTTGGCGGTCGTGGTCATCTGGATCGGCGGGATCTGGGTACTGAACCGTACACGATCGCATCCAAAGTGGGAGGTGGTGATGGCGGGCAGTCAGCCCGGTCGTCCCCATCGCCGCGTGCGCCATCCCGTCGCCGACGCCACGCGCGCAAAGCATTCAACCACGCGTGTTGCGATGCTCTTCGGCATATCGGCGGCGGTGACATTCTTAGCGGGCGTCGCGCTCGAGATCAGCGGCAACGAACTGGCAAACCGCGCCGGCATCAACGGGGTGGTCTTCGGTGCGACTGTCCTGGCGTTAGCGTCGGCACTACCGGAGATAAGTTCGGGAATCGAGGCCGTACGTCTCGGCGACCATCAACTCGCGATGGGCGACATTTTTGGTGGCAATGCGTTTCAGCTCTGTCTCTTCGTGCTGGCAGACCTCGTTGCCGCGAAACCGGTATTACCAACAACCGGTCCCGCGATCGCGTGGCTAGCTTCGCTCAGTTTGGTATTAACCGTGATGTACGTCGGCGGTGTGATCGTTCGTCCCTCGCGACCTCATCGACTAGGACCCGAATCGATCTTGGCACTGGTGTTCTACGTTGTCGGCATTGTTGGGTTGCTTCGAATCGCCGGGTGAGCAATGGAGAACATCCAAGGTACTGGCGATTCCTGAAGATCCGTCAATGACAATTCACTAATCGTTGCCTAGTCATGTGAGACGCCCTGCAAATAGATATTGTGAGGTTCCTAATGGGCGCAATCGACGAAGTATGGTGTCGTCGATTTTGATGTGCCTGTCATAATTTTAGAGGCATGACCGCCTCGATTGCACGGGCGATAGCCCAATAACCTAAGTCGTTCGGATGAATGTTCGGACCGTACGGTTTGGGCGCACACATCCACGTCAATTTGCACTCGTACTGGACGTTAACCCTCGTCGTCTCTTTCTTGGCAACGCGAACAGTCCGAGAATCCTGCTCGTGGAAGGCTGTAGCAATGTCTGCCATCGGGATATGGAACGAACCGTAAACCTTGGAAAGAGAACTGTTCATGAGTCGCATAGCGGCCACACTGTTCTTCGCGAAGACCTCCGCTGAACCCTCCTTGGTCGAAATCGTCAGGTAAGGGTTGTAATGGCCAACGCCGATGAAAAAAACGTTTGATCCCGCCGCGCCGGTGAGTGAGAGCAATACTTGGCGAAGCTGTTGCCGGAGCAGTTTCAGATGAGGCACAACGCATACGGGGTCGATGTCAAGATGATGGAGACATACATTGAGGGTGTTAAAGCCGAGGTCCACTGTGACAAGGATGATGGCTTTTTGGTGTGCGTGAAGGAAAGCAACGGCATCGGAGAGCTGCGTATCTGGCGACGCGTAACACGGATCGGGCCCATGAAGCATCGTCGCGATCGACTCGCCCGGACATCCCAGTTCTGTCAGATCGAGAGCGACTCCCCTGGCCGCCTCGATCGTGACTAGCCGATTCGAATAGCCCCGATTTGTCGGTTGGCCCCTCGGGTCACGGCGCGTCGGCTGAACACCGACGGACACCGAAGCACCGATATCGAGATAGAGAACTGTCGATTTTTGGGCTAAGGCGTATTCGATCTTGGTCGCCGCCGAAGAACTTTGTTGATTCGGTTGAGGCAGCGCAACGTTGACTGCCATAAGGATGACGAAGACTATTGCGGTCGCTAGCACACGCTTCGTGTTCACTTAAAACCTCTCCGATTCTTCGTTCGTCGAGCGTGTGCTCGTGAAGCACCTTTGGTAGACAGCAACAAGATTGCCCTTACCAGCAACCTAGACTCCGCTTGAATTGAGCTAGAAGTGTCCAAAGTCCTCGCAAGAGTGGATTTCTTGCTCAGCCCCTTACAAAGGGTCTTCAAGTATCCGGCGACACGGACTCTGGATGGTGGGCTCCTTGGTTCAATGCCCGACAACGATCCTAGAACCACGGTTCGTGAGGTCGACCGCTCAGCTCGGAGTGAAAGAGGTTCGGTCCGCTCTTTGCCGATTGGTCGCGTTATGAGCGCAAAGGAAATTTGGAGACTTCTTATGCGTCCTCCAGACAACCTTCACGGTCTCCATATGAAGGACCGACACTCTGGTAATGCGCCAATTTGAAAGGAGCACAGACATGAACGAGCATGAATCAATTGGCATCGATAGAGCTACCCCGGACGGAACGACTCGGCGGTCGAAACTACAAAAGTGGTTCCACAAGAGACGAAATCGGTAGATTGCCTCTTCCGCTTTGCTTGTCGGAACAATCGGATCGTCCGTTAATGTCGCTACGTTGCGTTCGAGCAACCCGGCGACGCGGGACAACACACACGAAGCGCTGTTGGATTGGCCGAACTGCCCTTCGACATTGCAGTTGAGATTGAGTTGATCGCCAAACTGAGAACCGCCGGATAACTGGATTGGTAGGTCTGGATTGGTACGGCCGGTGAGGATCGAACTCACGACCGAAGGATTATGAGGTGGC
>Ga0182030_10016546_pt1 | contig 14348 bp, 2 predicted proteins | sample 812S3MmetaG_FD_121299 | JGI IMG/M metagenome (GOLD analysis project Ga0182030, IMG submission 121299) | Permafrost microbial communities from Stordalen Mire, Sweden - 812S3M metaG (Illumina Assembly) | ecosystem: Environmental > Terrestrial > Soil > Wetlands > Permafrost | place: Sweden...
GATGAGGCCTATTCTCAAACCGGTTGGTTCTCCATTCTCGTCCGACTCGGTCGAGCGGATACTGAGCCGCTATTACCAGCAGCTTGTGGAGTGGAGCCGGATTCTTGCGCGCGGCGATCGCACCACTGCCGAAGAATCCGTGCAGGATTTGTGTCTGCACCTGGCAGTTGCGCAGCCGGATCTTAGCCGCGTAAACAATCTCGACAACTACCTATTCATGTGCCTCCGGAACATGTACGCGTCCAACCTGGCGCGAGTCTCGCGCGAGCGGCTGCGTGTCATTCAGGTTGAGGACTACGACTCTGTCGGCATGGTTGCAGAACATAGCAGATCAGACACTGTGGACGTTCAGAACGAACTGCTTCGGATCAGCGACTACGTGATTGCGAGAAAATACTCCTCCAAGAGTGCAAGCCATTTCATCCTGCTATTTTTCCTCGGGTATCGAAGGGGCGATGTTGCTTTGATGGCGCGTGTGCCGATTGCCGCAGTTTATAACGGGATCAAAGATACTCGAGTTGAAATGCGGGAACACCTGTCTGCCGGTGAAAAGATCCGCCTAATTTCGCGACGCGCTAAGCTGGAAAGGAAGCCGCTACGGGCTGCCATTCCCAGCGATCTCCTATTGAAGGAACTGCGCTCGACTATCTTCGACGCCGACCCTGCTACCTGCGTGGCAGAGAAGGAGTTTGTCGACGCCTATACACAGGCGAGCGCCCCTCCGGTTGGCTGTCGCGAACTCGCGCATCTTGTTGGATGCGAACATTGTCTTAAGATCCTGGAGCGCGCCTTGCAGTTGGACGACCGCGACGGTCCGCTCGACAGCATCGATTCAGGCCTCGACCTCATGCCTGCGCCTCAAGGGATCAGGAGTTTCGAAGCGACCATGCGCCTGGTGCGCAGGCAGCGCGAACAAGTGCTTGAGCGGCGTCCCGCACTTCTGGCTATCGCCGTCGACGGTCGTGTTGTTGCATTCCATGCTGTCGAGAGCGCCCACAATTCGTTGTCGTCGCGCGTGGAAGCGGCTTCCACCGTGCAATTCATCGAAGTATTCGACGAATACGGCGATCGACTGGCCCACATTCCGCTCGATCCCGAAACCGCAGCTGTTCCAAGAGACCAACTGTCGCAGCAGATTCTGCTCAGCGATGATCGCCGCTTGCGGCTCGATGTCCGTTTTGACGGGCTCGGCATCCATGCCGAAGTGAACTATTTCGATCCCGCTCTTGCGGCCAGTGGCGAACTGGAACTATCTCCTCACCCGCGGAAAAAGCTGGTGTCTTTCTGGGAAGGCTTTCCGTGGCCGGGGCGGTTCCGATTGGCTCCATGGGGCACCGCTGTCTTCGCATCGCTCTTGCTGGCTGCCATTTTCGGGATCGCCGGCTACCGGTACATGCATCCCGTTTGGCGCGACGTACTTGCTCACGCGCAAGCTGTCGCTCAAGTGCCGTCGTCGATCGAAACGCTTCATCAGACTCTTCGCGTCGAGGAAACCACGGGACCGGAGCAGGGCGTGGTTCTTGGCTCGGTTGACGTCTGGCGTAGCAGCAACGAGAAGGTGGTGAGGCGGCTCTATAACGCCCAGCAGCAACTGCTCGCCACGTCAATCGAATCCAAAGACGGCACGAGCTCCGTTCGCCTTGAGAACGACGCCGCACTCACGCAAAAAGATCGCCAATTCGTCGAAGGCGGTGTATGGCAGAACGATGTTTCCACCGCTGCATTTGATTCCCGAGAAGGAGCGGCGACCGAGGCCTCTCGCAGCTTGAGTGGATTTGAAGTTACGCAGCGCGAGAGCGGCCGCGACGGAATTCTTTCGCGAACACTCGTGCTGGACCGCAATTATCAGGTTCAGGCAGAGAGAGTCCGCTTCCGGACCACAGCAGGCGTGCTTGAGGTTCGTCTGGTACAAACTCTGCTTCAGGGAGTTCCCAACAGAGACGTGCCACCGATGATTTTTCCGCAGCCGCAGGAGATGACGGCTCCAGGTAAGCAGGGCGAACGGAGTCTTCCGACCGAACCGGGCGGCAATCGAGCGGGGGATGCCAACGGTGCGAACCTTGAGGTTGCCGTGCTGTTTGAGTTATTCCGACAGAATATAGATACGGGTCAACCGATTGAAGTGAGTCCGATCGCAGGTGGCCGCGTTCGCATGACTGGAACACTTGCCAACGGGCAGTTGCTCGCAGCAATTCGAGAGAGGGTGGCCACGCTTCCGAATGCAAACCGCGTGGATTTTCAGATTTATTCTGCCGCGCAGGCCGCTTCAGCAGTCCACCGCGGCAACGTACTGCCGCAGGAACTTGCGGGAACCAACGGCGATGCGCCTGCCGCGGGGCTGGTGCGGGATGCGTTGTTGGCGCGCGGCCTTAAGGGCGCAGCCTTGCAGAATGCAGAGCAGGAGTTTGCGGCTTCCGCTCTCTCTCATGCGCAGGCTGCGTTGCAGCATGCCTACGCTCTTGACCGTCTCGGGACCATCCTTCGGCGTGCGGGCGAGTCCTCGCTGAATCCAGATGCACGGGTCAAGTGGACACAGATGGTAGAACGACACTCCGCCGCGGCCCTTACAGAACTTCAGGTGTTGCGGCTGCAGTTGGATTCGGTTTCCGCCGACATTGCGGGAATCCCTTCCATTGATGCGCCTGGAATCACGGATGCGACCGCATTTGCTCATGCCACATCCGAACTTCGTGCAAAGGCGCAATCGGTGAACGAGGAAGTTGTGAAGCTGTTCGCAGGCAACGCGGCTGATCTGTCTCCTCTGCAGGCTCGAGAGTCGATTGCTCGCCTGCGAACCGCCCTGCCTGTCGCCGAAGCAGGCCGTATGCGTTCTTTTGCAAGCCGGATGACAAACGGGAATACCTTGGGCCAAAATGAGATGGGAGAAATGCGTCCGAGGTGAATTCGTCGCCATCATGCATTTCGTTTCTAGCATACCCGCTGCGGATTCTGGCGGTGCTTGCCTTCGTGGCAATGCCGGCCTGTGCTCAGGTGAGCGCGGCCAACGTCTCTGGCGATGTCGAAGAAGTATCCGGCGTCCGCCTTCCCGCGGTTGCCATCAAGCTGCTCAATCTTCAGACGGGGAATGAAAATTCGGCAACGACCGATGCGGCCGGCGCGTTTCTCATCCCGGGTGTATTGCCGGGTCTCTACAGCATGCAGGTGCAGCGCGATGGATTCGCCGCCGTTCACCTCACCGGCTTGAGTCTAAGCGTTGGCGAATCGCGTCAGTTTCTGATTAAGCTGCGTTTGAGCACGGTGGAACAGATTGTGGAGGTGGACGCGAGCGGTCAGAGCTTGAATACGGAAGACGCGCAGATGACCACAGTTGTCGACTCGCACCTGGTGCGGGATCTCCCCCTCAACGGACGGAGCTTTCAGGATCTCATCGCCATGACGCCGGGTTCCGTTTCGGTAAGTCCGCAAGTGCCCCGTGCCGGTGGATTCAGCGTGAATGGACAGTCGTCCGATACAAATACATATTGGGTTGACGGTATCTCCGCAAACTTCGGCTCGGGTCCGCTCGATGCGGATCCAAAGGTGCCGGCAGCGGGTCAGTACGCGAGCGTTACTTCTCTTGGAACCACACATGGGTTGGTTGCGCTCGATGCTCTGCAAGAGTTCCGAGTCGTAGCCTCCACTGCTTCGGCGCAGTACGGAAGCGCACCCGGCGGACAATTCAGTTTGTTGACCAAGCAAGGTACGGACCAAATCCACGCCACCGCTTATGCCTACCTGCGCAACGGATACTTCGACGCGACCGACTGGTTTGGCAGATACATCGGCCAAGAGAACAATCTCTATTACTATCAGCAAGACGTCGGCGGCTCCCTGGGCATGCCGCTCATCTTCGGGCGTCAAAAAGGAACCCAGAGCCGGACGCAGTTCTACGGATCGTACGAAGAGATGCATGTGCAGCAGAGGACGGCTCCGCTGGTGCTGTATGTTCCCAACGCATTTCTAATTTGCAACGCGCCTGCCCCCGTCCAAGTCGCATTTCGGGCATTACCGCAAGAGACTTCTGGAGTGGTGCATTCCTCGTGTGACGCATTCAGCGGTCCCGCACTCTATGAAGATAATGGGGTCGAGCCTAGCCCTCCAAGCTTTCTGAGATCGATGGACTTTCGCGTCGATCACACGTTTAGCGCCAACCTCTCCGGCTTCTTGCGATTTGGAAATACGCCCAGCGGCAGCCAGGATTCGCTGCTCCTGACGACGACCAATGCAAAGCTGTCGAACCAAAGCCTCACGCTGGGACTCGATGGACAGGTCTCCTCACACGCGGGCAATGAATTCAGGTTCGGCTGGGCCCGCGCCGGTTCGAGTTCCGAGTCTTCGATCGAGCCGCCGACTCCTTTTATCGCGCCTGTCGATCTGCCCGCCGCGCTGGGCTCCCCAGGCGCATCGAACGAATCACGCAGCGAGCTGTACATGCGCATCGCCGGGATCGGCGATACCTCCGCGTGGACCGACTCCGGAACCAACGCGCTTCGCCAACTCGAACTCCGGGATACTTTCTCATTGCAGCGAGGTCCGCACCTGATTCGATTTGGAATCGATGCCCGCAATTTGCATAGCGCGGTGCGTCCCTTGCCCTGGACCATTGAGGCCGATTACTTGAACGCCGGTTCTATCCTGGCAAACAGCGCTGACTTTCTCATCTTGCGCAGGAACGAGCCCGCGCATCCAGTTTTTGAACAATCCGCCGCATTCGTGCAGGATCAATGGCAAGTGGCTCGGAATCTCACCGCGAGTCCCGGCCTGCGCTGGGACGTCACTCCTCCACCATCCAGTACCGACAGCCGCGATGCATTTCGCGTGAAGGGCGATCCAGACTCGCCTGCAACCTTGTCCGTAAGCCCGCGCGGATCCCCGCTCTGGCAGACTGACTGGCGAGCGTTTGGCCCGCGCATTGGAATTGCCTGGCAGCCCGGCCGCGAAGCCGGAGGGACACCCGGACACGAATTGATTCTGCGCGGCGGTCTCGGCGTCATTTTCGATACGCCAAACCGTGCAGTTGCGCCGGCATTTACTGCGGCCGGATTTACGAGCACCTCGGTGCTGCAGAACGCCAGCATCCCGATGATTGCAACCGCTCCGCCTGTTCCGGATGCTCCGAGTGCTCAAACCCTGGGTTATATCTTTCCGCACACGCTCAGCGATCCCTATTCTTTGCAGTGGAACCTATCGCTGGAAAAGGCGGCCGGTGAGCACGAGTCCGTCGTTGTCTCCTATGTCGGAGCGTCCGGGCTCGATCTGCTTCTGCCACAGCGGCGCCAAATCTCAAGCCCAACCACACCTCTACAGGAGGTGGTCGCCTTTCCCTCCGGGTTCTCATCGCGGTTCGATTCCTTCCAACTCGCTTATCGCGGCCAATATCGTTCTAGCCTGGCGTGGATGACATCGTATGTGTGGAGTCACGCCCTGGACTTCGGCAGCCCCAATCCCTGGGCAGCGCCGACGCGAGGCAACGCGGACACCGATGTGCGCCACAACTTGCAGGCGGCTCTCTCATGGACTCTTCCGCAGGTCACTGGAGAGACATTGATCCGCAATGCTCTGTCGGGCTGGGGTGTCGACGGGCGCTTCTTTCTGCGCAGTGCGTATCCGGTCGATGTGCTCGGCAACCTGTTTCACGATCCTGTCACGGGCGAACAATTCTACACTGGGACGAATCTCATTCCTGGCAAGCCACTCTACTTGTCGGACAACTCGCTTCCAGGAGGGCGAACGCTGAATGGCGGCCCGAATGTTGCCGATGGAGCCTTTCAAATTCCAGCGGGCAACGCTCAGGGCAACGCACCACGCAATGTTGCGCGTGGATTTGGGGCGCAGCAACTCAGCCTTTCCCTGCGCAGAGACATTCATCTCTACGATCGTCTCTTCTTGCAAGTCCGAGGCGATGTATTCAACGTCTCGAACAGTCCCGACTTTGGCTATATTGTTCCCAATCTCAACGATCAATTGTTTGGGCAACCAACTCTCTCCTTGAACCAGAGTTATGGCCAAAGTGGGTCGCTGTATCAACCAGGCGGTCCCCGGTCACTGCAATGGATGTTCCGCATTCGATGGTGAGCAATCGCTCCGCTCCAGTGGAAAGCCTTCAGCCACTCCACTAGCGCGGGAAACCACCATCCACAATATGCGGCTCGCGTAGCGCTCTCGAGTTTTCGGCAGACGAACGGTTGCGCAACAGACAGAGAATTGGCGATACATTTAAGCAATCTAGATCGGCTACTCTGGGCCTCAACCGACGAACTGGAAAGCCAAAAGCTGGAAACGCGATAATGCGCTCGTCGAGAGGACCGTAACGAGTCAATCGTCGGCAATCGCTTGTCCGAGGAGCCGGTCACTCGCCCGGAACCCTAAGTTTCGAGTCATCCGGTCTCGATGAGTGCCTTGCAAATTTGCATAAACCGACGCACTGTTGCAGCGGCAATGTTCAGTTTGGCGACCATCGTGTGCCATGAGTGCGAAGGGCCGAGAGGCCGAGTAGTGCGTAACTGTTTAACCGATGAGGGCGGGCCCCTCGGAACCGGCTTACAGGAGCGGGTTCCAAACCACCTTCGGCGGCTTTGGTTAAGTGCCATGGTCGTGTGCGCAGAAGGAAAAGGCCTGGCGACGACCAGGTCAGGTGTCAGGCAAGAAGAGGACTGCAAAGGAACCACTGTTGAAGTGTCGAAAACAATGAGACGATGTCAAAGCCGCGGCGTGATGGTTACTGCGCGATAAGCTCTGACGCAACCTGTTTACGGGTGGAGCGGCATCCGGCATGAGAGGTGGCCTGAGCTTGCCAAGGAGGCGGTTAGGCGGAACATGGGAAGTTTTCAAGTGATGCTAAGAGAGAACCTATAAGTGCGATCCACGAAAGGAAAATATCGATGCACTTGAAGATGGAGGATCATCCTGCATTAGCGTTGAAGCATCTGTAATGGACGATAAGCGAAGAGGATGACATAGCTCGACGGAGGGTTCGGCCAACTGGAGATCCAGGATGAGCCCTTTCCTCCCGAGACGGTTTGCTCTCGAATGAGAGCAAGCTACGGCTATGAAGAGCCATATGAATCGAGAGGTTCACGCACGGTTCTGTGAGGGCCTCAGGGTGAAATTCCCTGGGGCTACTCGACCATGTGGAACTTACAAGAATAGACTGCACGCAGGCTGAATGAGCCCATTGGCCTGCTGGCAACATTTGAGAATGGCAATGCGCAAAATGAGGCTTTCACGGCGAATCCAGGAGAGCTAATCCGGTCGCAGCACCGGCGTGGCGTTGTGGGTTGTGTTCAATTCCCGACACAGCAGGTCAATTGTGCGACGCCTTCCAACAGGAGATTCATCGCCAGAGTGTGAACGAATACGCCCACTTGGTCATCTGGGAATCTGTGGTGGTCTAGATGCAGTCGCTGGTGGATACCTGCCTGCGGAAGCCGGTTGTCCTTACCCCACAAATATAGATGGGTTATAGGGGTAAGAAGGTCGGAGCCGAGGAAGCTCGACTGCCTAGCAAGCACGCACACACACGGTCTCGGCAGAACAAGTTATCAAGAAGTAAATAAAAGTCATGAAATATCACAGAATATAGAATTCATGTTTTTTAACTTGCTTTATCGTATGGCTTGGACGAGAATGCTCGCCGAACTGCCCCCCACAGTTTCATAAGCTCCAGACCGCCAGATACTTGCGGCCAGGGGTTTTGATGTACCCGCTCCTGCTTTGCGTCACAGCATGCGGCAGGTCGCAGGCGGATTTCCGGGCCCGATCGCTGCCGGGGAGAAACCCAATGAGAGGTACTGCTTTCTCCGGTTCAACAGATGTTTGCAAGCCCTTGTGAGGAAATTATGATGCATCTCTCTTCCATCCACGATCTGTCGTTGGCTCTTTTGGTTGTTGCCGCCTCGGCCATGGCCGCGGTTTTCGCGAGTGTGCGTGCTTTCCACTCATCCTTTGCCGTATTCTGCCGTCAGGCTGCTTCGCCCCTGCGCCTGACCTCAGCCTTGCTGATCGTGATCGGCATGGCCTTCGGCGCGACGGCGTCGGCGCAAGAGGCGCGTCCATATCATCGCGCAGCCGACTCCAAGCCCGCGCAAGACGGCCAAGCCCAGACTGGGCCCAGTGGCATCATCTCCACGGTGGTGGGCGACGGCTTCGTCGGCGACGGCGGCAACGGCGGCTTGGCCACCAAGGCGCAGTTGATCAATCCGTGGGGCGTTGCCGTGGACTCTGCCGGCAATTTCTACATCGCCGATCCCGATGCCCAGGTGGTCCGCAAGGTCACCGTATCCACCGGCATCATCTCCATCTATGCCGGAACCGGATTCGGAGGCTATTCCGGCGACGGCGGCCTGCCGACTGCCGCGGATCTCGATCAACCCCAGGGCGTCGCCTTCGACGCTTACGACAATCTCTACATCGCCGATTACCGGAACAACGTGATCCGCAAGGTGGATGCGCAAACCGGCATCATCACCACCGTTGCCGGCAACGGAGTCGGCGCCGGCACAGCCGGGGGAGAAGACTACTGCGGCTATCTCACGGTTGGCGTCAAGGCCACCACAACGTCTCTCTGCGATCCGCAATCGGTGGCAGTGGATAGCGAGGGCAATCTCTATATCGTCCAGGGCAATCGAGTATTGAAGGTCACCGCCTCTACCGGCATCCTATCGGTCTTTGCCGGAACCGGAAGTTATGGCTATTCCGGGGATGGCGGACCGGCGGTGAACGCCGAACTGGATTATTCAGGGGGGCTGGCCGTGGACAACGCCGGCAACCTCTATATCGCTGACACAGACAACTGCGCCATTCGTAAAGTAACGGCTTCCACCGGCATTATCACCTCTCTGGTCGGAACTGTGAGCCCATCCGGTAGTTACGGCGTCTGCAACTATTCAAATCTTGGCGATGGCGGGCCTGCCTCCGCTGCGTCCATTCTTCAGCCGCAGGGGATTGCCGTGGATGGAACCGGCAATATTTTCGTGGCGGACCAGGGGCGCCATTCAATCCGGGTCATCGCCGCCAGCAACGCGAAGATCTATACGGTGGCGGGAAGTTACTACACCTACACCTCCGGCGGTACCATCTACACGGATGGCAATTACGGTTATTCCGGCGACGGCGGCCCGGCAATTGCCGCCGACCTTTCCTACCCAGCGGGAGTTGCGGTCGATCCATCCGGCAACCTCTACATTGCGGACCGAGACAACAGCGTCATCCGCGAGGTGAATCAGGCTACCGTGCTTCCCACGGAGTCGCCGGTCATCACTCCCCCTTCCGGCGCGATCGGCAACGACACCGAGGTGACCATCACCTCGCCGGTCAAGGGCGCAACCATCCACTACACCACCAACGGTTCTACACCTTCCACAAGTTCCGCCAAATATACGACGCCGTTCGAATTGAGCGTCTCGGCGACCGTCGAGGCATTCGCCACCATCTCCGGCAAGCCCAACACAGGCGCCGCGGTCGCGAATTATGTCTATCTCCCCGCGCCGACACTCAGTCCGGGAGGGAAGACCATCAACGGGCCCACGCAGATCACGATCAGCGATGCCAACACCCAGGCCAATGTCTGCTATACAACCAATGGGGGCGATCCCACTGCTGGCGGCGCGGGGGTGAGTTGCTGGTACCCCACCGCCACCATCACCGTTTCTTCTACCACGACGGTGAAGGCGGCTGCGGAATACTGCTACAACGGCTGTGTCTGGGGCCCGGTAGAAACGGCCACCTACACCTACGTGCCACAAGTCGCAACGCCGGTCTTTTCGCTGGCGCCTGGGCAATACTCCACGGCGCAGAACGTGACCATAACGGATAGCACGGCGGGCGCGACGATCTACTATGCCATCAACGCTGCCCCGAACGCTTCCTCGACAAAGTACACCCCGGGGGCCACGATAACGGTGAGCGCGACCGAGACTCTGGAAGCCATCGCCGAAGAGAGCGGCTACGCGAACAGCCCGGTGGCCTCGTCATTTTACATCATTGTCTCTTCCACGCACACGCTGAAGTCCATCGCCGTGACCCCGGCGAGCGGCGTGCTCCAGGTTGGTTCGACCCTGCAGTTCAACGCTGTGGGAACTTATAGCGACAGCAGCACGGAGAACTTGAACAGCTTGGTGACATGGACCTCCTCGAAGAAAGCCATTGCCACCATCGGCGCGTCCGGCGTGGCCACCGCTGTGGCCACAGGCAGTACGTCCATCTCCGCCAGCCTGAGTGGGGTAACCAGCAACTCGGCGAGCCTGGTGGTTGGCCCGGTAACACCTCTGGCTTACAAAGCGCCCACTGAGCCGGTAGGCACCGCAAGCCCGACACAGACGGCAACCGTCTGGATACCGAACGGCTTCACTCTGGGCTCCATCTCCGTAGTAACCCAGGGCGCAACCGGCCTCGACTTCAACTTCGTCTCCGGCGGAACCTGCGCGGTGGGAACCGCCTACACCGCGGCCCAGACTTGCACTGTGAACTACACCTTCAAGCCCAAGGCTCCGGGTACGCGAATGGGCGCCATCAACCTGTATGACAAGACGTCGCCTACGCCGGTTCTGCAGGCGACAACCTACCTCGACGGCACGGGCACCGGACCGCTAGCGGGATTTCATCCGGGCAGGCAGTTGAATTTGCCGACTCCCGAAGTAAGCTGCCAGAGTGCTGTGGCCGTGGATGCCGGCGGTGACGTCTATGTCGCCGATCCGTGCAATGATATCGTGTACAAGGAGACACTGTCGGCTGGCAGCTATAGCCAGAGCACGGTGGCAAGCGGCTCGATCAGTCCCAGGGGAATTGCGGTCGATGGCAGCGGCAACGTCTATATCGCAGATTCTCAGAATCAACAAATCCTTAAGGAGAGCCCTTCAGCGGGCGGATATCTCCAATCGGTTTTCGCGGACTCTTTGACGAACGGGCCCTTGACTGTTGAAGGGCTTGCCGCTGACGGGAGCGGCAACGTCTATATCGGCAATGCAGCGAACGCCGAGGTTTATAAGGAGACTTTGACAGCGAACGGTTACACGCAGAGCACGGTCGCGACTTCCGCATTCTGCCCGGAAGGGGTTGCTGTCGATGGCAACGGCAACGTCTACGTCGCAGCCGAGTGCGGCAACCAGGTGTTGAAAGCGACGCCGTCCGGGTCGGGCTACACCCAGGGCGCGATCGCCAGCGGGTTGAATCAGCCTTATGGGGTCGCCGTGGATGCAAGCGGCAACCTATACGTCGGGGAATACAACAATGGCAATAGCCTAGTTGTGAAAGAGTCGCCCTCCGCTAGTGGCTATGTCCAGAGTTCGATTGCTGGCGGACTCTATGAAGTTGAGGGCTTAGCGCTTGACGGCAGCGGCAATCTCTATATCGCGGCCTGGGCCAATGGACAGGTAATGAAGCTCGACCTTTCCGATCCACCAAGCCTGAGCTTCGCCACCACTCCTCCAGGCTTCACAAGCGCTGACAGCCCGCAAACCATCACCCTCTGGAACGATGGAAATGCCCCGCTGACCCTCCCCATCCCAGCCAGCGGGAACAACCCCAGCATCTCCGCAAACTTCACGCTCAACAGCAGCGGGGCGTCTTCCTGCCCGCTTGTGGCCCACACTGCTGCGAAGGCAGGAACGCTGGCAGCAGGCGCTTCCTGTATTTTGCCCATCGGCTTTGCCCCAACAACGAAAGGCTCCCTCAGCGGCTCGCTGGTGTTCACCGACAACAACCTTAACGGAACAAACGTGTCCCAGTCCCTCTCGCTCAGCGGTGTTTCGCTCACGTTGAATTCCATCGCTATCAATGCAGCAGATCCCGCTGTCCAGATTGGTTTCACGGATCAGTTCACGGCCATTGCAACGTTTAGCGACGGAAGCACAGAGAACATCACCGCGGTAGCCACGTGGAAGTCTTCGGAGACAACCATTGCATCGATCGATACCTCTGGTGTGGCAACTGGTTTGGTCGCTGGAAGTTCAAGCATCAGCGCAAACTGGGGCGGTGCAACCAGCAACACGGTCGCACTCACTGTGAGCGCCGATGTCCCGACTGCCTACAAGGCTCCGACCGAGCCGGTGGGGACGGCAAGCGCAATTCAGACGGCAACGATCTGGATTCCGAACGGTTTCACGTTGGGTTCCATTGCCGTAGTCACGCAAGGGGCAGCAAACCTCGACTTCAACATCGCCACCGGCGGCAGTTGCACGGTTGGGACCGCCTATGCTGCAGGTCAAACCTGCACTGCCAACTACACCTTCAAGCCCAAGGCCCCCGGAACAAGGCTGGGCGCAATCAACCTCTACGACAAGACATCGCCTACGCCGGTTCTGCACGCGACGGTCTTTCTCACCGGCGCAGGCTCGGGGCCTCTGGTGAATTTCTTGCCCGGAACCCAAGGCGTCGTTGCTAACAATGCAAACAACGGGTTGTACTATCCCGAAGGCGTTGCAGTGGATGCGAGCGGTAACGTCTATATTGCCGACACCAACGGTTCCCAGGTGTTTAAAGAGACGCTTTCGGCGGGCAGCTACACCCAAAGCGTTATCGCAAACTATGCAACTAACGGTCTGGAATTTCCCCGAAGCGTCACGGTGGATGGCAGCGGGAATGTCTATATTGCCGATTCTAGCAATGACCGGGTGTTGAAGGAAACACTTTCGACGGGCGTTTACGCCCAAACCATTATCGCGAACGCTGCAATCAACGGCCTGAATTATGCAGGAGGCGTCGCGGTGGATGGCAGCGGCAACGTCTATATTGCCGATACCTACAACTCCCGGGTGTTGAAGGAGACGCTTTCGGCTGGTGGCTACACTCAGAGCGTTGTCGCAAACAATGCCAACAACGGCCTGGAATATCCCGGAGGCGTCGCAGTGGACGGGAGCGGCAACGTCTATATTGCCGATACCGATAATAGTCGCTTGCTGAAAGAGACGCTGTCTGCGAGCAGTTACACCCAGAGCGTTGTCGCAAACTCTGCAACCAACGGCCTGAGTTATCCCGAAGGCGTTGCGGTGGATGACAGCGGCAACGTCTATATTGCCGATACCGATAATGGTCGCTTGCTGAAAGAGACGCTGTCTGCGAGCAGTTACACCCAGAGCGTTGTCGCAAACTCTGCAACCAACGGCCTGAGTTATCCCTATGTGGTCGCAGTGGATGGCAGCGGCAACGTCTATATTGCCGATACCGATAATGACCGGGTGTTGAAAGAGGACTTCGCCAATCCGCCAAGCTTGACCTTCGCCACCACGGTTGTCGGCTCAACCAGCACCGGCAGCCCACGGACCATCACCCTCTGGAACGATGGAAATGCGGCGTTGACCTTCCCGATCCCAACCAGCGGGAACAACCCCAGCATCTCAACCAACTTCACTCTGAACAGCAGCGGCGCATCGGCCTGCCCGCTTGTCGCTCACACCGCGACCAAGGCTGGCACGCTGGCCTCCGGAGCCAACTGCTCGCTACCTGTTAGTTTCACTCCAGCAGTAGCCGGCACTATCTCCGGTTCGCTCCTGTTGACCGACAACAACCTGAACGTCGGGAACGCCACCCAGATGATCGCGCTCGGAGGGACGGGTCTAATCGGCACGACAACGAAGCTCTCCTCTTCGCTGAACCCCTCTATCGTCGGCCAATCCGTGACCATCAAGGCGACCGCGTCCGCAGCGAGCGGCACCGCGACCCCGACGGGCACAGTGCAGTTCAGCGTAGACGGGACCGCAGCGGGCTCGCCGGTGACGTTGAGCAGCGGCACGGCCACCTACGCCACGAGCGCGTTGACCGCGGGCACGCACAGTATCACCGCCGTCTACACGCCCACAACAGGGAGCAGCTTTGCCACCAGCAGCGCCGCGGCATTGAGCCAGGTTGTCAACAAGGCCACGTGAGCCATTACTTGGGCAACCCCGGCAGCCATCACCCACGGCCTGGCGCTCAGTACGACACAACTCCACGCCACCGTGAAGGATGCGGCTGGTCAAGTGCACCGGGAAGGCAAGATCGGATCGACCCGGCGCGAGTTGGATGCTTGGATCATGATGTTACCGCAACTGCGGATGATCGCTATGGAAGCGACGATCTTGACGGGATGGATTTACCATCGTCTGCTTCCACATGCGGAGAAGGTGAAGGTCGCGCAGCGGCTTTGTTGCCTCCACTGCTGCTCCGATTGCTACCCGGAGGAGCGAACCAGTTCCCGGGTGGGATTTACACCCACTGTGGACCAGCGCCTTTCATGGCGCACAGCAATTGCCGGTTCGCCGGAATGCTATTGCCGTTTACGAGGTCGCAAACAGGTCGGAACTGGGTGAACGAACGGTTGTGCAACAGACCGCAATTGGCAACACATTTGAGCAATGCAGATCGGTTACACCAGA
>Ga0182030_10016548_pt1 | contig 14347 bp, 9 predicted proteins | sample 812S3MmetaG_FD_121299 | JGI IMG/M metagenome (GOLD analysis project Ga0182030, IMG submission 121299) | Permafrost microbial communities from Stordalen Mire, Sweden - 812S3M metaG (Illumina Assembly) | ecosystem: Environmental > Terrestrial > Soil > Wetlands > Permafrost | place: Sweden...
ACCCGATTTGCGGCCTCGGTGAGCTGACGAATTTCGTTTTCCGGGAAGACGCGCGGCTCTACCGTTTGAATCACAAGAACGCCTTGCAGAACGCCTCGATCGATCAGCGGCACTCCGAGAAAAGACTGGTAGGGATCCTCACCCAGCTCACTGAAATATTTGAAACGCGGATGATTTCTGGCATGTTCGACTGCCACCGGACGGACTTGTTCCGCAACCAGTCCAGTCAGCCCTTCACTCACCGCCATGCGCAGTTTGCCAATCGAATCGCGGCGCAACCCGAGAGTGGCGGCGAGCACGAGATTCGCCCGGTCGGGCTCCAGCAGGTAGGCAGAGCACACATCGGTGCCGAAGCGGCGCGCGATCAGCGCCACTACGTTCATCAGGGTCTCAGCCGGTTTGCCAGACTCCGCTGCCAGATTCGCAATTTCCTCCCAAGTCAGCACGTAGCTGGCATCGAGAGTACAAGCAGCGTGGTCTTGATCCTGAATGATCTCGTTGATCGGGTCCAAATCTTATCTCCAATTCGACTGAATTCCGCCAGTCTTGCGTCTGGCACCCAGTCCTCACGCAGTCGCGAGAAAATACTGAAACCATTCTATCGGTTCCTATACTTACCGCTCCACTTATGCACCATTCTTCTGATTACCACGGTGTTGGGCGCAGGCTAAACCTAAACCCATAACCTAAAAACTTTAATCTGCGGTTGTCGCGTAGTCCAATTGGAATTCTTGATCGGATGGATCAGAGATCACGGCCCGTTCTTAAGTCACTCTCAGCGAGCCGTATACTGAAATGCCCGCTCCGCGGCAACGCCCGAGGAAGCGGAATTTGTTCTCTGGCGAAATTAGAAGCAAAGGAAGACTTTAACGATGCAATACCGGCAACTCGGACGCACGGGATGGAAGGTTTCGGACATCAGTTTTGGAGCATGGGCGATCGGCGGCGCCTGGGGCAGCGTTTCAGATAACGACTCTCTTGCCGCGCTTCACAAAGCCATCGACTGCGGCGTGAATTTTATCGATACCGCCGACGTCTACGGCGACGGTCGCAGCGAGCGCTTGATCGCCCAACTCAAAAAAGACAGCAAGAGCGAAATCATCGTCGCCACCAAAGCTGGCCGCCGCCTGCCTCGGCAAACGGTGGAAGGATACAGCCGGCAAAACCTGACGGCTTGGGTCGAGGACAGTCTGCATAACCTATCTACCGACACACTTGATCTATTACAACTGCATTGCCCACCGTCCGCGCTTTACGACGCGCCTGAAGTTTTTGGGATCCTCGATGACCTGGTGCGCGCCGGCAAGCTTCGCCATTACGGCGTGAGCGTCGAGAAGATCAGCGAAGCGCTCAAGGCTGTCGAATATCCGAATGTTCAAACCGTGCAAATTATCTTTAACTGTTTCCGCCAGCGCCCCGCGGACGAGTTCTTCGCCCGCGCCAAACAAAAGCGAGTCGGCATCCTGGCAAGGGTGCCGCTCGCCAGCGGCCTACTGACAGGAAAATTTAGGCCCGATTCCGCCTTTGCTGCCGACGACCATCGCAACTTCAATCGTCACGGCGAAGCCTTCGATATGGGAGAAACATTTTCAGGCGTTGACTACAACATCGGCCTCGAAGCCGTCGAAGAAATTCGAGCTTTAGTCCCCACCGGTGTTTCGATGACGCAATTCACTCTGCGCTGGATCCTCATGTTCGATGCGGTAACGTGCGCCATTCCGGGAGGCAAGCGCCCCGATCAGGTAGCAGACAATTGCGGCGCTTCCGACCTACTGCCCCTCAGTGACCACGCCATGAAAGAGGTTCGCCGGATTTATGACGCGAGGATTGGTTCGCTGGTAGCGGGTCGCTGGTAGCGGCTTTAAATGTGTGGCCCCGATTAAGAATGACACGCTCCCAATGTTTTTGTGGTTTCCCCCTGCAACGAGAAAGCTGCGTGCTGTCGTCTAGCGCGAAAAAGGGCCTGCCGAAACAGGCAGGCCCGAATCAGATAGCCAAAACATCAGTCCCCTTCCAGAGGGTTTACGGTGTGCACCCACCGGTGTAAGCGCAATTTTCATCCTCCAGCATGATCGAGTAACGACCAGCATTGCCGGACGAACCGTAGATGAGCGGGATCGAGATGTCCGTCGCCCCGTCGTCCGCCAGCATCGTGATGATCGCGGTCGACGCTCCGGAATTACCCGGGTAGAACAACGTTCCAGCCTCGTCATAGGCGTAGTTGTAGCCCATAAATTCGAAAATGTAGTTGCCCAGCGGATACAGATTGCTGCCATTGCAACACGGACGTTCCACAATGTATTCCGCGCTGCTCCCGACAACTCCGGGACCCGTAATGTAGGTAAGGCCAAACGTGCCCGACCACTGCTGCGTGATGTCTTCCACAAACACAAATTGTTCGGTAGTTCCCGGAGCTCCAAACGTGACCGCTTCGAAATCATCTCCTGGGTTTACTGGACAGAGACTTGATCCACAATAGATCGCTAGAATCGAATAGCTGGGATACCACTCCACCCATCCGTAAGTCTGAACTGGGCCGCCGCAACCACCGCCGTCCCAATAGTCCGCCGTGCCGCCCTGCACTACGTCACCGTTCGAAAAGCCGTCAATGCCGTTCCACGTAACTTCAAACCACGGGCCTTCCGAGCATGGCAGGTTACCGAATGGATGGTTCGGCACCGGCACGTTCCAGTAGGAGACAACCTCGTCGAACGAGGTCTTCTTATTCCACGTCTTGTCCTTGTTGGTATTCGCGATGCCGCTCCAGTTTCCAGAGGTGTAGGAAACCGTCCCGTCGACATTCGAATTTACCGCCGCTCCCGCCTGCATACTCGTGCTCGAATACGGCTGCGCTTTGACGTCCACCGCGTGCGTCTTCAACGCTTGCATCGCTTTCTGCCAGTGCAGGAGGGACTTCTCATCGCTTCCATCCGGACGCTGCGGCAAACCGTAGGTGAGCAGCTCGCGATTAGTTGCGGTCAACGGATTGAAACTCTTCGGCGGTGCCGGAAATGCATGTACTCCCTGCACGCTCGTGTTGATCTTGGGCGCCGTCGCGAGAATCGAATTTGCATCTTCGCGCTGGGAAGCTGATTGCGCTTGACTCCATGCACTGCCGAACAGCAGCGCCGAACACATCACTACGTGAATCTTTTTCATACAGGTGCTCCTTTTGTTTGTTAAGTTTTTGGGAAGCTTGTACTAAAACTGGTTAGTCGAAATTTCTGACTGCCGAACCCTTTTGCAGCCGGAGTCTCGCCTGCTCCACCTGCTCCGGGGCTAAGTCCTGTCCGCACAGCGGACAGGTATCGAAGGCCGCCGTCGGCCCTGAAATCAACAAGGTCGTACTTTCTCGCTGGACCGTTACTTCACTGCGAACCGCATTGGCCAAACCGCGGGAGGATTTGTTAGACCGGAAGAGGCTTGCCCCTCCGCCCAACCATTGGTAGAGTCGGTTCATGCGACCTCGCTGCTTACTGGCCGCGAATATTGCCGCAGGCGCCAGATAAAGGCCAGTGACGCCTTCTGACAGGTTCTGACAACTTCTGAAATATCTATAAGCCCATGAAACAAGAGGGGATATTTCGGTTCGGAGACGACTTTCAGGTCGACGCGCTGGCGCGCACCCTACGGCGAAAAGATGAGATTGTCACGCTCAATCGCCGGGCCTTTGATGTGTTGTTGTACCTCGTGCAGAACCCGGGAAGGATCCTCAGCCGGGATGAACTGCTCAAGAACGTCTGGCCCGACACTTTTGTAGACGAAAACAATCTGGCGCAAAGCATCTCGTCGCTGCGGCGCGCTTTAGCCGAGAGGCCGGGGGACAACAATTACATCGTCACTCTTGCCGGCCGAGGCTATCAATTTATATCGCCAGTAACCCTCGTTGCCCCGGAGAACCTGAGTGTTGTCGCTGGGAATGAAATCGAGCGCAGCAAGTCCCCAAACCAGTTTGTTTTCCAGCAACAGCGCACCGTCGAGACCAGCATCATCACTCAGCAGAAAGAAGAACCGCGGCCCATCTCGCGCGGTAGGGTGCTAGCCGGTCTTGCTGCGGTCTTTTTGGTGTCTGCGGCAGCAATCGTCGGGTCTTACGGTTGGAGAAAAATCCACACTGCGGCAGCCCCGTTTCGTTCTGGCGAGGCCTCGCGCACGCACCGTCGTTCCATCGCCGTAATCGGGTTCCGCAACCTGTCGGGGCGACCCGACGAGGCTTGGCTTTCCACCGCCTTGGCGGAGATGTTGAGTACCGAACTGGTGGCCGGAGAAAAACTCCGTCTGGTATCCGGAGAGGATATTGCACGCACCAGACTCGAACTCCCGCTGGCCGACACCGACAGCCTCTCGCGCGAAACGTTATCGCGCCTGCACAAGAATCTCGACAGCGACTTGATTGTTCTCGGCTCCTACACGGCTCTCGGCGAAAAGCCGGACACTCGTATCCGTCTCGACGTCACACTTCAAGACACAGCCGCCGGAGAAACGGTTACCGATGTCGCTGTGGTTGGAAGCGAGGCGGATCTTTTCGATATGGTCTCGCAGGCCGGTTCACAATTGCGTGCAAAGCTTGGCGTGGAAGCGGTTTCTCCCGTCGAAGAAGTGAACGTCCGCGCCTCATTGCCTTCCAATCCTGAGGCCACGCGCCTCTATTCGGAAGGACTCGCGCGGTTGCGTGTCTTCGACATCCTCGCAGCTCGGGATCTTCTGCGGCAGTCCATCGCCGCCGACCCCAAATTTACCCTGGCCCACTCCGCTTTGGCCGAAGCTTGGGGGCTGATGGGGGACAGCAAGAAAGCTCAACAGGAAGCGCGGAAGGCCTACGATCTCTCCTCCAGTCTTTCGCGGGAAGAGAAGTTGCTGGTGGAAGGCCGCTATCACTACCTCGGTCACGAATACGAGAAGGCGATCGAGGTCTATCGCACGCTCTTTACTTTGTTCCCCGATAACCGCGACTATGGGCTCCGGTTGGCATGGGCGCAGACCCGCCGTGGCAAAGAGCATGACGCTCTGGCGACGGTGGAGTTGTTGCGCAAACTTCCGCCTCCGGCCTCGGAGGATCCCCGCATCGAATTGGCGGCGGCGTGGGCATGGGACTACTTAAACGACTTTAAGCAACAAGAACAACCTGCGGCATCGGCGGTGGAGAAGGCGAGAGCGCAGGGCTCCCGTTTTCTTCTGGCGCTAGCTCGGCAAAATCAATGTTGGCTCTACTACCACTTCGGGCAGCCTCAGGTTGCAGTAGCCGCCTGTCGCGAGGCCGCTGACATCTTTTCTGCCGCTGGGGACCGGCAGGACGAAGCCAATGTTCTGCGAACCTGGGCGGACACGATCGCACAAACCGATCCATCCCAGTCCATCCGCTTGTACCAGCAGGCCGAAGGTATTTTTCGCCACAACGGCTCCGATCGTGGCGTAGCCGATGTGCTGAACAATCTTGGAAACTTATACGAATCGCTCGGGGACCCCGCCAGCGCCGAGAAAATGCAGCGCCAAGCCGTTCCCATTTACCGACTCCTCGATGACAAGCGGGATTTAGCTTCGACTCTCGACAGCCTAACCGAGGACCGCAGGGATCAAGGAGATCTGAAGGGTGCGACCCAACTCGATGAGGATGGCATGCGGTTGGATCGGGAGGTCGCGGACACCGATTTGGAAGCCTCTCTCGTTGGCAACCTCGGCGTCATTCACCATTTGGAAGGGAACCTCACAGACGCAAAACAGGAACTCGAACGATCCCTCGCGACCCTTCAAAACGTTGGCGATCAGCATTATGCCGCTGGGGCGATGCTGAGCTTGGGAAGGGTGCTGCTGGATCAGTCCGATTTCTCGGGTGCCCGGAAATTGTATGAGCAGGCATTGGCGCTACGGACTTCGGCAGGTGGCCAAGTCGCGATTTCCGAGGCGCAGCTGGACCTTGCCGACCTGTCGCTGGAGGAGGCACATTTTCCTGCCGCACAAGAAGCGCCAATCCGCCAAATCCTCACGATTTTTCAGCAACAAAAAACCCGTGACAACGAAACGCGGGCTTGGTGCGCCCTCTCGCGCGTGCTGCTCGTAGAGGGCAAAACGGCCGACGCCCGCGAAGCCATGCGACACGCATTGCCCCTCGCCTCCGAGAGCCAGAATCCAGAGGTTCGCTGGCGCACCGCAATCGCAGCAGCCGCCGTCGAGAGCGACGAGAAAGGTATGCGCTCCTCCTCCGGCAACGCGGCACGCAAAGAGTTGGCTGCCGTCATTGCCAAGTCGCGCGAGCGTGGCTATCTCCTCGTGGAGCTCGATGCTCGTCTCGCGCTAGCCAAACTCGAAATGAAAGCAGGGCAAACCGCCGAGGGACGAGCGCACCTGACCGCGATTGAGGCCGACGCCAAAGCGAAAGGCTACAACCTGGTTGCGCGCAAAGCCGCGACTGCGCGTGGCTGAACTCGAGAGACCACATACCTCCGGAAAACGGCTCGGTTCCGGGAAAAACGAACTGTAGCACGCAAGTACGTTCGGCAATCCCGTTCTTATCCACGAGGCTTCGAGGAATTGTCGCATCATCCCGCGTTTCCGTGGATAATAGGACTCTCAAAATCTCAGGTATCTCGGGCCTAGCCGTAGAATCTTTTTGCACGAGTAATCGAGCATGTGTCCCTCCCCTGCCGACGCGATTACTGAGCCTGCTCCTCCGCCAGAATCAGGCGAGGGTGTGCCGGAAGATCCCGTAGTTGCCAACTCTCGGTTGAAGCCGAGGTTGCGTGCCGTAGTTATCCTTCTTGTTGTGGCCGTGCTGGTTGGGATCTTCTTGTCGATCGGAATGAAAAAGACCAGCGGGGCGCGCGGAACTCCCTCGCAATCTTCCCGTTCGCGCTCTGAAGCCGGCCGGAGTTTGCGCCTCAACGGGGCAACCGAGGCCGTGCAAGCTCGCGCGATTCTGGCGCCACTGCTGGCGGGTCAACAAGTAGGCACGCTAACGATCACGCGGTTGGCAGAGGTTGGGCAACATGTAAACCGAGGAGACTTACTGGTGGAGTTCGACCGCCAGACGCAGATCCGTGATTACATCGAGAAGCAGGCCGAGCATGGCAAATTGGTCGACCAGGTTCTGGAGGAGCGTGCAAAAGAGGATGCAGCTCGAGCGAAAGACGAAACCGAGATCAAGCAGGCGGAAGACGCCCTGAGCAAAGCCGAACTGGAGATGCAGAAGGTCGAGATCGTCTCGCGGATCGATGCCGAAAAGTCGCAGGAGAATCTTGACGAGGCGAAGGCCACGCTGCAACAACTCCGCGAAACCTTCGACTTAAAGCGTAAGGCGGCCCAGGCTGCGATTCGCATTCTGGAAATTCAACGCGATCGCACGCGCGACGTGATGCTCCACGCCCAAGCCAATTCCGACCTAATGCAGGTCCGATCTCCGATCGATGGCATCGTCGTTCTGAATACGATCTGGAAGCAAGGCAAGATGGGCGAGGTCCAGAACGGCGACCAGGTCCGGCCCGGCGTTCCTTTCATGCAAGTTGTCAACCCTTCGAAAATGGAGGTCCGGGCCGCGGTCAATCAGGAAGACTTTTTGAATTTGCGGATCGGCCAGACAGCAACCGTACACCTCGATGCGTATCCCCAACTGGTGTTTCCCGGCAAACTGGAAGAGATGGCTCCCATCGGCAGGAATGGAGACTTCTCTTCCAAACTCCGTACTTTCACCGTGGTCTTCTCGATTTCGGGCAGCGACAGCAAACTGATGCCTGACCTCTCCGCGGCGGTTGATGTAGATGTTGCAGACAAGGGTGACTCCGCAGGCGGTTCGCAATGATTGCCCGAATGCGACAATTCTGGATTCGGCGCAAGGCGATTGTGGTCGCGGCTGCTCTACTCGTGGGCAGCGGAGTCGTGCTCGGCGCCGTTCGTTTCTCGACTCGGTCGCCCGAGGTTCCCACCTGGGATGTGAAGCGCGGCGAGTTTGTCGACTCGGTTCAATTTCGCGGCGAAATCAAGGCTATGAAGTCGGTGACCATCTCTGCCCCCGCTGAGGCTGGCGACCTTCAGATCGTGAAGATCGTAGCCGACGGAACACAAGTCAAGCAGGGTGATGTGGTGGTCGAGTTTGACCATACAAAAACCGAACAGGATCTCGCGCAAGATCGCTCTGTTTTGAAATCCGCGCAGGCGGAAATCGAGCAGGCACGGGCCCAGGCACGCCTAACGGAAGAAGAAGACGTAACCGCCGTCATGAAAGCCCGGTTCGACGTCGAAACAGCGCAACTGGACGCCGGCAAGCAGGAGATCGTCTCTCGAATCGAGGGCGCCGAAGCAAAGTTGAAAGTGGCCGATAGCGCGCAAAAGTTGCACGAAGTGGAAGAAAAGTTGTCTTCCGATAAAGCTGTGAACAAAGCCACCATCGAAAGCAAGATTCAAGCCAGCAAGAAAGTAGCCTACGACGTACAGCGCGCGGAGAACGCCCTGACCCAGATGACCTTGCATGCACCATCGGCGGGACTGATCAGCCTCGTGCCGCTGTGGCGTCCTGGCGGTGAGTCTCCCTTTAAGCCCGGCGACCGGGCTTGGCCCGGGGCGCCGATCGCGGAATTGCCCGACGTTTCCACGTTGCGAGTCTCAACCAGAGCAGACGAAACCGAACGAGGACGGCTCGCCCTGGGCGAAACCGTGAACGCGCAACTGGACGCAATTCCCGACCGCCAATTCACGGGGAAAATCGAACAGATCAGCACCATCGCCACCATCGACTTTTCCGCCGGCTGGCCGATTCCCCGCAATTTCAATCTTCAGATTGCTCTTGACCAGACGGACTCGCGATTGAAGCCCGGAATGACAGCCCAATTAACGGTAATTGTGGACCGCGTTCCGAATGCTCTTACAATTCCCGTGGAGGCTTCCTTCCAAAAATCGGGAAAGACGATCGCCTATGTCTGGGAGAGTTCGAAATTTCAGGAACGCGTAATCCAGGTCGGACGAAGAAGCCGCGACCGCATCCTGATCGCAAGCGGATTGCGCCCCGGCGACCGCGTGGCGATGAAAGATCCGACGGCCAAGGAGTGAAACTGAATCGATGAAACAGCGCCGTGCTCTCGTGTGGGGAATCGTGGTAGTCATTCTCGGTGGCGCCATCGCCGGGTTGACCACCTCGCGTCACTCGGGTTCCGCACCCGGCGCTTCTGAGATTCCCCTTGGCGAAGTGAAGCGCGAAGACTTGGATTTAAAGGTTGTAACGACGGGCGAGTTGCGCGCTAGGCACAGCATCGTGCTCACCGCTCCTCCAGTCGGCGGCGGTGCTTTGCAAATTACTCTTCTCTCCCATGGCGGCGTGGCAGTGAAGAAAGGGGACGTTGTCATCGAGTTCGATCCCAGCGAACAACACTACAAGCTCGAGCAAAACCGCTCTGAGTTACTCCAGGCAGAGCAGGAAATTGCGAAGGCGCGAGACGACGCGGCCGTCCTGGCCTCACAAGATAAAGTAGCCCTGCTCAAGGCCCGTTTCGACGTGAGGCGAGCCGAACTGGACATTCAGAAAAACGAACTGGTCAGTGCAATTGACGTCAAGAAAAACCAGCTTGCCCTCGAACAGGCGCAGAGGGTGCTGGCGGAAGTCCAGCAGGACAGCCAGTCGCACACTGCATCCGGCCAAGCCACAATTGACCTCGCCCGGGAAAAACAGAACAAGGCAAGACTGGCGATGGATCAGGCGCAGCAGAATATCGACAAGATGCGCGTTACAGCTGCCATGGATGGCCTGGTTTCGATCCAAAAGAACCGCGATGCGAGCGGAGGATTCTTTTTTGAGGGAATGAGTCTGCCAGACTACCGTGAGGGCGACCAGGTGCAGCCCGGCAGCGCCATCGCGGAGGTAATCGACGCCCACGAGATGGAAATCAACTCCAAGATCGACGAACACGACCGCAGTAACATCAAGGCGGGACGGGAGGCAGAAGTTGAGTTCGACGCCTTGCCAGGACAGGCTTTCCGCGGAACCGTCAAGAATGTCGGCGGTATGTCGATGCGGCAATTCTGGGATGAAGACCATGGAGGCAAGTTCGATGTCACCATTCAACTTCTGAGTACCGACCCGCGTCTGCGACCCGGCCTGACGGCTCAAATCGTGATTCGGGGAGACGGGAAAAAGAATGTGCTTTGCATTCCCCGGCAAGCGCTCTTCCTGAAAGACGGCAAGCGCGTTGTCTACGTCAAGAAGAGCAACGGATTCGAACCACGCGAAGTGACCGTCCAGAATGAAAGCGAGAGCCGCGCTGCCATCGAAGGGCTGACTGCGGGGAGCGAAGTCGCTTTAGTGGACCCCACAGCGTCGCAAAAAACGAGCGGCGCAGGCTCTTCCCCAACCGGCATCGGCGGAGGGACGCCCTAATGTCAACCGCTGCCCCGGCACGTCCCCGAGGTGTACTCCACAAGTACGAATTATGGGCGCCAGATGTACGTTTGGGACTACAGAACCTGGTTCTCCATCGGCTGCGCTCGTTGCTCACTATGTTGGGAATGATTTTCGGCGTGGCTGCCGTCGTGTCCATGCTCTCCATCGGCGCAGGCGCCCGGCAGAAAGTGATGGCGCTGATCTCTCAGATGGGGGTGCACAATCTCATTGTCGAGGCGAAGGAAACCACCGAGTGGCAAGCGCATTCCAAGATCCGCAAGATCTCACCCGGCCTGACGTTCCAAGACTACCGTGTGATTCGTGACGACGTGGGCGACCTCGTCGCCTCGACTCCACGCAAACGAATGACGCCTTCGAAAACCATTCCGAAATCTCTGGAGGATGTGCCGGTCGTTTACGGGGTCAACCCGAGCTATACCGAGATCGCCGGACTTCATCTGCTGGAGGGCAGGTTTTTCGACCAGAACGAAGAGAGCCGGGGAGCCTCAGTCTGCGTCTTAGGAGCCGCCGCCAAGTCGAGTCTGTTTGGATCCTCGAATCCGGTCGACCAGTACCTCAAGGTCAACGAGCAATGGTTTCGCGTGATCGGAGTGGCAGGTCCGCAACTCAGTTCGCGGACCGAAGTTGCTGGACTACCCGCGCAAGACCTGAACAATATCATCTACGTTCCGCTCAACGCCGCGATTCTTCGCTTGGAAGACAGTTACAGCGACGTCCGCGACGAGATCGACGGAATCTACCTCAATCTGCGGGAGAATGCGGATATGCCTGCCGTGGCGCAGGTCGTCCGGGCGATTCTCAATTCGTCTCACCACGGCGCGGGCGATTTCAGCATCATTGTGCCCGCCGAGTTGCTGGCCGAACAGCAACGCACCGAGCGGCTGTTCAATGTCGTCATGGTTGCGATCGCTTCCATCTCGCTGCTCGTGGGCGGCATCGGGATCATGAATATTATGTTGGCCAGCATCCTGGAACGTACGCGGGAAATCGGGGTTCGCCGTGCCGTGGGTGCGCGTCAGTCTGACATCGTCCGCCAGTTCGTGGTCGAGGCCATGCTGATTTCCTTTGGCGGAGGCGTCATCGGCATCGCCTTTGGCTTCGTGATGTCACGCCTGATTGCCTTGCTGGCGGGGTGGTCGACGATCGTAACGGCCAGTTCCATCGCGCTCGCCTTCCTCGTCTCAATTTCTGTTGGCTTGGTCTTCGGGATCTATCCCGCGACGAAAGCGGCACGCTTGGACCCCGTTGAAGCAATCCGGCACGAATAGTTTGTAGCCAGTTTCCGCAAAAGCCTCGGAGGAAGAGATGCAAGAGTCTTGTCTCGCTCTATTCTTATTTCTGCTCACGATTGCGCCCGTATTTGCTCAGACACAGAGTACTCAAACACACGCTCCGCGAATCAACGAGAGTTACCGCGGCCTGATGACACCCCAAGTGCTCTCCGATAAGCTGCCACCTCCGCAACATATACGCGACTACGTCGCTGACGGCAAACTCCGCCTGACTCTGCACGATGCCATCTTGCTTGCCCTGGAGAACAACAGCAACGTGCGGATTCAAGAGACTCAAGTGGAAACGGCGAAATTCTCTCTACTCGCCGCGTACCATCCTTTTGACCCCGTCCTGCAAGGCATCTTCAACATCAACCGTTATTCTTTCCCCGGAGACAGCCAGTTGCAGGGCGTCGGAGTTTCACCCACTGCGGCTCTCAACTCCCTGACGCAGTCCGGTCAGGTCAACTACACTCAGACCTTTCAAACGGGTACTAACATCGTCGCCGGTCTCTCCGCTACGAAGAATTCCACCAATAGTCAGTTTTACTTTTTCAATCCGAATTACAACACCACCTTAAATTTTCAATTCACCCAGCCACTTCTGCGGAATGCCGGATTTCTGGCCAACCGCGCGCCGCTAATCATCGCGCGCCGCGCCTTGCAGCAATCCCGCGCCACCTTTGAAGCGCAGGTGAGTGATGCAGTCCTCCAAGTCGTGAACAGCTATTGGGCCGTTGTTTTGGCGCAGGGGAGTCTAGACGTGCAGCGCAAATCGCTCGAAGCCGCCGACGCCAGCTACCAGCGCGACAAGCGTGCCTTGGAACTGGGAGCGTTGCCGCCGCTTGATATCTACCGGTCTGAATCCGAAGTGGCCTCGCGGCGCGTCCAGATGATTCAGGCAGAGTACGCGGTCAAGCAGAGCGAAGACGCGCTGCGGCTCATCGTAGGAGCGAACCAGGATCCGTTCTTTCGCGCGCTTGACCTGAATCTTACCGAGCAACCCGAGCCCGAAGGAGAATTGCTGGCAACCGACTCGGCTGCGGTCTTGCAGAAGGCGCTCTCCCAGCGTCCGGAATTCGAGGTGGCTCGCTACGCCTTGGCCAACGACGACACCAGCATTCGTCTCGCCCATAACCATCTCAAGCCCGATCTCTCAGTCACTGGCTTTTATCAAAGCAATGGCTTGGGCGGCGATCAGTACGATCTCAATGTTCTCCCGCCGCAACTGATCTCTCGCGGAGGCCTTGGATCATCGTTCAGCCAGCTTTTCGGTTTCGGTTATCCGGGATATGGCGGTCAAGTGACCCTGAACCTGCAGGTCAAGAATCGAGGCGCCCAGGCGGAATTAGGCGGAGCGTTAGTTTCTCGTCATCGTGACCAATACTCCGCCCAATTAGTGCAGGAGCAAATCACGCAGGAAGTCTCGAATGCCATCCATCAACTCGAAGAGGCCAAGCTGACATTGTCCGCAGGTAAGACCGCTTTGGATCTGGCTCAGAAATCACTAGCCGCCGAACAACGGAAATATGAACTTGGATCCGAGACCATTTTCTTCGTCCTCGACGCGCAGACCAGGCTAGCGCAGGCCCAGTCAGATCTACTCCAGGCGGAGGTTACCTATCAAGTGGCCAAAGCCAGCGCAGACCACGCCGCCGGAACTCTCCTCGAACCCTATCATGTGCAAATTGCGGACCTGGCGCACTGAACTTAATTAAGCCCCGCAGTAAGGGCCGACTCCCTCAATCGCGGTTGCTCGTGACAACAGCTTCGGCCGGTTTGCCGTGCTTCTTCAGGGTTTCATCCACTAGAAACAAGTCGGTGAGCAAGGCGCGGAGATGAATCGAAGCGTTCAGATTATCGACCAACTGGGAACCGATCGCTGGTTGCGCCAGAACCAGTTCGATGGCGGCGAGAGAATCTCGGGCGTCACGGTCGAGCACCGCAAAAAACGCCAGATATTTGTCGGCCGGCTCCAGACCTTCCTCTTTGATGGTCATCGCGTAAGCTTCACTCAGACCGGTCAAGGCTTTCACCGCCCGTTGCAGGAACTCACGAATTTGTCCGCCCGACTTACTGCCTTCGTCCGTAGGAAGGCCTTGGGCCGCGTACGCCAGCATAAATTCGTAGCATTCTTCCACCGCTTCGCAGCGCGTGAATATCTCAGCCAGCATCGGTTAGCCCTCGGCCCGGTTCGACGTCGGTCGTGAAGATGGCGCCTCGACCACCCATCTCTTGGGATCATGTTCCTTCAAATAAAAATCGCGGCTCATCCAACCGAAGATCATCGACTTCGTGATCGCGCGTTTCTCCGGCCGTAGTCCGAAATAGACATGCACCATGATCAACGCGATCAGTCCAACACCGGCGAGCCCGTGCAGCACATACATCATGCCCCAAGTCATATCGCTGAATAGATACGGATTGCGCGGAAAGAATACGGTGCGCACCCGCGACATCATGAAGACACCCGTTATGATCGCGGCGAGGCCAGCGGCGAGGATGGCCCCATGGTAGAGCTTGTTCTCTAAAGGATATTTTGCAAATCTGTCAGGCGGTGGCTCAGCCTTCCCTGCAAAACGCATTGTTCTGCGCCACGCGTCCCGCAGATCAATCCGGTCCGGCCAGATCGCCCAGAAGTCCATAAAAAAAGACGCGTGAATGATGTGAAAAATGATCGATGCTGTTAACACAG
>Ga0182030_10016549_pt1 | contig 14347 bp, 13 predicted proteins | sample 812S3MmetaG_FD_121299 | JGI IMG/M metagenome (GOLD analysis project Ga0182030, IMG submission 121299) | Permafrost microbial communities from Stordalen Mire, Sweden - 812S3M metaG (Illumina Assembly) | ecosystem: Environmental > Terrestrial > Soil > Wetlands > Permafrost | place: Sweden...
ATGCAGGAACGCCACGCGGCCGGCGAGATCGTGACCGGCTTGCTGTACGTGGACCCCGATCCGCGCGACATGCACAAGCACATGAACACGGTGACGCAGCCGCTGAACGAACTCGACGAGATGGCGCTGGTGCCCGGGTCGGCGGTGCTGGACAAGCTGAACGCCAGTCTGCGGTAGCAACACCTCTGCGGCGCTTACAGCCGCACGCCTCTGTTCCAGCCTTACGTGTCATTGCGAGGCGCTCGCGCCGAAGCAATCCCCTGCCTGACGAGCCGAGGAATGCTCGTCAGGCAGGGGATTGCTTCGGCGCGAGCGCCTCGCAATGACAGGGCACCAGCGGACCGCTCTCACACCCGGATCAGCAGCTTCCCCATGTTTTCCCCCCGGTACAGCCGGGCGATCGCACCTGGCGCCTGTTCGATCCCATCGAGGATCTCCTCCTCGTAACGCAACCGCTCCTGCCGCACCCAATGCCCGAGTTGCTCGACCGCCTCGTCGAAGCGGTGTTCGAAATCCAGCACGACGAAGCCCTGCATGCGGGCCCGCTTGACCAGCAGATGCCGCTCGACGCGCGGCCCCGTCGGCCACGGCTCCCAACTCGGCTGCGACACCGTGCCGCAGATCACCACGCGCGCACCCACTGCCAGGTGCCGCAGCACCGCGTCGCTGATCGGACCCGACGTGTTGTCGAAATACACGTTCACCCCGCGCGGCGCCGCCGCCTTCAGCGCCGCATCCAGATCGGGGGCTGACTTGTAGTCGATCACCGCGTCGTAACCGAACCGCGTGCGGCACAGCTCCGCCTTCTCTGGCCCTCCGGTAATCCCCACCGTCCGGCACCCCTTTATGGCTGCGATTTGCCCGACGAATGACCCCACTGATCCCGCCGCCGTCGATACCACGACGGTATCCCCCTGCTCCGGCTGGCCGATATCGAGCAAGCCGAAATACGCCGTGAGACCGGTCAGCCCGAGCACGTGCAGTGACGCGGACAGCGGCACATCGTCGTCATTCGCCTTGCGGCTGATGGTGGCGGCGCTCACCGCCGCAAGGGTCTGCCAGCCGAACATGCCAACCACGCGGTCGCCCGGCGCATAATCCGGATGGCGCGATTCGATCACCTCGCCGGCGGCAAACGACCGCATGACCTCGCCGATGCCGACCGGCTGCGCGTAGTTGGCGACCGTCGAAACCCACCCCCGCATCGCCGGTTCCACCGACAAAAACCGGTTGCGCACCAGGATCTGCTCGTCGTGCAGTTTCGGCTCGGGGACCTCGACGATCTCGAAGTTGTCCGCCTGCGGGATGCCGTCGGGGCGGGATGCCAGCCTGACCTGCCGATTGCTCATGGGAGCGTTCCCCTGATTTGTGTGATAGCCGGTTCGCGTCACCATAGCAGGAACGGACCACATGCTGGACGAATTGCTGTATGAGGCGCGAGACGGCATCGGCCTCATCACCTTCAACCGCCCCCAGGCCCGCAACGCGCTGACCTTCGCGATGTACGAACGTCTGGCCGAGATTGCCGCCGACCCCGGCTCGATCCGCGCCCTCGTCATCACCGGCGCCGGCGAAAAGGCCTTCGCTGCGGGCACGGACATCGGCCAGTTCCGCGCCTTCAACGGCGCCGAGGACGCCATCGCCTATGAAGCGAAGCTGGACCGCGTGCTGGGCGTGCTCGAGCGCTGTGCCGTGTCGACCATTGCGGCCATCGCCGGCGCCTGCACCGGCGGTGGTGCGGGCATCGCCGCCGCCTGCGACCTGCGCATCGCCGCTGCGAACGCGCGCTTCGGCTTTCCGATCGCGCGCACCCTGGGCAATTGCCTGTCGATGGCCAATGTCGCGCGCCTCGCCGCTCTGATCGGTCCGGCACGCGTCACCGACATGATCTTCACCGCGCGATTGCTCGACGCGGACGAAGCCCGCGCGATCGGCCTGGTCGGCGAGATACTGCCGGACGCCGCCGCGCTCGCCATGCGGGCGCAGGAGTTGGCGAAGCTGGTCGCCTCCCACGCGCCGCTGACCCTCCGCGCCACCAAGGAAGCGCTGCGGCGGCTGCGCGGGCAAGACCTGCCGCCGGACGAGGACCTGATTCGCCTCTGCTACACCAGCGCGGATTTTCGCGATGGCATGGCAGCGTTTCTTGCCAAGCGGCCGCCGGCGTGGCGAGGCGCATGACGGGACGGGAAAGTATGCAGCGTCGCTGGCAGGCCGGCCGAAGCACAATCCGACGTGCCGTCAGCCCCCTCTGGTCCAACCTCTCTTGCGCCGATCCCGCTCAGCCCGCGCTCACCATCTGTTGCCTGGCGGCAAAGAACGCATCCACCGCGCGCTTCATCGCAATGGCGATCAGCTTGCGGTGCTCGGGGCGGCGCAACTCCGCCTCGTCGCGTGGGTTGGACATGAAGCCCATTTCGACCAGCACGCTCGGAATGTCGGCCGACTTCAGCACGACGAACCCAGCGTGGCGCTCCGGATTGGGCAGCATCGGGACTTCCTGGTCGAGCGAGCCCACCAGATCGCGTGCCAGGCGCACCGAGCCGATCCGCGTCTCCCGCCGCACCAGGCTTGCCAGGATGCGCGCCACCTCGGGCGAGGTATGCAACGCCGGCTCGCCATACCGGTCGGCGCTGTTCTCGCGCTGTGCCAGCGCGGCAGTCTGAGCGTCGGACGCGGCCCCCAGCGTGTAGATGCTGGCGCCGCGCACCTGATGGTCGGCCAGCGCGTCGGCGTGCATGGAAACGAACAGCGTCGCGCCTTGCGCCTGCGCCTTGGCAACCCGGTCCTCCAGCGGCACGAACACGTCGCGCGCGCGGGTCAAGGCGACGCGATAATGCCCGCCGGCTTCCAGCAGGCGCTTCAATTCCACGGCGGAGGCGAGCGAGACATGCTTCTCATAGGTGCCGGACACGCCGATGGCGCCCGGGTCCTTCCCGCCATGGCCGGGGTCGAGCATGACCAGCGGTGCATTGGGTCCGGTCTCGGGCCGCGCCGGCTTACGCGCGGCGGCGTGGTGCGGATGGCTGGCGGCGGCGGCCATGGCGCTCTGCATCCACGGCGGCAGCAGAAACGTGCCGACCACGCCGGTGCCGAAGCCGAGACGGCCCAGCAGCAAACGGCGCGAAATGGGCGCGGCGCGGGACATAGGCAGGGTTCTTAACACACCAGATGCGGAAATACAGCTTACTTATTGATTGCGGTCACTTCACGGGAGCCCACGGCAACCGAGCGCGCGCTGGAACGACCTAGGCCGCCGACACGCGCGTCCACCCGAAGCGTCGCGGCGGCATTGCTTGCCGGTCCGGTGCCGGCAATGCTCTGCCCTGCGGAGGGAGGGACGGACATGCGCCACAACCTGTTGACCGACATACCGGGCATCGCGGTCGGCCATGCCGGGGACCTGGCGCTCGGCTCGGGTGTCACTGCCATCCTGTTCGACCAGCCCGCGGTGGCGTCCGTCAGCATATTGGGCGGCGCGCCGGGCGGCCGCGACACGGCGATGCTGGCGCCGGAAAACTCGGTTCCGGCGGTGGACGCGATCGTGCTGTCCGGCGGTTCGGCGTTCGGGCTGGATGCCGCCGGTGGCGTGCAGGCTGCCCTGCGCGAGCAAGGGCGCGGCCTGGTGCTGCGTGGCGCGATCATTCCGCTGGTGGCGCAGGCGATCATTTTCGATCTGGCGAACGGGGGGAACAAGGACTGGGGCCGGTTCTCGCCGTATCGCGACCTCGGCTACGCCGCGGCGGTCGCGGCGAGCGCGGCGCCGTTCGCGCTCGGCACGGTGGGAGCAGGCACCGGCGCGACGACGGCGACCGTGAAGGGCGGCCTTGGTTCGGCGAGCGCGATCACCCGCGCCGGCCACACCGTCGCGGCCATCGTCGCGGTGAATGCGGTTGGCTCGCCGCTGGTCGGTGACGGGCCATGGTTCTGGGCCGCGCCCTTTGAGCAGGAGGGGGAGTTCGGTGGGCGCGGCTGGCCGGACATGTGCGATACGGCACCGCGTTTGAAGGGCACGCCGGGGACCAGCACGACGATCGGACTGGTTGCCACCGATGCGGTGCTGACCAAGCCGCAGGCGATGCGGCTTGCCATCATGACGCATGACGGGTTGGCGCGTGCTGTGCTGCCGGCGCACGCGCCGATGGACGGCGACACGATGTTCGCCGCCGCGACCGGTGTGCGACCGCTGACCGATGCGGCGCGGGAACTGACCGAGATCGGCCATGCTGCCACGCTGGTCATGGCGCGGGCGATCGCGCGCGGTGTGTACGAGGCGCAGTCGTTGCCGGTGCAGGGATCGCAACGATCATGGCGCGAACGGTTCGGACCGCAAGCGTGACCGAACGACAGGGTATCGTCACCGGACCTGAGCGTTTTCACTGTGAGTGGAAAACCCGGCCAACCCTGTCATTGCGAGGCGCGCAGCGCCGAAGCAATCCCCTGCCTGACGAGCCTACCTCAGCTCGTCAGGCAGGGATTGCTTAGTCGCTGCGCGCCTCGCAATGACGGGTTGTTCCGGCGATTCCACGCACGGTGCAAACGCTCCAACAGTATGGTGACCGGGCTACAGGATATCGTGACCGGGTTGCCGGGTATGCCGGTGTCGCAATCGGCTGGCCGGATGGTGTGCCCGCTACTCCATCCCCTCGTAGAAATCGTTCCCCTTGTCATCGATTATGATGAACGCTGGGAAATTCTCCACCTCGATCCGCCACACCGCTTCCATGCCGAGTTCGGGATACTCCAGCACCTCCACCTTGCGGATGCAGTCCAGCGCCAGCCGCGCCGCCGGGCCGCCCACGGAACCAAGATAGAATCCGCCATTTGCCTTGCACGCCTCGCGGACTGCCCGCGACCGGTTGCCCTTCGCCAGCATCACCAAAGACCCGCCGGCGGCCTGGAACTCCGCCACGTAGCTGTCCATGCGCCCGGCCGTGGTCGGCCCGAACGAACCGGTCGCATAACCGGCCGGAGTCTTGGCCGGGCCCGCATAGTACACCGGATGGTCCTTGATATACGCAGGCAAGCCCTCGCCGCGATCCAGCCGCTCCTTCAACTTGGCATGCACGATGTCGCGCGCCACCACCATCGTGCCGCTCAGCATCACCCGGGTCTTCACCGGACAGGCCGACAACTGCCGCCTTATCTCCGCCATCGGCTGGTTCAGATCGACCGCCACCGCGTCGTCGCCGAGATGCTCGTCGGTCGTCTCCGGCAGATATTTCGCCGGATCGGTCTCCAATTGCTCCAGGAAGACCCCGTCCGGCGTGACCTTCGCCAGGATCTGCCGATCGGCACTGCAAGAAACGCCAATCCCCACCGGTAGCGACGCGCCGTGCCGCGGCAGCCGGATCACCCGCACATCATGGCAAAAGTACTTGCCGCCGAATTGCGCGCCGATGCCGATGTTGCGCGATAGCTCCAGCACCTTCTGTTCCATCTCCAGGTCGCGGAACGCATGCCCCGCCCGACTGCCGGAGGTCGGCAGCGTGTCCAGCCAGCGCGTCGAGGCCAGCTTCACCGTCTTCAGCGTCATCTCGGCCGAGGTGCCGCCGATCACGATCGCCAAATGATATGGCGGGCAGGCCGAGGTCCCCAGCGTCTTCATTTTCGTTGCAAGATATGACAGCAACTTCTCCGGCGACAGGATCGCCCGCGTCTCCTGGAACAGGAAGCTCTTGTTGGCGCTGCCGCCGCCCTTGGCGACGAACATCAGGTGCAACTCGTCATCGTGATGCCCTGCCGGCGAGGCGGCGATATCGAACTGCACCGGCAGGTTGTTGCCGGTGTTCACCTCGTCGAACATCGTCAGCGGCGCCATCTGCGAATAGCGCAGGTTGGTCTCCGTGTAGGTGCGGTGGACGCCCCAGCTCAGCGCCTCCTCCTCGTCGCCATCGATCCAGACGCGCTGCCCCTTCTTGCCGAACACGATCGCCGTGCCGGTGTCCTGGCACATCGGCAGCACGCCGCCGGCGGCGATGTTGGCATTCTTCAACAGGTCCAGCGCGACGAACCGGTCGTTCGCACTCGCCTCCGGATCGTCGAGGATCGCCCGCAACTGTGCCAGATGCCCGGGCCGCAGCAGGTGCGACACGTCGTGGAACGCCTGGAACGCGAGCTCGGACAATGCTTCCGGCGCGATGCGCAGCACCGTCTGCCCGTCGCACGTCGCAGTCCGCACGCCAGCGAGCGGCAGTGCCTTCCACGCCGTGCGGTCCGGCCCCAGCGGGAACATCGGCGAATAAAGGAAGCCGGACGGCCGCGGCAGCGGAGCGTTCATGATGACGATGTCCTTCGGCGATAGGTCGAACGGTGTGTCATGCCAACGTGTCATTGCGATGTGTCAAGCCAACGTATCATTACGATGTCAAGCCAACCTGTCATTGCGAGGAGCGAAGCGACGAAGCAATCTCCTGCCTGACGAGCCGAGGAACGCTCGTCAGGCAGGAGATTGCTTCGTCGCTTCGCTCCTAGCAAGAAAGAGGAAATGGTTTGCTCCGCTGGCCCGGGACACAAAGGAAATTCTTTCATCCAGGGTGGGTCGGCCACCGGCCGGTGGCTAACTCGCAATGACGGTTACCGCGCCGTCGCCACTGCGCGGCAATGACCGGTCACTCCTCGGGGCCGGGTTACTCCTTCGGAGGCGTACGGCGGCGGAATGCATCCAGGCTGACCACCTGCGGTGCCTCCTTCGGAGTCTCCGGCTTCGGTTCTTCTGTCACCGCCGCCGCCTCCGGCGCCGGCACCAGCGCACCCGGCGTCGTGGCCGGAGCCTCCGGCATCGCGACCTGGAACCGCAGTCCGTAGCGCACATGCGGGTCGGCAAACCCGATCACCGCGTCCAGTGGCACGACCAGCGTCGTCGGCACGCCACCGAACGACAGGCCGACGCTGATCAGCCCGGCCTCCCGGTCCATCTTCAGGTCCCAGAACTGGTGTTGCAGGACGATCGTCATCTCCTGCGGATATTGCGCCCGCAGCCGCGGCGGGATCGCCGTGCCGGGATGGTCGGTGCGGAACGTCAGGTAGAAATGGTGCTCGCCAGGCAGGCCGTGCACCGCGACATGAGCGATCGCCTGCGCCACCACCTGGCGCAGCGCCGTCTCGGTCCATTGCTCATAGGGCAGCAAGCTCTCCGGCCGCTGCTCCTGGTCGTCTTCCATTCAGGCCTCGTGTTTCCGGCAAACAAATAGCGCGCGCAGACCAGAGGGGCAAAGGGGCGGGGGCACCGCCTCGCGCATTCCCGGTCAACGTGCCGCAGGGGGTGTGGCGTGCGGCACCGGCAGATCGTCAACCGCCGCGCCAAACCAGCCCTGCGGCATCGATGGAGCCTCGTCCTCGCGCACTTCGCGTTGCTCTACGCAGGATTGCGTCGCGGCGAACACGTCCCGCCAATGCGGCCCGCGATCCAGACTGTGCAGCAGGCACTCGTCGAAGAACGTATAGGTCTCGTCCGCACCGCAGCCGAACGAGGGCCGATCGGCGCGCGCCGCGGTCAACACGATGCGATTGGGCCGCGCCACCGGCGGCCGGGCGAAGCTGCCGGAATAGCAGGCGGAAACGATCGCGACGGTCGGCGCGGTGCCACAGCCGGTCGATAAGGCCCGGTCGAGCGCGGCCGGGGTCAGCACGTGGTCGTCATAGGACAGCGCCACGCCCTCCCCGTGGATGCCATGCGACGTAATGAACACGAAACAGGCCTGCCCGGAGGCGGGCTTCATCGCCTCGATCGCCCGCATGACGTGTTGCCAGGACGCCGACTCGACCCGGAGCCGCGCGATCACCCTCCGATTGGCGCTCAGGCGCACGACAGTGTCCGGTTCGGGCTTGCTCGTCTCCCGCAGCCACGCCGCCATGGCGGTCACCGCGTTGTCGAACACGCGCAACCCACCATCCCCCGCCACCAGCACCGCGCGCATCGGCGGCGGCGAACCCTGCTGCGCTATCGCCATCGCCGGCCACGCAACCACAAGGAAGAACCAAACAAACAACCGCTTCTGCACGACGCGCCGGCCTAACCTCTCCCGCGGGAGCGGGAGAGGGCGAGACGCACAGCGTCGAGGGTGAGGGCGACCGGGCCGCCTCGCAGCCGACCTTCTCATCCTCCCGACAACCGCCTTCAGACCTCGACCCACCACATTCCACCTCTCGCGCCCGTGAGCAGCTTTACCGTTTCCCAACGCACCCAATCGTGAGCCTCGCAACTGGGATAACGCCACAACGTAGGAGACGACGGATGGAGGTGAATATGGCAAATTCCGGGGTCACCAGGCGCGGCCTGCTGGCTGGGACGGCGACCGGCGTCGCCCTCCCGGCCGTTCTTCCGGCAACGCCCGCAAAAGCCGCCGAACCGGCCCCCGCCGCCCAGACGCCGACACCGCCCACGGCGTCCGAGCAAATCGACCTCGTGCTCAACGTCAACGGCAACCACCTGCCGCTCACCGTCGAACCACGCACCTCCCTGCTCGATGCGTTGCAGGAACAAGCTGGTCTGACCGGGACGAAGAAGGGCTGCGACCTCGGCTCCTGCGGTGCCTGCACCGTGCATATCGACGGACGGCGCGTCGTATCCTGCCTGACCCTCGCCGCACGCTGCCAGGGCAAGGCGGTCACCACCATCGAGGGCCTCGCCGCCGGCGGCGACCTGCATCCGGTCCAGGCTGCCTTCCTGCAGCATGACGGCTTCCAATGCGGCTACTGCACGCCCGGGCAGATCATGTCGGCCGTGGCGCTGATCAAGGAGGGCCACGCCGGCTCCGACGCGGAAATCCGCGAGTGGATGAGCGGCAACATCTGCCGCTGCGGCGCCTATCCCAACATCGTCGCAGCGGTGCGCGACGCGGCGCAAAGGGCCTGACCCATGCAGTCCTTCCAACTCATGCATCCGGCCAGCGTCGAGGCTGCACGCACCGCCGCTGCGGCGCACGGCGCGAAATACATCGCCGGCGGTACCGACCTGATGCAATTGATGAAAAACGACGTCGAGGCGCCCGATCGGCTGATCGACCTCGAGCCTCTGCCGCTCACCCGCATCGTCGCGGAAAACGGCAGCCTGCGCCTGGAAGCGATGGCACGCATGAGCGACGTCGCCGCGCATCCGGTCGTGCGTGAACGCTTCCCCGTCATCAGCCAGGCCCTGTTGCTGTCGGCCTCGCCGCAGGTGCGCAATATGGGGACGATGGGCGGCAACCTGATGCAACGCACCCGATGCGGCTATTTCCGCGACACCGGCTTCGCCTGCAACAAGCGTGCGCCCGGCTCCGGCTGCCCCGCCATCAATGGCGAGAACCGGATGCTGGCGATCCTTGGCGGCAGCACGCACTGCATCGCCGCGCATCCCTCCGATCTTGCGGTTGCCCTGGTTGCGCTCGACGCCACCGTGGAATTGTACGGCGTGAACGGCGCACAACGCACGGTGCCGGTGCGCGACTTCCATCGCGAACCCGGCGACACGCCGCAGATCGAAAACGTGCTCGCGCCCGGCGAGATGATCGCGGCGATCGTGATGCCGGAGACGCCGGCGGCGCGACGGTCGCTCTATATCAAGGTGCGCGACCGCGCGAGTTTCGAGTTCGCCCTGGTCTCCGCCGCGGTCGCGTTGCAGGCGAGCAATGGCACGATCCAGGATGCGCGGGTCGCCGCCGGCGGGGTCGGCACCAGGCCGTGGCATCTGCCGGAAGTGGAAACGGCGCTGCGCGGCAAGACGTTGAACGATCAGACATTGCGAGAAGCGGCCGCGCAGGCGGGGCTGGGCGCCCGGCCCGCCAGCCAGAACGGTTTCAAGCTCACCTTGCTCCGCCGCACCGTGTTGCGCGCGTTGCAGACCGTGGCCGCCTGAGGAGACCCCATCATGGCAAGCATTGGCGCACCGCTCGATCGCGTGGACGGACGCCTGAAGGTGACAGGCACCGCGCGCTACGCCGCGGAATTCACCGTGCCCGGCCTGGTGCATGCGGTGCTGGTGCAAAGTACCATCGCCGCAGGTGGCATCGCCGGCTTCGACCTGGCGGAAGCGCAGGGCATGCCCGGCGTGCTGACCATCATCACGCCGGATAATGCACCGAAACTCCCCGATAAGAAGGACGCGTCCCAGGCGGTCAACGCTCCGCTGCTGCAGAACAACGCCATTCTCTATAATGGACAGCACGTCGCCGTGGTGGTCGCCGACACGCTGGATCGCGCTCTCGCGGCGGCGGCGCGGGTGCGGGTGCACTACCATAGGGCCGAGCAAATCACCTCGATGGATGCCGTGCTCGGCCAGGCCTATGTGCCGAAGCATTTCCGCAACGGCGAGCGTTCGCCGGACTCCAATCGCGGCGATCCTGCCGGAGCGTTCGACAGCGGCGCGGTGAAACTGGATGCGACCTACATCACGCCGATAGAGCACCACAATCCGATGGAGCCGCACGCGACGATCACCCGCTGGGAGGGCGACAAGCTGACGGTGTGGACGGCGACGCAAGGCATTTCCGGCGCGCAGAAGACGCTCGCCGGGTTGTTCGGCATCGACCCGAAGCAGGTGCGGGTGGTGTGCCCCTTCGTCGGAGGTGGGTTCGGTTGCAAAGGCAATACCTGGCCGCCCGCAACGCTGGCAGCGATGGCGGCGAAAATCGTGCAGAGGCCGGTGAAGCTGGTGCTGACTCGCGCGCAGATGTTCACCTCCAACGGCTATCGTCCGCGCACCATCCAGAAACTGAAATTCGCCGCCGACGCCCAGGGCAAGCTGGTATCGATGCGGCATGACGGGATCAGCCAGATGTCGCAGCCGATCCTGGGCGAGTTCGTCGAACCGGTCGGCCTGATCACCGAGATGCTCTATGCCTGCCCCAATGTCGCGGTGACCCATCGCCTGGTGGCGGTGAATGCCGGCCTGCCGACCTATATGCGCGCACCGGGCGAGTCATCCGGCAATTTCGCTCTTGAGTCTGCGATCGACGAACTGGCGGTTGCAGCGAAGTCGGACCCGCTCGAATTCCGCTTGCAGAATTACGCCGAACAGGACCCGCACGAGAACAAGCCGTTCGCGAGCAAGCTTCTGCGCGAGTGTTATCGGCAAGGGGCGGAGACATTTGGCTGGTCGCGTCGCACGCCGGAACCACGCTCGATGCGCAACGGGCGCATGCTGATGGGCTGGGGCATGGCGACCAGCACCTATCCCACCAATCAGCGTCCGGCGCAGGCGCGAGTGCGGGTCGCCGCCGACGGCATGGTGCTGGTGCAATCCGGCACCCAGGACCTTGGCACCGGGACTTATACCGTGATGTCGCAGGTCGCGGCCGACACGCTCGGCGTTCCGGTCGCCCACGTCCGGTTCGAGCTTGGCGACAGCACGCTGCCGCCGGCGCCGGTATCCGGTGGTTCCTCCACAGTGCCGAGCGTGGGTCCCGCCGTACTGGCTGCGTGCCAGGCGGTGCGGGCCAAAATCATCGACCTCGCCCGCAGCGACGCGCAACTGGTTGGCACGATGTTCCGGCCGATGCATTGCGGTTGGAGAACGGCGCGATCGTCGCGCCCAACGGCAGCGTGCCGATCGGCACAGTGCTCGCGCATGCCGGCCGGGATGCGGTGGAAGCCGAGGCCGGAGCGGCGCTTGAAGACAGCGCGAAGCGCTATTCACGGCATGCGTTCGGTGCGCAGTTCGCGGAAGTGCTGGTGGATCCGGATCTCGGCACCGTCCGCGTCAGTCGCTGGGTGGCGGCGTTCGATGCCGGGGTGGTGCTGAATGCCAAGACGGCGCACAGCCAGCTTATCGGCGGCATCACTTACGGCATCGGCATGGCGTTGCTGGAAGAGACGCAGGTGGATGCGGAAACCGGCCGCATTGTTAACGCGAACATCGCCGAATATCTGGTGCCAGTGAACGCCGATGTGCCTGACATCCAGGCGGTGTTCGTGGCAAACGATGAGCGCACCTCGAACCCATTGGGTGTCAAAGGGGTTGGCGAACTGCCGATGGTGGGTGTCGCCGCGGCGATCGCCAACGCGGTGTATCATGCGACGGGCGTACGAGTGCGCAAGCTGCCGATCCGCATCGAGGACATTCTGGTTTGAGTCTCCTGTCACCGCGGCCGAGCCGATATTCCAGAATGTAACAGCTAACGCAGCGTCCATGTGGGCGGGCGGTTCCTTGACTCGCATCCTGGGGGTGCCTAGAACTCGCCTCCCGCGCGCCCCCATCCGGCGTGCATCGTAGGTTCCGACCAGCAGCAAGCGAGACCATGGCCAACACCGCATCCGCGCGTAAGCGCATTCGGCAGACCCTCAAGCGTACCGAACTCAACCATGCGCGGAAATCACGCATGCGGACCTTCGTCAAGAAGGTAGAGACGGCCATTGCGGGTGGCGACAAGTCGGCGGCCGTAGCCGCGCTGCAAGCGGCGCAGCCGGAAATGCAGCGCGCGGCCGGCAAAGGTGTCACGCACAAGAACACGATCGCAAGGAAACTCTCGCGGCTTTCCTCACGCATCAAGGCGCTCACTGCGGCCTGAAAAATCTCGTTGCGGGAGGCAATCATACCGATTGACCTTCCGGCGGGACCGGCGCAATAATCGGCGCATGCGAAGTCCGCGAAGCAGCCACCGTAGAAATGAAGGTGGCGCGTTACTGTGTCTGTCGCAGTATAAAAGCGTGATTGCACAACAAGTCTAATCCACATCTCGAAATCTTCTTGCGTTGTGTTTGTGTAATACTGGCAGAGCGAAAATTCGTATTGCCTGGCGACCCGAAGCTTTGCATAATCGTGACTACGGGGGCACTTCTACCTAGCGAATTCTCTGGTTAGTTCAGGCTCGAGGCTGCCGCTTCGGGCATGGGTGTTCCGTCGGCGCGGCGTATCAATGGTCGCGCAGGTCTTGGGTTAAGGGCGACAAAAAGAACCGCTTGCAGGGGAGCACGGAATGCCCACGACCATGGAGCAGGAAATCGTGGAAATACCACAGCTTGCCGCCCAGTGGGCGCGCGTGCGCGGGCGTTTGCAGCAAGAATTTGGCGAGGTGGAATACCGCACGTGGCTGCGGCAGATGACATTGGTCGGGCTGGATGGCGACGAGGTCACCGTCCATCTGCCGACCCGGTTCCTGCGGGATTGGGTACGCACCCGCTACGGGGATCGGATCACTGCATTGTGGCAGGCGGAAAACCCCGCGGTGCGCCGGGTCGATATCCGCTTCGGCCCGGTCACCGGCGCGATCTCCTGCGGCCCTGACTCCGGTTTGGCGGAAAGCCTGGCACCGTCCGCCGTCGCGCCGCCGCTGCCGATCGGCCGTGGCCGTGAGCGCAACGGCGAGCCCCGCTCCGAGCTGAACGCGGCGCTCGATCCGCGCTTCACGTTCGATGGTTTCGTCGTCGGCAAACCAAACGAATTCGCCTATGCCTGCGCCCGCCGCGTCGCCGAGAAACCATCCAGCGCCGGCTTCAACCCGTTATTCCTGTATGGCGGTGTCGGCCTCGGAAAGACGCATCTGATGCACGCCATCGCCTGGGAACTCACCACGGCGCGCGAGGCCAATGGCGGTTATCCGGTGACCGTTGCGTACATGTCGGCCGAAAAGTTCATGTACCGGTTCATCACCGCGCTGCGCAGCCAGTCCACGATGGAGTTCAAGGAGCAACACCGCAGCGTCGATGTGCTGATGGTGGATGACCTGCAATTCCTGATCGGCAAGGACAACACGCAGGAAGAGTTCTTCCACACCTTCAACGCCCTGGTGGACGCCGGCAAGCAGATCGTGGTGTCGGCCGACAAATCGCCGTCGGATCTGTCCGGCCTCGAGGATCGGCTCCGCACTCGCCTGAGTTGCGGCATGGTGGCGGACCTGCATTCGACCACCTTCGAGTTGCGGATTTCCATCCTGGAAGCCAAGGCGCAGCTTGCCGGCGTGCCGGTGCCTGACAAGGTGATGGAGTTCCTGGCGCACAAGATCACCTCCAATGTCCGCGAACTGGAGGGGGCGCTGAATCGCTTGCTCGCGCAGGCCAACCTGTTCGGCCGCCCGGTGACGCTGGAAGCAACGCAGGAGGTGTTGCACGACATCCTGAAGGCGTATGAGCGCAAGGTGACGATCGACGAGATCCAGCGCAAGGTCGCCGAGCACTACAATATGCGGCTGACCGACATGTTCTCCGCGCGCCGTGCCCGCAACGTCGCGCGGCCCCGCCAGGTGGCGATGTATCTCGCGAAACAACTGACCAGCCGGAGCCTGCCGGAGATCGGCCGCAAGTTCGGTAACCGTGACCATACGACCGTGATGCACGCAGTCTCCCGCGTCGGCCAACTGATCGAAGTGGACCCCAGTTTCGCCGAGGACGTCGAATTGCTGCGCCGCATGCTCGAAGGTGGCTCCCCGTAATA
>Ga0182030_10016550_pt1 | contig 14347 bp, 12 predicted proteins | sample 812S3MmetaG_FD_121299 | JGI IMG/M metagenome (GOLD analysis project Ga0182030, IMG submission 121299) | Permafrost microbial communities from Stordalen Mire, Sweden - 812S3M metaG (Illumina Assembly) | ecosystem: Environmental > Terrestrial > Soil > Wetlands > Permafrost | place: Sweden...
ACGGTGCGATGGGAAAGCGCCCAGCCGATCCTCGACGCACTGAAGACTACGCTGCCCGACGCGTTCGCCAAACATTATGTAATCGGTGTCCGCGACATCCCGCTAATCGACAACCGCCAACGGCAGCAGACACAGAATCCCGACGACACGGACCAGGATTCGCCCAAACTCTCCACGCCCTCGGACGCGTCGGCCTCCAAGCAGACCCTCGACGACCTCAAACAGTTCACCACGCTGCAGCCCAAGGGCAGGGAAATGGCGCAGCCCGGAGTGGTCCAGCAGATGACTGCCGGGGGCACTTACTTTCTATTCGGCTTTTCCAGGGAGTTCCTGGATTTCGGCAAGAAAGATCACGAAGTGGATTTCACCACGCGCCTCGGAAAGCTGATCGTGAAGGCCAAATTCGATCCGTCCGAGATGCTGTATCACGGGCAGTTAGCGGTGTAGGTACGATGTGGCGCGGCACTGGTACGCGAAGGGTCGAAGCTAAAGACGTCTAACGCTCCCTTACGGTCGCGGCTCGGTAACAAGTCCCTTGCAATCATCGCAGCGTTTTCCGAGCCGCGCGCGGTGATTCTGTTTAATCCCAAGACTTCTTCTCTACTTATAAATCGCCGCTATTAGTCTCATATCCCGCAGCCCTTCCGTGCCGTTTGGCCCCGGTTCCCGATTACTGAAGATACATTCGGCGAAATGGTCGGCCTCGCGCACAAAGCAGCCGGGATCGCGGAAGCTGCTCGGCTCGTTGATGGGCGGCCCGCCGTCCATCACGGCCATCAGGTGCTGGCCTTCGTAGGCGAAGGCTTGCTCCACGTAAAGTTCCGCCTTTGAACCAAGCACCCGAAAGTAACTCGTCATATTGGCGCCATAAGTGGTGCTGCAACTCGCCACCGCGCCCGAAGGGAACTTCATACTCCAGGAGACATTCTCTTCCACTTCGCGAAAGCGGCCGTCCTGGTCCACCACCGCCGAGTAACCTTTGATATCGACCGGCTCTTCGCCGGTCAGCCGCCGGCACGCATTCAACGAGTAAATGCCGACGTCCATCAGCGGACCGCCGCCGGCCATCGCCTTGTTGAGGCGCCATTCCCCCGGCGCGATGTTGTAGCCGAAGGCGCTGTCGATAGCCTCGATCTTCCCCAGCCTGCCGTCGCGTATAAGTTGGATCGCCCGCAAATGCGCCGGCTCGAAGTGGCAGCGGTAACCGACCATGAGGTTGCGATTGGCCTTGCGGCAGGCATCGTCCATAGCCTGTGCGTCGGCCGCCGTGGAGGCCATGGGCTTCTCGCACAGCACGTGCTTGCCGGCCTGCGCGGCGCGAATGGTGTACTCGGCGTGCATGCTGTTGGGCAGAGCGATGTAGACCGCGTCGATGTCCGGGTTCCCGGCGATGCCGTTGTAGTTGTCGTAACTGTAGATGTTCCTGGCAGGCACGCCATATTCCGCCGCCATGCGTTCGGCCTTGTCGCGATGGCCGCTGACGATCGCCGTTACCCGGGCGTTTTGCGACATTTTGGTGGCCGGCATGAAATGCTGCATCGAAATCCGGCCCAGCCCCACGATGCAGTACCCCAGCTTCCGCGTCGACAATTGAGCCCGCGCGCCGGCCGCCAGTCCCGTAGCGGCTCCCAGTGCGGCCATACCGTTGAATTGCCGGCGCGTCCAGTTCATCGCGAATCCTCTCTTGAGAGCATATCGCAAGCCAGGCACTTGCAAACCGCCGCCGTCTGCGCCATGTTTGAAACAGAATGAACGTTCCCATGGAGTTCCTGCGCGGCGTGCTGGGGCTGCTCGGCCTGGCTTGCGCCTACATGACCGGCCGCACCTTTGCCGCGGTCCGCAAGGGCTGGCACAAACCCTCGCGCCTGTATGGCTGGATCATTCGCACTGTCTTGTGCCTGGGCGCGGTGGCCTTTCGCTACTCCCTCGATGTGGTGGACATCCTGGTATGGGCGCTCTCGGCGGTGGCCTTTAGCCTGGCGCTCTGGGGAACCTCCCGTGAAAAGGAACCGGAGGATCTCACGCATACCATTTTTCCGGACGAGCCCTGACGGCGGTGCTGCATCTGGCCGGAACTGACGCGATAAGCTGGAAAGTAGTTATGGATGTCCCGTCGTCACCGGAAAAGGAAGCCCGGCTCCGGCACGTCGCCGAATACGACGCCCGGTTCATTGAGGCCGTCGAAGAAGGCCGCGCCGCGGCACGCCGTGGCGAGTTGCTCGAGCACGACGAAGTGGTGGCTCGCGTCGAGGGTATGTTCCAATCTTGCCCGCATTTCAGGCAGAACAGCGATTCATCAGGCCCTTGAACTCCGCAGGATGGGCAGAACACCCGACACCTCCTGATTCGGATTTAAATCTACGACATCGGAACGAGCCTACACCCCAACAGGAAGCCCGGCAAGGAAAGGGGCCTGTCTCAGGAGCAGCTTGCAGCCGCGGTCGAATTGGACCGCTCTTTCGTCTTCATGGTGGAACGCGGGATTCAGAGCCCTAATCCGGTGCTTCTATTCAAGCTGGCCGCTATTACCCCCATGAGCCAAGTTGTGTGCATCAAGTAAGAGCCGAACGGGGTACGCCCTGGGGTACGCCCTGGCGCATCACCGTAAAATCACCATGTTGGCGTATTGGGCTACAATCTGTTCTTACATGTCATTGATCGTCGTGGGTTCCGTTGCGTATGACGGCGTGGAAACGCCCCATGGGAAGGTCGACCGCATGCTGGGCGGCGCCGCCACCTATATTGCCCTCGCCGCCAGCTATTTCACTCCCGTCAAAGTGGTCGCCGTAGTGGGCGACGATTTCGACCAGGTGGATATCGACCTGCTGGCGTCGCGCCACATCGATCTCACCGGCCTCGAACGCGTGCCGGGAGGCAAAACGTTCTTCTGGGCGGGCGTCTATTCCGCCGACATGAACGACCGCACCACCCTGCGCACCGATCTCAACGTGTTCGCCGATTTCAATCCCAAACTGCCCGAGTCTTACCGCTCCGAACCGTACCTCTTTTTGGGCAACATCCAGCCCGCCCTGCAGCGCAGCGTGCGCGCCCAGATGAACGGCGTCAAGCTCACCGGCGGCGACACCATGAATTACTGGATTAGCGATTTTCGCGGCGAGCTGCTCGAAACCATCAAACAGTGGGACTTCCTGCTCATCAACGACGGCGAAGCGCGCCAGCTTTCGGGCGAGTATAACCTGCGTTCCGCCGCCGCCAAAGTGCAGGCCATGGGGCCGGGGACGCTGGTCATCAAACGCGGTGAATACGGCGCCATTCTGTTCCACGGCGGCCGCCATTTTATGGCGCCGGGCTACCTGCTGGAAACCGTTTTCGACCCCACCGGCGCGGGCGATTGCTTCGCCGGCGGCTTCATTGGATATCTTGCGGGGCGCGGCCTGGACCTCTCCGAAAGCAAGCTCGACTTTGCCGAATTGCGCCGCGCCGTGATCTACGGCTCGGTGATGGGCAGCTTCTGCTGCGAGAAATTCGGCGTAGACCGTTTCCGCACACTCACCCGCCAGGAAATCGATGCACGCTACACCGAGTTCCAAGACTGCACCGGCTTTTAGCATCGCCGGCGTCCTGCTCTGCGGGCTGGTGCTCGCCGTGTGGAGCGCCGCCGCGGTCTACCTGTGTTACTCCCGCGGCTGGCTGCTCTACTATGGCGACGCCGAGTGCCACCTGGATATCGCCCGCCGCATGGTGGATTCGCAAACCCCCGGCTACTCCCAGGTGGGCACCGTGTGGCTGCCCCTCACCCATTGGGCCATGCTGCCGTTCGTGCGCCGCGACGATCTGTGGCACACCGGTCTCGCCGGGTCCATTCCTTTCGCCTTCTTCTTCGTGATGGGCGGGTGCTTTCTGTTTTCCGCGGTACGCCGCATCTTTCAATCCACGCCGGCGGCCATTACGGCTACCGCGTTGTGCGCTTTGAACCCCAACCTGCTGTACATTCAAGCCACCCCCATGACGGAGGGGATGTTCTTCGGCTGTCTGGCCGCGCTGCTCTATTTCACCGTGCGATTCCGCGAAACGCAGGCGTGGTGGGCCGTGACGGGCGCGGGGATGGCACTCTGCCTGGGCACGCTCACACGCTACGACGGCTGGTTCCTGATTCCTTTCGTGGGCCTCTATTTTCTGTGGACCGCGCGCCAGCACCGCTTGGCCGTGGCGTTCGTCTTTTGCCTGCTGGCCAGCCTCGGGCCGCTCTTCTGGCTGGTGCACAACTGGGCCGTGAGCGGCGATCCGCTGGATTTCTATCGCGGCCCGTACTCGGCGCGCGCGATTCAGGGCAGCTCCGATTACCCCGGTAAGGGCTATTGGCCGCGCGCGTTTCAGTTTTTCGGATTTACGGTCTACTACTGCGTGGGCCCCGCGCTGGCTGTTATGGGGACGCTCGGAGTGATCGCGGCGCTGGCCAAGCGCGCCTTCTGGCCGCTCCTGCTGCTTCTGCTCCCGGGAGCTTTTTATCTTTCCAGCATTCATTCCGGGGGCACGCCCGTCTGGGTCCCGGTGCTGTACTCCGGCGCTTACTACAACGTGCGCTACGGATTGTCGCTGTTGCCGCTGCTGGCGGTGGCGTCGGCGGCCCTGGTCGCGGCGTTTCCCCGGTGGATGCGGAGCCGGGTGGCCCCGGTGGCCATCATGCTGGCCTCGCTGCCCTGGCTGCTCCATCCGTACCCCGACAACTGGATCGTGTTTCAGGAAGGCAATCACAACTACCAGGGCCACCGTGAGCTGGAACGATCCGTGGAGGACTACCTGCGGCCGCGCTACGTGCGCGGCTCCGGCATCGTGACCTCTTTTGGCGCCACCACCGCTATCTATCGCGAACTGGGTATCCCGCTGCGCGAAACTCTCACCGGCGACAACGGGCCGGTTTGGGGCGCCGCCACCAACGGGCCCAATCAGTTCCCTCATCAGGCATGGGCCGTGACGATCGCCGGCGATTATGCCGACAAGGCCGTCGTCAAAGCCGGCTGTTTTACCCTGGAACAGACTTTCAAAGTGAACGACGCGCCGGAGATCCACATCTACCGGCGCACGGGAGGCGTCAGTGGTTCCGCATAAAAACGTTACGACCGCATTCGATCTGCCGGGCTTCCGCATCCGCAAGAATTTCGGCGTGGTACGGGGAATTGTGGTACGCTCGCGCTCCATCGTGGGCACCATCGGGGCCGGCTTGCAGACCATCGTCGGCGGCAATATTTCGCTCTTCAGCAGCTTGTGCGAGAAGACCCGCCAGGAAGCCTTCGACCTGATGTTGCAGCATGCCGCCGAATTGGGAGCCAACGCCGTGATCGGCGCGCGCTACGATGCCACCGAGATCATGAACGGAGTCACCGAAGTGCTGGCCTACGGCACCGCGGTGGAAGTGGAACCGGCGGGATGAAGATCCGTTTCACCAAAGCCGACGGCGCCAAGAACGATTTTCTGCTCACCTGGCGGGACGATGCTCCCGAGGGCGATCTGCCGTCCATCGCGCGCGCCATTTGCGACCGTCACACCGGTATCGGCGCGGACGGCTGGCTGCTGGTGGCGCCGCCCGCGGATGCCGACGCCGAAGGCTCCATCCAACTCTACAACTCCGACGGCAGCACGGCGGAAATCTCGGGCAATGGCACGCGTTGCGCGGCGGCATTCCTGATCCGGCACGGTTACGCCGCGGGTGTAGTGCGCGTCCGCACCGGCGCCGGCATCAAGACGCTGCGGCTGCTCCAGCGCAGCGGGCTGGCCTTCGAATTCGAGATGAATATGGGCCGTCCCGAGATCGCCGCGGCGCGGTTCGCCCTGCCGCTCTCCACCGGACCGCGCGACGTCACGCTGCTCTGGGTGGGCAACCCGCAATGCGCCGTGCCGGTAGAGGATTTCGATTTCGACTGGCGCAAAATGGGCGCGGAGATCGAGCGGCACCCCCATTTTCCGAATCGCACCAACGTCTCCTTCATCGTCCCGGTGGACCGCCATCGCATCGACGTGCGCTTCTACGAACGGGGCGCGGGCGAGACCATGAGTTCCGGCACCGGTTCGACCGGCGCGGCGGTGGCGGCAGTGGCGCGCGGCATGGTGGAGTCTCCGGTGGACGTGCTGACGCCCGCCGGGTCGATGCATTTGCGGCTGGACGGCAATGTGTACCTGACGGGCCCGGCGGAGATCGTCGCCGAGGGCGAGTTCTATTTCGGGGACAGGCTACATAACCTCGAAATTCCGTTGCGCGCGCCGGCCTGAATTTCGAGGTTTTGTGACGTCTCCCCGAAACAGCGCACACGGGCGTGACGGGACCCATATGGTTTCACAGCTCAGTAAGCGACTCCATTCCGGGCCGGGCCCATCAGGGAGCGACCAGGCAACAATACGTTCAGAACTCCTGATGTCGCCCCGCAATTTCTGCCTGGCGGGAAAATGGGCTGAGCCATTCCTTTCGATGGCGAGAGCTTCGCAGGTGGGGCAGGCGGTGCCGCCTGCCCGCCCGCGCTGAATTAGCCCCGCCGCTCGAATAGGATCGAGCGAAGGCGAGCACCGCCTGCCCCACCTGCGGGGCTCACTGGGATGAGCCCGTTTTCGTGGCGCAGGCACTCCTGCCTGCTGGGTCGAGACAGACTCATCTCGACCCTCTTCGTGAGCGGCATCCACCGTCCCGGAGCGCCGAGAGGAGTCTCGGCGCCGCAGACACTCGTGTCTGCGCCACGTCATGGCTCAGGTCAATTTCCCCAACTATCCGAAATCCCCGGCCGACATCGGGAGTTCTGACGTTAGAGCCCGCGAAACAATAAGCTGACCAAATGTCTCGAACGTGCGCAATCGCTCCCTAACGGGGTGCCCTCTGGGCCCGGCTCTGTCAAATGCGCATGCCGAGCCGCGCGCGGGAGCCAGCGGTTGGGTCTGAAATGCACAGGATATGTTTTCGCGGCTTCTTAGCGTACTTCCGAGCCTCCGTTTGGCTCCGGCTCGCTCACGCGTTGCGTTTCCGAACCACAACGGCGGCTGCAGCCAACATGCCGGCGCAGGCTAAATACACCAGCGACGTGGCGCTCAGACACGCGCTCATTCCGTAACGGCTGGACGCGGCCGCCACCAGCAGCGGAGCGAATCCGCCGCCCAGCCAGCCCAGCGAATTCATCAGGCCGGCGGCGCCCGCGCGCACCTCGACGCGAACTACGTCGTAGAGCGAGGCGAAGATGTTGGCGTCGTAAAGCCCTTTGAAGTAGCCGAAGCACGCCATCGCCGTCACCAACACGGGCACCGATAGCGTTCTGCCGGTGAGGAACAGAAAGGGCACCCCACAAAAAAGTCCGACGGCCTGGGTGAGCGGCCGCGCACCACGCTGGCGCCGGGCGAGCCAATCGGCTGCCACGCCACCGGTCAGCACGCCCAGCACCGAAGCCGTCTGCAAATACGCCGTGGCGTTCCAGCCGGCCATCGAAAGATTCATGTGGAAGGTCCGATACAGGTAGGAAGGCATCCACGTGAGGAACACCATGGCGACAAAATTGGCGCCCATGAAGGCCGCAATCAGGAGCGCCACCGGCAGGATCGCAGTGTGCCGCTTCCCGGGTTCCGGAGAGGCGGCCGTGGGCTCGGCCATGCCGCGGGCCGGCTCGCGCAACAGGCCCCACAGAAGGACGGCGATGGCGATGCCGGCCGCGCCGAACCAGACGAACATCGGCCGCCAGCCGTGGGTTTGCGCGATCCAGCCGGAACAGACACCGCCCCCGATGGTGCCGGCGTAAACACTCGATTGATGCAGCGCCATGGCGCGCGAGCGGGTGGCCGGCGTATGATAGTCGCCGATCAACGACATGGCTGCCGGAAAATAGAACGCTTCTCCCAATCCGCCTAACGCGCGGCACAGGGCCAGTTGCCAGAAGCCGTGGCAGACAGCGGTGGCCGCGGTCGCCAACGACCAGAACAGCAGCGCGCCCAGGATCAACCGCTTGCGCGAGAAGCGGTCTCCCAGCCATCCCGCGGCGGGACCGATGAGCGCGTATACCCACATGAACGAGGCGCCCACGATCCCCAATTGCGGATCGCTGAGGCCCAACTCCGACTTGAGAAGCGGAAAAACCGAGAAGATGGACTGCCGGTCGGCATAGTTGAAAAAGCAGACCAGCCAGAGCATGGCCACCACCAACCACTTGTATTTGGCCGCCATGAAGGTGGGCTCACGGCGTGCCGGCGATCGCGGGCAAGTCGAAAAACTCCGGCATGGTCTCGCGCAGCGAGTTCTCGCGGTCCCAATGATCGAAGGCATCGAGCCTTTCCCGGAGGCTGGTCTGAATGTGGCTGGCCAGTAATGCCATGGCGCGCTCCGCCTGGCCGTCGGCCACGGCTTGCAGAATGGCGCGATGCTGTCGATGGATGGTTTCCAGTTCCGCCGCCCGATGTCCCGTGCGGCGGATGGCGAAGATGCGAATCAAGAGCCTGGTTTCATTCACCACTTTGAGGATTCGGGCATTCCCCGCCATGCGCATCAGCAGGGCGTGAAAGCCCAGGTCGCCGGTCATAAGCCGGTGCATCTGCCTGCCGTTCAGCGCACCGTCGCGGGAGTTTTCCAGTTCGGCTTGGAGCGTCAGGATCTCGTCCGCCAGCCCCTGCAAGCGTTCCAATTCGGACGCCGGAAAGCGCCCCCGAGCGGCCTTGCCCACGGCATACACTTCCAGGGCTTCGCGTAATTCGTAAAGCTCCACGATGTCCTGCCGCGTCAACTGAACCACCGCCGCGCCGCGGTTGGGCGTCTGCTCCAGGAAGCCCTCCGCCACCAATTGGCCGATGGCTTCGCGAATGGGGGTCCGGCTGCTTCCGAGGTCCTTGGCCAGCGTCAGCTCGGAAAGAGCGCTGCCCGCGGGCAGTTCGCCGGCGGCGATTTTTCGCTGAATATGCAGGTAGGCCTTCACCCGCATGGAGTCGGGCGCCGTGCGGCGCCGGCGCTCCCCGGATTTTTTCATAGCAGTAGTATACCTCGGGATTCGGCGATCGAAAATCTGTCGACAACATGAATACAGTTGGCCACGCCACGCCCGCCAACAGCCTCAGCGCGCGCCTCGTTTTCCAGCCGCGCAGCGGTTCCGCGGCGGGTTCAGACAACCGCTAGTTTCCGCACGTTTCCAAACCACTCCCGGAGCTGATTTCCCTGGCTGATCCGCAGTTCCGAAAGCGGCAGATTGAACCGCGCTGCCGCCAGTCCCCGGCTCTCCGCAATCCACTTCAATCCCCACGGCGCGGGCACTGTATCCAGCTTTTCGATGAATGCGCGGAGCGCTTGAACCGCGTCCGCATTGCAGGCGCCGTCCTTCGCAAATAGCGGCAGAATCAACTCCGGCCACTCCGGAGACCACCCCGTCGCACACGTTTTCCTGCAAGGCTTCGGGCAGCACACCGTCGTTCCCCACCAGGCGAACCGCATGGGGCAGGTCGCAAGCCAGCGCCCGCAGCACGTCCAGGAAGCCACTGCTGTCTTTGATGCCCTTGATGGGCGGGCACTCCCGGACCAGATCGCATACCGTCGCCACAGTAAGGCCGGTGGTGAACTGCGGTAAATTGTAGAGCAGAATATCGATGGAAAGACGTTCGGCCACTTCCAGGCAGAATGCCCGCAGATCGTGTTGCTCATAAGGAAAAAAGTGCGGCATGGGCAGCAGCACCGCTCGCGCCCCCGCGGCCATCGCCACGCGGCCTCTCTCCAGGACTCCGCGCAGGTCGGCCGCGCCAATCCCGCACAGGATGGCCGCATCCGCGGGGAGCGAATTCCGGGCGGTTTCCAACATGGATGCCAGGTCGGCGGGGCTGTTCCGGCAGTACTCACCGGTAGCGCCATTCAACGCAAACCCGCGAATTCCCGAATCGGCCAGAAAACGCAGAATCCGCGCCAGGGCAGAGCCGTCCAGGCGGTTTTCTTCGTCTCTGGGGTTGATGACGGCCGCATAGACGCCGCGCAGGCTTTCACTCCGTGCTTGCATGGGTTTCCACAGCAATTGTACACCGATGTATTCATCCTGTCGACAGCAGTCTGCTACAATCTCTACTCGAAAGGACGCTTCCGTGAGTCAACACCTTGGGATCGCCGTTTTGGCCCTGTTCGCCACCGCCGCCGGCGCCGGCGCCGCCGCCCTCCTGCCGGCCGGGCTTCGTACCGAAGCGCAGCTCAATCCGCCGGCCATCGAGACTCCTCAGCCGCGCCTGAGCTGGCTGCTCGGCGCCACCCATGCCGGGGACACCGGAAAAACGCAATCGGCTTATCGGATTCTGGTGGCGTCATCCCCCCTGGTCCTGGCGGAAAACCGCGGCGATCTGTGGGACACCGGCAAGGTCCGCTCCGCGCGCACCATCGAGATCCCTTACTCGGGCAAGCCGCTCGATTCCGGCACGCAATATTTCTGGATGGTTCAAGCATGGGACGAAAAGGACGTCCCCTCCAACTGGAGCGCACCGGCGCATTTCCGTATGGGACTGCTACCGGCGGACTGGAAAGCCCGGTGGATCGCCGCCCAGCCGGATGGAGCCGATCCCGGCCTGCGCATGCCGCTGTTTCGGCGCACGGTTCGCCTGGATGCCCCACCGGCCGCGGCCATCGCCTATGTCTCCGGCGTGGGCCAGTACGAACTGAGCATCAACGGCCGCAAGGTCGGCAACCGCGAGCTCAGCCCGGGCTGGACCAACTTCCGCAAGACCGTGCTCTATAACGCTTACGACGTAACCGCCGCGCTTCACGCCGGAGAGAACGCCATCGGAGTGATGGTCGGCAACGGCTTCTACAACGTCTTCAAAGTACCCAATCGCTACACCAAGCTTGTGGGCACATTCGGACAACCGCAGGTCATCGTCCGGATCCGCGTCACCGCCGCGAAGGGGAAGGCTATGGAGATCGCGACCGATTCCTCGTGGAAGACCCACCCGGGGCCGATCGTGTTTTCGCAGGAATTCGGCGGCGAGGATTACGATGCCCGCCAGGAACCGGCGGGTTGGAACGCGCCCGGTTTCGACGACAGTTCCTGGACCCCGGCGCTTCCCGTCGCCGGTCCCGGCGGCAAGCTCGCGGCTGAACAGAACCCACCCATCGAAGTGGCCCACGTGTATCGCCCGGAAACCATCACCGAGCCGAAACCCGGCGTTCATGTCTACGACCTGGGACAGAATTTCTCCGGCTGGCCGCGGATCACCGTCACCGGCGAACCCGGCGCCACGGTGAAGCTGATCGCGGGGGAGTGTCTGGACGACCGGGGTCTGGTCTCCCAGGCCACTTTTCACGGCCCGCAATGGTTCAGTTACACGCTGGCCGGGCGAGGGGCCGCGGAGATCTGGCACCCGCGCTTCAGCTATCTGGGCTTCCGTTACGTTCAGGTGGAAATCACCGGAAAGGCGACGGTCACGGCGCTGGAGGGCCAGTTCCTCCACGCCGCCGCGCCCGTGACCGGCGAATTCTCCTGCTCCAAGGAGCTTTTCAACCGCATCCATCGCCTGATCGATGCCGCCATTCTCAGCAACATGCAGAGCGTTCTGACGGATTGCCCGCACCGCGAGAAACTCGGCTGGCTGGAGCAGAGCCACCTTTCCGGCTCCGGCATCATGTACAACTACGATGTCGAGACGCTGTACGAGAAAATCGCCAATGACATTGGCGACACGCAAACCGCCGACGGCCTGGCGCCCGACATTGCGCCGGAGTACGTGGTGTTCGAAGGCGGTTTCCGCGATTCCCCCGAGTGGGGCAGCGCGATTGTGCTGGATCCCTGGCTGGCCTACCGCCATTTCGGCGACCAGCGCAACATGGCCCAGCACTATGACCGGATGAAGCGCTATGTCGACTACCTGGGCCGCAAAGCCACCGGCGACATCCTGTCTTTCGGCCTGGGCGATTGGTATGACATCGGACCGAAACCGCCCGGCGTGGCGCAATTGACCGGCCTGGATGTGACCGCCACCGCCACGTATTACCAGGACCTCACTACCCTTGCCCGCATGGCGCGCGTGCTGGGCAAGACCGCCGAAGCCATGGAATTCGACGCCCTTGCCGGCAGCGTGCGCAACGCCTTCCAAAACAAGCTCTACAACGCGCCAACGGGCGACTACGACCGTGGCAGCCAGACCGCCAATGCCATGCCTCTGGCGCTCGGGATGGTGGCGGAAGCGGACCGCGCCAGGGTGTTAAGCCGCCTGGTGGAAGACATCCGCGCCCACCACAATCACACCACTGCCGGCGACATCGGTTTCCATTACGTCGTCCAGGCCCTCAGCGAAGGCGGCCGATCCGACGTAATCTACGACCTGCTGGCAAACCCCGAAGCCCCCAGCTACGCGTCGCAACTCGCGCGCGGCGCCACTTCGCTCACCGAAGCCTGGGACGCCAGCCCGCGCTCTTCGCAGAATCACTTCATGCTGGGCCACGCCGAAGAGTGGTTCTATCGCTATCTGGCCGGCATCGATCTGGACCTCTCGCGTCCGGCGGACGAGCAGATCGTGCTGCGTCCCACTCCCGTAGGCGATGTAGCTTCCGCCGAGGCCAAGGTCCACACCGTCCTGGGCTCCATCGTCAGCCGATGGAAACTGGCGGATGGCCACTTGCAATACGACGTGGAGATTCCGCCTAATACGAAGGCGAAGGTGGTGCTGCCGTCCGGCGTACAGGAAATCGGATCGGGATCGCATCGCTTCGACGTTCCCTATCCGGAACACCGATGAATATAAGGGAGCGCCCTTGGGCGAAGGATACTCTCACACTCTGTCTGGGCGGGGAAAATGGGCTGAGCCATTCCTTTCGATGGCGAGAGCTTTGCAGGTGGGGCAGGCGGTGCTCGCCTGCCCGCCCGCGCTGAATTAGTAGGCCCGCTGCTCGGATAGGATCGAGGGCAGGCGAGCACCGCCTGCCCCACCATTGCGACGTCGCAGAGACACCGGCGCCGAAGAGGTACTGTCGCGAAATCCCCATGCGACCCGGTCCGCGCAGTTCCTCCTGGGTCCACGCACCGATTCGCCGCGAGTAGTCCCCTGAGAGCATTTTCCGGCAACCCGTGCGAAAATAAGGGCCATGCCCGAAGCAGAGATCCTCAGTGCGGCCACGGCCGTCATTCTAGAAGAGAAAATCCGTTCGAAGCGGGCGCGCGTAGGCATCGTCGGGTTGGGCTACGTCGGTCTGCCGCTAGCCGTCGAGTTCGCCAAGGCGGGGTTCACCGTCACCGGAATCGACATCAGCGAAGAGAAGACCCGCCGCGTCAACGCCGGCGATTCCTATGTCGGCGACATCCCCAGTTCCACGCTGGCTCCGCTGGTGGCCGCCGGCAAACTGCGCGCCACCACCGATTTCTCGGCCGTGCTGGAGCTCGACACCGTCAACATCTGCGTGCCCACTCCCCTGCGCAAGACCAAAGACCCCGACATGAGCTACATCGTGGCATCCTGCGAGGCAATCGCGCGCCATTTTCACGCCGGCATGCTGGTGATTCTGGAATCGACTACTTATCCGGGAACCACCGATGAACTGGTGTTGCCCCTGCTGGCGAAAGGCGGCCTGGAGGTCGGCCGCGATTTCTTCCTGTGCTTCTCGCCGGAACGCGTGGACCCCGGCAATCCGAAATACCAGACGGTCAACATTCCCAAAGTGGTGGGCGGCTCCACCGCGGCCTGCACCGCAATGGGAACGTTGTTCTACTCGCAGGCGCTCGAAACCGTGATACCGGTGAGTTCCACGCAGGTGGCCGAGATGGTGAAGCTGCTGGAAAACACCTTCCGGATGATCAATATCGGGCTGGTGAACGAAATGGCCCTGATGTGCGACCGCATCGGCGTCAACGTGTGGGAAGTGATCGATGCCGCCGCCACCAAGCCGTTCGGCTTCATGCCGTTTTATCCGGGGCCCGGGCTGGGCGGCCACTGCATCCCCATCGACCCGTTCTATCTTTCGTGGAAAACCAAGCAGGCCGGCATTGAGGCGCGGTTCATCGAACTGGCCGGATACATCAACGGACAGATGCCGCACTTCGTGGTGGACAAGGTGCAGAACGCGCTCAACGACGCGGGCAAGCCGGTCAAAGGCTCGCGGATTCTGGTGATGGGGGTCTCGTACAAGCGCGATATCGAGGACATGCGCGAATCGCCCGCGCTGGACGTGATGCTGCTGCTCCGGCGGCGCGGCGGCATCGTGTCGTATTGCGACCCGCACGTCCCGGCGTTGAACCTCGACGGTCTGAATCTGAAATCGGTGCCGCTCGAATCGGCCGCCGATGCCGATTGCGTGGTAATTGTCACCGACCACAGAGCTTTCGACTACCCTCTGCTGGTGGAAAAAGCTCCCCTGATCGTGGACTCGCGCAACGCTCTGAAGGGCGTGGTGTCCTCCAAGATCGTCCGCCTATGA
>Ga0182030_10016552_pt1 | contig 14346 bp, 10 predicted proteins | sample 812S3MmetaG_FD_121299 | JGI IMG/M metagenome (GOLD analysis project Ga0182030, IMG submission 121299) | Permafrost microbial communities from Stordalen Mire, Sweden - 812S3M metaG (Illumina Assembly) | ecosystem: Environmental > Terrestrial > Soil > Wetlands > Permafrost | place: Sweden...
AGAGCATACTCGACCCCTTGCATCATCCTTGCGGGCTCGCCCAACAGGCTGGAAACAAATGGGACGAACCTCCGAAGCGAAGCCTGCTCGGCAATTGCGACGATCTTTGCTCCTTTGCGCGTAAGGTGCGCCGCGACCGCGAGCAGCAGCGGGCCGGTTCCAGCCACCACTACGCGTTTGCCGGCAATCGGCAATCCTCCGCGCACCATCGCGTCAAGGCCGCCGACGCCCATCACATTGGGCAGCGTCCAGCCTGGAAAGGGCAGGAAGCGTTCGCGCGCGCCGGTGGCCAGAATGAGCTGATCGTAGCCAAGGTCGCGGCAGCCGCGATTCCCTTCCGCGCGGAGCAGTCCACTGCTCCGAGCATCGACAATGCGCCAACCTTGAAGCCGCACAACAGACGATGCCGCGAGCCTTTCAAGCCAGGTGCGGGCCGCAGTGGGCTGAGCAGCGCCACTGCGCCAAATCTGTCCGCCAGCAGCGGGATTGTCGTCCACCAGCCCCACGCGCTTTCCCGCGGCAGCCGCTGTTACCGCCGCGGCAATGCCGGCCGGTCCCGCGCCCACCACCAGGATGTCCAAGCGCTCGATCATGTCGTGCGCACCTCCATGCCCTCAGCGCAAAGCACCTGGCAGCTCCGTTGATGCTGAGTTTCATCGATGGTGGCTCGGCACTCGAAGCAGATGCCCATGCCACAGAGCGGTCCGCGCGGCTCGCCGGTAACCGAGCGCCGCGTTGGAATGCCCGCAATGAGGATCGCGGATGCGACGGTTGTGCCCTGAGCGACGGTGACAGGAACATTGTTGACCAGCAGATGAACCTGCGCGGGGTCAGGCATGGACCACGCTCCTCTCAAATCGCGCAGGCAGATAGGGCGCGATAGGAATCGCCGTTGCCGCGCCTTCGAGATGATCCACAAGCATGCTCGCAGTTCCCAGCGATGTGGTGATACCCAGCCCTTCATGGCCCGTGGCCAGAAACAGCGAATCGTCTTCCGGCCAGGCGCCAATGAGAGGCAGCTTGTCCGGCGTAGCTGCGCGAAACCCGGTCCAGATGCGAATCGCAGACAGTTCACCGATCTTCGGCAGATACCATTGAGCGCGCTCCGTCATCGCGGCCACAATCTGTGGATTTACAGCCGTATCTTCCGCACCGTATTGCCGCGAAGATCCAATCAAAAGCTGGCCCGTTCTGCGCGGCTGCACGTTGAATGCGACCGAGTCGGTGGTAGACGAATGCGCGCTCTTCAGGTATCCGAGCTCCACGAGTTGGTGCCGCACGAATCCCACGTACCGATCTGTGATGACGAGATGCCCTTTGCGCTTCTTGATCGGGAGTTCCGCGACCAACTCGCAAGCATCCGCACCGCTCGCGATGACGATGCGTGTTGAGTTCAGATGGGTGCCGTCATCGAATCGAACTTCGCCGGCCCGCGCGGAATGGACCTTCCGCCGGTAGAGTTGCGCGCCAAGGCGCTGCGCTGCCCCCATCAGAAATCCGGCCGCGCACGGGGGATACAAGACAGCATCAGAAGGAACCAGTAGAGCGCCTGCGAGCGACTTGCGCAGTTGCGGTTCGGCATTCGCCAGCGCGGGCCCATCAAGGACTTCAGCCGCAACGCCTGCAGACGCGTACACCTCCCTCTTGCGATGAACCTCCTGCATCTCTTCGTCGTCGGCAGCCACCCACAATGTGCCGCAGGCTTCATATTCCACATCGGCCGGGAGAGACTTCGATAATTCCTGCCATAGTGTCTGCGAATAATGTGTCAGGGCCAGTTGCGCGGGTGAGTCGTCCATCACCACAATGTGCCCCATTCCTGCCGCTGTGGCTCCGCCTCCGATTCCGTTGGCTTCCACCACCGCCGTCCGCATGCCACGCTGGGCGCACTCGCGAGCACAGGCGGCGCCCACAATGCCCGCACCCACAATCACCACGTCCCAGCTTGCGCTCATGCGCGTATACCTGCGGAAAACGGATCGCCGGGACTCACGATGAGCCGGCTCTCGGCGGTGATGAACGCGGCGCCGGTAATGCTGGGAATCAGCTTGCCATCGCGCAGTTCATACGACCCTTCGAAAACAGTGCCCAAAATGCCGGCCTGCCGCCAAACCTGGCCCGGAGCAAGTTTGCCGTCCGCCGCCAGGCAAGCCAGTTTCGCGCTGGTCCCGGTTCCGCAGGGCGAGCGGTCATAGGCCTTGCCAGGGCACAGGACAAAGTTTCGGCTGTCTGCGCCCGAAGCGTGTGCTGGTTCTGAGATTTCAATGTGATCCACCTCCGCACTATTCGCTCCTGTCACTCCGCTCATGCGCAGAGCATTGCGAACCGCCCAGCTGAACTCGGTGAGGCGCTCCGCGTTTTCAAGATCGATTGAAAGGGGAGAATCTTCAATCAGAAAAAACCAGTTTCCTCCCCAGGCAATGTCGCCGGTCGCGGCTCCAAAACCGGGGACGTCCACCGTGACGTTGGCCCTGTGGCGGTAACTTGCAACATTCTCAACGGTGACGGTGCCGTTCTGATGGAGAGTCGCGCGGACCGTACCTACCGGCGTTTCAATACGACAGTCCCCCGATGCAATGCGGCCCAGGTGAGCAAGCGTCGCCACCACGCCGATGGTGCCGTGTCCGCACATGCCAAGGTATCCCACGTTATTGAAATAGATGACCCCGGTGACGCAGTTCTTGTCCACGGGTTCGCACAGGAGCGCGCCTACCAGCACGTCCGATCCGCGGGGTTCGTTTACCACTGCCGACCGGAATTCGTCGTGCTCAGCGGCAAATCGTTGCAACCGATTGGGCAGCGCATCGAGGCCCAGATCGGGTCCGCCGGCAATTACCACGCGGGTTGGTTCGCCGGCGGTGTGAGAGTCGACAACCTGGATCGATGAAGGGCGCGCGTCATTCCCGAACATGGGATGAATTCTAGCTGAAATGCCTGCATGGAGTTTCGTCGCTGCGGGGCAAACGGTTCCATAAGGCATTCGGGCGCGATAAACTGGCGCAGTCACCGCAAGAGGTTAAATTGATGAACTCCATCCGTCCTATTCACCTTGCCGTCGCGCTGGCCATTGCCTTGGCCCCACTTCGGACATATGCTCTCGGGGAACCGCGGTACGTTTCGAATCATTCTGCCGCGGGCGCAGTGGCACTGGCGGAAGGCGGCCATGCAATCCCTCTGTTGGTCAGCGATAAGGACTGGCCGGGTGTTGTCCGCGCTGCCGGCGATCTCAGCGCAGACATCGAGCGCGTCACGGGAGTTCGACCTGGCTTGGTACATTCCGCCGCGGAACTGCACAACGTGGATGCTGTGGTGATTGGCACCATTGGCACGAGCGCTCCGATTGACGATCTCATCCGCCGCGGCAAACTCGATGTTAGCGGCGTCGCGGGCCAGTGGGAATCGGCCGTGTCCACGATCATCGAGCATCCCATGCCCGGAGTTACCCGCGCCTTGGTGATCGCCGGCAGCGACAAGCGGGGCACCATCTTCGCCATTTACGATCTCTCGGAACAAATCGGCGTTTCGCCATGGTATTGGTGGGCGGATGTGCGCGTTCCTCATCAGGATGCCCTCTATGTCGAGTCCGGACGGCACGTTCAGCCAGTTACTGCAGTTAAATACCGCGGTATCTTCCTTAATGACGAAGCGCCCGCACTTACGGGCTGGGTGAATGAGAAGTTCGGCGGCTATAACTCGAAGTTTTACGTGCATGTGTTCGAGTTACTGCTCCGGCTCAAGGCCAACTATCTTTGGCCGGCGATGTGGAACAGCTCATTCGCTGCGGATGACTCGCTAAACGCCACGCTTGCGGACGAGTACGGCATTGTGATGGGCACTTCCCACGAAGAACCGATGATGCGCGCCGAGAAGGAGTGGAAGCGCGCGGACGGCCCGTGGAACTATGGGGAGAATCAGGATCGGATTGATGCTTTCTGGCGCGCTGGCATGGAACGCGACAAGAATTACGAGCAGATTGTCACGCTGGGCATGCGCGGAGTGAACGACACACCCATGTCGGCTTCTGCAAATGCTGAGCTGCTGGAGAAGATCGTTGCCAACCAGCGCCAGATTCTGAAGGCGACGGTCAATCCCGACTTGGAAAAGGTTCCACAGGTCTGGACGCTCTACAAGGAAGTCCAGGGTTACTACGACAACGGCATGCGCGTGCCCGACGATGTTACTCTCTTGTGGTCCGACGATAACTGGGGAAATATTCGGCGGTTGCCAACTGCGGAAGAGCGCAAGCGCTCCGGCGGCGCGGGTATCTATTACCACTTTGACTATGTCGGCGATCCACGCTCGTATAAGTGGCTAAATACGAACTATATCCCCAAAGTGTGGGAGCAGATGAACCTGGCACTCAATTACGGTGCAGACCGCATTTGGGTGGTGAATGTTGGCGATCTGAAGCCCATGGAGTTTCCTATCGAGTTTTTCCTTACCATGGCGCGCACGCCCGGGCGCTTCGACCAGGATCATTTGGACGAGTACACGCAGCTTTGGGCGACTCGCGAATTCGGACCGGAACACGCTGCGGAGATTGCAACAGCCGTTGAGGACTACACCCGCTACAATGGCCGTCGCAAGCCTGAGCTGATTGATTCATCCACATTCAGTCTTACCAGCTATCGCGAGGCGGATCGCGTGGAACAGGAATGGCGTTCGCTGGCGGAGAAGGTTGATAAGCTCGCCGGCGAACTTCCGCAGGATGAGCGTGCATCTTACTTTGAACTTGTGCAGTATCCCGTGGACGCGTGCGCCAATCTCACTGAGCTGTACATTGCCGCAGCTCGGAATGCGCTATTCGCGCGTGAGGGACGGGTCAGCGCGAATGACTATGCAGCCCAGGCGCGCACACTGTTTGCGAAAGATGCTGAGCTCAGCGACCAATACAATCGCAAGCTGCTGGATGGCAAATGGAATCACATGATGGACCAGACGCACATCGGCTACACGTTCTGGAACGAGCCGCCGCTGAATACATTGCCCGCGGTAACTGAAGTACAACCGGCAGGCAATGGAAGTCTCGGGTTTGCGGTTGAGGGCAGTGCAGGTTTCCGTCCGTCGCTTGGCCAGTTTGATTCGGTTGCGCAACAAACACGCGCCATAGCTCTATTCAATCGCGGCCTTGCGCCCGTCAGCTTCCAGGTCACTGCGAGCGATCCATGGATTGTCGTCAGCCAAAGGTCGGGCACAGTGGGCAAAGAAGATCTCGCACTTCAAGTGTCGGTGGATTGGAGCAAAGCGCCACCCGAATCCGGGCACGGCAGTATCACCATCACGCAGAACAGCGCGCCGCCGTTTGTGGTGCCTTTGCAAACCCTGCAGCTGCCAGGCATCACGCGCGAGAATGCTGAAGGATTTGTGGAGAGCGACGGCTATATTTCAATCGATGCTTCGGACACCACCGTTCGCACTGCGGACTCGGCAACACACTGGCAGGAGTTGCCCGGCTTCGGGGAAACACGATCCGCCATGACGATCTTCCCCGTTACAGCAAGCAGCAACATGCAAAGCCAGGCTGGCCTGCAATACCGCATGTATCTCTATGACACGGGCGGCTTCACGATGCAGGCGATCCTTGCTCCGACCCTGAACTTTGTGCCCGGACGCGGTTTGCGCTTCGCGGTTTCCGTCGACGACGGTCCCCGCACAGTCGTCGATTCGCAGGAACATAATGCCCAGGCCGATTGGCAGCAAGCAGTCAGCGACGGAGTTAAGAAAGTCTCGATTCCCTTGTCGATTTCCGATAAGGGATACCACACACTGAAAATCTGGATGGTCGATCCCGGCGTGGTGATCGAGCGGATCGTGCTCGATCACGGACCTCTTCTTCCGAGTTATTTAGGCCCCCCGGAAAGCTTCCACCGCACGTCTTCGCCTGCAGATTCATCACCTGTTGAATCCAAAACTGGACAATAGAACGTAACTTGCAATTGAGGACTCGCTGCCATGTTGAAACCAGTTGTTCGATTGAGCATTCAAAGTTGGTTACGCGTTGGGTTCGGCGGTCTGTTGGCAGCATGCGGAATGGCTGGATTGCTGGCCGTGAATGCGTTTGCCGAGACGAAGACTGTGGCGCAAGTTGCGGCTGTCGATGTTGTCATGCTGAGCGATCTGCACCTTGATCCTTTCCACGATCCGGCGAAGGTGACGCAATTGGTGAAGGCGCCAGTGGAGGAATGGGCGGCGATTCTTCGCTCTCCGGATTCGGCCACGCAGGAGGCGGACTTTGCCGCTGTGCAGAAGGCATGCAAAGCGAAGCAACTTACAGACGCGCCCTACGCGCTGCTGGCAAGCAGCCTGAAAGCGGCGAAGGCGCAGGCAGGCAATGCGCGATTTGTCACCGTCAGCGGCGATTTGCTGGTGCACGATCTCGATTGCCGCTATCGCGCAGCATTGAAGCTTCCCAAGTCGACCACCGACGACGAGTCTTTATCAGCTGCATTTGCTGCAAAGACGACCGTGTTTGTGATGAAGCAGGTTGAGCAAGTGTTTGCCGGGATTCCCGTTTACCTCGCACTCGGCAACAACGATTCCCGATGCAATCACAACCGCATGGATGTACAGGACGCCTACTTGAAGGCCACCGCGGAAGCAACCATCGACGGGCTCATAGGGGTGAGTGGGGCGGAACGAAAACTGGCACTCACGACTTATGAATCTGGCGGTTACTACGCCGTCAACATGGCCGCTCCCATGCGGAACACGCGCCTGGTTGTGCTGGACGATATTTATATGATGTCGAAATTCGCCAATTGTGAAGCGGATGAATCGGATCAGAAAGGCGCGCAGGAGCAACTGGCCTGGTTGACCGCCGAATTGGACAATGCGCGGCAAAAGAGCGAACGAGTCTGGGTGCTTGGCCACGTACCGCCAACCGTAAATCCGAGAGGGACGCTTGCTAATGCTGCCGGGTTGTGTGCAGGTGGAGAGGTGGATGGCTATCTGTCTTCTGACGCACTTGCGAACGCATTAGTCGGCCACGCCGATGTGGTGAAGCTTGCGCTGTTTGGACACACGCACATGGATGAGCTGCATCTGCTGGGAAGCGGGGACGCGGGCGTTCCTTTGAAGGTGGTGGCTTCCATCTCGCCAGTGAGTGGGAACATTCCGTCGTTTACGGTGGGCAAAGTGTCTCCGGCTTCGGCAATGCTGATGGACTACACGGTGTTTGAAGCTTCGAACACAACGGGCGTGGATACGACTTGGCCTAAAGAGTACGACTTCAAAGAAACTTATGGAGAAGCTGCCTTCTCCGCTAAAACCGTTGCCGACTTGATTGGACGACTGCGCGCAGACACTTCGGGGACTGGCACGGAAAGTCTCGCGTACCAGACCCATTTCTTCAAGGGACACTCTCCCATTCCACTGGGGCCGCTGTGGGAGGGCTATGTGTGCAGCCTGGACCACGGAACCGCAGAGGGATTCAGGACCTGCGTTTGCGGCGCCAAGTAACTTCCTGCAGCGCCAGCCCCCGATAGAGCAACCCGGCTTCAGGCGCGCCTGGGCGCGTGTTGCAGTGCGCTTAGAACAGCATCGTAAGCAGGCTTTGGCCGCAGCGCCGCATCATAAAGCAGCGGCCGCTGCGGCAAACCATCGGGCCGCACGAATTGCGGAAAATACACATTGTGATTCAGCCAGCAGAACGGGTCGCACAGGCCCCAGGTGACGAGTGCAACCACGAACTGCTCATCGAGCGCCACCCCAAGGAACCGTGAGTAAACGTCTGCGACCGCGCGATCCCGTTCCGTCTCTGCAGCCGGTGCGCCGCGATCGTCCACATCGAGTTCGGTGATTGCGATTTTCAACCCGCGCTGCGATAGATCGTGCAGAAAGCTGCGATATTTCTTTTCGCGAAAGTCCCCCATACGGGCGAGTTTGAGATGGGATTGCAGGCCCACGCCATCGATAGGGACCTTTGCTTTTTGCAGTCGATCCAACAGGTGGAACAGTGCGACGCGGCGAGCCTCCTGGTCCGGCGTATCGAGTTCCAGGTCGTACTCGTTATAGAGCAAAAGCGCCCCAGGATCGGCAACCCGCGCTTCGCGAAAAGCCGCTTCAAAGAACTCAGGACCGAGGGCGCGCGGAAGCGGGCTATCAACCCGCAGCCCATCCGGTGCATGGTCCTGGGGGTGGATCGCTTCGTTGACCACATTCCATGAAAAGCACTTGCCGCGATAGAACCCGGCCAGACGCTGGATGTGCGCCGCAGTCGCCTCCTGCGCCTTCTCCCTCGGCAGCGATTCGAGCCATGCCGGGGTATGCTCGTGCCATAGCAAATGAGCTCCGGTGAGCTTGAGGCCACCGGCAAGGGCAACCGCCACATTTGGGTCGCGCTCGTCGTCCTCATGCGCGATATCCGGGGCAATGCCCTGCCAGGAAAGGATGCCCGCGTAGAGAGCACACTGACTGAGAAACAGCGTCTTATACGCTTCCGCCTGCTTGCGGAACTGCTCGTCGCTGCAGGAGCCGTAAACGATGCATTTGGCGGCGGCGGCCATCCGCAAGGTTGGGGGCGCCGCATCAAGGGAGATCAGACCAAATCCCTGGCGAGTGGCGATGGCAGACAATGCGACCCCGCTCACCGTATGAAGATATTCTCTGCGCGTGATGCTCATGCATAGAGTGTAAGGTCTCCCTGCGGAAGAAGGCGCCGGCAGGCGCAGCCGGCGTCGTCAAAGCAAGATGACATGCCGATGGATCGCAAGTAATATTCAGGCATGCGTTTCACTTCGACTTTGCCTTCCGCTATCGTCCTCGCTGCGCTCACACTCTCCTGTTTCGCCCAGACTAAAGACGCGGGCAATGACGCCGGCAAGGTCGCTGCCAAATCCGCATGGCTCACCCTGACTCCTGACCAGAAGAAACAGGTGATGCAGTTTGCCGAGCCTTACAAGGACTACATGCGCCACGCCAAGTCGGCCGCGCTCTCTGCCGCCGAGTTGATACGTCTTGCCCACGCAGCGGGTTTTGCGGACTTCACCTCGCCCTCGCAGGTCAAGCCCGGTGCGCGTCTGATCCTCAACAATCGCGGCCGCGCAGTGCTCTTTGCTGTCATCGGCAACAATCCAATCGAGTCCGGCTCACGCATGGTTGCCGCTCATCAGGATTCGCCGCACATCAACCTCAAGGCTCGACCCGTAGTCAACGCGCCCGGCTCCGTAGCCCTGCTCAAGACAATTCCCTACGGCGGCATCAAACGCTACCAGTGGGCCAACCTGCCCATGGCGCTGGTAGGCCGCATCGACACGGTGGATGGACGAGCAATCGACGTCAACATCGGCTTCGCGCCCGGCGATCCTGTCTTCGTGATTCCAGATGCGGCGCCTCATTCCGACCGACTTTTGCGCACGCGCACCTACACCGAGGTCTTCTCCGGCGAAGAGATGAACCCGGTCATCGGCAGCATTCCAGGCCCGGACTCGTCCGTCGCGGAGCAGGTGATGGCCACACTCCGCGAGCGATATAAGATTCGCGAAGAGGATCTCGTCGCCGCGGAGTTGGAGCTTGTTCCCGCCACGCAGCCAGCGGACGTCGGCATAGATGGTGGCCTAGTCGGTTCCTGGGGCCAGGACGACAAGCTCTCCGCCTATTCCGCCACGCGTTCCCTCTTCGATCTGAAGGGGACGCCGCGAGAGACAGCCATGGCTTACATTACAAATTTTGAAGAAGTTGGTTCCGTCAATGACACGGGCGCAGGCTCGGAGTTCCTTGATTCGGCCTTCACTGCGCTCATCGACGCGCAGGCCAAACCCGCAACTGCTCTGGATGTCCGCAACGCGCTGGCCCACGCTGAAGTGCTTTCGGCCGACACCAACGACGGCGTCAATCCCATCTTCCCGATGAACTCTGAGAACTCGAACTCCGCCATCGTCGGCTATGGAGTCGCCATCAAAATGTACGGCGCCGGGTTCGATCCCAACTCGGAATTCACCGCCCGTGTCCTGCATATTCTCGACAACAATCACATTGCCTGGCAGACACAGACGCCCAGGGTCGATGTGGGCGGCGGCGGCACGATCGGTGGATTCCTCTCCATGCGCAACATGGAAGTTCTCGACGTTGGCATTCCGTTGTTATCGATGCACTCAACCTACGAGATGTCTTCCAAGGTCGATCTGTGGTCTTACTACCGCTTCATGATGGCGTTTTATTCAACCGAGTAGTGCGGCGGTTGCGCAGCCACCATTGGCGGCAAGGGGGTGTGTTGCGACCCGACTGAAGTCATGCCCTGTTACAGAGCTCACCTCGATGCAGTCTTTGCGGCAGTCCGAGAGGTTCGCTTGCCATGGAAGTTGAAAAGTGATCGCATTGTCCTCAATGCCTAGACTACTTTGTCTTCGCAACATGCGTCTGGCTCGCCGGCGCCTTCTGCGGTGCAGCCCATGCCTGGTAGCTGTTGACCAGGAATTGCCCGCCCAGAAACAGTAGCCAGACCCAGAGTGCAAAGCGCAACTGCCTGCGCGGAACACGCGTGCTGATAATAGTACCCACTATGGCGCCGCCCACGCCGCCTTCAATGAGATGAATCAGCAAATCCATATTCTCAGTGTGCGAGAACCAATGCGCGCCGCTGCCGATGAGCGAGATGATGAACCCAAATGCGATGTCGGTTCCCACTACCTGAGCAGGCAGAAGAGGCGTGAGGCTCAGTAGGGCAGCAGACCCCAGAGCGCCCGCACCAGCAGACGAGAATCCAACCTCCGCGCCCACCGGCAACATGAGCCATGTCAACAGGGGGCTGCGGTCTCTTTGATTCGCATCCTGCTTCAACGGCCGGAAGAACACATAAATCTGCCAACTCGCCGTTGTCACCAAAATCGCTCCCAGCAGCGCATTCAGCAGGGTCTGCGGGCCAAACGTCACCAGATGCTTCAGGAACAGCGACCCCGCGATCACACCCGGTACTCCGCCGGCAAGCATGTATGCGAGGGTTCGCCATGCTACATTGCGGCGGGCAATCTGCGCCGGAACCAGAATGAGTTTGACGGCTGTCGCGAACATCAGGCCAATGCCGACGGCCACAGGCGCTGGCACTCCAAGAAACAGAATCAATACCGGCACAGTGACCGTGCCAGCGCCAACCCCTGTCAACGCGATGAATAGAGCAATGAAAAATCCAATCAGATACTGCATGGTTTCCTCAACTTCCTTGCACCGCTCCTAATTCGCCGGCGCTGCTTCAATGTGAATACCGCACTCGACCTTGCGACCGGCCCAGCGGCCCGACCGCGGATCATTGGGATCCAGTGGAAGCGAGGTACATGGCTCGCAGCCGATCGATGAGTATCCGCGCGCATACAGCGGAAGCAACGGAATTGAGAGTTCTTCGCAGGCATACCAAACTTCCTGTGTCGTCCACTCGGCAAGCGGCGCAAGCTTAAGAACCTGGCGCCCTCCGGGAAGCGTGAACAGCGCGGATTCCTCAAGCGCGGCGCGGCTTTTTGCCTGCTCCCGGCGCAACCCGGTAAGCCATACCCGATACTCAGCTACAGCCTTGAAGAGCGGTTCCACCTTGCGCAGCTTGCAGCACTGATCCGGCGCCGATTGATAGAGCAATCCATGCTCGGCTTCCTGCTCGGGAACTGTCTTTTCCGGCAGCAGATTAATCAGGTTCAAGTTCCACTCTTGCGCGATGCGATCGCGATACGCATAGGTCTCCTGAAAGTGGTAACCGGTATCGAGAAAAAGAATCGGGAGGTTCGCATCCAGTTCCAGCGCCAGCTTGGTCAGCAGCACGTCTTCAGCCTGAAAGCTGCACGTGAGGCAAACATCTCCGCTGCCGGTTACCTCGCCTGCAAGGGCAGCCCGCACGTCATTCAATCTGGCAGTCACTCGCGATGCAATCTCAGCAATGCTCATCGAAACCTTTCCTCTCACGTTCTAGATTTCCCAATCAAGATTCTCTGAAGCCTTCACGATTCCTGCGCGGGTGAGCAACTTATGCACGGCCTGGATGGCTTGCTCCGGCTGGTCGACGGGCACGGAAATCTGATGGGCCTCAGCGCGCACTGTCAGTTTGTCGCTGTTGTTCGCGGCCGCAATAAGGGCAAGAAAGCCAGACTGAATCTTCAGCTGGACAATGCTTTCGAGCAGCGCGGGGCGGTCCCGGAGAAGCTGATCACGCGTGTCAATGCGCGATGTGATCATTCCCTGCTGGAACAGCGATCGCTCGACCTTGTCGATCAACGATTCAGGTCCGCTGAACTCAAGCAGTGCACCGCGATGGCCCCACCGTGCCGCTCGCTCGTCGGCAGTTACCGGACCGTTTACCTTCCCCGCAACAGCCGGCGCTGAGCGCCTGCCGCCATCCTCGTTTATGGCTGTGACCATGCCTGCGGCCACGGTAGCGTTGGTCTGCGGGTCCATCAAAATGAAGGCGCCGGTTGAGCGGTTCTTTCCATAGAGGTCGACTGCAATAGGCCGCAGAAGCTGCACCGTAACCACGCCAATACCGTTCATCTCCAGCGTCTGCGCCTGTTCATGCGCCAGGGTGCCGATGTCGGTGCGATGTTCGATGGACGTCACAATGGCGCGCGCTGTTTGACTCGTATGCTTCAGGAGATAGCGATGGTTCGGCTCGAGCGGACGCTGATCCATCCACACCAGCGCGGCCTTCAGGGTCCTGGTCACGGCCGCTGGCTTTTGCGATGAGCCAATCAGATCGCCTCGGCTGATATCGAGTTCCCGATCAAGCACCAGCGTTACGGACAAGGGCGCAGTCGCTTCCGCAAGATCGCCATCCCAGGTCACAATGCGCTCCACCGCGGCGCTTCTGCCCGAAGGCAGCACAGTGATCTCGTCGCCTGGACGAATCGTGCCTGAAGCAATTTGCCCGGCGAATCCACGAAATGCAGCATCCGGACGAACCACGCGCTGCACCGGAAATCGAAACGGCTGGTCACGCGTGTCTACCGACGACGGCAAGCTCTCAAGCAAACCCAACAGCGAAGGCCCCTGATACCAAGGCATGGCCTTTGAAACGTGAACGATGTTGTCGCCCTTGAGCGCGCTGACCGGGACAAAAATCGCATCTACGGGATTGCCGGTGTCCGCCGCAATCTGGTCGAGAACCGTGCTGAAGTCTCGTTCGATGGCGCGAAACACATTCTCGTTGTAATCAACCAAGTCCATCTTGTTGACGGCCACCAACACATGCCGCACCCGCAGCAGCGATGCGATGTACGCATGGCGCCGCGACTGGATCAGTACGCCCTTGGCGGCGTCGATCAGCACCACCGCCGCATCCGCTGTCGATGCGCCGGTGGCCATGTTGCGCGTGTACTGCTCGTGACCCGGCGTATCCGCGATGATGAACTTGCGACGCGCCGTGGAGAAGTAGCGGTAGGCCACATCGATTGTGATCCCCTGCTCGCGTTCCGCCCGCAACCCGTCCGTCAGCAGCGCAAAATCAATTTGGCCGGGGGCGGTGGTTCCCTTCCCTTCGATCGATCGCACCTGGTCTTCGTACACGCTCTGGGTGTCGTAGAGAAGCCGGCCAATCAGGGTGGACTTACCGTCATCCACACTGCCCGCCGTGGAAAAGCGCAGCAGGTCCTTCCCGCGCTCCTGGCGTAGAAACTCTTCAATCGAAAACCCTGGAACCGTGAGAGCTCCCATCTAGAAGTAGCCCTCCCGCTTCTTGATTTCCATTGAGCCGTCCTGGTCGTGATCGATGACGCGATTGGCCCGCTCTGAGGAACGAAATGAAATCAGCTCCGCAATAATTTCAGGAATCGTCTCCGCGTCAGAAGGAATAGCGCCAGTGCATGGGCTGCATCCAAGCGAGCGCAGCCGGGACTTGACCATCTGGGGCTTTTCTCCCGGCAGGATGACAAACGCTTGTTCAGTGGGAATCAGTGCGTCGCCACGCACCACCATGGGCCGCTCCTTGGCAAAGTACAAATCCACAATCGGTATTTTCTCTTCGTGGATGTATTGCCACACATCGATCTCTGTCCAGTTCGACAGCGGAAAGACGCGTATGCTTTCGCCCGGATGAATGCGCGCGTTATACAGATTCCAAAGCTCGGGTCGCTGGTTCTTCGGGTCCCACTGCCCCGCACCGTCGCGGAACGAATAAATCCGCTCCTTGGCCCGCGACTTCTCTTCATCGCGGCGCGCTCCGCCGAATGCCGCGTTGAAGTTGTAATGCTTCAGCGCATCCAGCAGGGCCTGCGTCTTCAGCAGGCCGCAGCAGCGCTTGGTATCGAGAGCGACCGGGTTGGTTCCCGCGGCAATCGCGTCCTCATTGCGCCACACCAGCAACGTGGCCCCCACCTCGCGCGCCATGGAATCGCGAAACGTCAGCATCTCCTCAAACTTGAATCCAGTGTCGATATG
>Ga0182030_10016553_pt1 | contig 14346 bp, 11 predicted proteins | sample 812S3MmetaG_FD_121299 | JGI IMG/M metagenome (GOLD analysis project Ga0182030, IMG submission 121299) | Permafrost microbial communities from Stordalen Mire, Sweden - 812S3M metaG (Illumina Assembly) | ecosystem: Environmental > Terrestrial > Soil > Wetlands > Permafrost | place: Sweden...
CGTCGCGCCTCGCGGATAATTTTTTCTGGCTCGGTCGTTATGCCGATCGCGCCGATGCCACGACGCGTTTGTTGCGGAGCGCGCTGCGGCGATTCACGCCTGAACGCGGCGGCGGATCATTGCCACACCTCGCGCCATTGCTCGAAACGCTTGAAAAACAGGGCCAGTTGAAAGGCCACCAAAGCCAGAAGCAGAGCCAGCCGGGGCAAAGCCAGTCCATGTCGCGGCAAAATCCCGAGGCGCTCGAAGCCGGGCTGCTCGCGGCGATTTTCGATCCGCAGCGCGACGGCAGCGTGCGCCAGCTCGTCGGCCATTTGCAGCGCATCGCGATGTTTGTGCGCGACCGCACGTCAAATGATTTGTGGCGCGCTGCGAATCAACTCGGCGATCTGCTTGCCAACGCGCCGAAGGAAAAAATTCTGCTCGCCGCCGATGCGCTGGGAATTTTGAACCAGACATTGCTCGGCCTTGCGTCTTTTCACGGGCTGGCGCGCGAAAACATGACCCGCGCGCAGGGCTGGCGGTTCATTGACATCGGCATGAGGATTGAACGCGCGCTGAGCCTGTGCACGTTTCTCGACTGTTCGCTGCGTTCGCCCGAAGCCGACAATCCAAGCGTGCTGGAAGCCGTGCTGGAAGTCGCCGACAGCACGCTGACGTATCGCTCGCGCTACAATCTGCTGCCGAACATCGCGGCGGTTTATGATCTCGTGCTGCTCGACGACACGAACCCGCGCTCGCTGTTTTTTCAGATCAACCAGCTCGCGCAGCATTTCGAGCGGCTGCCGCGCGAAATGGAGTCGGTAACGCCGCAGCAAAAAATTCTGCGCGATTGCAGTTCGCGCCTGCGCACGCTCGACACGCGCGAACTTGCCGTGCGCGCGGGCAACTGGTCGGGCGGAGAAACGGGCAAGCTTGTCGCCGAGACGCTGCGCGATTTGCCGCGTTTGTCCGACGCCATCGCGGTGAGCTATTTTGCGCACTCGGAAATTTCGCGGACGGGCGGAGGCTGCCAGCCATGACCTATAATCTCGTTCATTCCACGATTTACGACTACGCCTCGCCGGTGACGGTTTCGCACCACGCGGCGCGCGTCGAGCCGCGTGTTTTGCCGCAGCAACAGGTGGAAAATTTTTCGCTGAAAATCGGGCCGATGCCGGCGGTCATCAAGCCACGCGTGGATTTTTTCGGCAACCACGTCTGCGGCTTCAGCATTCAGGAAATTCACCGGCACCTCGAAATCACCGCGCGCAGCCGGGTGACGGTGGTGGTCACTACGCCGCCGGCACCGGCGCTGTCACCGGATTGGGCAGGCGTGGTGAAATTATTTTCTGACCCGGTTTCGCCGGAAGTGGTCGAGCCATATCAGTTCATTTTTGATTCGCCGCTGTTGTGCGCGTCGCCGGAACTGGCCGATTATGCGCAGCAAAGTTTTGCGGCCAAAACTCCGCTGCTCGTGGCCGTGGCCGATTTGAACCGCCGGATTTTTTCCGATTTCAAATATGATCCCACGGCCACGACCGTGGCGACGCCGCTCGAAGAAGTTTTGGAAAAGCGTCGCGGCGTGTGCCAGGACTTTGCGCATCTGGCCATCGCGAGTTTGCGTTCGCTCGGTTTGCCGGCGCGCTATGTCAGTGGCTATTTGCGCACGCGGCCGCCGGCCGGCAAGGAGCGGCTCGTCGGCGCGGATGCGAGCCACGCGTGGTTTGCGGTGTTTTGTCCCAGCGTCGGCTGGGTGGATTTTGATCCGACGAACAATGTGCTGCCCGCCGAGGAGCACATCACGCTCGCGTTTGGCCGTGATTATTCGGATGTGAGTCCGGTGAGCGGCGTCATCACCGGCGGCGGCGCGCACGAGGTGAAAGTTTCCGTGGACGTGGCGCCGCTCGAATAAAGGAGGATTGACCAAATCATGAAGTGGGAAATTTTACATCGCACGCGCTACACTTACGCCACGCCGGTGCGCGACAGTTTTAATGATGTGCGGTTGCAGCCGATGCCGATTCCCGAGCAGACGGTGGAATCCTATCTGCTCAAGGTGCTGCCGGCGGCGCGGCTGACGCATTCCAAGGATTTTTATTCGAACTGGATTCAGCATTTCGACATTGTCGAGCCGCACGACCATCTGTCCATCGAGGCGAATTCCCGCGTGGTCACGCGCTGGCCGGCGCCGTTGCCGGATGAACCGCGCTGCTCGTTCGAGCGGATGCGCGAGGCGCCGAACATTGAACGCTGCTTTGATTATTTGCACGAAAGCCGGTTCGTGGAGCTGTCGCCGGAAGCCTGGAAACTCGCGCTCGACGCCACCGTGGGGATTGATGACGCATGGCAGGCGGCACTGGCGTTGATGCGGTTCGTCCACGATTTTCTAAAATATGAATCCTTTTCCACGCACGTTCACACGCACATGAGCGAGGTGCTGCGTGACCGGCGCGGCGTGTGCCAGGATTTTGCGCACTTGATGATTGGCCTGTGTCGCCTGCTGAAAATTCCCGCGCGCTATGTCAGCGGTTATCTCGCCACGGAGACGGCCAGCGCCACGCACGCGTGGATTGAAGTATTCGTTCCCGGCCACGGCTGGCGCGGGCTGGATCCGACGCACAACTGCCAGGTTGGCGAAACGCACGTCAAGATCGGCAACGGCCGCGATTACGGCGACGTGCCGCCCATCAGCGGCAACTACCGCGGCACGCGTGACCGCAAGATGGAAGTGGAAGTCAAAATCACGCCGGTGCTCTGAAGCCAAACTCCGGCGGCAGTCGGTTGGCCGCCGGCTTTTTCTTTTGACCCGCTCGCGCCGGTCTGTTTTCCTGTGGCGTTTCTGGAATGAATTTCGCCGCGCGCATCCTCGCCCATCCCAACACGCTGGTCAGCGTGTGCCTCGCGGTCATCATTTTTCTTTATTTCCGCAACAATCCCATGCGGCATTCGGGCTGGTTCATGGTCCGGCGTTTCATCAACTGGTTTCCGCTGGGCATGACCTATTCGTTTCTTTACATGGGCCGCTACAACCTCGTCGTCTCCAAAAGCTCGCTCGGCAGCCTGATGACGAATGCCGACTTGGGCACCATCTTCGCCGTCGGCACGACCGTTTATGCGTTTTCCTTTTTGATCAACGGCCCGCTGGTGGACAAGATCGGCGGCAAACGCGGCATTCTCATCGCCGCCATCGGTTCGGCCGTCGCCAATGTTTTGCTGGGTGTGCTGACGTATTTCACCGTGCTGGGCCGACTGCACATGAACATGGTCGTCGCTTATTCCACGCTGTATGCGGTGAACATGTATTTTCAAAGCTACGGTGCCGTCAGCATCATCAAGGTCAAAGCCTATTGGTTCCACGTCCGCGAACGCGGCATGTTCGGCGCGATTTTTGGCGCGCTGATTTCCATCGGCGTTTATTTTGCGTTCGACTGGGGACAGAAAATCATCGAGCTGACCAAGGCCGGTTCCACCGGAGGCTGGTTTCATGACGTGCTGCAAACCCTGTTCGCCACCAACGTCCTCGTCAACGGCAAGGCCGTGGACGCCACCTGGTCCGTGTTCTTCATCCCCGCCGCCATCATGATCGTCTGGGTGTTCATTGACTGCTGGCTCATCAAGGATACGCCGGAAGAAGCGAACTTTCCCGCCTTCGACACCGCCGACGCCTCGTCCGGCCAGATGCACATTGAACTCACCGCGCTCGACCTGTTGAAAAAAGTTTTCGCCAGCAAACTCATGCTGCTCATTGCCCTCATCGGGCTGACCAGCGGCATTTTCCGCAACGGCATCCAGAACTGGTATTTCATTTTCGCCGCCGAGGTGAAGCAGCCCGGCGCGGAATTTTACAAGGACCACTGGGGTTTGCTGCTCTGCCTCTTCGGCATCGTCGGCGGATTTTTTGGCGGGTGGGTTTCCGACAATTTATTCCAAAGCCGCCGCGCGCCGCCGGCGGCCATCCTGGCCGCGCTGGTCATCGTGCTGACGCTGTTGATGGCGGCGTATTTATTTTCCGCGCCGCTCTTTCTGGGCTTGTGCTGCGTGCTCGTGGTGATGGCGTCCGTCGGCCTCACCTCGCTGATGTCCGGCACGGCGGCGACGGATTTTGGCGGGCGCAAGGCGACGGCGACCTGTTCCGGCATCGTGGATGGCTGCACGTATCTCGGCAGCGCGATTCAATCTTTTTTCATCGGCCACCTCGTGCCGAGTGAGAAACCGGGTGAAGCCGCTGCTTTCCTGGGTATCGCGCGCGACTGGCACTGGTGGCCGCTCTTCATGGTGCCGTTTGCCATCCTTGGCTTGGGCGTGGCCATCAAAATCTGGCATAAACTACCCGAAGCCACGCGTCGCTATAATGCCGAAAAGACCAAGGCCAGTGCCTGAACGGCGGGATTGGAAAAATTCTTGATCCAGTGACCAGGCCAATGGGGCAAGCTTCAGACCTGGCCAGTTTTATTTTTCCTCCGAAATTTTGGCGGCCGCCATCAGCTCCCAGAATTTCGGATTTTCCTGCAAGGCCTGGTCCTCGCCCATCTTGATGCCGGAGCGGAAGAAAAAATCCTTGAGCGTGTGCCGGCTCATAATGCGATGCACGAGCACGCCCAGCGGATGCCGCTCAAAATAAACGCGGTAATCGCCGAGGCGGAACCTGTGCAGGATGTGGCCGTCGCTTTCGAGCCGGCCAAAATCTTCGAGTTCGCTGCCGATGACGTGCTGGGGCAGGCCGCGAAAATCGCCGAGGATCTGGAGTTGGAGTTCCTTGGGCAGCCGCGCGAGTTCGGCGGCGCTGGTCGGCGTGAAGATGATTTGAAACGTGTTCATCAAAATGACAAGGCGGAATCTAGCCTGCCTGGGCCGCCTCCGCAAGCGGCCAGTCGCGGCCGCCAATTCAATTTGAAGTGCGGTGGAAAAGTTGTTTTACTTCCCGCCGACAAAATTCTTTCATCATGCAAACCAAAGTTCCCACCGCCGCCTTGTTCACCGCCAACCGCCAGCGCCTCGCGCAACTGCTGCCGCCGCGCGCCGTGGCCGTCGTGAACGCCAACGACCTCCTGCCCGTCAACGCCGACGGCTCGTTGCCGATGATCGCCAACTCGGATTTGTTTTATCTCACCGGCGTCGAACAGGAGCAGAGCCTCCTGGTGCTGAACCCGGACGCGGAGGACGAAAAACACCGCGAGATTTTGTTCCTGCGCGAACCGTCGCCGGAAAATGAATTGTGGGAGGGCCACAAGCTCACCCGCGACGAAGCCCGCGCGCTCACCGGCATTCAGAGCATCCACTGGCTGCCGGAATTTCACCGGCTGTTCCACCGCCTCGTCTGCGCGAGCGAACATATTTTTCTCAACAGCAACGAGCACAACCGCGCCGTCGTCGAAGTGGAGACGCGCGACGCGCGGTTCATTGCCGGCCTGCGGCGGCAATATCCGCTGCACGATTTCCGCCGGCTCGCGCCGCTGCTGCACCAGTTGCGCCCGGTAAAATCGCCGGAGGAAATCGCGTTGATCCAAAAGGCGTGCGACGTCACCGCTGCGGCGTTTCAGCGCGTGGCGAAGTTCACCAAGCCCGGCGTGCGCGAAAACGAGGTCGAGGCCGAATACGCGCATGAATTCATCCGCCACGGCTGCCGGTTCGCCTACCCGCCGATTGTCGGCGGCGGCCTCAACGCGTGCTGCCTGCATTACACGGCCAATTCCGCCGTGTGCCGCGCGGGCGAACTGCTGCTGCTCGACGTGGGTGCTGCGTATAAAAATTACAATGCCGACCTCACGCGCACGATTCCCGTGAGCGGGCGCTTCTCGCGCCGGCAGAAAAAAGTCTACAACGCCGTGCTGCGCGTGCTGCGCCACGGCATCGGCAATTTGCAGCCCGGAAAATTGCCGAAGCAATGGCAGAAGGAGGCCGAGCAGTTGATGGAAAAGGAGCTGGTGGACCTCGGCCTGCTGACGCTGCGCGAAATCAAAAAGCAAAATCCCGACCACCCGGCGGTGAAAAAATATTTCATGCACGGCCTCGGCCATTCGCTCGGCCTCGGCGTGCATGACGTCGTTCCGCCCTGCCAGCCGTTCCAGGCCGGCTGGGTGATGACGGTCGAGCCGGGCATTTACATTCCCGAAGAAAAGCTGGCCGTGCGGCTCGAAAACGACGTGCTCATCACGGACAGCGGCAACGTGGATTTGATGGCGCACATTCCCGTCGAGGCCGACGAGATCGAGGCGTTGATGCGGAAAAAATCCTGAGCGGGGCGGAAAAATTATTTCGGCCCGGCGAGATTGCGCGCAAAAAAATCCTCCAGCCGCTTCCAGCCATAAGCGCTGCCGAGCACGCCGTGCCCCATGCCGGGCAGGATGAGCAGCTCGAAATTTTTGTCCGCTTTCACGAGCGCGTTCACGACCTGCATCGTGCTGGCCGGGTCCACGTTTTTATCCAGCTCGCCGGCCAGCAGCAGCAGCTTGCCGCGCAGCTTGGGCGCGTCGGTCACGCAGGAGCTGCGCGCGTAGCTTTCATCCACCGGCCAGCCCATCCACTGCTCGTTCCACCAGATTTTGTCCATGCGATTGTCGTAACAGCCGGAATCCGCCACGGCCGCCGAATAAAAATCGCCGTGGTCCAGCAGCGCCCGCAAAGCATCCTGCCCCCCCGCCGACGTGCCGTAAATGCCCACGCGCGCCAAATCCATCGCCGGATATTTTTTCGCCGCCGTGCGAATCCACCGGATGCGGTCGGGAAAACCGGCGTCGCGCAGGTTTTTCCAGCAGACGTCGTGGAATTTTTTCGAACGGTTCGCCGTGCCCATGCCGTCGAGCTGCACGACAAAATAGCCGAGATCCGCGAGCTTCTGCTGCGGATACGAAGTGCGGAATGATTTCGGCGTGAACGAATCCTGCGGCCCGGCGTAAATGTCCTCGATGACCGGATATTTTTTGTGCGGGTCGAAATTTTTCGGAGTCCAAACCACGCCGTAAATATCCGTCGCGTCGTCACGACCTTTGGCGGCGAACGGTTCGGGCAGTGGCAACTTTCCTTCCACCTCGGCGGTTTCGAGTTTGCAAATCAATTTGCCATTGTCGCAGCGGCGCAATTCCGTGACCGGCGGCGCATCCACACGCGAAAAGGTGTCCACGAGATATTTCCGATCCGGCGAAAATTGCGCGGTGTGCGTGCCGTTGCCATCGGTCAAAACCGTGAGGCCGGTGCCGTCAAAATTCACGCGGCAGAAATGGATGAAATACGGGTCCTGCCCCGGCACAATGCCGCCGGCTTGAAACCAAACCTGACGTTTTTCCCGATCCACAAAATCCACGCCGCGCACGACCCATTCGCCTTTGGTGATTTGATTTTTCACCGCGCCGGTTTTGGCGTCGTAAAGATAAAGCTGATTCCAGCCGTCGCGTTCGGACATCCAGATGATTTCGCCGGTGTCGTCGAGACGCTCGCAGAAAAACTTGCCGGAGTAATCAATAAAGGTGCGGTTCGTCTCGTCCACGATGGGCTTCGCCGCGCCGGTCAACGCGTCCACCGCCACGATGCGCAGTGCCTGATGGCCGCGCTGGTTGAACAGAAAAGTGAACCGCGCCGAATCCGCGTCCCAGCGAAAATCATCCAGACTCCACGGATTCGCGAACAGCGGGTCGCTGACGGGAATTTCTTTTTTCGCTTCCGCGTCAAACAGGTGCGGCTTGCGGATGTCCACGTCGTCGCCGGGCTTCAAATACGAATACGAATCCAGCTTCGGCTGAAGCTGGTCGGCCGGCGACGACTCGATGAGATAAACGCGGCGCTGCCCACCGGGCTTGAGCCGCAGCGCGACGAAATGTTTCGCGTCCGGTGCCCAGAATACGTCCGGCTCCGGATTGTCCGGTTCGCGCGCAAACGTGTCGCGCGGGCCGGCGTCGGTGGTGAGCTGCGTTTCTGTGCCGGCAGCCAGCTCGCGTAGGAATAAATTATCGTGGTGCAAAACCACTTCCCATTTGCCATCGGGCGAACGCGGACCGGCGGCGGGCGGGCGGAAATTTTCAATACGCGCCCGCCGTGAACGCGAGCGTTCGGGCTGCCGGCCGTCAATGATCGCTGTTGCCGGCACGTCTTCCGCCTCAAACACCGCCACGTTTTTCTTGTCGGCGGAAGTCACCAGCCAGACGTGGCCGGCGAAAGTATGCTGCGTGTATTTTTCGCCGGGGCGAATGTTGCCGTAAGGCACACGCGCGCCGCCGGAATCAATCCAGAAAAGATTCACCGTTTCCTTCAGCCGGTTTTCAAAGACCACTTCCGTGTCCACGGCGCTGTCGCGGGACGGATGCGGCGCGCGCAGCACCGGCAGCGATTCGTCGCCCGCGTTGTCGCGCCGGGACGCAGTCTGCCGCGCGCCGGTTTCGGCGTTGATCGTGACGAATTCCGTCTTGCCGCCCGGCAAATCCACGCGATACCAAAACTGATTGGTCGCGCCGTCCGCGCCGGCGAACCAGTGCGGGGAAATTTTGCCTTTGTAAATCGTGGCGGCGGCGGTTCTTTGCGGCGTCAGCGCGACGACGAGAAGGCCGAGCAAAAAAATAATCCGTCCGGGTGAAATTAGTTTTGTGACAATGGCCATAAACGGATGACGACTCTGCCAGCTTCAGCCGCAAATGGAAACCAGTTTGTGCGGCCGGCGGCGGGCGGGCCGGACCAGCAGCACATTCAAGAAGTTGACTTATTCCACGTCAAAGGAAACATTGGACTATTGCTAAATTTGAATTATTAATTCACAAATTGAATATTAAGCTTATTCCAATCTTCGTAGCATTGCTGATTGCTTGCGCTGGCTGTTGTTCCAATAAGAAAGTTCCAATTACCGCGCTTCCGGGAACGCTTCTTCAAAATATACCGATGGATTCAAATTAGGATACTACCAAGAATTTGACTTATTCCACTTCAAAGTGAATATTGCGCCTGTTTTACATCGGAGTTGGCACAAAAAAACTTGAAAACCGGAGGAGCAAAAAATTATGAACGACCACAGCCATGAATCTAAAGGACTGACCCGGCGCGATTTCATCCGCGTAGGTGCCACCGGTGCCACGGGCCTGGCGCTCGCGTCCGGTTTGGGCGCGTTGAAAGTTTCCGGCGCCGAAACCCCCGCCACTTTGCCGCGCCGCCGTTACGGTCGAACCGGTCTGGAAATCAGCGCGCTCGTCGGCGCGGCCGACTGGAACCAGGACGTGATTCCAATGGCCGTCAAGGCCGGCGTGAACTATTGGCACAAGGCGCAGAAATGGAACACGGAAACTTTTCCCGACGCCATCAAGAGCCAGCCGCGCGAATCTTATTTTCTGGAAATCACCGTGGACCGTGTCGGCGGCGACCACAACAAAGGCCACATTGACGAGGAGCAGCATTATCAATTCGTGAAAAATGCGGTGGCGCGTTCCGGCGTCGGCTATTTCGACGTGTTCAAATTTCACTTCGGCTACCATTCCATGGAGGAGGCCAGGACGAATCCCGGCGTGACCCGCGCCTACGACCGGCTGAAAAAAGAGGGCCTCGTCAAGCACCTCGCGATTTCGCAGCACCATTACAACAACATCGGCGGCGACATGGCTTATGATGTTTTAACCTATCTCATTGACCATTCGCCATTCGAGGCGGCGCAATTTTTCTACACCTACGGCGACAAAAAGGAATTGGACGACGTGCTCGCGCTGGCGAAGAAAAATGATTTTGGCACCATCGCCATGAAGACCATGGGCGGCGTGGGCCGCGCGGCCACGGACAAAAAATTTCAGACCCTGCTCGCCGAGCCGAAGTTCAAGGGCAGCACGCCCGCCACCGCCATGGTGAAATGGCTGATGGCCAATCCCAACCTCACCGCCGCTGTCATCGCCACCAGCAACTTCGACATGTTGCAGGAAAACCTCGCCGCCGCCCGCGCCGGCACGATGAGTTCCAACGACCGCCATTCCCTCGATCTGCTTGCCGGCTACAACAAAGGGCTTACCTGTCTGCTTTGCGCCGACTGTGTCACGCACTGCCCGGAACACATTGCCATCGCCGACATCCTGCGCTACGAGCGGTATGCGTTGGATTACCACGACCTGTCCCGCGCCCGCGCCGAATACAAGACGCTCACCAAAGACGGCACCGCCTGCATTGCCTGCGGTGACTGTATGCCCGCCTGTAAGGCCGATATCAACATCCTGGCGAAGCTGAAGGAAGTTCACAATCTGCTGGGATAGTTGAACCGGTTGTGGTGGCTTTTTCCGCACCAAGCTTGGTCAATATTTCTTCCGCAGTTTCATCGGCTTTCAATTCCCGCCATTCGCAATGGCCGTGGCGGCGGAACCACGTCAGTTGCCGCTTGGCAAACTGGCGCGTGCGGATTTTCACCAGTTCGATGGTTTCCCCCAACGACCGTTCGCCGCGCAAATGTTCGACCACCTGCCGGTAGCCGATGGCTTGCATCGCAAATATATTTTCCGCCAGGCCGTGTTTCAAAAGCTGCTCCGTCTCCGCCACCAGCCCGCGCGAAAACATTTCGTCCACACGAACATGGATGCGCCGGTGCAAATCCTCCGCCGGACGCGTGAAACAGAAAATGGCTTTGGACTTTGGACCTTGGACTTTGGACTGATCTGACTTCCATTCCGCCCGCTGTTCGGAAAACTTTTTGCCCGTCAGCCGGATGACTTCGACGGCGCGGATGACGCGGCGCGGATTTTGTTTGTCAATTTTTTCGTAAGCCGCCGGATCGCGTTCGCGCAATTCGTGCAGCAGCGCCGCGAACGGCGTGGCAGTCAGTTCGGCGCGCAATTCGGGATTGGTGGCCGGCGCCTCGCCCAGGCCTTCGAAAAACGCCTTGAAATAGAGTCCGGTGCCTCCGCAAAAAACCGGCGTGCGCTCGTGCGACTGGATTTCCGCCACGGCCGTTTCCGCGAGCCGTATGAATTGCGCCGCGTCGAAGGCTGCGTGCAAATCACAAACATCAATGAGATGATGCGGCACGCGGGCGCGCTCGGCAGGCGCTGGCTTGGCCGTGCCGATGTCCAGCCCGCGATACACCTGCATCGAATCCACGGAAATGATTTCGCCGCCGATTTTTTCCGCGAGCGCCAGGGCGATGGCGGATTTGCCGACGGCTGTGGGTCCGGCGATGAAGATGGGTTGGATGCGGGATGTTTTTTCCATTCTCAATCCTCCAGCCGCTATCCGCGTTTTTCACCCGCCGACCGGCGCGCGAGCCAGAACCAAAGCGCGATGCCCGCGAGCAGGATCGGCGCGCTCAACAATTGCGCCGAGGTGAACCGGTCGGCGTGAATGTGGTCCGCCGGATAGTCGCCCCGGAAAAATTCCACGATGAAGCGGCAAATCGCGTAGCCGACGAGGTAGGCGGCGAAAATCTCGCCGTCGAATTTTTTGCGGCGAAACCACCATGCCAGCGCGAGATACAAAATCAAATTCAGCAGTGCGTCGTAAATTTCCGTGGGATGAACGCCCGCACCGTGCGTTTCGTGGTCGGGCGGAAAATGGATCGCCCACGGCAGGTCGCAGGCATAGCCGTAGCAGCAGCCGTTCAGCAAACAGCCGATGCGCCCGAACATGCTGCCCAGCGCGATGCTCGGCGCGAGGATGTCGGCGATTTTCCAGACGGGCAGTTTTTTCCAGAACAGATAGCCGATGCCCGCCACCATCGCGCCGAGGAGACCGCCGTAAAAAACCAGCCCGCCGTGCTGGATCATGAAAATTTCGGAGATCGGCCCGCTGGCAAATTCCGTTTTCCAGTAAGTCGTCACATACACAAACCGTGCGCCGACGATGCTGCCGAGCATCAGCCACAACGTCACGTCGGCAATGACGTCGCCGGGGACATTGGCGAGCCGCGCGCGGCGCATGGCCGTCCACAGGCCCGCGAAAAAAGCCAGCGCCATCATCACGCCATACCAGCGGACGGGCAGGGAACCGAGATGAAAAGCAATCGGATGCACGGCGGGAAGTTAGAACGGCGCGGCGGAAATGGAAATTTGAAACTGCGCCTTATTTGAAATTCGTCGCCACGTTCGGCCGGGGAAATTTCGACGGCATTGGCGGAATTATATTTGGCGGCACCAAATTGGGCGGCATCGGTGGCCAGATGGGCACTTGCGCCACCAAATCGCGCCAGGTCTGGCGTTCCTGCGGCGTCAGCTTGGACCAGCTCTCGGCGCTCTTCAAAAACTTCGCGCGCTCGGCGGGCGCCATGCCGGCGAATTTCGCGTAATTGCGGATGCAGCGGAAGCGCTGCTCCGGCGGCAACTGCTCGAACGACTTCAAGGTTTTCTCCATCTGGACACGTTCGGCGGCGGACAGCGTGTTGAGCGTCTCTTGTTTCTCCGCCGGCGTGAGTTCAAAAAACTGGTTGAACTGCTCCGCGATTTTCTGCTGCTCCACCGTGCCGGCGGGCTGGTTCGTCATTTCGACATGCGTGAAATAATGCAGCGCCTGGTCGTTGGCCAGAAATTCCTCCTTCAGCGGCGGCGGCAAAACATCCCACTCCTGCAATCGCGATTGGACCAGCCCGTGCAATTCTTCCGGCACCAGCGCCAGCCGTTCGGCGCGCTCCGCCGGCGGCACGCGCAGTAGCGGCGTAAGGTGCCAGCGCAGTTCCGTGGCGCGCAGCCGCAATTCGCGCTCGTCCGGGCCGAGCAACTGATATTCGCGCACCTTGGCGAGAATCCGGACGCGGGCTTCCGGCGGGCGGTTGGTCAGGGCGGCGAAGCGTTCGGCGGGCGTCATGGCGAGCAGTTGCCGGAAAAAACTCACCGGCGATCGCGCCTGCGGAAGCGGTGGCAGCAGGTTGGTCACGCCCGGCGGAAAAATATTTGGGGTTGGCACCGGCGGATTTTGCGCCGACGCCGAAAAAACGACCGACAAGGCCAGGCAGAAAATGGACTGGCGCACTCGGCTCATTGCAACGCGGCGAGCAGTTCGCCGTCCGCGTGGCCGGCCTGGCTCATGCGCTGGATGGCGTCGAGGTTGTCGAGCGCGTCCACGTTGGGCAGCGACGGCGTGCGGGCCACCATCGCGAGGGTTCGCGCCAGCGCGGCGTGTCGTGATTGAGTGTCGTAACGCTGGAGGCTGACGCCGGCAAAAATCAAAACCGCCGCCGCCACCGCCACGCGCGGCCACAGCCGGCGCCAGTTCAAAGCCCAGCCATGAGAACGGACGGCTTGTTTCTCTTCCAGCTCGATGGCATCCAAAACGCGGGCGGTGAAATTGGACGGCACGGGCGCGTCGGGAATTTTTGCCAGCGCCCCGGTCAGGCGTGCTTCCAACTCCAACTCCGGCTGCACCGACAGTCCGGCGCGTTCGGCGTCGGAAAGTTTCCGGCGCCACAGCGATTCGCGCAGATGATTGGGCTGATCTGTCATTGTTCTTGAAATAAAAAACCGGCAGTCGCGCAAAGTTGCAAAAAAGTTTTGGCCGGCGGAATAACATTCTCCATCCGCTGCCGCCAGCCAAAAACTACGCCACCGATGCCAAATTATGAAAAGCCGCTGTCCATCCGCGTCGGATTGTGTTATTTATCCGGCCCAATTTGATGAATTTAACCGCTGAAAAACCTGTCACCGCCCGCGAACGCTTCAATCGCGCCGCGCGCTGCCTGACGGTGGACCGGCCGCCCGTCTGGCTCATGCGTCAGGCCGGCCGCGCGCTGCCGGAATATCGCAAGCTCAAGGAAAAATACACCTTCGTCCAGCTTTGCCAAAACCCCGAACTCGCCGCCGAGGTCACGCTCCAGCCGGTGCGCCGGTTCGGGTTCGACGCCGCAATTTTGTTCAGCGACATCCTGGTGATTCCCGAGGCGATGGGGCAGAAATATCATTTCAAGGAAACTGGCGGTGTGCAGATGGACTTCGCGGTGACGAGCAAAGCGGACATTGAAAAACTTTCCGTCGAACGTGTCGTGGAGCGTTTGGGCTACGTGGACAAGGCGCTGCGAATGTTGCGCAAAGAGCTTGGCGACGAAACGGCGCTGCTCGGTTTCACCGGTTCGCCGTGGACGCTGGCGACGTTCATGATGGAAGGCGCGAGCGTGCCGAAATACAGCCGCGCGCTGCAATTGTTTCGGGAAGATCCAAAAACTTATTACGCGCTCGCCGAAAAACTGACTGCCGCCGTCACCGCGTATCTTAAAATGCAAATTGCGACGGGCATTGACGCGCTGCAAATTTTCGACAGCCACGGCGGCCATCTCGCGGCGACGGAATTTCAGGAAGCTTCCGGTCGCTGGACGGATCAGATCATTACCAATCTCGGCGGCAAGGTCCCGGTCATCAATTTCTCGCTCGGCACGCACGGCAACTGGCCGGATCTGATCGCCAGCGGCGCGAACGTGCTTGGCATTGACTGGCAGAC
>Ga0182030_10016554_pt1 | contig 14345 bp, 15 predicted proteins | sample 812S3MmetaG_FD_121299 | JGI IMG/M metagenome (GOLD analysis project Ga0182030, IMG submission 121299) | Permafrost microbial communities from Stordalen Mire, Sweden - 812S3M metaG (Illumina Assembly) | ecosystem: Environmental > Terrestrial > Soil > Wetlands > Permafrost | place: Sweden...
CACCGGTACCGGTGCGCAGATCAACGGTACGGTGAACTGGAACCAAGGATCTTTAGCGGGTGACTGGACAGTAGCCAGCGGCCAAACCCTCAACGTGCAAAGCAGTTGGTACAAATACGTGAATGGTAGCCTCGCCAACAACGGCACCATCAACGCTACCGATAACCTGTACTTCCAGAACGGCAAAACCCTGACCAACAACGGCACCTACAACATACAAGGTGACTACGGTTTGTACGACGGTGGCTCCGGCGGTTATTTCGTAAACAACGGTACTTTCCAAAAGAGCGCAGGTACGGGAACCACTACTATCGGCAGCAACATTGGATTCAGCAACACAGCAACCGGCAGGGTCATAGTGGACACCGGAACCGTCTATCTGAGTCAGGCATTTGCCAATCAGGGGACGCTGGATTTTGGGATCTCCGGCTTGGGTAACAACGGCGTATTGGCAGTAGGTAGCAGTGCTACGCTCGGCGGACTGGTTCAGGCACATTTGATCGGTGGCTTTAAGCCGACTGTAGGCCAAGACTTCACAGTCATGACCTACACCAGCGAGACCGGCACATTCGCCAATACTAACTGGACTTTCGGTGGTGTGACCTATGCTCCGGTATACAATGCCACCAATTTCATGCTGGATGTAACCAACGTAGCCGCAGTTCCCGAGCCTGAAAGCTATGGGATGATGCTCGTCGGATTAGGGCTGATGGGCTTCATGGTACGCCGTATGAAGTCTGTTTAAACCAAGCCTCACACTGAGCCACAGAGGATTAACTTTCTTTGTGGCTTTTTGCTTTTCAACGTCTGACATTGCCCATCTAAACGCTAGTTCCGCTCTTGGCACAACTGAGACGTTCATAATCATAGCAAATCAACACGAATGCAAATTTTTATGCAAAACAGTTCTTGACCAAAATCAACCATAGATTACGGATGCCCATTATTATCCTGCAAAAGCCAGTTGGCCACGTATGCACGAAGACGTGCCCACCCTTGGTTGATACTGTTCAAGCAACCGCCATGATTTTGCCGAACAGCGCTACGTGTGTTTGTTCTTAAATTAAATTTTTAGAGGCCCCTTAATTGACAGTAATTGGCTGAGCCGAACAACAATCGGCCATTCTAGACAGCGAAAAGTGGAAATTCAATCTAAGGAAACGTGGATTTATTCGTCATCCCCGCGAAAGCGGGGATCCAGTGCTTTTATCTACTGGGTTCCCGCTTTCGCGGGAACGACGAAACCGAATAAATCCGCGTTTCCCTAAGAGTCTAACCCGTTGAGAAACCTTGGTTTTGAGATATTTACTTGTCAATGGTCAGCAAAATTCCACCGACAAATGTTCGAACGTCGCCTGGGGCGTGACGGTACGGCCATTCTTGATGAATTTAACCAGACCATACTCGGCCATGGTGTGCAACGAGCGTGACACATTGGGAGCCTGCTTGCCGACCACCTTGGCTAAGGTATCCATGGAGTCAGGTTGTTGCTCACGGACAGCTTTTAGCAACGCCATGTTTTCGTCTGACAAAACCCGCGCCATTGCTGTTACCGATGGAAACCACACATTGGGTTCGTCGACACCACGCTTGCGCGTTCCTGCGGCAATAGCTAAAGACCGTGCTCGTTGCTCTGGCACCGTAGCAATACCCACTTTCAATATTTTGTTCATTGTGACACCTCTTTCAAAACGCGATCAACCTCGGCATAAAAGTCACTGAGCAACTGGTAGGCCGTATCAAACTCATAAAGCACACCTGCATCTGTGGCGTGACGGTGCTTGTGATCATAAGCGTACTTCTTGCCAGCATGCAAAAAGCGCGACCCTTCAGGCTTGATTCCGCCGTGGGCATTGTCAAACCCCATCAGGCGCGTGCTGTCGGGAGCATGCAACGTTAAGCTATATTTGATGCCTGCGGTCTCTCAACCGTTACTGCCACACGGGAGACATCCATCTTGACCCAGTAACCATCGTCGTTTTGAAATTCGATGCTGCCATCCAGCCCAAGCAGGTAGTCCAACCCTGTTTCTTTCGATTTTTGTGAACTCATGGCAAAGGTTATCACGAAATGATATGCATCTCAAGCGACGTAACGCAGCTATTCAAGGTTCGAATTCGAGCAAGAGGATTTTCGGCTGCTCGATATTTAGGCTAGAGGTGGATCAGCCCATAGCGCATAGCCTTGACCACAACTTGTTGGCGGGATGAGACACTGAATTTGCGGCGTAGATTGCTGAAATGTAAATTTACGGCAGACTCGGAACGGTGAAATATCTTGGCGATCTCCCATGAGCTCTTTCCTGCCGCGCACCACTTGATGCATTCAAGTTCACGGGGGGTGATGGAAGGAGATTTTTCCCACGATTTCGAAGACCTGATAAATCGAAGCGAGGTTTCAAAGATGACGTCGCGCAAATATGAAAGCTCGGGAAGCATGCGGTGTGCTTCCTGCTGAAAGCACTTGCCCGGTTTTGTATCGGTCACGAAACACAGGATACCCAGCTCGCCTTGCGCGCCATGAATGGGTAGGGTGACACCGGATCGGAGACCGTAACTACATGCTGCCTCATACATTTCTTTTTGTTTCTGGGTAGAAAAAATATCGGGTGACCAGATTAAGGGAATCGATTTTCTTGCACAATGGATGACAGTTGGGTCGATATGCTGCATTTTTTCCGCATGATACTTATTGCGCCAATCGGTGTGGTAATTGCTATGCAGAAAGGAGAATTCAGTCTCTACAGGGGTATTGCAGTCCGTAAGGATTGCCAACTGGGTTTGTTCATAGCCGAGATCGTTACCGAGCTTGAAAACCAGATCGCGCCAAACTGCCACTGAGTCGCAACACATAAGGTCGGTAAACTGTTCGGTGGATTTCATTTCGGCTGGGCTCCCAATGGATTTCATCAGGAATTTAGGCGATTGAACATGCCGTCATCTGTGCGTTACCGCACAAAGGGGCAATCCTGGATTATTCTTTACTGGCCCTGGTTAGAATTTCGCGTTAACCGTTTTTTCCGCGACGTGGTTCGAAGTCAGTCTATCAAGAAGGCCAATAAGAGGCTATCGTTCTGCCTTGAGCATCAATGACCAGCCAGGATTCTTTGCCTTGGCGAGCGGGTATCTCGGATTTTTTCCCCAGCTTAATGGAAGGGATGCCATCAACAAATAGTATGAACATTCTTATCTCCATGGAACGAGTTGCATGAAGTTTAATAGTTCGGAACCTCATTGCATCGGTCGATCAGATGGCGAAAATGGCAGCAATTCTGACAAAAAATACCCGCAAAGTTTTTATCTATAACAGCTAGCGCGCACCCAGTTCCATCTTTTTGTTAAAGGCTTGTGTATATCGGCACCGTTTACGTTAAACTTCGGATACCTCGTCATCAGGAACGTTAGCCATGACAGCTAAGTTACCGGGCAAAAAACACGCTGCCCTACCCAACGCAAAAGTAGAGAAAATCGGCCAGGCCGCCGCCCGACTACACCGACTGCTCAAGGAGTTGGGGCATACCCGCAACCTGGAAAAATCGGCCGCCACCATGCCTGACGCACGTGACCGGCTTTCCTTTATCGACAAATCCATGCACGAGGCGTCCGAAAAAACCATCAGCGCGGTAGAAGCCTCGATGCCTTTAATCAAGGACAACCGCGCCGCCTGTGGCAATCTGACTGTTCGCTTGTCCGACGCCAACTTTAGCGAGCATGGCACGCTGGTGGCAGAAACTATCTCCATGCTGGGCGAAATCGCCGCCGCCGAGGAAATTTTTCATCACAACCTGATGCAAATCATGGAAGCGCAGGAATTCCGCGATGTGGCGGGGCAAATGGTCAACAAGATCGTGGCCGCTGCGGTCGAGGTCGAGAGCATCCTGCTCGACCTGCTCAAGGAATACGCGCCGGATACAAAGGACTCTCTGATCAGCACCCACGGGTTGACTGCCGGCCCCGGTCTCAAGACCGAAAACAACGTCAACGGCCAGGACGAAGTGGATGATCTGTTAGCTTCGCTGGGACTCTGAGTGTACTGTCCAAGGCAGTACATGCCTTAATCTCCCATGGTTTCCGTTCAGCATAAATTATCTTCCACATCCAGCGCGGATGCCGGAAACATCCAAGTATGGCTAGATTCCTTGCATGGCACTTTTGCGCCCGCAGAAATCGAGGTGATCCGTCACGCCTGCGAATTGGCTGCGACGCTGTATGCCGGGCAATCCGAACTGACGGGCGCGCCCCTGTTGCAGCACGCGCTGGGGGCGGCTTCGATTCTGGTTGGCATGAACATGGATTTCGAAACCATAGCCGCCGCCATCCTGCATGCAGTGCCGGAGTATGAGAATGACTGGGCGGAGACGCTGAAGGCGCATTTTGGCGCTAACGTATGCAGTCTGGTCGAAGGCATTTCGCGCATGGAGCAAATCCAGGAATTCAGTGAGATAGAAGGCCTGCATGGAAAAGAAAAGAAAAAAGGCGACCATGTCCAGCAGATAGAAAGCCTGCGCAAAATGCTGCTGGCGATGGTGGAAGACATCCGCGTGGTGTTGATAAAACTTGCTGAACGTACTCAGACCATGCGTTTTCTGTCTGGCGCGAGCGCAGATCAGCAGCAACGAATTGCGCGAGAAACGCGGGGGATTTTCGCGCCGCTGGCAAACCGTCTCGGCGTATGGCAGGTCAAGTGGGAACTGGAAGACCTTTCCCTGCGCTATCTGGAACCGGAACTCTACAAGAAAATAGCCGGGTTGCTGGATGAACGCCGCGTAGACCGCGAGCAATATATCGCCGATCTGGTGGCTTTGTTGCAACAGGAATTGCGTCAGGCAGATGTCAAGGCCGAGGTGACCGGGCGGCCCAAACACATCTACAGCATCATCAACAAGATGAAGCGCAAGCAGGTTGATTTCAGCGAACTCTACGATGTGCGGGCGGTGCGAATTCTGGTTGACGACATCAAGGGCTGTTACACGGCGCTCGGCCTGGTGCATAACCTATGGCAGCCCATTCCCAAGGAGTTCGACGATTATATTGCGCACCCCAAGAGCAACGACTATCGCTCCCTGCATACGGCGGTGATCGGCCCGCGCGATCTGGCGGTGGAAGTGCAGATACGCACGCATGAAATGCATCAGCATTCGGAACTGGGGGTCGCCGCCCACTGGCGTTATAAGGAAGGTGGAAAATCTGATGCCAAGTTCGATGAAAAAATCGCATGGCTGCGCCAGATTCTGGAATGGAAGGAAGAGGTCGCCGACAGCGGCGACATGCTGGAGCAATTCAAAAGCGAATTGTTTCACGATCAGGTTTATGTGCTCACACCGCAGGGTAAGGTAATCGACTTGCCCAAAGGCGCGACCCCGGTGGATTTCGCTTACACCCTGCATACCGATCTGGGACACCGCACACGCGGCGCCAAGGTGGATGGCAGCATCGTGCCGCTGAATTACAAATTGCAGAATGGGCAACGGGTGGAAATCCTTGCTGCCAAACTGGGATCACCGAGCCGCGACTGGCTCAACCCCAACCTCGGCTACCTGCAAAGCCCGCGTGCACGGGCCAAAGTGCGGCACTGGTTCAAGTACCAGAATTTCGATGAGAACGTTACTCAAGGTCGAGCGCAACTGGATCGCGAATTGCACCGGCTCGGCGTCATTTCCATCAATCAGGAAAAAATCGCGCAGAAGTTGCAGTACAACAAGCTGGAAGATTTTCTGGCTGCCATCGGGCGCGGCGATGTCAGCGAACATCAAATCGCCCAGACCATACAGGAAGAGGTCGCGCCTAAATCTGAAGAGGTCACCAAACCATTAGTCTCCAGACCTGCCACTGCTCAAGCCTCCCCGACGGGAATTCTGGTTGAAGGTGTTGGCAACCTGCTCACCAAAATCGCCAAATGTTGCAAGCCCGCACCGCCCGATCCCATCGTCGGATACGTCACACGCGACAGGGGAGTGACCATACACCGCCGGGACTGTGCCGGGATGTTGCGCCTGCCGGAAAGCAGGCGCGACCGCATGCTCAGCGCCCAATGGGGAGGCAGCAAAGGCGATACCTTCACCGTTGACATCGGCGTTGAAGCCTACGACCGCCAAGGCCTGCTGCGCGACATTGGCGACCTCTTCGTCAGGGAAAAGGTCAACGTCACCCGAGTGAACACCCTGAGCAAAAACAACCAGGCGCAGATGCAATTCTCGATTGAAATATCCGACCTGGAGCAGCTAAGCCGCCTGCTCGCGCTAATCCACCAAGTCCCCAGCGTCATCACCGCGCGGCGGCACGTTTAACCCTGTACGGCTGGCGGTGAGCTACGAACCCCAGCGTTCTGGATTGCAAACGCCGGGATTCGTACCCCTACGCAAACGCCATATCAAAAACACAACAACTCGCTGTTGTGTTTTTAAATAGCAGCACAAACCCCCCGTTATTTTCCCCATCACTTGAATAGTTAATCTGGATAATAGCCATACCCTCCCCTCAGTCTTGTATAGCTTCTTCCTACAAGATTATTAGCCATCCTCTTATTTATTCCCGGCGCTTCTCAGCGCAGAATGCAATCGTCGAATCAGACATCAACTGTCAGCAAGGAGATAGCGATGAACGCAAAACAACTGCATGAAGAAATAAAGGAAACCAATCTTTCCTATATGGGACTGGTGCAGAAGATGATACGCGCCAACAAGGCTGATGCAAGTTCAAGCTTGGGCGTGAGCGAAGAAATGGCCGATCTGGTTGCTGGCCTGTCTCCCGCACAAATCCTCAAGATGTCTGGAACCAACCTTTTGCTGTGCAGCTTCCGCTTTGAAGAAAGCCTGCTGCTCAACATGATTGCCGACCACAAAATGAATCGTGTGATGTCGCCTGTCCTCTCAGTAAACAAACCAATCGCAGCTTTGGCAGCTTAGTTGAATGGCTATGCAAAGCTAAATAATTTTTTGTTCAGGGAGACAGATCATGCGCAACAAGAGTGTAGTAACCGAAGCCCGTGAAATCCAGATTGCGGTAGAGTTGATTAACCTGGGCGCGCGCCTGCAAGTCTTGCAGGAAGAAACCAAAGTGAGCCGCGAACGGCTGCTCAAGTTATACAAGGAAGTGAAGGGCGAATCGCCTGCCAAGGGTATGCTGCCTTATTCCACTGACTGGTTCATGAGCTGGTTGCCGAATATCCACTCTTCGTTGTTCATGGATATCTATCAATTCCTGATCGTTAACACCAATGTAACCGGTGTCGAGGCCCTGATCAAAAGCTATCGCCTGTACCTCGAACAGGTTGAAATTTCACAAGGCGAACCCGCGCTGAGCATTACCCGTGCTTGGTTCCTGATCCGGTTCTTTGACGCGAAGATGCTGCAACTCACAGAGTGTAAAGAATGCGGTGGGCACTTCGTGGTGCATACCAACGAGCTGTGCAAAAACTACGTCTGCGGCATCTGCCGTCCGCCTTCACGCGCTGGCAAAACCAAGAAGGCCGCGTTGATGGATGCAATCACAGCCTGATTCAAATCTGGATTGTCCTTTCGTGCGGTAACGTACAGATAGCAGTATATTAATTCGTGTAAATTTCCAACGATGCTTCATTAATTATCGGAGGATGCCATGAAAAACCAACTACCTGTTCCCTACGGCCTGCTTTACTCAATTGCTCCAGAGCAATTTGCATATCTGCATCTCGGCGATGATGCGGTTGGTAATGAGTTAGGAGGGGGCGAATCTGAAAATCAGTATGAAGGCGAGTCGCTGGCAAGCAATGTCCTGGAATTCCTTAAAGAGCTTCTAGCGGAATAACGGCTCACAAAAGCAGTGTCCGACAAAAATCCCTAGTTAGCCGAATGGGCAATTATTCCGTTACTGAGCTTCGTCCGGGGCAACCAGGGTTTTGGCTTTCTCCGCTATACCGCCGCGCTTGAGCATGGAGAGGCATTCCGCCTCATTGAGTTGGGCCGCTTGCGACAGGTAGTCCATGTTTCTCTCCAGCGATTCCATATAGTAATTGCGCTCGACGCCAAACCAGTCCTTGAAGTGGAAAGTCAATTTTGTGTAAAGACATTCCAGTTCACTATCAAGCTTTTCCTTCCGGATGAATTCGTAAAAAACCTTGGTCTTCCGCAGCAGGTCAAGCATGCTTTGGTAGTTGCCCAAATGTGCTTCCTTGAACTCCAGATACAGGAATAACAGCTTTTCCAGGTAAGTGCGGTCGGACATTTGTCCGACCAGATCGGCAGTGGCGACAATTTGCCCCAGCAGGCGCACCCGTTCATCAGGAAAATTAATTTTGTCGAACTCGCCCATATGGTCGGTGCTTAGCATCATGGGTTCCAGAGAGGCGGCCCAAGCGGTTGGGAAGCGCCGTTCGATGATGTGGTGCCGCATAAATTCTATACCCCGCCTGACGTGATTCTGCGTGTACTGGGCGCCCGTTCCGGTATTCTCGCCGTATCGTTGCGCATAGCCAATGTCGTGCATCAGGGCGGCGATCATGATTCGGGTGATTTCGTTGTCAGCCAATGGGGTGCCTGAAATATGTACGCCATGCGCCAGTCTTACTGCACATAGGAATACAGCCAGCGTATGGGGCAGATCGTGGTACATCGTTTTGATGGCGCAATAGCCGGGGTATTCGCCGCGAAACAGGCGCATTACGTCATCGAAAGCAATGCGGACAAGAGAAAAGTCATACGCGGGGCTAATGCGCCCGACAATATCCGACGCCTTGGCCCAAACTTCGTCCGGGTCGCTATAGTCAAACAGGTTGCGGATTTCTGGAGATGTCGGAAGTCTTCTCATGTTTATGGAATGAAAAAATGGCTTCGTGCGGATATATCAGAATTATTAGTGGACGGAGGCACCATTCAACGCCTTCTCCAGATCGGCGGCAGGCATGTAGCCGGGAACCTGTGTGCCGTCGGCAAAGATCAGCGTCGGCGTGCCATTTACATGCAGCTTTTTACCCAAGGCCAACACTTTTTGTGTTTGGGTGGCGCAATTTCCGGAAGGCGGCAATACGCCATCCAGCATCCAGTCCTCCCATGTTTTGTTTGGATCACTGCTGCATAGAATGTTGCGCACCTTCTCGTCCGAGCCGGGGAATATGGGGTAGAGAAAGCGGTAGAGCGTGACGTTGTCCATGTTTTTCAACACGCCCTCCAGCTTTTTGCAGTAACCGCAGTTCGGGTCGGTTAAATACGCCATCTTGCGTTCGCCGTTGCCTTTTACCCTTTTTATTGCCAGATCAAAGGGCAGCTTATCGAATTCAACCGCAAACAGTTTGTGCGAGCGCTCCTCGGTAAGATTGTGTCCGTTCTTCAGATCAATGATGTTGCCGACTATGAGATATTGCGCCTTTTCGTCGGTATAAAACAACTGGTCATCTATCACCACTTCGTACAGCCCGAGGAAAGGGGCTTTATAGACTTGATCGAGCTTTTCCATCTGCGGATATTTTTTTTTCAGGATACTTTTTACCTTGGCTTCATCGGCGTAGGCACTGAAACAAAAGAGGGCGGCAAGCAGCAACAGCAGAGTTCTAAACATTTTTTATCCTGAAAGGTTGGGTTAATTGAGTGCATGGCGCGCCAGCATTTTTTTCAGTGGCGCAATACGGTTGGTGGAAGATAGTCCGAAATTGCGCGCGGTGCGCAGCAACGGGTTATCGTTGTTGAATAGTTTCTTCAGCGCGTCGGTGGTAAGTTGCATGGAGAGGATATCTTCCTTGCGCGCACGCTCGTAACGGCGCAACAGGTGGATGTTGCCGCAGTCCTGTTGCGGTCCGCGTTGCAGCAACACCTGCGCCAATTGGCGCGCATCGCGGAAGCCCAGGTTGACGCCCTGCCCGGAGAGCGGGTGTACGTTGTGCGCGGCATCGCCCACCAAGGCCAGACGCGGCTTGACAAGGTGCGGCAGGTTTAGCAGGCGTAACGGAAAAGCGGCGGGCGGGGTGATCATTTGCAATGCACCTAAAGTGTGTTGCGATGCGACCGCAACCTGCACGCAGAGTTCCTTGTGCGGCAATTGCAGCAAACTTGCCGATTTCTCGGGACTGACCGACCACACCATCGAAACCATCTGCTGCGGCAACGGCAGCAAGGCGAGGATGCCGTCCGGCTGGAACCATTGGAACGCCGTGCCGCGATGCGGCTTTTCAGCGATGAAATTTGCCACCACGCCGTGTTGCTGGTAGAGCGTGGGCGGTTCGATGATTCCGGCCTGCCGCCGCACCCAGGAATCGCGCCCATCCGCGCCGACGATTAATTTGGCGCTGATTTCGCGCCCGTCTTCCAGTTGCAGAAATGCTGCATCGTCGTGCCAGGCAAGACTGGCGCAACACGCCGGGTGGAACAGGGTGAGGTTATCCTGCTGTTGCAGTCCCTGCCACAGCGCTTGTAGCAACAAGCGGTTTTCCAGGATGAAGGCCAATTCCGGCGCACCCAACTGGTAAGCGGAAAAATCCAGCTCCGCGTCCACGTCGCCAAACACGCGCATCTGTTCGACCTGTTGTACACGGCTCATGTTTAGCCGCTGCCATGCGTCGTTTTCCGCAAGGAACGCGGCATTGCCGGGGCTGATGGCATAGATACGGCTGTCCCAGCCTTCATTTTGCGAGGATACGGGCTGGGCTTCCACCAGCGCCACCGACAGCCCGCTGGGCTTGAGTGCAGCAGCCAAGCTAGCGCCCACTAACCCGCCGCCGATAATCAGGACATCGAAGATCATTAATTTAACCTTGGAACAGCAATTAAGTCGTAAGTTGATAGACGTAAGTCGTAAGTTAAAAACCGTCCTTCGGCTACGCTCAGAACAGGCTCCGCGACAATACAAACTACCAACTTACGTCTTACGACTAATAACTTTGAAGTGGCTAAATTGCTTTTTGTTTATTGCGATGACCAGAATGATAGCACGGGGCGGTTGATTAATTTATAATCACCGCCCCTCGCGGAAAACAAAATGCAAATCGGCTCCCATAAACTGAAAAATAACCTCATCGTCGCCCCCATGGCTGGCGTGACGGATCGGCCTTTCCGCATGTTGTGCAAGCGCATGGGGGCAGGCATGGCGGTGAGTGAAATGGTGGCCTCCAACTCGCTGCTGTACGGTTCAGAGAAAACCAAACGGCGCGCTAACCACGAAGGCGAGGCCGATCCCATCTCGGTGCAGATCGTCGGCGCCGATCCCAAGATGCTGGCGCAGGCCGCACGCTACAACGTTGATGCGGGTGCGCAAATCATAGATATCAACATGGGTTGTCCGGCTAAAAAGATATGCAATGTGATGGCCGGTTCCGCGTTGATGCAGAACGAAAAACTGGTGGCAGAAATTCTCGAAGCGGTGGTCGGCGCAGTAGATGTGCCGGTAACGTTGAAGATGCGCACCGGCTGGGACAAGGGCAACCGCAATGCGGTGCTTATCGCGCAGATCGCAGAAGCCAGCGGCATCCAGGCGCTCGCCATCCATGGCCGCACGCGCGCCTGCGCCTACACCGGCGAAGCGGAATACGACACCATCGCAGCAGTAAAGTCCGCAATAAAGATTCCCGTTATCGCCAACGGCGACATCACCACTCCGGAGAAAGCCAAATACGTGCTGGAGCATACCGGCGCAGATGCGGTGATGATAGGCCGCGCCGCGCAAGGCCGTCCGTGGTTGTTCCGCGAGATCGCGCATTTCCTCGCCACCGGCGAGCACCTGCCTGCACCGCAGGTGGACGAAATCCAGCTTGTGCTGACCGCGCATGTGCATGAGCTGTATGAGTTCTATGGCGAACATACCGGCCTGCGCGTCGCGCGCAAGCACATCTCCTGGTACACCAAGGGGCTGGTCGGTTCGGCGCATTTTCGCCACCACATGAACCAACAGGAAAGCATTACGGAGCAATTAAAAATGGTGAATGATTTTTTTGAGGGGCAATTGCAGGCTGGAGAGAGCCTGCAATATGCCGAGGCGCTGGCAGCATGAAAAAAGGGGAGCGTAGTGTGTTAAATGAAAACGAAGTGGCGCGGTATGTGCGTCAGGCGGTGGGCGATTATTTTACCGATCTCGATGGCGAAGATCCTTCCTGTGCGGTGTACGACATGGTAATCAATTGTGTCGAGAAGCCGCTGATCGAAACCGTGCTGGATCATGCAGGCGGAAACCAGACGCGGGCCGCTGAATTATTAGGGCTGAACCGCAACACTCTACGCAAAAAAATTCAGGCGCATAAAATAAAATCGTAACCACTATCTTTGTATATCGGAACTGACATGGCTATCATCAAACAAGCACTCATCAGCGTATCGGACAAATCCGGCGCACTCGAATTCGCCCAAGGCTTGCACCAACTCGGCGTAAAAATCCTTTCCACTGGAGGCACCGCCAAGCTGTTCGCCGACAACGGTATACCGGTCACCGAAGTGGCGGATTACACCGGTTTTCCCGAGATGCTGGACGGACGTGTGAAGACGCTGCAACCTAAAGTCCACGCGGGCATTCTGGCACGACGCGATTTGCCGGAGCATGTCGCCACGCTGGAAAAGCACGGCATCCCGACCATAGATTTGGTGGTAGTGAATCTGTACCCGTTCAGCGCTACCGTCGCCAAGCCGAATTGCACGCTGGAGGATGCCATCGAGAATATCGATATCGGCGGCCCGACCATGGTGCGCGCGGCGGCAAAGAACCACGCGCATGTCGCCATCGTCACCGACCCGGCAGATTACTCGGATGTGCTGGCCGAGATGCAGACCAACGGCGGTGCGGTAAGCGACGCGACACGTTTCGACCTTGCGAAGAAAGCCTACTCGCACACCGCCGCTTACGATTCCGCAATCAGCAACTATCTCACCACGATCAATGCGGACGGCAGCAAGAGCGCGTTTCCGGCGCAGATCAACTTCAATTTCTCCAAGGTGCAGGAGATGCGCTATGGCGAAAATCCGCATCAGAGCGCCGCGTTTTACCGCGACCTCATTCCGGTGGCGGGCGGCATCGCCGACTACACCCAGTTGCAAGGAAAGGAGTTGTCCTATAACAACATCGGCGACGCCGATGCCGCGTGGGAATTGGTCAAGACTTTCGACCAACCGGCTTGCGTCATCGTCAAACATGCCAACCCGTGTGGTGTTGCCATCGCCGACAGCGCGCTGAATGCTTACAAATTGGCCTACGCCACCGACACCACTTCCGCGTTCGGCGGCATCATCGCCTTCAACCGCGAACTGGATGCAGAGAGCGCGGCACAAATCACCGCTAACCAATTCGTTGAACTCATTATCGCGCCTTCAGCTTCCGACGCTGCGCTCAAGGTGACGGCAGCGAAACAGAACGTACGCGTGCTCACCGTGCCACTGTCCAACGCGCACAATCAATATGACTTTAAACGTGTCAGCGGCGGCCTGCTTGTGCAATCGCCGGATACACTCAACGTGCAAGCAGCGCAACTCAAGGTAGTGAGCAAAGCGCAGCCCAGCAACGAACAATTGCAGGACTTGCTTTTCGCTTGGCGCGTAGCGAAATACGTAAAATCGAACGCGATTGTTTTTTGTAAAAATGGTCATACGCTGGGGGTGGGCGCAGGGCAGATGAGCCGCGTGGACAGCACACGCATTGCCTCGATCAAAGCGCAGAACGCGGGTTTAAGTCTGATGGATTCAGTGGTGTCTTCGGATGCCTTCTTCCCTTTCCGCGACGGTATCGATGTGCTGGCGGCAGCGGGCGCGAAAGCCGTGATCCAGCCCGGTGGCTCGATGCGCGACGAAGAAGTGATCGCGGCGGCGGACGAACATGGGTTGGCGATGGTGTTTACGGGTTATAGGCATTTCCGTCATTAACGCTGTATCCCCTCCCCCATGCAGGGGGAGGGTTAGGGAGGGGGTAGAAATGTCAGCATTCCATTTTGACTGTTTCACCCCCATCCTAGCCTTCCCCCTCGAAGGGGAAGGGACTTAGTTGCAGGTGGGCAACAAGTTACCCACCCTACGTTGAGGTCATTATGAAGATTCTGGTCATTGGTTCCGGCGGGCGCGAGCATGCGTTGGCATGGCGTCTGGCGCAAGGCGCCAAGGTGCAGAAAGTGTATGTTGCACCCGGCAATGCGGGCACGGCGCTTGAAGACGGCGTGGAAAATATAGCCATCACCGCCATTCCCGACCTGATCGAATTCGTCAGACGCGAAGACATCTACATGACCGTAGTCGGCCCGGAAGCGCCGCTGGCTGCGGGTGTGGTGGATGCCTTCCGCGCCGCCGGACTGAAAATTTTCGGCCCAACCAAAGCAGCGGCGCAGCTTGAATCTTCCAAGGATTTCGCCAAGGCGTTCATGGTGCGCCACAACATTCCTACCGCGTTCTACCAGACCTTCAGCGATGCGGC
>Ga0182030_10016556_pt1 | contig 14344 bp, 15 predicted proteins | sample 812S3MmetaG_FD_121299 | JGI IMG/M metagenome (GOLD analysis project Ga0182030, IMG submission 121299) | Permafrost microbial communities from Stordalen Mire, Sweden - 812S3M metaG (Illumina Assembly) | ecosystem: Environmental > Terrestrial > Soil > Wetlands > Permafrost | place: Sweden...
AACTGCCAGTATTTCAGCTCGTCGCCGAGAACGGCGTAGGTGATGTTGTTGGCGGTGAACGCAAAGCGATTGATGCCGATCAGCAGCGCGCCGTCGGGCAATTGGGCGGCGTCAGGCGGCCGCGTCTCGATCGCCTTGCATTGCTGCAAATCGTTGCGCACGACGATGAAGTCGGTGGAGTTCATTTTTTCGATCCCGGCGTCACTTCTTTGCGGTGATCTTTGCTTTTCCCGATGACCGTTTTGCAACAGCAACTTTGTTTAAAACGCTGTTCGCTTTTTCCTGCTGGCAACCGTCGATACGGGTTCTAGCACGCTGCCAGAAATCTAATGTTCAATAAGAAGGCTCAAGATTATTAGGATCGACCCCGCGGCCTGTAATTGCCTCGAAGCCGATGCGAACTCCGTCCACGGCGGACTTGTATGCGTCGTATTCCGGCTTTGCGAGCTGACTCGCCGCTTGGATATCCACGGGACGGCTTGCGGCGCCGGCCTTCGACACTGCAAGGCCAAAATTCTTTTCCAACGTCCGGAGGTCACTGGTGGCCTTGTTGAGCTCAGCAAATGACGGCGGCGTGGTGAGTTTTCCGGCGACATAGACAACCTGGCTGAGGCCGAGCACGCCCAAAAGCGTTTCCGGTATCGAAAAGGAGGCGAGCTGATTAATTCCGGCTGCCAGCAACGCGCCGCCAACCACTAGGCTGAAAATGCAGCTCTGATACCGGTAAACGTCGAATTCGCCGTCACTCGTGACGATGTGGGTCCATTTCGCGTGGTTGACTTCAGCAAGGCCTCCCTTCGGTAACCACTTCTTGCCGATGAACCAGGTCCAGTTGTCGAAGTCGATGCGGCTTCGCTGCACGTCGGTGGCTTTCGCTGCCGTCGAACCAACCGCCGCAATGCCGAGCAGCATCAGAACCGTCGTTGAAATGTCCGACAAAACGCCGGTACGTAGAACGATGAACAACAGCAGCCCGAACACGATCATTGAGAAGAACAGGATCTGCAGCTTGGCGAGGCTGCCTTTGCCGTCGGAGCCTGCGGTGATGAAAACCGGGTTCAGCCGTCGCCAGAAGCCGACCGTCTTGCTATCGACCGCCGCTGACGTCAGCGCTCCAAACAGGTACAAGGTCAGGACGCTTGCCCAAGCACCGATTGTGCTCCAGAACGGAGAGCTAACTCGCATGTTCAAGGCCGATACTTTCTTCGCATCCGAACTGTCGCAGGAATAGAGGAAGACCGTTGAGGTCGTCCAAAAGTCAGCGTTCTGCGGTGGCACGCGCAGTGTAACCAGCGTGTCGGATTTGTCTGCCAGCCCTTTCTTGATCATCGGATGGTCTTCTGGGATCTTGGCGGCGGTAATGCTGTTCCTGCCGCCGAATACCTCGTGGCGCGTTTCTACCTTGCCGAAATAGACTGCGTCCTTGTCGTAGGGAATCTTCCAGACCAGATCGGTCGTCGCGCCGGCAGGAAGAAAATAAGTCGTGCCGACGATCGGTTCGCCGAGAGGATAATAAAGCGAATTGTCGTCCTTCCTGAATTTGTTGTTGCCCACGCAATCCTGCACAACGGGCTTTGACGATGGCGAGGCCGCCGCGGCGCCAAGGGTGGGAGCCGGCGTGGGGGTTGCTGCCGGGGTCGGTGCTTGAGCCCAGCCCGGCGATGCGACGCAGGCCAATAGGATCAGTTGGGCGATCCAAATAAATACGCTGCTCGTTCGAGGAATCCGTGAGGAAGTGGCCATGCAATTTGCCCCTCATTTGTCCGGAGTGTCAGCTATCCTAGTCTTGTAACTTGTAGTTGCAATCTCCCGGGTTGTCTACGTATCTTGTCTTCTGCTCCCGCCGATCACGCCTTCGCGTTTTTTCAGTGCCCTGTAGTAAGTCCACCACAGATGCGCCGCTGCGCCGCGCAGCGGACGCCACGGCTCCGCCAGCGGCGCCATTTCCTTCGCGTTCGGCCGCGTCTTGAGCCCCAGTCCGATCTTGACCGCTTCCTGCACGGCAAGATCGCCCGCCGGCCAGGCGTCGCCATGGCCGAGGCAAAACAAGAGATAGACGTCGGCGGTCCAGGGGCCGATGCCGTGCAACGCCGTCAGTGTGTTGTGCGCAGCGTCGGCCTCCTCATTCGCCAGTGCCTCGAGGTCGAGCCGTTCGGCGGCGAGTTCGCGCGCCAGATTCTTCAAGGTCTTGATCTTGGCACCCGACAATCCGAGCCGGCCGAGACGGTCGGCACGGGCGCGGCGCAAGGCGTCGTGGTGAAACGGATCGAATGCGGCGCTGACGCGGGCCCAGATCGCCGCCGCGCTCGCGGTGGAAACCTGCTGGCCGCAGACGATCGCCGCAAGGCCGGCATAACCGGGGTCACGCCGCCGCAGCGCCGGCATGCCCGCGAGCTTCAATACCGGTTTCAGTCGCGGATCCTGCTCGACCAGCGCGTGGACGGCGCGGTCGAGGTCGGCCTGGGTGTTGAGGTGGATGGTCATTACGACTTAGAGTCATCATGTCCGGTGAAAGAGATCAATGCCGCCGCCTGTCTTCCGTTTTGCGCCGAGCCCGAACGGCTATTTGCATCTCGGCCATGCCTATTCGGCGTTGCTGAATTTCGATTTGGCGCAGCAGTCGGGCGGCAGGTTCCTGCTGCGCATCGAGGATATCGACCCGACCCGGTGCAAGCCGGAATTCGAGACCGCGATCTATCAGGATCTCGACTGGCTCGGCATCGGGTGGGAGGAGCCGGTGCGGCGGCAATCCCGGCATCTTGCCGACTACCGCGACACGATCGAAAAGCTTTCGGCCCGGGGCCTGCTTTATCCGAGTTTCGAAAGCCGGGCCGAGATCGCAAAATTGGTCGAGCAGCGCGAGGCGAACGGTCAAATCCCGCGCGACCCCGACGGCGTGCCGCTCTATCCGGGCACGGCGAAACTGCTCTCCGGCGATCAGCGCGCGCGATTGCTTCAATCGGGTGCGCCCTTTGCGCTGCGACTCGATATGGCGGGGGCCTGCGCGACCGCGGGCGATCTCACCTGGATCGAACGCGGCGAGGGGCCGGCAGGCGAGACCGGCACGGTGGTCGCCCGGCCGGAGGCCTGGGGCGACGTCATTCTCGCACGCCGGGAGACGCCGACCAGCTATCACCTCGCGGTGGCGATCGACGACGCCCTGCAAGGCGTAACCGAGGTGGTGCGCGGCAGCGACCTGTTCTGGTCGACCAGCGTGCATCGGTTGCTGCAGGCGCTGCTCGGCCTGCCGCCGCCGGCCTACCGCCACCATCGGCTAATTCTCGACGATGCCTGCCAAAAGCTCTCGAAATCGACCGGCGCCACCGGCTTGCGGGAGCTCCGCGCCGGAGGGGCGAGTGCGGCCGACGTGCGCCGCCTGGTCGGCCTCGGCTAGTGGCGATCCGGCCTGTCGGGCGTAGACCGCAAACGGAAAAACCGGCTTCGGCGTGACTCCGCAAGCCCGGCCGTGGCATGGTGGGGCCGGCCGGGGTCGGGGGAATCATGGCGCCGAAATCGCGCTCACAGCGCACCACACGGCCGCCCAAAAGGCGGGCGACGAAAAAGCGCGGCCTTGGCGTTGCCGCCGGCAAGGTACACAAGCGCGCGGCCGTCGCTGCCATGCCGGGCATCGTCGAGGCGGCCCTGGCCGCGTTCGCGCACGAGGTCCGCACCCCGCTCACCGGGATTCTCGCCATCAGCGATCTCCTGGCGACGTCCGATCTCGACGAGCGCGAGCGGCGCTGGGTCGATACCATCAAGGCGGGCGCGGAGCATCTCGCCAGCCTCGCGACGTTGTTCGTCGACGCCGCGCGAAGCGGCAATGCCGGGATCGGTATCCGGCACGATCTGTTCGACCTGCGGGTGCTGGCGCGCAGCGCCGGGGATTCGCTGGCCGGCAGGGCGGCGGCAAAGGGCCTGCGATCCTCGGTCGATATTTCGGAAAAGCTTCCGTCGCTCGTGGTCGGCGATCCGGTCCGGCTGCGCGCCGCGCTGGAAAACCTGATCGACAATGCGGTGAAGTTCACCGAACAGGGCGGCGTGGTGCTGGCGGTGTCGGCAACGCGCAGCGTGAAGGGCAAGATCGGCTTCGCCTTCGCGGTTTCCGACAGCGGCATCGGTCTCACGCTCAACGAGATCAAACGCCTGTTTCGTCCGTTCTCGCAGGCGAATGTCAGCATCGCATCGCGCTTTGGCGGCGCGGGACTGGGATTATCATCGGTCAAACAGCTCGCCCGCGCGATGGGCGGCGATATCGCCGTTGCGCAACGGCGCGGCGGCGGCACCACCTTTACGCTGACGGTGACGCTGGCCCGCGCGAAAGCCGCGAAAGCGGCCAGTTCGGGCGCGGATGCCGATCTGCCGTCGGATCCCGCACCGCCGCTCCGCGTTCTCAGCGTCGAGGACAATCCGTTCGGCCGCGTCGTGCTCAACGCGATCCTCACCGAACTCGGTCACCAGGCGGAATTCATCGGGCGGGGGGAGGCCGCCACCGAGCGGATCGCGCGCGGCGACTTTGATGCGGTGCTGATGGACATGGTGCTGCCGGGCATTACCGGCATCGAGGCGATCAGGCGTATTCGCAGCCTGAACGCGCCGCTTGGCCGCATCGCGATCATCGGCGTGTCGGGCCGCGGCGACGACGAAGCGGGGTCGCGCGCGGCCGGCGCGGACGCCTTCCTGGTCAAGCCTGTGAGTCCAAGGGCTTTAGCGATTGCGCTGCTTGAAGCGAGACGCCGTGCGGCAGCCGCGACTTGATGATCGCCGCGTTCAATTCGCCGCCATACACAAAGATCGCGGCGAGGAAATAAAGAAACACCAGCGCGATGATCACTGAGGCAAGGCCGGCATACATCGTGACGTAATTGTTGGCGAAGCGCGCCAGATACTGTCCGAACACGATGCCCGACACCAGCGACGCCACCAGGGTGAAGATGATGCCCGGCAGGATCTGCAGAAAGCTGCGGCGGCCGGCTGGAACCCATGCGTGCAGAATGAACAGGGCGACGATCAGCGCCGCAATGGTGATGCCGTAGCGCGAAACATTGAGAAATTGTTCGTTGGATTCCACAACGAGTGGAATGTGCCGCCGCACCGCCTCGATGATCAGGGGACCGAGCACGATCAGGAACGCCATCGCCAGCGAGGTGAAGGCGGCGATCAGCGTGTAGCCGATCGATTCCAGCCGCAGCCAGTACCAGCGCCGCCGCTCAATCATCGAATAAGCGCGGTTGAGCGCAACGCGCAGGGCTTCAACGCCATTGGAGGCAAAATACACCGCAAGCACCGCGCCGATGGTCAGGATGTCGCCGCGGCTGGTCGTCAGGACGTCGTGGATCTGGCCGGACAGTGAATCGGCGACCTGCTTCGGCCAGATCTGCAGCAGCAATCCCGCGGCCTGATCGGCGAGCTCCTTGGAGCCGAAAAAGCCGGCCAGCGAGGTCAGCACGATCAGAAACGGAAACAGCGCCATCAACGTCGAGAGTGCGATGTGGCTGGCGATCGCCCAGCCGTCATCGGCGAGAAACTGGTAGAACGCATCCAGGCCGACATCAAAGACGTAGCGGAGCTGCCTCACATTTCACCTTGACCTGGCACAAGACGGTTCCATCGGCGAGCCGGGCTACCATCTGATATTATTGGATTAAAAGCCAGATCGATGAGAGCACGAAGTTGCCATGTGCGTGATGGCGCGGAAACAGGTCCGGTGTTATGTACGGCCGATGACTTCATTCCTGAGTATGATCGTACTTCCCCTCGCAGTTGGTGCCGTCGCGCTGGTGCTGCTGCTGGGTCTCATCAACATGATGCGGGGCGGATCGCCGAACCGGTCGCAGAAATTGATGCAATGGCGGGTGCTGCTGCAATTTATCGCCATCGTCATCACGATGCTCGTGGTCTGGGCAATGGGCCACTGAGACATCCCGGTGGACCGGATTCAAAATAGGGGTTAGGCCATGGTCGTCCTCAATCGTATCTACACGCGAACCGGCGATGACGGCACCACGGCGCTCGGAAGCGGCGAACGCCGCCCGAAATATGATCTGCGCATCGGCGCCTATGGAACCGTCGATGAGACCAACGCCGCCATCGGCATCGTGCGGCTGCATCTTGCCGATGCGCGCGATCTCGATGCCATGCTGGGCCGGATCCAGAACGATCTGTTCGATCTTGGCGCCGACCTTGCGGTGCCCGAGCGCGAGGGCAAGGCGGAACGTCTGCGGATGCTGTCCAGCCAGGTTGAACGCCTTGAGCACGACATCGACACCCTGAATGCGCGGCTAGCGCCGTTGACCTCGTTTGTGCTGCCCGGTGGCACTCCGGCGGCGGCCTACCTGCATCTGGCGCGCACCATATGCCGCCGGGCGGAACGGATGATGGTGGAACTCGCCGCCAAGCCCGATGAGCCGGTCAGCGACGCCGCAATCCACTATATGAACCGCTTGTCGGACTTTTTGTTTGTCGCCAGCCGTTCTGTGAACAATAACGGCGCCGGGGACGTGCTGTGGGTGCCCGGCCAGAATCGCTAAACGCATAGGCCAGGGTGCCGATTTTTGCCGTTCGCGCGTTGACCGGGGTTGGCGAGACCTTTAGGTTCCGCGCCCAAGCTGATCAAACCTGACAAATTCAAGCGAAAGAGGGTCGATGAAGGTTCTGGTTCCGGTAAAGCGGGTGGTCGATTACAACGTCAAGGTCCGCGTCAAGAGCGATGGATCTGGCGTTGAACTATCCAACGTCAAGATGTCCATGAATCCGTTCGACGAAATCGCCGTCGAGGAAGCCCTGCGCCTGCGAGAGGCCGGCAAGGCAACCGAGGTCGTGGTGGTGTCGATCGGCCCCGCGCAGGCGTCTGAAACCATCCGGACCGGTCTTGCGATGGGCGCCGACCGCGGCATTCTGGTGAAGGCGGAAGGTAATGTCGAGCCGCTCGCGGTGGCGAAGATCCTTAAGGCGATCGTCGACGAAGAGAAGCCCGGCCTTGTCATTCTAGGCAAGCAGGCGATCGACGACGACTCGAACCAGACCGGTCAGATGCTGGCCGCCCTGCTCGGATGGTCGCAGGCGACGTTTGCGTCCAAGCTCGAAGTCGATGGGTCCGATTTCAAGGTGACGCGCGAGGTCGACGGCGGCTTGCAGACGGTCAAGTTGAAGGGACCGGCGATCGTCACCACCGATATGCGCCTGAACGAGCCGCGCTACGCCAGCCTGCCCAACATCATGAAGGCGAAGAAGAAGCCGATCGCCGACAAGACCGCGGCCGATTACAGCGTCGATCTCACGCCCCATCTCGAGATCCTCAAGACATCCGAACCGCCGGGCCGCAAGGGAGGCGTCAAGGTCAAGGACGTCGCTGAACTGGTGTCGAAACTCAAGAATGAAGCCGGGGTTCTCTAGATGGCCACGCTGTTGATTGCCGAACATGACAATGCGTCGGTCAAGGATTCCACCAACAAGGCGCTGACCGCCGCCACCGCGCTCGGCGGCGAGGTGGATGTGCTGGTCGCCGGCGAAAACGCCAAGGCTGCCGCGGACGGCGCGGCCAAGCTCGCCGGCGTCAGGAAGGTGCTGCTCGCCGACAATGCCGCCTATGCCCACGATCTCGCCGAACCGCTGGCCGCGCTGATCGTGGCGCTGGCGCCTGGCTATGATGCCTTTGTCGCGCCCGCGACCTCGCGCTTCAAGAACGTGATGCCGCGGGTGGCCGCACTGCTCGATGTGATGCAGATATCGGAAATCATCAAGGTGGTTTCGCCGGACACTTTCGAGCGGCCGATCTATGCCGGCAACGCGATCCAGACCGTGAAATCGAAGGATGCCAAGAAGGTCATCACGGTGCGGACCTCCACCTTCGCCGCGGCCGGAGACGGCGGCAGCGCGGCGGTGGAAAATGCCGCGTCGGCGGCCGATCCCGGCCTCTCCAGTTTTGTCGGTGAGGAGGTTGCCAAGAGCGATCGTCCCGAACTGACCTCGGCCAAGATCATCGTCTCCGGCGGTCGCGCCATGCAGAGCCGCGAGAATTTCGCCAAATATATCGAGCCGCTCGCCGACGAACTCGGCGCCGGTGTCGGCGCTTCGCGCGCCGCGGTCGATGCCGGATATGCGCCGAACGACTGGCAGGTCGGCCAGACCGGCAAGGTGGTGGCGCCGGAACTCTATATTGCGATCGGCATTTCCGGCGCAATTCAGCACCTCGCCGGCATGAAGGATTCCAAGGTGATCGTCGCGATCAACAAGGATGAAGACGCGCCGATCTTCCAGGTTGCCGATTACGGTCTGGTCGCGGACCTGTATCAGGCGGTTCCCGAGTTGACCGAGGCGATCGGCAAGCTTGGAAAGTGACCACGCAAGTAACTACGATTGAAACGGCCGAGTGGATCAAGCGGATTTTGGCCGGCGTCGATGCAAGGGATGGAGCCGACGCACAGTGCGCGTCGCTCCGGTGAGATGACAAGATGGCGGTTATGATCAAGAAGGTCGGCGTGATCGGCTCGGGCCAGATGGGCAACGGCATCGCGCATGTGGCAGCGCTTGCCGGGTTCGATGTGGTGCTCAACGACGTGTCCGCCGAGCGCCTCAAATCGGGGATGGCGACCATCAACGGCAATCTGTCGCGCCAGGTCGCCAAGAAAATCATCACCGAAGACGGGCGCAAGCAGGCGTTGGACCGGATCGTTTCCACCGAGACGATGGATGGGCTTGCCGATTGCGATCTGGTGGTCGAAAGCGCAGTCGAGAAGGAAGAGATCAAGCGCAAGATCTTCCACGACGTCTGCGCGGTGCTGAAGCCCGAAGCTATCGTGGCCTCGAACACCTCGTCGATTTCGATCACCCGGCTTGCCGCTTCCACCGACCGCCCCGAGCGCTTTATCGGGATTCATTTCATGAATCCGGTACCGCTGATGGAACTGGTCGAGTTGATCCGCGGCATCGCCACTGATGATGCGACCTTCGATGCGGCAAAGGAATTCGTCAACCGGCTCGGCAAGCACATTGCCGTTTCGGAGGATTTTCCGGCCTTCATCGTCAACCGCATTCTGCTGCCGATGATCAACGAGGCGATTTATACGCTGTATGAGGGCGTCGGAAACGTCGAGGCGATCGATGCCGCGATGAAGCTCGGCGCGCACCATCCGATGGGGCCGCTTGAACTGGCCGATTTCATCGGCCTCGATACCTGCCTCTCGATCATGCAGGTGTTGCATGAGGGCCTGGCGGACTCGAAATATCGGCCGTGTCCGCTGCTGGTCAAATACGTCGAGGCCGGCTGGCTCGGCCGCAAGACCCAGCGCGGCTTCTACGACTATCGCGGCGACAAGCCGGTTCCGACGCGCTAGGGCGTCGCGGCGTCGCCCCAGCTCACGATCTCCAGCATTCGTTAATTCCTGTCGGGTAGCGTCCCTGCGACGGGGGTGTGGCGCATGGATATGATGAGTATGGTCAGCAGCATTCTCGCTGCTCAGGCGGGCAACACGCAGCTGCAGGTCGCAACCACCATCCTGGCATCGAACGCCAAAGCGGAGAAATCCGCGGTTCAGACCCTCTTGGGTGCTGGAACCCCCTCGCTGGCCAATGTCGCCGCCGGTATCGGCGGCAACCTCAACGTTTCGGCCTAAAGCTTGGCCGCCGCCGGCTTGACCGCCGCGGTGATCAGCTTGAGGGCGTCGTCGCTGTCCCATTCCGCCGGGCCGGCAATGGTGGCGATCTCGCAGCCCTGACCGTCGACGAGAATCGAGGTCGGCATCCCCAGTGCCCGGCCTATGCCCTTAAGGTCCTGAAAAACCTTGGCTTTCTGATCGCTATAGTGACCGAGCCGGGTCAGATTGGCTTCTCTCAGGAAATTCTTCGCCTTGTCGGGGTCGCGGGTGTCGATGTTGATCGCGACCACCGCGAAATCCGGTCCGCCCAGTTTGGTCTCCAGGCCCTCAAGCGCAGGCATCTCCTTGCGGCAGGGCACACACCAGGTCGCCCACAGGTTCACCAGCACCGTGCGTCCGCGCCAGTCCGAGAGCTTTTTGGGCTTGCCGTCGGCATCCCAAAAGGCGAGGTCCGGCAGCTGCAGAGGAGCCGTCGCCATGGTCAGCGCGGCGACCTCGCCATGCGCCAGCGGCGCGAGCTTGCGTGAAAGATCGACCGCGTCAGCGCAAGCCTTGTCGCCTGCTGCATTGCGTTTGAGGCCGCCAATCCCGTATACCCCGGCAAATCCGATCACCGCCCCGATCAGGACCGCGCCGATAACGAATGGAATCCGGCGCGAGGCGGACGGGCTGGGCGAAGGCTGTTCAGGCATATCGTTTGTCATCCTGTATCAGATACGGCTATGCAGAGCTTCGGTTGCACCGGCAAGCAGCGCCCGTTCGCGGTGCGACCATGCGGGGCAACCCATCAATAACGAGTCATGAGCAACAGGTCATGAGCACCAGGCGATGAGCAACAAGATGTGGGGTGGCCGGTTTACCGAGCGCCCCGATGCGATCATGGAGGAAATCAACGTCTCCATCGACGTCGATCGTCACCTCTATGCCCAGGACATTGCCGCGTCCAAGGCCCACGCCGCGATGCTGTCAGCGCAAGGCATTATTACCGCGAACGATGCGAAAAATATCGCCAGGGGTCTAGACACGATTTTGTCAGAGATCGCCAAGGGATCCTTTGATTTCAAACGTGCCCTCGAGGACATTCACATGAATGTCGAAAGCCGGCTCGGCGAGCTGATCGGGCCTGCCGCGGGAAGACTGCACACCGCTCGTTCGCGCAACGATCAGGTCGCAACCGATTTCCGGCTGTATGTCCGCGACACCATCGACCAGACCGATACCGCGCTGGCCGCGTTCCAGCAGGCACTGGTGGCGCGGGCGCTGGAACACGCCGACACGGTGATGCCCGGCTTCACGCATCTGCAGACCGCGCAACCGGTGACGTTCGGGCACCATCTATTGGCCTATGTCGAGATGGCGGCGCGCGATCGCGGCCGTTTCGCCGATGCCCGCAAACGCCTGAACGAATCGCCTCTGGGCGCCGCCGCACTGGCTGGCACCTCGTTCCCGATCGATCGCGACGCCACCGCAAAGGCCCTCGGCTTCGACCGGCCGATGGCCAATTCGCTCGACGCGGTCTCGGACCGCGACTTCGTCCTCGAAACCCTGTCGGCGGCGGCGATCGCGTCGGTGCACCTGTCGCGCTTCGCCGAGGAAATCGTGATCTGGACCTCGCCGCTGGTGGGGCTGGTACGGTTGAGCGACAAATTCACCACCGGCTCTTCGATCATGCCGCAGAAGCGCAATCCCGACGCCGCCGAACTGGTTCGCGCCAAGACCGGCCGGGTGATCGGCGCGCTGACCGCGTTGTTGATCGTGATGAAGGGCCTGCCGCTCGCCTATCAAAAGGACATGCAGGAGGACAAGCAGGGTGCGATGGAAGCGTTCGGCGCGCTTTCGCTGGCGGTCCGGGCGATGACCGGAATGGTCGCCGACATCGTGCCGGACGAGGCGCGGATGAAGGCTGCCGCCGGCGAAGGCTACGCCACCGCCACCGATCTGGCCGACTGGCTGGTGCGGACGCTGAAAATGCCGTTCCGCGATGCTCATCACGTCACCGGGCGCATTGTCGCCAAGGCGTCGAAGGAGGGCGTGGCATTGCATCTGCTGCCGCTCCAGGACATGCAGGCGATTGAGCCGAAGATCACGGCACAGGTTTTAGCCGTGCTTTCGGTGGAAGCATCGGTGAAAAGCCGCGCCAGCTATGGTGGAACCGCGCCAAAGAATGTTCGCGCGCAAGCCAGGAGCTGGCTCAAGCGACTGGAAAAAGAGCGAAAATTGGGCTGAGCCGCAATTGCGTCGCAAATTTCCTCGATCTCCGGGTCTCGCCAGAGCGAGGCAATCTTTGTATGGTGCGGCCGCTTTGGGGATATCGCCGTGAATCGCATTTCTAACCCGTTATCATCGAGATGGGCCGTGGTCCTGTTGGCCGCCGCCGCGCTGGCGCTGGCCGGCTGCGGGCGCAAGGGTCCGCTCGACCTGCCACCGTCCGCATCGCCGGAGGCGGTCGCCGCCGCGCAAGCGAATGCCGACCACGAGCCGGCAGCAAGGCCGAGCCTGTTCGATCCGACCCCCGATACGGCGCCAGCCGCCGCTAAAGGCGCCAAGAGACCATTCCTTCTCGACCCGCTTCTGGGCAACTGAGCCGGTGCGTGGATTTGACATTCGCTACAGTTTTTCCGCGAGCCCTCGTTGCGAATGTCAAATCCAGGGCCGCACCGGAATCATATTTTGCCGGTGTTCCTCCGGGTTCTAACATTTGCAAAAGTGCTCGCTGCGAAGGGATGCGAATGTCAGAACCGGAACACCGGCCATGAATCACTTCGACTATCGCAACGGCGTGCTTCACGCCGAGGCGGTGAATCTGATCGATCTGGCGGATGCGGTCGGCACGCCGTTCTATTGTTATTCGACCGCGACCCTGGAGCGCCACTACCGGGTGTTCAGCGAAGCCTTCGCCAGTGAGAAGGCGGTGGTCTGTTACGCCATGAAGGCCAATTCCAACCAGTCGGTGCTGCGCACGCTGGCGAAACTCGGAGCCGGCGCCGACGTGGTTTCGGGGGGCGAGTTGAAGCGTGCGCTGGCCGCCGGCATTGCGCCGCAGAAGATCCTGTTCTCCGGCGTGGGCAAGACCGAAGCCGAGCTGCGCGCGGCATTGGCCGCGGATATTCTCTGCATCAACGTCGAATCGGAGCCCGAACTCGAGTTGCTCTCGCGGCTTGCCGCCGAGACCGGGAAGACGGCGCGGATCTCGGTCCGGGTCAATCCCGATGTCGACGCCGGCACCCATGCCAAGATTGCTACCGGCAAATCCGAGAACAAGTTCGGCGTTCCTCTTCCCCGGGCGCGCGCGGTCTATGCCCGCGCGGCGCAACTGCCGGGAATCGAGGTGACCGGTACCGACATGCATATCGGCAGCCAGATCACCGACCTGAGCCGAATGGAGACCGCGTTCCGCATTCTGGCGGAATTCGTCCAGACGCTGCGGGCCGACGGCCACACCATCTCGCATATCGATTTCGGCGGCGGCCTCGGCATTCCCTATTACATGGATCGCGCAGCGCCGCCGGCGCCCGATGTCTATGCCGCCATGGTCAAGCGCGTGACGCATAATCTCGGTTGCACGCTGATGTTCGAACCGGGGCGGATGATCGTCGGCAATGCCGGTATCCTCGTGACCCGCGTGATCTACGTGAAGCCGGGTGCTGCGAAGAATTTTGTCATCATCGACGCGGCGATGAATGATCTGATCCGTCCCACCTTGTACGAGGCGCATCACGACATCCTGCCGCTCCGTCAGGCTGCGAACGGCGCGCCCACCATCGTCGCCGACGTGGTCGGTCCGGTCTGCGAAACCGGCGATTATCTCGCGCTCGACCGCAAGCTCCCCGAGCCCAAATCCGGTGACCTGCTGGCGGTGATGACCGCCGGCGCCTATGGCGCGGTGCAATCCGGCACCTACAACACCCGCGCGCTGGTGCCGGAAGTATTGGTCAAGGACGACCAGTACGCGGTGGTACGGCCTCGCATCGAGGTCGATGAGTTGATCGCGATGGACAGACAAGCGCCCTGGCTGTGAGTGCGGCGAAGCCTTCGCGCGCGAAGCTGTTAGGTGTCGGCGCCCCGAAGCTTCGAACCGCTGAAGTTTGACTCCGAACTGGGTCAAACGCACAATTCTGACCGTACGCCGGATTAATTCCGGCGTGCATGCGGTTCGTTCTAGGTAGCGAAAGTGCCCGGCCGCGGACACGGACACATACTATCAAGGCAGCGTATACTCGCCAGAATGATGACTGGCCTAATACTCGGCAACCGAGCGATCCGGAGATGTCTCTTCACCGCGCCGCAAGGAAACACGCAAGATTGTGAACCAGTTCACATAATCAAAAGCCGGAAGAACCCAGAATTAGATCGTGGCATTTCCAATTGGTTCTTGCTCGATGGGGGACTCTAAAAATGCGTCGCGATTTAATTATCAAGTCGGGCAATCTGGCCGGCACTTCGGACTTTAGGGTCGTTGCCCCGATCAAGAAGGGGCTGGTTCCCTCCCTGGACACCATGACATACAAGACCCGCGTCAAGCTGGTGCTGCGCGGTCTGCACGCCGGCCGCGCAGGCGGATTCGAATACGAACTGGCCCGCATCTTGTCCGACGCCGTGGAGCGTGTGGGCGTCATTCATTCGGTCGGCATCGCCGTGCTCGAACCTGAGGACAATGTCCTGCTCACGGCAACGTTCGACGGTGCGTGGCAATCCTATGTGCGCGTCATCTGGCAAAAAGTGTCTCGACTGCTCGACCTCGTCTTCTGCAA
>Ga0182030_10016557_pt1 | contig 14344 bp, 11 predicted proteins | sample 812S3MmetaG_FD_121299 | JGI IMG/M metagenome (GOLD analysis project Ga0182030, IMG submission 121299) | Permafrost microbial communities from Stordalen Mire, Sweden - 812S3M metaG (Illumina Assembly) | ecosystem: Environmental > Terrestrial > Soil > Wetlands > Permafrost | place: Sweden...
CGCCGCGACCACGAAGATCGGAAACGCCCACGCGGCGCGGGAGATCGCGACGGTGACGCCGTCAAACGCCGCCGGCGTCGCAAGAAAGAGCGCTTTGGTCGCCGGCGCCAGCAGCCCCCACCCGATACCGACCGCGATGACCAGAGCGGCGTCAAAGGCGCCGCGGCGCGTCATATCCCGGCGAAACGCGCGCAGGCGAACGGCGCGGTCAACGCCGCGCCGATCAAGAATGCGCCGATGAAGAGCGCAGGTCTGCGTAGTGCGCCGAAGCCGAAGAGCGCGAGCGGGAGCGGCGCGATGACGAGTACTTCGACGCCGTAATCGTGGAGCGGCTGTAGCACGATCGAGCCGTCGAGCCCGAAGTGCACCCACAGCGCCGCTGCGATGCGCGCGGCGATGCCGAGCGCGAGCGCATAGCCGACCAGACGGATGAGGAACCCCGCGATCGCCCGCACGTCAGTGCAAGAAGTAGCGGTAGTTCGAGAAGACGAGCGCGATATTGCGCTCGTCGGCCGCGGCGATCACCTCGCCGTCGCGGATCGATCCCGACGGCGCGATCACGGCGGTGCAACCGGCATCGGCCGCGGCCATCAAGCCGTCGGCGAACGGAAAGTATCCGTCACTGGCGCAGGCCGCGCCAAGGGCATAGTTCCCGGCCCGCTCGCCGGCAATCCGAACCGCACTCACGCGATTCGTTTGCCCAGCACAGATACCGCGCGAAACAGCATCGCGTACGACGGCTACGCCGTTGGACTTCACGTGGCGCACGATGTCCCAGGCGAAAATCAGGTCCCGCCACTCTTCCGCCGTGGGGACGCGCTTCGAGGCGAGCCGCCAGGTCTCGGGGGGCGCGGCCGGATCGTCGTCCTCCGCTAAGACGCCGCCGAGGGCCGACCGCACGCGCAACTCCTGCGCGATGCGTTGCGGCATCCCCGCGTCGTAGCGCATGATCCGCAAGTTCTTGTTCTTGCGCTTGAGCCGCTCGAGTGCGTCGTCGTCGAACGCCGGCGCAGCGACCATCTCGAGGAAGAACTTCCCCATCGCCTCGGCGGCCGCAAGATCGATCGGGCAGTCGACGGCAATGATCCCGCCGTAGGCCGAAATTGGATCGGCGTCGAGTGCGGACCGCACCGCTTCTGCGACGGTGTTCCGTTCCGCGACGCCGCAGGGAACCGTGTGTTTGACGATGGCCGCGCGGCAATAGGCAGGCGCGAGTTCGGCCGGCAGTTCGATCCCGACGCGCGCGCGGACCAGCAGGCGCAACGTTGCGTCCAAATCGAGCAGGTTGTTGTACGAGAGCGCCTTGCCCCAGAATTGTTCGGGCAGCGCCGTTTCGCGAGCGAGATAGAAAGCGGCCCGGTCTTGCGGGTTCTCGCCGTAGCGCAACGGCTGTTCGATCGGAATCGTCAGGGCGAGCGAGCCGGGCAATTCGTTGGCGAGCAATCCCGATTCGAGATAGCGCGCGATGGCGGAATCGTACTCGGCGGTGCGCTCGAACGCGCGCGTCGCGAACCGCCGGCGCGCGTCGCGTCCGAGCGGCACGGGTGACGCGGCGATCACTTCGGCATACTGGTCGGGATCGCTGAGCACGATGACGCGCTCGAAGTTTTTGGCTGCCGCGCGCAAGAGCGCCACGCCGCCGATGTCGATCTGTTCGATCGCTTCGTGCAGCGTTGCATTGGCGCGCGCCACGGTCGATTCGAACGGATAGAGATTCACGACGATCGTCGAGAGCAGCGGGATGCCGTATTGGGCCGCCTGTGCGTCGTGCTCCGCGCTGCCCGTATCGCGCAAGATGCCACCGAACACGTTGGGATGCAGCGTCTTGACGCGGCCGTCGAAGAGCGACGGGAAGCCGGTTAGTTCCTCGACGTCGCGCACGGCGAGGCCCGCGCTGCGCAGATGCGCGGCGGAGCCGCCGGTCGCGTAGATCGTCCTGCCGGCTGCGATGAGGCTGCGCGCGAGTTCGACGATGCCCGTCCGGTCGTAGACCGAGATGAGCGCCGCGCCGTTATCCGGCAAGGGCGGCCTCTTCGCGGTCGAGTTCGGGTTCGGGGTCGGCGAAGGCGGTCGAGTCGAGCGTCGCCGAGATGATCGAGGACACGCCCGGCTCTTGCATCGTCACGCCATACATACGCGAGGCGAGTTCCATCGTCTTCTTGTTGTGCGTGACGATCAGCATTTGCGAATCGCTGGCCAGTTCGCGCACCATCGCCGAAAGGCGTTCGACGTTGGCATCGTCGAGCGCTGCATCGACCTCGTCGAGCAAGTAGAACGGCGACGGCTTGACGCGGATCAACGCGAAGATCAGTGCGGCCGCGGTCATCGCACGTTCGCCGCCCGAAAGCGCGGTCAACGGCGTCATCTTTTTGCCCGGCGGCTGCACCGCGATCTCGATGCCCGTTTCCGAGAGATGCTCGGGGTTGGTCTGCCACATCTTCGCTTCGCCGCCCGGGAACAGTTTCGCGAACGTTTCGCTGAAGCGTGCGCTGACCGCCAAGAACGTCTCGTTGAACTGCACTTGGCACGAGACTTCGATCTCGGCGATGGTCGCGAGCAGCGTCTCGCGCGCTTTCTGCAGATCTGCCATCTGCTCGCGCAAAAAGCGTTCGCGCTCGACCAACTCGTCGCGGTCGGCCTCAGCGTTGAGGTTCACGTTGGCACTCAAGCGCGCGAGTTCCTCACGCAGCCGCGGCAACTCGTCGATCACGTCGTCGGGTTCGCTCGCGTAGCGTTCGACGACGTCGCGCTGCTCTTCATCGCTCGCCGGGTTCTGCGCGAACGTTTGCACGAGCATCCCGAGTTCGGCGTCGATCTCTGCCAGGCGCCGGCGCGAGCCCTCGCCGCCGGCCGTCGCTTCGCGATCCTCGGCGTGCGCGATGCGTTCGTCGGCTTCGCGTTGCGCGAGATCGTTGGCCGTCGCTTCGCGACGGGCGTTCGCATCGTTAACCGCGGCATCGGCCGCCGCAACCGCTTCGCGCGTGCTGGCCAAGCGTTCGGATTCACCGGCGATCGCTTCCCGCAAGCGTTCCAGTTCGCGCGCGGTTTGCTCGCGCGTCGCCGTGACGCGTTCGGAATCGGCGTCGAGCAGGCCCAGCCGCGTCGAATGACCTTCGCGTTCGGTACCGAGCGACGCGACGGTTTCGCGCAGCGTGCTCGCTTCGGCCGCAACGTCGTGTTGTGCCCCTTCGGTGGCGGCGATCGTCTCGCGCGCGGCCGCGAGGGCGGCGACGAGTTGTTCGCGGCGTTCTTCGAGATCGGCGGCGTCGAGCGCCGTCGTGTCGAGCGCGGCGAATGTTTGCTGCGCGGCTTCGAGTTCGCGCTGCGCCGTGGCCGCGCGTTCGGCGGTCACCGTCAGCTCGCCGTCGATCCGCGTAATTTCCGCTTCCGCACCGGTGCGGCGCGCGCGCGCATCGCGCAACGCGGCTTCGGCCTCGCCGGCCGCCGTCACGGCGGCATCGCGGGCGGCACCGGCCGCATCGAGGTCGGCTTTGGCGCTCAGCCCGTCGCGTTCGATCGTTTCCAATTCGGCGCGCAATTGCGGGATGCGTTCGCGCAGCGACTGCGCTTGCGCGCGCCGGCCGAGAATCGAACGTTCGCGCCGGTAACGGCCGCCGGTGATGGCACCACCGCCGAGGATCTGTTCGCCCTCGAGCGTGACGATCGAATCGCGGAAGCCCTCACCGCGCACGAGCGCGATGCCGGTGCGCAGTTCGTCGACCACGAGCACCCGGCCGACGAGAAACGAAACGATCCCGCGGAAGCGCGCTTCGCTGCGCACGAGTTCGTGGGCGTAGCCGATGATGCCGGGGCGGCCTTGCAGCGCGCCGAGCTTGTGCCCGTCGCGTGCGGCGAGGGTATCGAGCGGCAAAAACGTGGCTCGGCCGGCTTCGCGTTCGCGCAAGTAGGCGATCGCGCGCTCCGCGTCTTCGCTCGTCGCGGTGACGATGTTCGAGAGACCCGCCCCAAACGCCACATCGAGCGCGCGCGCGTAGCGTTCGTCGACGTCGATCAGGTTGGAGACGACGCCGTGCAGTCCGGTCAGATCGCCGCGCGCGGCCGCTTCGACGACGGCGCGCGTTCCGGGAACGTGCCCTTCGAGCGTCGCTTCGAGTTCCTCGATCGTATGCAGTCGCGATTCCGACGCCGCGAGGTCGCTCGCGACGCCCCGGTAGCGAGCCTGCAGTTCGGCCACGCGCGTCGCCGCGGCATCGCCGCGCGCACCCTCGGCGGTCGCGAGTTCGCGCTGAGCCAATGCGTCGTGTTCGAAGCGCGCGATCAAGGTATCGCACTCATCGAGCACGGTTCGCGTTTCGACCGAACGCGCGGTCAAACGCGTGCGTTCCCCATCGAGCCGGCCGCGTTCGGCGGTGAGGCGCGAGAGATCGCTCTGCGTGCTGGCGAGACGCGCGCGACGTTCGGCTTCGCTGGCGGCGCGTTCGGCGACGATCGCTTCGACTTGGCGCAGATCGGCGTAGATCGTATCGAGCGCCCCGCGCGCATCGGCGACGGCCTGCGTCGCGACGGCTTCGCGGGTGCGGATCTCGTCGGCGCGATCGGTCAGCGGATCGAGTTGCGCGGTCAGTTCGGCGATGCGCGCGCGCAGGCGTTCGCGTTCCGTCTCGACGCGGTCGCGGTCGGCAACGCTGGCATGCGATTGCGCATCGAGCGCGTCCCGGCGCGCCGTTGCTGCGGCCAGGTCCGCTTCGATGCGCGAGGCGACTTCGCGCGCGCGCTGGGCCTCGACCCGGCGCTCTTCGCGTTCGAGTTCGAGCGTGTAGAGTTTCGAGCGCAGCGTCTCCGCTGCGGCGCCGAGCGTTGCCGCGCGCGCCGCGGCGGCCGCCTGCACGGCTTCATTGCGCGCCGCGTCGGCGAAGACGCGTTCGCGCTCCTCGCGCCGCGACGAACTCGCGCGCAAGTAGGAAAGGATCTCGAGGTCGCGCACCCGCGCGGTCACGCGCCGGTAACGCTTCGCCCGCCGGACTTGGGTATCGAGTTCGGGGACGCGCCGTTCGAGTTCGGCGATCAAATCGTTGACGCGAATGGCGTTCTGCTCGGTCGCGTCGAGCCGGCGCATCGACTCGGCTTTGCGCGCGAGGAATTTCCCGATTCCGGCCGTCTCTTCGAAGAGCGCGCGGCGTTCGGTCGGCTTCGATGATAGGATCGCGTCGATCTGACCCTGCGAGACGATCGCATACGAACCGGGGCCGAGGCCCGTGCCCATCAAGAGTTCGATCACGTCGCGCAGACGCACCGCGGTGCGATTGATGAAGAATTCCGATTCGCCGGCGCGATAGGCGCGGCGCGTGATCTGCACTTCGGCGAAGTCCAGCGGCAGCGTGCGATCGCTGTTATCGAACGTAAGCGAAACTTCGGTCATCCCGAGCGGCTTGCGCGACGTGTTGCCCGCGAAAATCACGTCCTCGAGGTGCTGCGAACGCAGCTGCCGCGTGTTCTGCTCGCCCAGCACCCAGCGGATCGCGTCGACGAGGTTCGACTTCCCCGAACCGTTCGGGCCGACGACCGCGGTGATGCCGCCGGTAAAATCGATTGTCGTCGCTTCGGCAAACGTTTTGAAGCCAAAAACTTTGAGCGTCTTGAGTCGCATCGTGTGGTTAGGGTGCCTTCGTTCGATTGCGGGACGGGCGGAGCGCGATGACGCGCCCCTCCGGCGGGGATGATGGCGGTGGCGGCGAGAGGGGCGGTTCGGGTTCGGGGTGCCGGTTGCGCAGGAACGCCAGCGCCATGGCTGCCGCACTCTGCTGAGCGGCTTTCTTCGACGCCCCGATGCCTTCGCCCACAACCTCATCGGCGATTCGGACCTGAGATGTGAAGCGCCGGTCGTGGGGCGGCCCCTCGGCCCGTTCGAAATAGATCGGGGACACGGAAAAGCGAGCGTGCGAGAACTCTTGCAGGGCGGTCTTGGCGTCGTGGTCGAGCAGCTCGGCCCGGTCGACGTGCGCGAAGTGCTGCGTTTCGAGGAAGCGGGCGATCCGCTCGACGTCGGTATTCAGGTAGAGCGCGCCGAGGTAGGCCTCGAAGGCGTCTGCGAGGATCGTGGTGTTCGTGGCGCCCCCGTCCTGCTGCATGCCGACGCCCAACCGCACGATCTCGCCGAGGTCGAGCCGCCGCGCCGTTTGCGCGCAGGCATCGCCGCTGACGATCGAGGCTTTGCGCCGGCTCAACTCGCCCTCGCCGGCCTCGGGGTACTTCGTCCACAGCCAGCGCGACGTGACGAAGCCGAGGATGGCATCGCCGAAGAACTCCAGCCGCTGATTCGACGGGCCGGCGCCTTCGCTCGACGCGCTCTCGTGCACGAAGGCTTGCTCGACCGTCGCCGGATCGAGGTCGGGCGCGCCGCTCAACTTGAGCAGCGCGGCGATGCGGCGCCTATGCTGCGAGGACATGGCGCGCAAACACGACGGTCGAGTTGTGGCCGCCGAAACCGAAGCCGTTGGACATCGCAACGTCGACCTGAACGTCGCGCGCGACGTTGGGCACGTAGTCGAGCCGGCATTCCGGATCGGGCCGTTCGTAGTTGATCGTCGGCGGAAGAATGCCGTGATAGAGTGCCAGCGCACAAGCTGCGCCTTCGACCGCGCCGGCTGCGCCGAGCAAGTGGCCGTGCATCGACTTCGTCGAGCTGACCGCGAGTTTATAGGCGTGCTCGCCGAACACGGTTTCGATCGCCTGCGATTCGGCCAGATCGCCGAGCGGCGTCGACGTGCCGTGGGCATTGATGTAACCGACTTGATCTTTGCTGACGCCGCTATTTTCCAATGCCCGCTGCATTGCGAGGATCACGCCGCGCGATTCGGGATCGGGTTGCGCGATGTGAAACGCGTCGCCCGACTGTCCGTAGCCGAGGACTTCGGCGTAGATGCGCGCGCCGCGTTTGATTGCGAATTCGCGTTCCTCGAGCACGAGAATGCACGAACCTTCACCGAGCACGAAGCCGTCGCGTTCCAAATCGAACGGGCGGCTGGCGCGTTCCGGCTCGTCGTTGCGGCGCGAGAGCGCCTTCATCGAATCGAAGCCGCCCATGGCGGTCGGCATAACCGTCGCTTCGCTGCCGCCGGTGACGACCGCAATCGCTTGTCCGAGCGCGATTTTATCGAACGCCACCGCGAACGCATCGTTCGCACTCGCGCAGGCGCTGGCGACGGAAAAGACGGGGCCGCGCAAGCCGTGCGCCATCGAGATGTGCGCGGCCGCGGCGTTCGACATCAGCATCGGAACGAAGAACGGCGAGATGCGATCCCACGCCTTGTTCGGCGCGACCGCGATGACGGTGTCTTCGACCGTGATGATGCCACCGATGCCGCTGGCAACGATCGCGCCGGTGCGCGCGCGCACGTCGGGGTCGTCGGGCAGGTTCGCATCGGCAATCGCTTCGCGCGCGGCGACGAACGCGAAGTGCGCGTAGCGATCCATGCGGCGGGCTTCACGGCGGCCGATCAGCGCGTCGGGATCGAAGTCTTTGACCTCGGCCGCGATGTGCGTGTGCAGCTTCGCGGAATCGTAAGCCGTAATGAGAGCGACGCCGCTGCGCCCGGCGACGAGGGCGTCCCAAAAGGCGTCACGCGAGTTGCCCAACGGCGTGACTGCCCCGATGCCGGTAATGACGACTCGCCGCTTCTCCAAAACGTGCGGGGATACGACGACCCGCTGGCCTCCCCATGCCCAGCGGCGGGAAACCGCCCGCGCCGGGGGCAGTAGGAGCGGGTATGCCTCGCTATCCGTCCGGCCCCGGCTCCCTCGAAGCGTTTCGGGGAATGCTCCCAGCGCGCGGCATGACCGGCTTCCCCGTGTTCTTCCGGAAGACGGCCGCCCGCTACGGACCGATCGCCAGCTCCCGGATGGGGCGCGCCCGCTTCTACTATGTGAGCGAACCTTCGGCGATCGAGGAAGTGCTGGTGACGGCGGGGCGCTCGTACGTGAAGGGCCGCGGCACCCAGCGGCTCGAGCGGCTCCTCGGGAAAGGTCTGCTCACCAGCAACGGCGCCCTCCACCTGCGCCAGCGGCGCCTCGTGCAGCCCGCCTTTCACCGCGAGCGGATCGCCGGCTACGCGGCCACGATGGTGCAGCGGGCCGAAGCGTTCGCCGACGGCGTGCTGGCCGGCGAGACGCTCGCAATGGACGCCGCGATGTCGCGCCTGACGCTCGGCATCGCCGCCGAGACGCTCTTCGGGGCGGAGGTGGACGATCAGGCCGACACGATTGGGCGCGCGCTCGACGAGGCGATGGAAAGCTTCCCGATCTCGCTCACGCCGATCGGCGAACTGCTCGACCATCTGCCGTGGGTGCCGGTCGTGCGGCGCTTCCTCGGCGCGCGCGACGAGCTTGATGCGATCGTGTACCGCCTGATCGAGGCCCGCCGCAACGATGCCGCCGCGGCCGGCCGCCCCGACGTCCTCGGCATGCTGCTGGCGGCGGGCGACGGCCCCGACGGGATGGACGTGAAGCAGATCCGCGACGAGGCGATGACGATCTTCCTCGCCGGTCACGAGACGACGGCCATGGCCCTGACCTGGACCTGGTGGCTGCTCTCGCAGCACCGCGAGGTCGAGGAACGGATCCGGGCCGAGTTGGACGCGGTGCTCGGCGGCCGGGCGCCCACGATGGACGACGTTCCGGCGCTGCGCTTCACCCGCGACGTAATCGCCGAGTCGATGCGGCTCTACCCGCCGGCCTGGGTCGTCGGCCGGCGCGCGATCGAGGACGCTCCGCTGGGGCCGTGGATCGTGCCGAAGGGCTCGATCGTGCTCATGAGCCAGTGGATTACCCACCACGATCCGCGCTTCTGGCGCGAACCCGACGCCTTTCGCCCCGAGCGTTGGGCGAACGGCGAGACCGACGGGCTGCCGAAATTCGCCTATTTCCCCTTCGGCGGCGGGACGCGGGTCTGCATCGGTGAGGCGTTCGCCTGGACCGAGCTGATCCTCGTGCTAGCCACGATCGCCCGGCGCTGGCGCTTCGAAGCGGCGCCCGGGCTCACCGAACTGACGGCGCAACCCTCGGTTACCTTGCGCCCAGCCACGGCGGTGCCGCTCATCGCCCGCTCCTAGCCCCCCTTTATTATTGTCACCCCGAGCTTGTCGAGGGGCCGCCACCCAAGGTCGCGATTACGGCTGCCCCTCGACTGCGCTCGGGGTGACAATATGGGGGCGGGAGGCCGCTTACGCACCTGCGGCCTTGCCCCATACCTCGTGTCCTGGTATACTCTCTCGGCTATGTTCCATTTTGATCTGCAGCTGTTCGCGTCCAAAAAGGGCGCCGGCTCGACCCGTAACGGCCGCGATTCAAACGCGCAGCGTCTCGGCATGAAGAAGTTCGGTGGCCAGGTGGTCATCCCGGGCAATATCATCATCCGTCAGCGGGGGACCAAGTTCTACCCGGGCGTCGGTGTGATGATGGGTAAGGACCATACGATCTTCGCAGTGGTCGAAGGTCAGGTCAGCTTCACGTCCTCACGGAATCGCAAGCATATCAACGTTATCGCGGCCGGCTAACTCGCTGGCCTCCTCGCACGCTTTTGAAAAGAGAGCCGCGCGGCTCTCTTTTTGATTTTCGGACACCATGCAATTCATCGACGAAGCAGCGATCACGCTCGAAGCCGGCAACGGCGGCGACGGCATCATCGCGTGGCGACGTGAGAAATACGTGCCCAAGGGTGGCCCGGCCGGCGGCGACGGCGGTCGCGGCGGCGACGTGTTTCTTGAAGCGACGCCCAACGTCGGCACGCTGGTCGACTTCCGTTTCAAAAAAGTCTTCCGCTCCGAATCGGGCAACGCCGGATCGCAGAACAATAAGTCCGGCAAAGCCGGCGACGATCTCATCATTCCGGTGCCGGTCGGCACGTTGGTCTACCGCGCACCGATCGACGCCGAAGGCACGATCGGACAAGAGCGCCTCTTCGCCGACATGAGCGATCCGATGCAACGCACGCTCGTCGCCAAAGGCGGCCGCGGTGGACTCGGTAATCAGCACTACGCAACGTCCGCGCGACAGGCACCGCACTTCGCCGAAAAAGGCGATAAGGGCGAACGCTGCACGCTGCGTCTCGAACTGAAATTGCTGGCCGACGCGGGTCTGATCGGATTGCCCAATGCGGGCAAGTCGACGTTGCTCTCCGTCGTTTCCGCCGCGCGCCCGAAGATCGCCGACTATCCGTTCACCACGCTCGAACCGCAACTCGGCGTCGTGCGCATCGATGAAGAGTCGTCGTTCGTACTGGTCGACGTTCCGGGCTTGATCGAAGGCGCGAGCGAAGGCGCCGGGCTCGGCGATCGTTTTCTGCGCCACGTCGAACGCACGCGCGTGCTGATCCACTTGATGGACGGCGCGAAAACGCTCGACGACTTGCTGGCCGACAAACTGACCATCGAGACCGAACTCGCCGCGTGGAATCCCGCGCTGCCGAATAAGCCGACGATGCTCGTTGTGACCAAACTCGATCTGCCCGATGCGCGCGCGATGTTCGACGTGCTGCGCGAACGCTTTCCGAACGTGCGCGGAATCTCTGCGGCAACGAACGAAGGCGTACGCGAATTGATGTACGCCGCGTGGGAGATCATCCGCGCGCTGCCGCCGCCGGACGTCTCGACGCCGGAGTCGGCGGTTCACGACCTCCGACCGGACGAACCGTTCGAAATTCGCGTCGAGCAGGGCATCTACGTCGTCAGCGGCGACCGCGTCGAGCGGCTCGCGCAAATGACGGATTTCGAGTCGGATGAAGCCCTGGCGCGGTTCGAGCAGATCCTCTCAAAGATGGGCGTTACGAAGAAACTGCGCGAACTAGGCGTTCACGACGGCGACACCGTGCGTATCGCCGGCGTGGAGTTCGACTACAGTTGACCGGGCGCTGACGCGATGGGCCTCGGCATTTTCGGCGGATCCTTCGATCCCGTGCACAACGGCCATCTCTTCGTGGCCGAAGCGGTGCGCGAAGCCTGCGATCTCTCGCGCGTGCTGTTCGTTCCGACGCGTACGGGACAGCATCGTTCAGCACCGCTCACCCCCGGCAACGTGCGCGCCGACATGATTCGCTTGGCGATCGCGGCCAACACGGCGTTCGCACTCGACGACAGCGATCTCGCCGACGATGCCACCGGCTTCACCGCCGATCTTTTGCCGCGGTTGTCGAAGCGCTATCCGGGCGAAGAACTGACGTTCATCGTCGGTGGCGACTCGCTCGTGCGCTCGCGCTGGGAGCGGCTCGAATCGATCCTCGATCGCCTCTCGGCGTTCGTCATCGCGCCGCGCGGCGAGGTTACGCAAACCGAACTCGACGCCGCGCTTCGCGATCTCGCCCCGAACCGGCGCGCGAAAATACGCTATCTCGACCTGCCGCTGGTGGCCGAATCGGCGACGCTTATTCGCAAGCGCTTGGCCGAACGCCGCAGCGTGCGTTATCTCGTCCCGGAACCGGTCTACCGCTACATCAACGAAAACGAGCTCTATCGATGATCGACGTGATTGACGGCGCTATCGGGGGCGTCCCCGCGCGCGAACTCTGCGCAACGTACGGCACGCCGCTGCTCGTGATCGACACCGGTGAAGTGGAACTCGAGATCGACCGCTTCGTGCGCGCGTTCGTCGCCCGCGGCATCACGGTTTCGTATGCCGGTAAAGCGTTTCTCGTAACGGCGTTTGCCGAGTTGCTCGCGGCGACGCCGCTGCGGCTCGACGTCTGTTCGCTCGGCGAACTGATCACCGGCGAACGCGGCGGTTTTCCGGCCGCGCGCATCTATTTTCACGGCGTCGCGAAGTCCGATGCGGAACTCCAAGCAATTGCCACCGGACGGGTGGCGTTCGGGGTGCTCGATAATGCCGAAGAGATCGAGCGCCTGGCAAATATCGCGCGCGCGGATGCGCCGGTGAACGTGATGCTGCGCATCAACACCGGCATCGAAGCGCACACGCACGAATTCATTCGCACCGGCGGTGAGAACACGAAATTCGGCATTCCCGAGCGCGACGCGCACGCGACGATCCGGCGCTTGGCCGCGCTGCCCCAACTGCGGCTGATCGGCCTGCATTCGCACGTCGGCTCGCAGATCGTCGACGCCGACCCGCTCGTCGCAAACCTCGACGCGTTGATCGGCTACGCCGATGCCGCGCGCGCCCTCGGTCTACCGGTCGAAGAACTCAACGTCGGCGGCGGAATCGGCATCGAAAATGGGCCCGGCGAAGCCCGGCCGATCGACCTCGAAGCCTTCGCGGAACGCCTGGCGACCCGGGCCGCCGGCACCCCCTACCGGCTCTCGATCGAGCCGGGCCGGGCCATCGTGGCCCGCGCCGGGAGCCTCCTCTACCGCGTGGTCACAGTCAAACGCCAGGGAAGCCGGCGCTTCGTCGTTGTCGACGGCGGCATGACCGACAACCCCCGTCCGCTGCTCTACGGCGCCCACCATCCGGCCGACTTGATCGCCTCCGCGGCGACCGGCGCACCGGCTCCGGCAACCCTGGCCGGGCGGTCGTGCGAGAACGACGAGATCGGCGAATACGTCCTGCCCGACGACGTTGCGGCCGGCGATGTGATCGCGATGCGCTACACCGGCGCATACACGTACAGCATGGCGAGCAACTACAACCGGTTCGGAAAGCCGGCCGTCGTGTTCGTCCGCGACGGCACGCAACGGCGCGTCGTTCGCGCCGAATCCGACGAAGATACGTCGCGATTCGACCTTGCGTGAAAGCGGACGAAGGCAACAATTTTGCACCATTGCTTGCATCACGCTAGAATCGCCGTCTAAAATCGCAGTATCGCAAATGCACGCAACGATCTCGAGACCGTAGCGCTCGCCAGTGCGTCGCCCCGGCGGCGTGAATTGCTTTTATCGCTTGGTCTCGATGTCGACATCATCCCGTCGTCTTATGACGAGTCCCCGCTGCCTGGCCGCTCCCCAATCGAGACGGCCCTCGTTCACGCGCGCGGTAAAGCCGAAGGTGCCCGGCTCTCGCCGCACCTGACGATCGGCGCGGATACGGTCGTCGACCTCGACGGCCGTACGCTGGGAAAGCCGCGCGATGACGATGAGGCCCGCGCGATGCTGACCGCCCTCGCCGGCCGCAGCCACCAAGTCCACACGGCATTTGCCTTACGGGACCCCGCCGGCCGCATTGCCCTGGTCGAAGCCGTCAGCACCCGCGTCCGCTTCGCCACCCTCGACGCCGCCACGATCGATGCCTACGTCGCCAGCGGCGACGGCCGGGACAAAGCCGGCTCGTATGGGATCCAGGGGTTCGCCGCGACGCTTGTGGAGCGGATCGACGGCGACTATTTTACGGTGGTCGGGTTTCCGCTGGCCGCCTTTGCTCGCGCGGTAACGCGCCTCGGGTTCCGCCTGCTCCCGCGCCGCCCGGTGCCCGCATGAGGACCACCGTTGCTGCCTCGCTGCGTTCGGCGCTCAGCCCCGACATCGGCATCGACCTCGGGACCGCCAACACGGTCGTGTACGAGCGCGACGGCGGCCTGATCGTCAGCGAACCGTCAGTCGTGGCGTTCCGGCGCAGCGATCGCACCGTCGTTGCGGTGGGCGCGGCGGCAAAAGAACTCGACGGCCGGGCGCCCGACCGGATCGACGTCGTGCGGCCCCTCAAGGGCGGCACCATCTCCGATTTCCAAGGCGCGCACACGCTGATCAAGACGATGGTCGACCGGGCGCTCGCTACCCGGGCCCGCTTCGCACCGCGCATCATCGCTTGCGTGCCGGGCTGCGCGACCGACATCGAGTGCAAGGCCATCGAAGAAGCCGTTCGCGCGGCCGGACCGCGCACGACGATCTTCGTGCCGCAGGCGGTTGCCGCCGCAATCGGGGCCGGGCTCGACATCACCACCACGCGCGGCCGGATGGTCATCGACATCGGCGGCGGCACGACCGAAATCGCGGTGCTCGCACTCAGCGGAATCGTCGCGATGTATTCGATCAAGATGGGTGGCGACACGTTCGATGCTGCAATCGCCGCCAAATTGCGCAACGACGAACGCTTTTCCGTCGGTACGCTGACCGCAGAACGGCTGAAAATCGAACGCGGCTATGCCGGCCGCCCGCCGGGTCGCGAACCTTTTTCGATCGCCGGGATGGACATGAACCACATGCGTCCGGCACGCCGGGCAATCGACGAGCAGATCGTCGGCGAAGCGATGCGCGACGCCATCGACGCGATCGTTCGGGCGGCTTGGTCGATCCTTGAAGCGACCCCACCGGACCTCGCGGCCGACTTGATGGAGACCGGAATTACGCTGACCGGCGGCGGCGCGTTGATCCCCGGACTCGCAGGCGAGTTAAGTGTGCGCACGAACGTTCCGACAACGGTCGCGGACGAACCGCTGCTCGCC